>ERZ779861.388-NODE-388-length-64597-cov-53.047876_pt1 | contig 64597 bp, 71 predicted proteins | sample MGYA00511558_ERZ779861 | MGnify/ENA primary metagenome ERZ779861 (study PRJEB29588, sample SAMEA2163432) | human gut metagenome | biome: human gut; feature: human-associated habitat; material: faeces | place: Denmark | collected 2008/2010 ...
TGACCCCATTTTTGACCCCATTTTTGACCCCATTTTTGACCCCATTTTTGACCCCATTTTTGACCCCCTGAATCCGTGATTCCGGATACCTCCGGTCCCCCGTCTCCGGATACCCCTTTTTATTTTTCTCTTGACAGGATTTCCGTCCGGATTATCCTGGCTCCACATTAATATATCCCATGACACCCCAGTATATCGACGACATTCATATCTCTATTGCCGCCCCATCCTCCCCGCAGTGGCTCACTGCCATGGACGCAAGCAAAAGGTTCTGCCATGTCGGCCATTGCAATAATGCCTTTAGCGCAGGGCTGAAGGCTATTGCCCTTGGCTGGATGAAATTTGAGGACGCTGAAGGCTTTCCCCTCACTCCCGACTTGCGCAGATGCGGCTATATGTGCGACGCCTATGCAATGGACAAGGGCGTGAAACTTCCCGCGCCCCTGCCTGATGCCTATATAGATAGTATTGTCAAATGGCGGGAAATCGCCCCCGAGGCGGGCATCCCCAAATCCGTGCTCCCTGCCTTCGTGCCGTCAGTCTCCTTCAATTACAAGTTTATCCGCAAATGGCAGAAGGACAGCCAGGATGACCGGAAGAAGTACCTGAGCGCGAAAGCCTTGGCCGGGCGCGATCCCAGGGCGTGGAGCCATACGGGCCTGTTCTGCATTGACATTGACGCCGGGCACGACGGAAACCCTGAAGCCCCGGACGCCCTGTACGCCCAGGCCCATGCCAGTGGCGCCTTCTCCCAGATGCCCGGATTCCTTTTTTCCTATGCGTCCCCGAATCAGGGAATCAAGCTGATGTTTAAAGTGGACCCGGTTCTGCTCGCGCTTCTCAATACCCCGGATGGATGCGGAGATGCGGACCTGGAATCCCCGGAAGTATCCGAGGAAGCCCTGGTCCGGGTGCAGTCTTTGCGCGAGAAGAACCACGCCATATGCTTTTACGCTATCGCCGCGATGGTTTCCCGCCATACCGGGCTTGCCGTGGATTTATCCTGCTCCGATCCCTGCCGCCTCCAGTTCATGTTCCGGGCCCATGCCTCCCGGTATGAGCTCAATCCCTGTCTCCTTGATTCCGATGTCCCGGAATCCCTGCTTCCGGGGTTCAGCATCGACGGAGCCGATGCATGGAGGGAGTATGAGGAGGTAGCCGCCCGCCGCGGAGCCTCCGGCTCCGCTGTGCTTCCCCGGAATTTTGAGCCCGGAAATGACAATAAGCCCGACAGTATTTTGAGGTTTGCCGACTGGCTCAAATCCAGGGGGTGGCTGAAGGAAGCCCAGCACGTTTTGGACATGACTCCCGGACCCCGGGGCTATTATTCGTTCTGCCTCCAGTGCCGGGATGTAAGCAGTACGCCTTCCGGTCCTCGTGACTTGCTCCTGTGGCTTGACAGGGATACCCCCGGGAGGTTCGGCTTCAAGTGCCTGCATGATTCCTGCCAGAGCCGCGCCAAGGTCAAGTACCCGTTCTGGTATCTGGCAAAGCTCTACCATGAGGAGCAGGAGGCGTTGAAGATTGCCCATGAGGCATCCAATTCCTATCAGGTGCCTGAGCCCATCCGCAAGTTCATCCGCACCAGAAGCGAGCTCTCCGAGCACAAGATCATCATCGGGAACATCGGGATGGTCCAGTCCTCCTTCAAGTCTCCCGATGCCCTGCCGAACCTGTTCGAGTGGGAAGAGAAGACCGGAGCCCTGCTTACTACGGCCCTGAATGTGTCGGGCTATGTGCGCCACTGCATGGGATTGTATCCCGTATATAACAAGGACCTGTGCTGTAACGAGTTCATTTCTCCGGATACGGGCATGTGCTTCCCGTTTGACGCGGTGCGCAAGGCCGTCCTCGGCTACTTCATGTCCCGGTGCAACAAGGACGTGTCCAAGCAGTTTCTTTTTACCGCCCTGCATGAGGCCCAGGGCCTTTCCTATTCGCCGCTGTTTGCGCTGGGGTACTGGGAGGAGTGGGACGGAGTTCCCCGGGTGGACCAGTATATCGACCTGCTGGAGTGGGACCCGGCCCACCAGCCGCCTAAAATCTTAAAGGAGGATGGCACGCCCATGTCGGGGCAGGAGTGGAAGCGGTATGCCCTGCGCTCCTGGCTGGTGAATTGCTGGGAGCGCACCGTCTGCTCGGTGATCGGCTCGGACAAGGTGCCGACCTTCGGTGGCCGCCCCTCGCACCTGATGCCGGAAAACAAGATGATCATCCTCTGCTCGGAGACCCAGGGGGTGGGCAAGACCCAGTGGGTGAAGGGGCTGGTGGGGAGCAAGGCCCAGGAGTCGCTGGTCATTGCCGATAAGCTGGAGCAGAGCAAGGACCATGACAAGATTTCGGCCATCAAGCCGATCTTTTTCCTTGACGAGATGGAGAAGACTACGAAGAACGAGGAGATGAACTCGCATCTCAAGATGGTGCTGACCCGGAGCCACATTGACATTCGTGATCCCTATGAGAAGGACATCATGCACAGGAAGGTGGTGACTTCCTTCATCGGGGCGACCAACGAGCCAAAGCCTTTGAGTGATGCCGATGGAAGCCGCAGGCTTGTGTTGCTTTATGTGAGGAGGCCCGCCGATAAGATGGGCAGTGTAGGCAATTGCCCCGAGCATGTGAAGGAGATGCAGTCGCTCAATGTCGCCCAGTTCTGGGCCGAGATCAAGTACCTGTCCGAAACGGCCAAGCCCGGGGAGTATGCGCTGACGCCCCAGGAGACCAATCTTGTGCATTACAACCAGACCACGGCTTTGGAGAACGGGGAGTTCAACCACCTCGTATCCTACCTCCGCTTCATTCCCTCAAACTACCCGGCGGCGGACGGGAAACAGCTCCGCAAGATGATCAACGGGGCGTACAACGATCCGGCCAATATCATCAATTCGGTCCGCAGGTATCTCGGGGAGCGGGAGATCAAGGTCTCCTGGCGCGGGAGCAAGCAGTTCCGCCAGCATCTTCTGGCCCAGGTGCCCGAGGGGTGCTCTCCCACCTACTATACAGGCAAGCGCGGGTCTCCCCGTGTCGCCCTGTACCCGGTTATGCTTGAATCCGAGTTCGAGCTTCTGGCCTCCGATACAGCCAGGAAATCCTGGGCTCGGGACAACCCGGAGGAGGCGGCGAAGTATTACAAGCGGATCAAGTTCGGCCTGGGAGATGGTTCCCTGGTTGACGTGGACCCGGCGCAGGCCGAGAAGCTGGACATCTACAAGCCCTACTATGACCAGTATATGGAGGACAGTCTGGAAAATGAGGACGAGGAGTAAAAAATCTCTTGACATTTTCCCCTGATATTGTAGGATTCTCCTGATTTGAGGCTTTTCGGTGTCGGCTTCATGTCTTCATTCTATGTATTGGGAAAGCCCCGGAGCAGAAAGATTTGCTCCGGGGTTTTTTTGTTGACAATCTCCCTCCCCTGATGCTATGTTTCACGTTGTCGGGGCTCCGGGATGCAGGGAATCATGGACGATGAAAGACTCGTAGGAACTTGGATTCCCTTTCCCACCCGCCCCCAGCCCAAATCGCTCCCATGGTAGAGAACCCGCATGGCGCGTTTAACCATGCGGGTTCTTTTTATTTTCTTCTCTTGACATTCCGCCCCAAATGTGATAGATATGGCGCATGCAGTTGGGGGAAGTCCTTCCCGGGCTTCCGTCCGAGCACGCCTTCAGGTGTGCCGCCCGAAGGCTAGGAACCTGATACAGTAATGGCACTGTGGATGTTTATTCATTTCAGGTTTCGTCTCCTTTCTACTCCCGACATTTGCTGTACTGCTCAATCAGTTTTTGTTGTATTAGTATAAGAATCTCCCCTGGTTCATTCCGGGGGAGATTTTTTTCTTTACTTATTAGCTCCATTTGGCATATTCCAGCACATGAAGTATTTAAAAACTGGAGCTACTCGCAGGGTTTTTCTCATAGGGAGGTATGCTTTTAAGGTTCCCTTTGCATGGCCTGGAACCGGGAATGCTTTTTGTGGAATCTTCAGGCGGCTTCGTGATGGCCTCTTTGCAAATTGTTGTGAGAAGGTTTACTCCGGAACTAGTTTCTCAGGAAATGGCGCAGGTTTTGTTTGCAATCCCGTTGTGTTTGCTCTCCCCTGGGGCCTTCTTGTAGTTCAGCGCAGGGCATTGCCTATTGATAATGATACCTTTGATACTCTTGAGGAAGCTTGTGCGTGGAGCCCTGTGGAGTATAAGCCGGATAGTTTTGGCTTTGTGGATGGAGAGCTTGTGGCTGTAGATTATGGGGCTGGAAGTTTTTATGATTGACATTCCGCTTCCGGAGGGTAGGTTTCCTTTGCTATGAAGACACGCGACATGCGCTGGGAAAGGACTATGGAGCGGATTACCGCCCGATGGCTTAAAAGAGCCATGCAGTCATTAACAAGCCAGAGGAGGCAAATGTATGAAACTGTTTATATTATACATGATAAAATTCCTCTTTTCATCAATGTCAGCAAGTATGATTACGAGAGTTCTCTCCGGTATTTCGACTTGCTTGATTCAGCATTTCTAGTGGACGGCAAGCTTGTAGCCTGCACCCACGTATCCCAGACCGTACCTCAAGCCATTTGCATGTCATGCGCCTCGAATGCGATAACTCAATAGCCCGGGACCGTTTACGAGTCCAGCAGGCCAGCTACTTGCTGAGAGAGCTCCTGAAAAGGAAGCACGTCAAGATTGAAAAAGTTCCTGATTTTAGTGGGAGTTCATTCAAACTTGAAATAAAGTTCGGCTGGTTTTATTCCAGGAGAATTCTCTTGATGATAGAGAAGTACCGGAGAGCCAAAGACGGCCCTGATCTGGATCGCATCCATGCTGGGGAACCAAATGACCTTGATGTTTTTATGCATGTTGGCTGGCGGGAGGCTTTTTATTGCCGGGTTCCTAATTTTTTGCTCCAGCGTTTTCTGAATAGGATGGCCTATAGGGCAGATAAAGTATTGAAAAAAGAAGAAGAAAAGGAGATAAAGTTTGCTAAAAGGGTTTTTGGAATTTATTCCAGGAAGCTTCGCTTGCCTGATTTGTATTTTGCAGAGAACACAGAGGCCGCATGGGATTTTATTCTTAAAAATAATTACGATACCAGCAAGCTTTCCAAATGGGATATAAAAAAGATGCACCAGGAATATCTTGAATTGAAAAAATTCAAAAAAGAACATACTAATGACTAATACAAGAGAGACGATTGAGACAATTCCGGGTCTCTGCATGGAGATTGTGGAAGATTGTCACGAGATTGATGGAGACGTTATTTTCTGGGACACGGAAACTTTCTACAGCAAGGAATATTCCGTCGAGAATACCGATGCCCGGACTTACTGTGCGGACCCCCGCGGCTATTGCTACATTATTTCCGTGACGGATGGCAAGCGGGTCTGGTCCGGAACTCCGAAGGATTTTGACTGGGAGATTGTCCGGGGCAAGAAGCTCTGCGCCTTCAACCAGAACTTCGACGCCGCTGTTTATTACTTCATGCTGGGAGCCCCCGGGGATTCTCCCATGAGTGGCTGGCTCTGCGCCAAGGCCGCCTGCAATTACCTGGGACTTTACGGTTCCCTGGCCGAGCTCATTGAGAAATGCTTTGGAGTTCAGGTCAGCAAGGATGTCCGTGATGCCGCCGAGGGCGTGGACTTCAGCAAGCTGGACAGTATTCCTGTTGACATGATTCGCTATGTGTGCATGGACTCCTATTATGGCTGGGCTCTGTGGGACCGTTTCGGCAAGTATTGGCCGGAGGACGAGAGGGAGCTCTGGTGGGCTACGGTAGAGATGTCCTGGAAGGGTTCTCCTACCTCCCTGGAGTTCCTGGACAAGGGGCTTGCGGTGATGGAGAAGGCACGGGATGCCTACAAGGAATCCATCCCGCTGGAGAAGACTCTTTCCCTCCCCCTGCTTAAAGCCAAGTGCGTGGAGGCCGGAGTCCCTGCTCCTGAGTCCACGGCCAAGACCAGCAAGGTCTGGCAGGATTGGCTGGATGAATATGGAGAGCAGGTTCCCTGGGTTCGCAATATTGCCCGGTACCGGAGTGCCAACCGCCTCCTTTCCCAGTTCCATCATATTCGCCCCCGGGTGTACATGAGCGACGAGGGGTTTGAGCGGTTTCCGGCTACACTCACCTATTGCGGGGCCACTACGGGGCGTTGGACGAGCGGCGGGGATCATTTCAATGTTCAGCAACTGAACCGCAATGAGGTTGAAGGGTTTGACATTCGCGGCGTCATCCGGGCCCCGGAAGGTTATTCCCTTGTGTTCTGCGACTGGGCCCAGATTGAGGCGCGCGTCATTGCGTGGTATGTGGGCCAGGACGAGATTCTGGTCCCGCTTCGTGAGGGGGCTTCCGACCTCTACGCCCTGTATGCGAAAGCCTGGAACCTCCTTCCCCAGGAGGTGGAGCACTTTGAAGAGTGGTGCAAGCTTCCCGGAAATGATCCCATGCTCCGGCAAGTGGTGAAGGCTGGTGCCCTGGCTTGCGGATTCGGCCAGCGGGCCGCGGGGCTCCATGCTAAAAATCCCCACATGACCATGGAGCAGTGTGAGTTTATTGTGGATACGTATCATCAGAAGAATCCCAAGGTGCTGGCTTGGTGGGAAACCTTGAAGGAAAAAATCCGCAGGGGTGCCCTTTCTTCCAGCAAGTCCTTCTCCATTCAGCTTCCCTCGGGGCGCACTCTGTATTACCGGGGCCTGTTCAAAAAGCTCTGCCAGTCCTCCAAGGGCAAGCCCTATTGGGCCTGGGCCTACAAGCCAAACAAGTTTTCTACCCGGGTTGTCAATGTCTCCCTGCTGTCAAACAATGTCGTCCAGGGCATTGCCCGCGACCTGATGAAGAATACGGTGCTTGAAATGCGCAGGCAGGGATGCCCTGCATTTGTGATCATTCATGACGAAGGCGGCTTTCTGGTGAAGGATGAAGACCTGGATCACATGGTCCCCCTGATTAAGGGAGTCATGGAATCCGTGCCTCCGTGGGCCCAGGGCCTTCCTCTTCTGGCTGAACCTAAAGTGCTCAAAGTGTACAAGAAATGAGACTGGTTCCTTTCAAATCCCAGCAGGATTGCATCTCCCGGATGGTATCCGCCATCCGGGAGAACGGGGCCGTGCTGAACAATTCGGGGACCGGAGCCGGGAAAACGCTTCAGGCGATTGAGGCGTGCCGGGAGCTTGGACTACACCCCATAGTGGTCACGACGGCTACGACCACAGTCTCTTGGACACGCGCCATGCTTCAGCAGGAGCTGGACTGGTATGATGTTTTAAGCTGGGAAAAGATCAAGAACGGCTCTACGGAGTGGTATCAGGCCCGCAAGTCCGGCAGGTATGCCTACAGGAATTGGAAGGCACCCAAGGATGCCATTCTGATTTTTGACGAGTCCCAGAAGTGCATGAAGCTGGATACTCAGAATGCCAAGATGGTCCTCCAGGCCCTCTCTCAGAAGATTCCGCTCATGTTCCTTTCCGCCACCCCCTTCATTGACCCCCTGACGATGGGAGTCTATGCCGTGGCTTTCCGGCTTATTCCCTCCTCGCTCCAGTTTATCCGCTGGGCCAAGTCCATGGGAGCCCAGAAAAACTTCTGGGGGAGCTATGAGTACAAGGATACGCCGGAGAACATGGCCCGGATTGCGGCTTTGAACGCGGCTCTGACGGAAAAGAATCTTCTGGTCAAGGCCGACCCGGTAGAGATTGCCTCCCACTTCCCGGAGAATGCCGTGCATACCAAGCTGATTGAGGTGGACAAGAAGACAGCCGCCCAGGTCAATGCCGTGGCCGCCCTGTTCGTCAAGCAGGAGGGACTGCGCGAAGACGACATCAAGCGCGCCCAGCTGAAGAAGCGCGACATCCAGGCCATCACCGACATGCTTCGGGCCCGTCAGATGGTGGAGGCCATGAAGATTCCCTATATTGTTGAAACTGCCAGGAATATGCTTGACAGCGGCAATAGCGTGGTGGTATTCGTTTCGTTTACTGACACGATTGATGCCATCCGGGAGCTCTTTTCCGGCACTCCTTGCTGTGAAATCAGTGGGAGAGTGACTGGGAAGAAGCGGCAGGAAGCCATTGACAGGTTCCAGAATGACGAGGCCCATCTCTGTATTGTGCAAATTGCAAGCGGAGGAGCCGGGATTTCTCTTCACGACACCCGGGGGGTCCGCCCCCGCGTAGCCTTGCTCAATGTCACCTACAGCTTTGTAGAAATGGAGCAGGCCCTGGGCCGGATTCACCGCCTGGGAGGGAAGACGCCCGCCATCCAGTACCTGCTGGTGGCCGCCAATACGATTGAGGAAACCGTGGCGGACCAGCTCCGCAAGAAATATAAAACAGCAACCACATTATTGAACGGTGAAGAAGATACCACAAGAATACAGTAGGACCGGATTTGAATATAAGCTGGTGGAACGGGATGGCGATTTTGCCATTTATTCTGTCATGAAAGACTCTTTTAAGAATTATGAGCTTGTCTTGGTCCGGAGATATAAGGAGGATAATGATTTTGTCAAGGTGAAAGCCGGGGATGAATACCTCCCGGGGTCTTCGGAATGGGGGTCCTACGGCTGGACCCTTCCCACATTGGCCGCCTGCCATTCTAAAATTAAGACCCTTAAAGAAAAATATGAAGCCCAAAACCAAAACTGACAACAGCACGGGAACTCATTCCAAGTACAGCCCTTCGGGGCTGGCAATGTTTGCAACCTGCCCCGGCTATGTAGCCGCCCAGGATCAGCAGGATGAAGAGGAAGTGGAGGATGAGTTCTCCCCCTCGTCCATTGGCACCCGGATTCACGCCGCCCTGGAAGCGGGAGACCCCCGGTCCCTGCTCTCTGCCCACGAGCTATCTATCTACGACAGTGCCCAGAAGATGCTGGATGATGCGTGGACGGAGTTTACCATGAAGACAGAGATAGAACGAGCGTACCAGGAGTTCCTTCCAGAACACAAGTTCCGTGGGATTGTGTTTGACCCTGCTGAAGAGGCCCAGACGGGGACTGCCGACGTGCTCATCCGGGCAAATTGCTTTTCTTTGATTGCCGACTATAAGACGGGGATCAACGCTGTGACTCATCCGAAAGACAATGCCCAGTTTATTTCCTATGGGCTTCTGGAGATGGAAGAGAATCCTGATTGTGAAGCGGTTGTTTTGGTTCTTATCCAGCCAACAGTGGCCGATGGGTTCAAGATGGCGGTGATGTATCGGAACGAAAAGGCCCCTCGTTTGGACTATGCTGAGAAAGTTGAAGGTGATTTCAAGTACAATTTGAACCGGGTAGCTTCTATCATTCTTTCCCATAAAGCCAACAGGGACAATCCGTATGCCTACCATGCAAGTCCGTTTACCTGTGCTTATTGTACCAAGTCCAATAAGTGCTCACGTATTTTTGAGCTGGCCCGGACTCTTGGAAAGCGGACATTGGATGCAGACGTGTTGACAGTCAATCCGGTGAATGAAGTGATGGATGGATTTGATTCCCCGGAGACGGTTTCCCAGGTCCTTGACTTCTGTTTCATCATGGAAAAGGTCCAGGCTCGTGTGAAGGAGATTGCCAAGACAATGTTCTCAGCCGGAGTGGAAGTTCCCGGGTACAAGTTTGCTTCCCGCGGCACTACGGTCCATGTCAATGCAAGCCAGTTCCGCGAGTATATTCTCTCCCGAATGAGCCTTGAAGAGATTGTCGGTTCCCTCACGACCTTCCCTGCTTCCAAGCTTTTGAAGTTTGTCATGGCCCGAGAGACCGAGGGGATGAGCCAAGAAGAAGAAGAAGAATTCCGTTTGGGATTTTTAGAAGACCTTGAGGATATGGGGGTTATTAAAGAGGTGAAAGCCAGAGTCGCACTTTTGAAAAAATAATGGTTGACAATGGCGTCTGTTTTTCTATCGTGAGGTCCACTTCGGGGGAGTAAATCCCCTTACAAACTGAATTAAGATTATGGCTAAAATTGAAAAAAGTGAAGACAAGAATGTGCAAGATGATTTGCTGAATGTCGGTACTGAACCCAATGCGCTTGCGAAACCGGACCAGTATTGCGCTGTTGACGGTGATGTTGATTCCTCTGACTTGAGGATGCCTGTCATGAACGCCTGGAGTGCTTCCAGTCAGGTATTCATCAATGACGGAGTAGGAGCCCAGGGGGATATTCTCTTCCGCGGTTTTGTTGTAGGGAACGTAAGCAATCCGGTTGAAATCATCGTGCTGAAGGTGAAGAAATACTTCAAGGAGAATCTTCCTTACGGCAGTGATGAACGTCCCCAGATTTTCAACTCTGTTCAGGAGTATGTCAATGCCGGATTTGTCAAGAAGGATATTGTCCGTGTGGCCGACATCCTGTTTTTGGCGAAGCGTCCTGAGAAACCTTGCTCTGCTTCTACGACGGATGAAGACCTGGATATGCTTTTCGGAATTGACTTCATGGGCGGCAAGTGGGCCGCTGGCAAGATTATTGCCCAGAAGTCCAATTACAATCTCTGTGCAATTCCTCTCTTTACTTTTTATGGGATTGCCAATCCTCCTAACGGATTCCTGGAACACAGGATCAGGATTGGTTCTGATGTCCTGACGAACCAGAAGAACAAGTACACAGTCCTTAAATCCATGGTTCAGTCCAAGAAGGTTGAAGGTCAGCTTGAAGAATTGAAGAGTTCCGGTCTTCTGAGCCTGATCCAAGGCTAATTTTCTTGACGGTATAAAACATAAACGATATAGTGTGGGAGTCCTCTTTGGGTGAGAGGACTCCCTTTTTTATGAAAAAACTGCCTGCGACTGTGATACTTGGTGTGGACCCTGGTGTGAGTGGAGGACTCGCTCTGGCGGACACAAAAAAAAAGGTGGTGTATTATACCAATATGCCTAAGAAGATGGAGAACTTCGGGTACTTTTGCAATGCGTTGTGCACCATAAAGAACCGGAAGATGTTCATTGAGCACATGAGCTATGCTCAGGGGGGACGGAAAGATGAGTCCGGGAAGTTCATCCGCATCAGCAATCCCAGGTCCATGGGTATTCTTGGTCAGAATGCCGGGTATTTGATGGGAAGTGCGGAAGCGATGGGGTACAAGATTGAAGAAGTCTGGCCCCAGCAATGGATGGGAAGGATGGGAGTCCATGACACCGGGTTGTCTTGTAACGATAAAGGCTGGAAGAACAACCTCAAGCGGCTGGCTTCCGAAGCTTTCCCGAAAGCCAAAGTCACATTGAAGACGGCGGATGCCCTCCTCATTCTTCTGGATGCCTACCGCCGTCTTACGGAGGACCCGGAAGCCTCGCTGGCTGACTGGGATATGTACCAGATCAAGTTCTAATGGCTGTTTCTCGACAGTTTATACGCTATGGCCGGAAGTGGCCGATGGATGCCTCAGAGATCGACATCGAACTCTGGTGCTTCAAGTATGCGTGGCCTAAGGAAAAGGGGGGCCTTGGCCGCTATGGTCATGCAGTCAAATGTATTGATCTCCTTTGGAATTATAAGGGCAGTCCCTCCCCGGTAATTTGGACTCCCTGGGTGGAGTATGGCCTGAGGCATGCCTGTGAGAACAATGTCTGCATCATGGGCGGCGGTTCTTCCTGCGGGAAGTCCATGATCATGGCCTTGATGGCCCTTCTTTTCTATTTGTCTGACCCCAGGCATACCATGTGCCTTATCACTTCGACCACGATTGAAGGTGCCAAGAAGCGTATCTTCAAGGATGTCAAGAGATTTTGGCGTTCATATTTTCCTGGGAAGCTGGTGGATGGCCAGGGTAAGATCAAGGGTATCAATGAGGAGGATGAGATTGATGATTCCCAGGGCATTGTCATTATTCCCTGCGCCAATGTAGGAGACCCTACAAGCCGATTCATCGGGATCAAGGCCCCCAACATGCACGTTTTCTATGATGAGCTTTCCGAGCTTCCCATTGAGCTTGTTGATGTTTGGAGGACCAACCTGAACACGAACGCTATTGATACTCCTCCGACACTCATGGCGGCTTCCAACCCCAAGAGCCGGACTGATGCGTTCGGTATTATGGCGATGCCCAAGGACGGTTGGAATAGCGTGGACATTTTCACCGAGGAGACCTGGAGGACCCAGGATGGGATTTATATCCGGTTTGACAATACCAAGAATCCTCGTATTGCTTTAAACCGGGAAGACTGGTCCTTCTACGTCAGCCGACCCATTATTGAAGAAGCCATTCGTCAGTATGGGGCAGACTCCGCTTTCATCCAGCGATTCCATAAAGCCACGTTTTCTGACGACATCGAAGAGGGAGCCCTGCTTTCTGAAGCCGAAATTTATGCGGCAGGGGCGGACGGCATGCCCGTATTTGGCCCCAAGCCCATCATTAAGATTGCGAGTCTTGACCCGGCCTATACCAATGGCGGGGACCAGTCTGTCGTCCGTTGCGCCAAGGTGGGCTATGATCTGAATGACAATCTGTGCATGTTCGTTTATGCACGCTTTGCTCTCAAGTCCACCAAGAACAAGGAGGATTTAAAATCACGCAACTTCGATATTGCCAAGCAGGTTTATGATATTCTTCAGCAGGAAGAGATTTCTCCGGACAACTTTGTTGTGGATATTACTGGCGGCGCGGCGTTTGCCGACATTCTGGCCTCGTATCTAGGCCCAAAATTTGAGGCGATCAGTTTTTCCGGGAACGCCAGTAGCACGCCCATTTCAGCCTCTACTCCTGAACTGGCTTGCAAGATGTATGCCAACAAGGTCTCCGAGCTCTGGGGCGTGATGAAGCTGGCGATTGCTTCCCAGCAGTTGTACGGCCTGGATTCCAAGGACATCCTGGAAATGAAGTCCAGGCTTTACACCTCGGAAAACGGAAAGATCAAGGTAGAGCCAAAGAGATTGATGAAGAAGAGAATTCGTCATTCTCCCGACGATGCTGACGCTATCGCTCTTCTGGTGCATATGGTGAGAAAGAAGTTCGGCATGGCTTTTGCCAGGATGCCGGACAAGGCCCCTACGGCCCAGAATAGGCCCAGATATAAATTTGAGCTTGACAGCAAAGGGAACCCCATTCTACACTCCCGGGATATTAAGGCTTACCTGCATGATCCCGATCAGGCGGCCAAACAGCCGCCGCCTGAGGTTCGTACTTTTCAACGTCAGGTACAGAAGCTGGGGTCGTTGCTCTGGAAGTAAGAATAAAATCAGTAGCGTAACTTATTGATACTATGGCATATGTGGATAAAGAGCTTGTAAAGAAAGCTATCAAGTTTTATCGGGATGGACTCCCGATTGAAGTAATTGAAAACCTAACCCGGATTCCCAAGCTCCATTTGGAATCTATTCTTGGTGAAGTAGAGCTGACAAAAGACGAACTGCTGGCTCGCAAGGAGTCTCTTGAAATTTTTTCCCAGTCCGTCCAGGAGAAAGTCATTGAGAGAAGGACCAGGAGAACCGAAGTGGAATCCGAGATTCTTGGAAGCATTGAAGACAATTTTTCCACTTTCATGAAGCAATCCTTTGAGAGGCTTTGCAGGGCTTCCGGCACGTTGCCTTTGGATAGCTTCAAGGATGTCGCATCCCTTGTAGGAGCTATGGGGAAAGCCAGTGAAATCTGGGAGCGGTTCAATGATGCCGTAGCCAAGCGAGACCTCAAGGCCATGCAGGACATCATGGCAACGATGGAGCTTGAGGTGACGAATATCACAGTGCAGACAGCGGTTGATTCCGAGGGGCGCATTAAGCTTGATGCTGATGGGAAACGAGTTGTGACGGAAGAGGCCCAGGCCAGGAAAATTACTTTGAAGCCTCTTTGATTTTTTCCTTGACGTGAACGTTTCAGATGTTATGTTTACGTCGCTATGAGCAACAAGAATACAGTTAATTATGAGTTGTTAGAAAGTTTATCCACTGCGGTTTCTTTCGTTTTGACGGCTATTATCTATTTAATGGGTTGTGGCCAATTAGTTGATTTCCTTAATGTGGAATATGGATCTCCTCTAATCATTAGCTGGGGTTTTTCCCTTTTTGTAGGTCTTCTTTTTTTAGGAATTCCTTTAGGAGTTTTTTACTATTGTCTCGGGGCTATCTTCATGGTTGTTTTTTATCCTTTTTTTTGGTTTGTAAGTCGCATTAGAGTTGAGAATAAATGAAAGTCATTGATGTTATAAGCAGATTTACGAGAAACCTCAGGGGATGCTATCTTCATTTAAGTAGTGCTCAGGTTCTTATTTCGGTTGCAAAGGGGAAAGTATTCCATAAGGACATTTTTGAGGACACCAATCTTCACTGCAATACTGTCACCAATATCTTGAGAGACTTGGTTGAGCAGGGCTTAGTTTCCTGCACGGAGTTCAAACGTCCCAGGAAATATTCCCTCACAAAAGATGGAGAAGCAGTGGTAAAGCGACTTTTAACTATGAAGGATAACGATGAGGACTGAAGAATGCGAAAAGTTTTTTGACCTCTTGAAGAGGTGGATGCCTGCTACCTTCACTAATTCGGAGCTTCATGAGGAATATGAATTCTCTGAGGTTTTTGTTGGCCGTGAAAAGAATCCGCTTCCTGTTGGGTTCACTCATGGCGGCCTGACTATCGAAGGCTACTCAAAAGCTGTCGATGCTCCTTACATCGTCTCTTGTCTCTGCGGGCATACGCTTCAATCCGACCGATCCAGGATTGAGAATAACATGACTTGCGGATGCTGGGACCGTGCTGTCCGGACTGCCTATTTGATTCGCATGCGAATTGAAGCCCTTCGTGTCTGGATGGGGCATATGAAGGAATGGCTGAAGGACCTGGAAAGCATTAAGCAGTTTTCCATGGACTACCTTTCCAAGGTCGGTGCTCCGAGCACCTATGAAAAGAGTCTTGTCCAGATAGAGACCGGACCTTTCCATCCAGCATTGAAGCGGAATGGTACTCCTCCTGAGCAGTTGGAATTCCTGGATTTCTTTTATGTAGTTCTCCCTCCTCCTTTCTATATGGATTGGCTCCGGGACCTTGCAACCCATGCTCTGGAGGACCATCCCTTATGGGAGGCCATGCCGATGAATTCGCTTGCTGGCTATGAGGATGCAAAAACGGAACTGCCCGAGTTCGATGCGAATTGTTTCATTTCTCTGGTAAACTTCTTGACAGAGAATGAAAAAAGGTTTTATGATGGGAAGAACAGGCTTAAAAAGCCTCTGGATGGTGAGCCCGTTAATAGATAGCCATGTCCGTTATTCCTAAACCTCCTCGCCGTTCCAAGGCCCTTTGGGGATCGGCATTTGATTTCGGGGATGCTTTTGATTTTATTCGAGGGCATCGAAAGCCAAAGTCTTATGTCTCCCCCCTTCCGGGAGAGGTACTACGTTCAAATCCCGAGGTGAGGAACATCCGGTATTTCTTTTCACTGAAGACCCAGCACTTTCATCCCTTTGTGTATTCTTATGCTTTGCATCATACACAACCTCATCGTCGAACAAAATCTCCTAATTTCAATTCACTGGGGGGAGTTGTTCCTATTATAACTCTTTACCATACAACGGTTTCTTCTCAATTCTTCTGGCGGTATTATATGTTTTTCTACCTAATGACCGATCGGGCTTTTTGCTTCTCCCCTTTCCAGGCGGTGTATGCAGATCAAAGATTGTACTTCAGGAATGTAGATAAACGATATACCGGAAGACTCATATAACAACCAAAAAATACTATGCTGTTAGTTATTCCATGTGAACCCCGAGTTCAAAAAAATGCCAGGGCTATTGCCACCTCCCTTGTAGAGAACACTGCTCCTGAAGACCTTCTGACGGTTGATCTTCTCTGCATCACTCCTTATCAAAATCTTACCGCGGCCAATGATTTCATTGAAGTCCTCAAGGGCCGTTGCAATTCGTTCAATGTCAAGTGCATTGATACTCCCTCCGCGTCTTTGTATGACATGGTGAACAAGATGTGGGCCAAGTGCCTTCAAATCCTTGCGATTGAAGCGGCTCCGAACGGTCTGGATATTCCTGTTCTCTGGTATTCGGAACGCGGGAACCAGTTCTTCAAGCAGGATGCCATTGCTACTTTGGACGGGTACTACACCAAGCGGAAGGCCAAGGTCATCTTTGGACAGCGGTTCCACATTCCGGCCCGCACTATTACGGTTGACCATGTGGACCCGGCCCGCGATACCGTCGAAGGTTCCTTTGTGTTCTCTTCCCAGATTTCTGCGGCTTATCCTCAAACGGTTCCTCTGTCTGTTTCTCTTCAGCCTGCCGACCATTTCCGGGTATTCCTTTCCGGGGTATTCATTGGAGACCAGAGTGAAGAGTACGCCAAGTGGGACAACCTGTTTTCTACGGAGGTTGAACCCAAGGTAGAAGCGGCAGTTGTCGCTACTCAGGTTCTCTCCCAGGCTGTCAATACTCCCCAGGCCCTTCCTGTGGCCGCCTTCGGGGCCTCCGGGGCCTCCCCCGATGGGCAGACCCTTGATGTGGATGGAGGAATGACGCTGGCACAGAAGCGCGCAATGCTTGCCATGTGCAGTAAGCGATCCACCTTGAAGCCTGAAGATGTTACTTATTCTGCCCCCAGTGTCGCTGGCGTGACCAGTGAGGTTGATGTTCAGGCTCAAGCCTCTGGCTTCCATATTCAGGCCAGTGAAGGTACGGTTATGGGAAATCCTGAAGCCATAGAGGAGCATAATAAAAAAGTGACTGGGAGAAAGAAGAAAAAGTCCGCTCCGGAGCCCGAGGCTTCAGAATTAGGAACTGACCCGGAAACTTTAGAGGTTGACAAAGAGCCGAAGGAAGGCGATATTGAACCAGCCTCTGGTGTTGAATTTCCGGAGGACGGCAAAGACCCTGATTTCGTATGATTAAGACTCCTCCCAAGTCCTTTACCTCTTCTCCCAACACTACGGCAGGTTCGCTTGCCGTAGTGGACGGGGACGGAGAGTTCCTGAAAGACCGCGTGCCTGATGTGTTCACGGCGCGCAGTCTCCTTTTTCTTGCTCTTCAAGCGGACATGGGCTCCGCTATTGCCCGTGTAGAAGCCCAGCGCGAGCTGGACGGGATTGAACCCTTCAACCCTGATTCCCTGTCTCAGGCAGGCCAAGCTTACCGGACGAACAGCAACTTCCGTTTCATGACGGTGGCCCATCTTAAAACGATGGCGAGCCTTCGTGACGCCATTTCTTCCAATCCGTTCCTGGTCTCGGTGGAAACCAAGTATGGGTCTTCGCAACAGCAGGCTCTTTCCTCGGTTCTTCTCTCCCAGCTCATGACGGACATGGTGAAGAGCATGCCTGGGTATCAGTCCACGATGGACGATCTCCTGCATAACTTTGCTTTCCACGGCTTTGGCCTGACCTATTTTGACGACACGGAATCCTGGTTCTTTAATTCCGGGGGCCTGGATGACTTTGCCTTTGAACGCTATACCAAGGCGGACCCCAGGAACCTGGAGCTTGTGTTCGCTACCCGCATGCTCCGGGCGCATGAACTCATGGCCTATATCAAGGATGAAGAGGTTGCCCGGATCGCCGGATGGGATGTTGAAGCGGTAAAAGCTGTAGTGAAGTATGCGTCCTACAACATGCCTAATCCCTATAAGGCTCCGGAGAATATCACTCGGATGGAGAAGAACCATGACTTCACGATTGGCGATGTGGTTGGTACGGCCATTCCGATTTCTCACGTCTGGATCAAGCAGTTGGATGGAACGGTCTCTCATAAGATTTTCTTTGTAGATAATCAGAGCAAGACTGCCGAGGGCGGAGATTTCCGGCTGGATAATCCGGAGTTCAACGAGTTCCTGTTTGTCAAGGAAAAAGCCTACGACTCCATGGAGCAGGCTTTCACGATGTTCCCCTTCGGGGTTTCCTCTTCCGGGGACATTCATGCCCTGCGTGGCTTTGGCAACACGTTGCTGGCCCACGTTCAGCAACTTAACCGCTTTACTAACTCGGCTCTTGACATTGCCAAAATTGGGATGTCGGTTACAGTCCAGCCTAAAAATGAAATGGACAGGCTGGAATCTTCCGTCAACCCCCTGGGCCCCTACACCATTATTGCCCCCGGGATTGATGTTACTCCGGTCAAGGTTCCTGATTTGAATGCTGTGTCCGCTCCTATCGGTGCTCTTCAGGGCATCATGAACTCGGTTCTCGGTGAGCTGGATGTGACTACGGATGGGTCCATGGGCCGAACCCAGTTTGAAGCTGAAGTGCGCCTGAGCAATGCTTCTCGTCTTTCCACCCATGTGATTGACCGCTTGATGGAATGCCTTTCCCGTCTCTTCAAGGAGATTGTAAGGCGTGTTTCTGTCCGGAATTACGATGAGAATCTTGCAGGGTACAAGGAACGCCAGCGACTCCTGGAGAAGATGCAGGAGTACGGGATTCCGGAAGAAGCCCTGTATGAACTTGACGTGGATGCTACGGTGGCTACCCCGCCTATTGGCAACGGTTCCCCTGTGAAGAGGACGCTTGCTCTCCGGGCGTGCATGAACTACATTCAGTTCTACAGTGAAAAAGGCCAGAAGGCTCTCATTCGTGCCCTCACTATCAATGAGGTAGGAAAGAAGTGGGCTGACATGTTCATCCCGGAAACCAATCAGGAGTACGCCAATGCCAACGCTCAGAGTGTTGCGGCCCTTCAGAACCTGTGGCTGATGCAGGGGATGGACGTTCCTGTTCTCCCGGATGAGGATCACCGCGCTCATGCCGAGATTCATGCCAATTACATTATCCAGCTCATTCCTTCTGAAAAGCTTGAGAAGGAGCAGATGGCCCGGCTCGCCCCTGGCTTGCAGAAGCTGGTGGCCCAGCTCGCCGGGCACCTTCAGTATCTCCAGGCCCGCAAGGAATTTATTCCTGCTTTCTCTCAATGGGAGAAGCTTATCGCCAGATGCAATGAAATTATTGTCAACGGCATGCGCGCCCTTGAAAAGATGCAACAGGAAGCCCAGGCCCAGCAGGAGGCTCAAGGAGCCGCCCAAGGCGGCGAGCAGGTGGACCCTGAAGTTCTCAAGGTTCAGCAAGAGATGGCCTTGAAGGAGCAGGAAACGCAGGCCCGGATTGCTATTGAACAGCAGAAGGCGGAAGCAGAGATTGCCAGAAAGGCTCTTGAAGCTAACACAAAGGCAGTAGAAGTTGCAAACTCTTAATACATTATGAATAAACTTACTGTTGATGAATTCATTGCTCAAGAGAGAAATCGTGTTCGTCTCTATGAAATCCTCAATGACCCCGTGTTTCAGGAAGCCGCTGAAATCGTACTCACGCCTTTGAACGCCGTGCCTCCTACGACCACTGAAGCGGCGGCGATCTCCGGAGCCTTTGCTTCCGGAGCCCGCCATTTGGTGGCTGGGCTTTACCTGCTTACCAAGGCACCCAAGAAACAGGAAATCAAAGACACACCCAAGCCCCTTCCTTCGGCTCATGATATTTTCCTGAGCCGTCTGGACAACCCGAATAATACAGCTATTTAATTTATGCCTGACGCTATTGCATTAACACCTACTCCTTCTGATCCGGCTACTTCTAATCTGGTTCAGGACATCTTTACCTCTACAGAAAACATTGTCCAGAGCCAGATGCCCCAGTCTAGCGAGGTACCCCAGGGAGTGATTCCTGAAAATCAGAACTATGTCCCTAGTCCAACGCCAGTTGAAGATGAAAACCCGGAGCCCGAGAACGAAAACCCGAATCCTGATGAGGATGAAAAAAAGGATGACGAGGAGGAAACGAAGGGGGATGTAGAGAAGGAAAAAGAAAAGGAGAAGAACGACTCCGAGCAGAAGCAGACTCCGGCCATGGCCAAGAAGTTTGCCCAGATGCGGAAAGACCTCTCCTCCTATAAGACGACTGTCAAGGAGCTCCAGGAAAAGATTGCCCAGCTGGAAGCTAATGGAGCTGGAGCCGAAGGTCTTGACGAACTGAAGGCCCAGAACGAAAAGCTCTCTGCGGTGGTCAATTCCTTTGCCTTTACCCAGACGGAAGAATACCAGAAGGAAGTAACTAACCCGTACAACAAGGCTCAGGACAAGCTGATGAAGCTGGCTGAAGCCAACGGGATGGAGCTCACCTATGACTCCCTGAACCAGATAGCCACGAATCCGGATTTCGATGAAATGGATCGCCAGGAAGCCTACGAAGACCTTGCCCGGGATGCCGGGATGGGTGATCTGGATGTCTCCCGGTTTTCCAACTACGCGATGCTTCGGGACCGCGCTGTCCAGAAGCACCTTGCCATGTCGGTCAAAGCCGAGGAGTACAAGAAGGAATTCCTGGAGAAGCTCGGTGATGGAAAAGTCAAGCCGTATGAGGTCAATCTGGATAACTACACCCAGAAGCACATCCAGGATCGGGCAAAGGAGCTGGGACTCTCCGGCGAGGTGACGGAAGAGACGGTGAAAGCCGCCCGCCATTTGGCTCATAAGATAGACAATAGTGCGTTTATGGACGCAGTTCTGCTGTCTAAGGCCCTGGAAGAGATGGCCGAGCTGAAGGAGCAGAACAAGAGTCTTCATGCCAAGATCACCAAGCTTCGCGGTGCCAATCCTTCTCCGGGAACGGGCAATCCGAAGGGGGCTCCTCCCCCCAGCAAGCCCAAGCTTGAAGAGACGTTGAAGACGGCTGGTGATGTCGTTGACGCTTTTCTTAGCGGGCAAATTTAAAAAGTGTTGACAGCACTCTAAAAAAGGGTACAATCGTTTTATCAAATAGCGGTTGTACCCTTTTGCTTTTCCTCCGCGAGCCTCCTTTTTTATTTGGATGTGTATAGAGGTCTTCCATCCTGGCCGAAAAACCTTTTCTTTTTCTTTCCGTCGGGACCTTTTCTTTCCTCTTTAACTTTCATTTTACATTCAAATCTATGGCTCAAAAACCCAGTGAATTGGACGCAATCAATCTGCGTCTGACTACGATGACCAACCTCATCCAGGAAAAGATGTATGCGAATTTTATTCGCCGCTCTCCCTGGAACGTGGCAATGCTGAACTCCGCTGAATGGGTTGATGGTATCGGTGATACGGGACGTACCAACGTCTTCCAGCCGACCTACATGAACCCGGTCTGGCAGAACGTCCAGCTTAGTTCTCTGTCCACCGATCCTGCCCTGAACGTCAATGCTACTGGCGGCCAGGAATATTCCTTCTCCCGCCAGATTGTCCGTCTGAGCTCCGAGCTCATTGACGTGACTCGTCTGCGTCAGGCTTGGCAGTATGGCGACCAGCTCAAGAACATTGTTGAACAGCTTATCCGCAACGTCGGCAATATCTGGTCCGAACGGTATCGTAAGCAGTACCTTGACTGTGCTTCCTACAAGATCATCCCCACGGCTAACGGTCTCTTCGGTATGGACCTGACCAATGGGGATATTACGACCATGCCGGAAATCCGTCCGGCGGCGGCTCTGAACTCTGCCATTATGGACCAGATGTACGAACTGCTTGAGTTTGAATCCGCGCAGGAATCCTCCGCAGGCTCTGCCAACGGGGCTCCGGTTTACCTCTGCATTACGTCCCGCAACACGATTGACTTCATCCTTCAGGGTGATGGCAATATCCGTCAGGACTACCGCTTCGCGGAAGCTACCTGGGGCCAGAAGGAATCCACCCTGATGAACCAGTATGGTCTTCAGAAGGTTTATCGTGGGTTCTCCTACCTGATGGACCCGATGAACCCGCGCTACGACTTTGTGGAATCCAATTCGGCAGGCCAGAAGTGGGTGCGTATCGAACCCTATATCAAACAGCCTGCGACCACGGGCTACCGCTATGTGCAGAATCCGGCTTACATGAACGCACCCTATGAAGATACCTATATCTTCGTTAAGGACGTGTACCGTAACTTGGTTCCCCGTCCGGTGTCTTCCGTCGGTCAGGCCAAGTTCAACCCGGAAACCTTCGGTGGGGAAGTGCGCTGGATTAACAACGCGGACATGAACGCGAACTTCCTGGGGACCCAGGGCTTCTTCGTGGCTTCCCTGTCCAACGGTGCCCAGCCCATCCAGCCCCGTCACGGTATTGTGATCCGTCACATTCGTACCCGGTTTAACGTGGCCCTGGTGGGTGCTGACGGCAAGCCTGTCGGCTCTCTGCTGACGACTCCGGCCAACGTGTCTGTTGCTGGTCTGTAACCCTCACAAACATTCAACCCAGGGGCAGGTAGGGCAAATCCTGCCTGCCCCATTTTTATTATGAAATTTACTATTCCATTTGATACTGAAACCTTTGGCAATGTAGCCCCCGGTGAAACTGTAACCGTGACGGGTGAAGCCGTGCTTTCTGATGACGGAAATGTTCTTGAGCTTGTCTCTGTTGAGGGAGTCCCCTTTGAGGAGGACGACCACGATGATGACGAGGATGAGGATGATGACGAAAAGAAGAAAGAGAAAAAGAAGGAGAAGAAGGAAGAAAAGGAAGAGCGGAAAGAAGAACGCACCCTGGAAAAGGACGTAGCCAGAGCTGAAGAAGCGACGGACGCGATGGGGGTGCTTAACGCCATGCTTTAAACGACCATGCCTCAGACCATTACTTTTCCCACTACTTCCCCTGTCTCCGTGATTCCCGGAGATGTTGTAACCGTATCCACGGCTACCGGGTCTTTCCTTGTGCATATCTCTTGCGACAAGCCTTCCAGTATTCTGTTCCAGGATGCTGATGATGGTGTGCTGGCCCATGGCGATATTGCCAATGGCGACTTCATTGTCACTCTTTCCAAGGCCAACTCCAACGTGGTTGTCGATAGCTATACCTCTGCTACCATCACCCTTGCGGCAGTGGCTGTTCCGGATTCCGGGATTAAGGATGTCCCTATTTTAGGGCCTACTGGAGAATTGGGAGACTTTTCTCCGGGTTCACTGTATCAAGTGAACATTCAGTCCAAGTCTCCCTACACCTGCATCCTCTACAGCATGCCGAACACCGGGGATGAGCCTCTGGGTACCTTCCCCGTAGTGCATGGAGATGTTATTTCCTTGCCTGCTCCGAAAGTTACGGGCAGACTTGTTTCCGCTGATGCGGGCGCTACTGTCTGTCTCCAGCTCGTTATTACCAACCCTAAAGCTGTTTCCTAATTTATGGCTATTCAAATTCCTATTGCAACTCTTGCTAATCCGGTCCTCCTTCAAACGGACACGATCTATCAGGTCACTGACCTCACGGCTAGTACCTCCTATGACTTCGTGCTGACCGAAGACTCCGGCAAGTTCCTTCATGTCACCATCGCCAAGGAAGAAGCGATGACTACTATCCTGTTTGACCATGATCCGGCCAACGGGACTGTGCTTGACTTCCTCAATCCTGCGGGTTCCACCTCGGTCTTCCTCAAGGTCACCGCAGTAACGGGTGCCAGCCCGTATCTAGTGATGAAGGCTACCGCCGCTGTCACGGATACTCCCCTTGTTGTCCCCGCCCTTCCGGGCAAATGGTACAAGAAGGATGGCCTGACGGCTGGCAAGGTGTACGAAGTCAAGGTTTCCTCTGAGGTTCCCGTCACGATCTTCTCCGGTTTCGGTGCGGCATTTAACCTGAATGCCCTCCAATACAATCCGGTGCAGACCTTGCAGACTGGCTCCTTCCTGGTAACCGCTACTGCGGCCAACATGTGGCTGTACGTCGATGGTGCTGATCCTGCCAACATTTCTGTGACGGAAGCTGTCCCGGTTGTGGGTATGCAACCTGTCCAGGTTACTCTGTTCACTCAGACAGGTGCCACCGTCAACATTCCGGCAGGTTCCCCTGCGGGTATCTACCGATTGGACTTTGTGGCAAACGATCCTGCCGATGCTACTACGTTTGATGCCAAGGTAGAACTGCAAATGGTTCCTCTGATGTCAGAAGGGACTGGAAAGCTGGCCGCAGGTTTTGGGCCGGTTCAGCCTGCGAATGGTCGAATCTTTACGGGCAACAGCCTGCGAGGCATGGCCATCTTCCGAGTCCCGGATAAACAAACCTCTCCTCTTGCGGTAGCTTCCTACACCAAGGGCACTACGGGTACTGGCACTCAGATTAACGGGGCCTTTGCGGTTTCCTACATTGGTAACCTCTCCGCCTAACTTACCGGGGCCAGGGTAACTCCTGGCCCCCTATCCCTTTCCTTTACTGAATATGGCTCTTTCTTTTACAGACTATACGCTGGGTGATCCCATCACGCCTAATGTTAATTACAAGGTGGCCCTGTCCAAAGCTGGCGACCATGCTTACCTTCTTACCAGTGCCATTGCGGAGGCTACTCTTCAACTGACGCTGACGGCTCCTACTGATGAGGAGTGGAGCAATGTTGAAACCTATGTGGCTAATGGTCCCATTGCTGGCCGCATCTTCCCGCTCAGTGCCAATACCTATTATTTCCGTGTGGTTGGGCCACCTTCCCTGGCCTATGATTCTACGCTGGCTATTAAGGATTTGGATTTAGAATGGCCTACGGACATTACTCCGACGGCAATTCCTACGGATGGAACTCCGATTACTTCCGGTTTCTATTCTCTGGATGCTCTTTCTCTTGAGGTTGGAAAGTTCCATTCCTTTTCCATTGTCCCGGCCAAGTCGGGGAATCTGGTAGGGAAGCATGAGACCAGCGACCAGCATCGGTTTGTGGCGACGATTTTTGGCGTGGATGCCCAGGGTTTCCCGGTAAGCCACATGACCAGCTTTGCCAATATGGAGCAGAGCATTTTCAACTTTGATACGGCCAAGGCCATTCTGCACTTGTCTGCGCCGGAGAGTGCCGAGTTCAATTATACCTGCTCTATCGCGTCTTTTAGCTCAGGCTCAGGAGATTCACTTACGCCCTCTTCTGATGCCACGATTACTGGGGCGTGGAGCTTTACCAACATCACTGTTCCCACTCCTACCCAGGCCTGGCAGGCGGCGAACAAATCGTATGTGGACAATGCGGTTTCCGGTATAGGAGCCAATTTTGTTACTCTGGATACGGAGCAAACGATTTCTGGTAACAAGACCTTTACTGGGAGAATTATGAAAACGGGAAGCCCTTTAGCCCCTAGTGACCTTACGAACAAACTATACGTGGATGGCCAGATTGCTCCTACGGTAAAGAATGTTGGAAACCAGAATGTTGCCGGGGTTAAAACTTTTACCGACGGCGTTACCATGGCTGATGAAGCTCCGTTGACTTTTGGCGTTGGTGCCGATGCCGTTAAGTTCCATGGCACGGGTGCCGGGATGTCGGTAATTGAAGGAGGGACCGGAGCACACCTGGATGTGGCGGTTTCTACTACCTTTCAGGAGCCGACTGTGTTTCAGGATGCCACTACTTTCTCTACAATGATTAAAGCAGAGAAAGGCATATCCTTTGGGATTACGGAAGGGAGTTCAGCAATGGAAACTCTTATGGAGCAGAACCATCCAACTCTGTCTGCATATGGCTGTAAGTGGACCTATACAGCCAACAATGGCTATTACCAGCTTGTTCAGAGAAACAATAGTGTGTGGTTAACTTTCGACCCTACAGGGAATGTCTGGTTCCGAAAGAAGTTTGAAGTTCAAGGACCTGCGACTTTCACTCAAGGTGTCACTATGGGTCAGACTTTGAATGTGGCAGGACTGGTTACTTTTACTGGGGACTTAGCGATGACTGAGGATAAGCTCATTTATTTGAGTACCCTGGTTAATATGGGAGCAATTTCTGGTGGTTCCGTATCCTTAAACGGAGCTTCTACAGGAAAGTTCAATACTAATCTGGCGATAGAAACGTCGCAGGGCATTAAAGCTTCAGGTAAAATATCCGCCAATGGAGGTCTTGAAACTACTGGGACGACTTCTCTTGGAGGCGGTTTGTCAGACCTAACTACCATAAATGGGACTTTGACGGTAACAGGAAGGATAAAAGCCAGTGGGGGTATTAAACTTCCTGAAGGGCTTGATATTATGTTCGGGAGTTCTGCAAGCATTTATTCGGACTCTTCTTCAAATATCATGATTGAAGGTTCTGACGCAGGAAGAACTTTATTGAATCAAGCTCTCCGGTTTTCAACTGATTCGGTTTTTGACCCCACCACTGGGGTGAACATTGAAACGGGTGATGCAAGGTACCTGAAGTTCGTCTCTACAACCAAGGCGGCTTATACCGCTCTGGCTACGAAAGACCCTACCACTATTTACCTCATTACAGACACTACACCAAGAATGTGGGCCATCGGTGACATGGAAATTGTCACGGCAGATGTGCCCGCCTTATGACCTATTGAAGTTCAAACCCCGGCTCAAAAGTATCAGGAAGCGTTCCTCCAGGGAACCAAGTTCTACGATGCGTTGCAGGAGTTGAAACCTTCCAGACAAGTTTCCCTGGCCATCACCAAGGTTGAAGAAGCCTTGCATTGGCTGAAGGAAATAACACCAGAACAAGACAATGGCTAAGAAAGGTAAAGGAAAAGGCAAAGGCTGTAAATAAGCAATCTGCATGATGTTCAGGAACCGTCCTCTGGGGCGGTTCCTTTTTTGTTGACATCCGAATCTGGAGAGATAAATAAGAAACATGACCCCAAAATCAAAGGCATACCGGAAGTATGGTCAGACACTCGGAGAACTCAAAAGGTTCCGCATTGACCATGCTTCCCGTCCGGAAGTGGCCAAACAAAATATGCGCCATTTCCGGAGGGAGGCCAGGGTATGTTGTTGGGAAACCGAACTGGTGAATACCTATGACGGCCTGATCCGTGATGCCTGGATAAAGCGGGGATTGATAAAACAATGTAACTAAATAAAATATATGGAATCCTTGAAATGAGAGGATAAATACCATGGCTAAAACTTTTAATACTATTAAAACGGAGAGCAGTACAAACGTTTGGCTCACCCCAAGAAATGTTCTTGATTTATTAGGGGACTTTGATACAGACCCATGTGCCGCTACTATTCGTCCATGGGATTGCGCCCGTGTCAATTATACGGTTGAGGATAATGGACTTATTTTACCCTGGAAAGGACGTGTCTGGTTGAATCCTCCGTATGGTAATGAAATAGAGCCTTTCTTAAAACGTATGAGTGAACATATTGGGGGGGGTCTTGCTCTTATATTTATGCGTTCTGATACTCGTTGGTTTCATCAATGGGTTCTCAATAAAGCAAAATATTTATTTTTGTGGAAGGGGCGAATTAAGTTTTGTTATCCGGACGGAAAGAGCGGAGGAACTAGTAATGCACCTAGTGTTCTGGTAGCTTGGGAAGAATCCGAAGCATCTCTTCTTTATTCGTTACAAGACCAGGGATATGGAAAAATAGCTTCTTTATAATTTTTATTTGACAAATGAATCCTACCACATAGAAAGAAAAAACCATGAACAAATTGGAAGAACGACAAAAGGAGTTCTGTGAACGATATGGAATCACCATGGAACAATTCCGCGGCGAAGCTAAGATTCCCGGTTCGCTGGACTTGAGAAACGCGAAAGCAATACCCCGGGGCTTCAACCCCACAGTCGGCGGTTCGCTGGACTTGAGAAACGCGAAAGCAATACCCCGGGGCTTCAACCCCACAGTCGGCGGTTCGCTGGACCTTGAAAGCGTAACGTCGATCCCCGAAGGCTTCAACCCCACAGTCGGCGGTTGGCTGGACTTGAGAAACGCGAAAGCAATACCCCGGGGCTTCAACCCCACAGTCGGCGGTTGGCTGGACTTGGAAAGCGTGGAAGAAATACCCCAGGGCTTCAACCCCACAGTCGGCGGTTCGCTGGACTTGAAAAGCGTGGAAGAAATACCCCAGGGCTTCAACCCCACAGTCGGCGGTTCGCTGGACTTGAGAAACGCGAAAGCAATACCCCGGGGCTTCAACCCCACAGTCGGCGGTTGGCTGGACTTGGAAAGCGTGGAAGAAATACCCCAGGGCTTCAACCCCACAGTCGGCGGTTCGCTGGACTTGAAAAGCGTGGAAGAAATACCCCAGGGCTTCAACCCCACAGTCGGCGGTCCCTTGTATCTTCCAGAACAATTCAGACACATGGTCAACAACAAACAAAAGCCTGACTTTTCCAAGCCCTTTGAATGGCTTGATGGGAAGTTTATCCTGGCTGATGGGCTCATGACTGAAGTGTTGAGCAAGCATGGGAATGTATCTCATGTTCGCAAGGTCGGAGCCAAGCCGGGAGCAACCATGTACCTGGTTACTGATGGCGAAGGGAGATATGCCCACGGGAAGACCATCAAGGAAGCCAAGGAATCTTTGATTTACAAAATCAAGAACCACGATAAATCGGAGTATGAATCCCTGACCCTGGATTCCAAAGTTACTTTCCAATATGGCATTGAGATGTACCGTGTGATCACGGGAGCCTGTGCCGCCGGAGTCCGTGACTTTGTGGAGAGCAACGCTGTTGCCCATACCGATTATACGGTAGCCCAGATCATTGAAATGACCAGGGGCAAGTATGGACATGCAGAGTTTAAAACCTTCTTTGCTGGAAAATAATATGAAAATTGTAACAGGCGGCGTACAACTAGGGCGTTTCCCGATGTTTGTTAAGCATGTGACAGGATCTCCTACGGACTTCTTCAGACTCGAAAATGGGACTGAAGAATGGACACCTGAAGGATATATTAACTCAGTTGTAATTCAACAGATTGCATAGACTTATGGCTAAAAAAGGTAAAGGAAAAGGCCGCGGTTGCGGCAAGTAAGTAGGTAATCAATTTCCGGAGGGCTCGCAAAAAAGTGCGGGCCCTCCGTTTTTTTTGTTGACAATCCCGTTCAGTGTGGTTTTATGAGGCCATGTCTGATACATGCAAACAAAAATATGACGGAATCATTTGAGTCGGTTAATATAGCAATTGCCCTTCATAAGGTATTAAGTGAAGAATGGCTGTTTGCAAAACACGTAAAAACCGGGTGGATTATTGGGCTTAATAAATCTTTTAAGGAGATTCGGGATATGCTTTCCGATAGTCTTCCAAATAGTCTTCCAAATAGTCTTCCAACTGGTCTTTGCGTTATGTCTAAGAGTCTAACTGAAGGTTCTCTTAATACTGAATTTAAATTTTATCAGCAAGACTCCTGTGATGAAAACTGGGTTGGTTATAATGAGAATGTTTTCTATAGGTTGGACCCATGTGATTGTCTCTATCTTCTTACTGCTGGTTCTGAGGTTGCTTATGAATACAAAACAGCCAATGGCGAAGTAGTCCGAGTAGATAAGAGAATTCTTGATGAAAAGGGTCTTTCTCCTGGAGCCTTGAATACCAAATGGAGGAGAATCCAAGGATAAGATAAAAATTTGAACCTAATACTAATATGAGCAAAACCAAAATTAAGTTTGAGTTCACGGGAGAAACGATGGAGTTCTTTGGGCACACCCTTCGCCGCATCGTTTGTGTTACAGCCTTCGGCTCTATTGCCGCAGGACAGATTGGCGGATGGATTGAATCCGAGAAGAATTTGAAGCAGGTGTCCGGGAATGCCTGGGTGTACGGTGATGCCAAGGTGTACGGTGATGCCGAGGTGTACGGTGATGCCAAGGTGTACGGTGATGCCGAGGTGTACGGTGATGCCGAGGTGTACGGGAATGCCGAGGTGTACGGTGATGCCAAGGTGTACGGGAATGCCGAGGTGTACGGGAATGCCGAGGTGTACGGTGATGCCAAGGTGTACGGTGATGCCAAGGTGTCCGGGAATGCCGAGGTGTCCGGGAATGCCTGGGTGTCCGGGAATGCCGAGGTGTACGGGAATGCCGAGGTGTACGGTGATGCCGAGGTGTACGGGAATGCCGAGGTGTACGGTGATGCCAAGGTGTACGGATGCACGATTCTGAGAACCGGGGTTACAAAAACTTCAACGGATTTTGTGGTTATCGGGCCTCAAGGAAGCAGGAATTCTTTTGCTACTTACCATATTGAATCCAATACCATTTGCACTGGATGCTTCATGGGAAGTCTCAATGCCTTTAGCGAAAAGGTAACTTTGGTGTATGGGGATAATGAATACAAGGCCCAGTATCAAAGAGCCATTCAGGTTTTTGAAATGTATCAAAAGAAGGGAAAATAAAATAAAATGAAATGTATTTTTTGTGGAGGAAAAATTTGCTTCCTACATGATATGATGGCTGAATCATATTCCCGAGCTGAATTTATTTTTGGTGCCTGCGGCAATTGTGGCTGGCGGACGCTTGGGAAATATGAGTCAGAGGAGTCTGTCAAAGAAGTGATTCATAAATGGTTTGCAAGCTTGAAAAGCACTATCGGAGAGGAGAAATATACTGGAACTTATAAAGGTTGATCTGGGATTAAAAAAGAGTTTTTGCCCGATTTGCAAGGACCTTCCTCAAGTCTTTAATCTTAATGAGTTGGGAATGGAACCTAATACAAAGTGTCCAGACGGAGCCTTTCAGGTTCAATGTTCTTGTGGTCTAGCCGCAGGAGATGAACTTGACGCCTTCTTTAGTACTCAAGACCAAGCAATAATAGCTTGGAACAGACTGGTAGTTAAGCTTCAGAAAGTAATTGAGGAAGGAGAATAAAAAGATGACAGCGAGAAAAGTAACGATTCTAATCTACATTGTCCTGGGAGTTCTAGGTGCACGCTTCTTTACGCTATTATTTTTTGGCCCTTCAGAATCTTCTATTTTCTTACATGCGGAACCAGGAGCCCAGTATCAAACTACTGTGATTACTAAAGCCGGAACCTGGAAATATAGAACTGTGAAGCCTGTTGCCATGCGTCGGTATCCCCAAGGATTTATTTTCACGATAGGTTCTAAAACGGATATTTACCCGAGTGAAGGACTCATTAAAATCTCAAGAATAAAATTAGAAAAATAATATGAATAAGTTTAAAGTAGCATTAACAAGATCAGAAGAAGCTCTTATGGCCTATTGGATTGTAGGTATCATGAAGCTTAGCTCAGGGGAAGGGATCAGGGGGTCCATAAAGGGCCTATGCGAAGCTTGGAAAAAAGAATTCAAGTTTCCTATTACCCCTAATCATGTGAACTCGGTTCTTTCCAGGTATTCTCATCCCAAGTTTAAATGTTTCCTTAAAGGGACCGCACCCGAAAGGAACCGCTCAAGAAAAATTCCTGTAATATTTGAAGCCATTAAGCTTGAAACGGCTTTTCATCTTGCCCAGTCTGATTTGGAAAGACATGCAAAAGAATACTTGAATTGGAAATATAAGAATAGCCTTGAAGAGGTTCATTCAGATTTTTTAATCAAGGCTTCTCAAATGCCCGCCAATAAAAAAGCAATGGCGGTCTTGTCAAAGTATCTCTCTAATGATTCCAATTTGGAATATAGTTATACCACACCGGAAGCAATGACGCTGGCCGTAAAGGAGGGATGCTGGTTCTGTAACCCAGTGAATTTTCTTTTGAGACCTGATCCCAAGAACCCCTTATGCGTTGTCCCCGATGACTCAAAATTCCTTTCATCCGTTTCTTCTGAAGAAAGAAGACTATTGAAGGAACTCGCTAATAATCCGTTAGTTAAGCAATGGAAAAAAATCGGAGCTGAAACTCCCCTATTCGATATAGAAGCCCTTGAAGCCTTGAAATTTTTAAAGGAGAATCCTATGGTACCTCTAGTATTCAGGGGAGGAATGGGTCAAGGGTTTTGCTGGTACCTTCGTTTTAATGACTCCTTGAGTCGGTTTGAGGGCATTCATGATGGACTGATGGCTTGGAGACCTCGTGAATTCTCAGCTTATTTTCTTACTACGACCTTCCGTTCCTGTACTGAAGGGGAGCTTAGAAAATATTTTGAAGGCTACCAGGGGCCCGATCCTGAAGAAGATTGTGTTTGTTAATGAATTACAAGAAATAAAAATTGTGGGAGGTTTTTTCAGATGTGACGTGACCTATGACTTCATGTATAATGATTTACCCAGGGTTCTCAAAGAATCTTGTCTTGACTTGAAGGGGTTGGTGGATTATCTTCCATGTTACGCCTTGCAGGTACACAGCCCTAAGAGGTTTGCATCTGTTCATCTTTCCAGGATTGGTTTAAATCGGCCTCCGCAGTCCTGGCAGTATTTAACCAAAGAGCAGGCGGCTATTTTATACGAGTATGAAAACATCCAAGACCCCCGATACCATTGCGAAGTCTCCGGCCATTAAGCACACTCCGACACTGGCTTCGGAGTTCCAGGCCGCCTATGACTTTTTCAATGCGCGGCTATTCAATTCGGAACTCCCGGATTGTATTATTGTATTGTGCAATAACAATAAAAGAACTCTGGGATATTACCATAAGGGGCAATACGTAGAGACCACCAGTGGCACTAGATTGGACAAGATTTCTCTAAATCCCCAATGGTTTATAGAGCGTGGAATCCGTTGCACCCTTTCCACTCTGGTTCATGAAATGTGCCATCTCTGGGTCTACAACTTTCTGACGCCGCCTCCCCGGGCCGGGTATCATTGCAGGAGGTGGGGGGCCAAAATGAAGGAGGTGGGACAGTCCTGCTCTCATTACATTATTAAAGGAGGCCCGTTCGATTGGGCTTGTGAAGATTTTCTTAGAGAGTCTCCCGGTTTGACCTACATTCATTCGATTCAGTTTGAAACAGGCTATGCGCCGCTGAAGATTGCAGATTATGCAAAGGAGAACTCGAACCTGGAAGAAGCTTTCAGTACGGTTTCGCCCTATGCTTCCGGTGGTGTGAAGACCAATAAGTCAAACCGGATAAAGTACTCCTGCCCAAATTGCAAGACTAATGTCTGGGGTAAAGAGGGCCTTTCCTTGAGATGCGGAGCTTGTGAATCACCTTTTATCATTGCTGACTAATGAGAAAAGAAGTTATCGCCATCATTCCAGCCAAGGGATTCTCTGACGCCCTGAAGCAGAAAAACCTGCAAGACTGGGGGGGGGCTCCATTGTTTTGGGAATCCGTAAGGTACGCCAGGGCTGAGGGTGTTTTCCCGGTAGTTGTAACCCGTGATCCCCTGATTCACTTCTACGCTGAATCCCATGGGTGTGACGTAGTGGTTGAAGAAGGGGAGGGCATGATCCAGTGCATCCAGGAGTCCATGAAGCACTATCCGGCAAATCGGTACGTACTGCTTCAGCCTACCTCTCCCCTCCGCCAGCCGGGACTTCTCTCCCAGATTCTGAAAATCCCTCGCTCCTGTGTATTCACTGCGGAGCGGGTCAAAGTAGTAGGGGTTCTGGACGGGGAGGGAACAGTGTTTCAGGGGCCCAGGGAATCAGCTTCCCGCTTCCTTTGGAGGTTTGACGGGAACATGCTGACCGGGACCCGCGATTTGATAGGTCAGGGAATCCTTTTACCGGATGACGCATCTCCGGTAGAGCAAAGGCTTCCCTATACTCTCCAGATTGATTATCTGGAAGATTTAAACATTGTGAGAAAAATTTATGAAAGTATGTATTATTGGAAATAAGGAAAATCTTGACGAGGATTATTCTTCTCAAGTAGCTTCTGCTGACATTGTGGTTCGCATCTCCAAGATGTGCAACTATGACTCCGGGCTTGTCGGGTCCCATACCGACATCCTGTACTTGGAGCCTAACTGGCAGTGGGCTTGGTATTCGGAAAAACGCAGGCATATCCACCTGTTTAAAGACATCCCTGTAATCATGATCAGGGAATCCTGGTGGGTCCGAGTAGGGTGCTTTCTTCTTGAGAATGGTTATGTGGAAGAAAGTCAGGTAGTAGTAATCCCGCAGGAGGTCGAATCGGCTTACCCTAATTTTTCAACCCTCGCGCTAGCAGTGGCTGATATGCACCAACGCTATCCAGGTGCGCAAATCAGTCTGGTTGCCGCTGATGTGGGCGATGCCCGGCTGGAATTCCTGAAGGAGTCCCACCCCTTTTCCAAGGAGGTGCAGTATATAGAAGACCTTGCTGAAAAGGGAATTCTTGAAGCCCTATGATTGAAGAGGCGCATTTGTTCAATGAACTGAGAGAGAGCAATCTCAATGTAAATAAGGCTTTGGTGCTTATGGCCGTAGCCGCTGGAAAGACTACGACGACAGCCATCAGGGAGGAGTTCGGTATTCTTCCCTCCAATTCCCAGTATTGGCTTAAATCCCTGGTAGGCTTGGGGCTCCTGGTCCGCCATGTGCCTCAGCTTCCTCCTGGACAATGTAATTATTTCTGGAATTATTCATTGACGAAAAAGGGTGAGAAGGTAGTAGCCCTGCTAAAGGAGCGTCTCAGAAAAATAGCACTTGACGCGATCTCCAACTCCTGATACCTTTGACGCATGGCTGATGATGAAAAAATTCTTGAGAACGCCAAGGCCCTCTACGGGCTTTCCGGGCAGGCGGCTGCCTGGGACAAGCTGACCAAGGCCAAGCAAACTCCCTATGTCAACATTGCCCGCGGGCTGGCCGACAATAAGGATGCTATTTTAGCTGATCTTGTTTCCGACTATGCCGGATGCTTCGGGGCCTCCACCAAGACCCAGAAGATCATTCATACGGTTATCGGGATTATCCTTGGAGCCGCGGGTGCCCTTGGGCTCATGGGCACTTCTGGTTGCGGCCACACGGTTGACGTTACGCCAGACCAGACCACTATCTGCAAGGACGGTTCCTGCCTCGTCATTGAGCAGGGCCATGTGTCCTTCAGGCAGAACGCGCCGGAGAACACCGCGCCTCCCATTATCGTACAAGATAAGAAGTAATAGCTACGAACATGGCTGAAGGTACAGCATCAAGTCTCCCGCCGGAAATGCCTCCGCAGATGCCCTCTGGATTTGATGCCCCCGGATTTCCTGGGGGCATCTCTTCTACGGAGAATGAGATCAACCGTCTCTCTGTACAGTTCCCGGAACCCGAGATTCCGGTTCCCCAGTATCATTCATCCGTGAACCAGTTCGCCGCGGCGGAGATGGTACCCGGGGAGGACTACCTGCGCCGCCCCAATCCCGGGCGCATGTTCTCCGTGGTGTATGATGGGAATGCACAACGCGGGCCCGCCGTAAAATACACGGCAGGAGTATTGATTGAAGGATCTACCATCCGCAATGTTCCGCCCGGCACTACTCCGGGAGAGCTTATTTCCATGACGGCCAGCCAGTCGGCACCTTTGGACGCCGATATAACTTGGTACCTGAACGTGGAACCCGTCCGGGATACTTCCAAGGTTTCCGCTACAAAAAGTAAGACTGCGGATTTAAGCATCCCTGTAGCCAGGATGACAAAGGGGCGCAATGGATTTATCCAGCAGTTGCATAGCGGGGCAGTATTTTTGGACGGCCCCTCTTTCGGATTTGAGGTGCAGATCATAACGAGTCCGAAAGGGAGTCAGGTCGGGATCAAGGTCCGTCCCGGAATGGTCATGCTCAACGGCTCCTATGTGGGAACCTACCCTGAGCCCAATGACAGTACAGGCCAATGGCATGAGGTGGCGTTCGCCCAGGACGGAGACGTGTATATCGCATTTACTTTCAATGACCATTCCGCCATTACCCGGGCCGCTATCGAATTTGAGCAGGGCCCTGTTGAGCCTTACTTCCTGATAATGGAACAGCCGGAACCCGGGAAAACATTTTTCTACTCTTTCAAGCTGGCAACGCTCCAGAGCAAGCACGTCACTCAATATATTCTTGGCACCATCCAAATCCCGGTGGCGGGCGGAACCTTCTTCCCTTATGGTCCATCATGATTAGAATTTATATTTTCACTTATGCCGAGGATCATCAGGAAGCCCTGGAGTGTGTGCGCTGTGCGTGCCGGGCGTTGCCCGGGTCCCTTATCACAGTGGTGGATGACAAGCACCACCCGTGCCCGGACAATCCATGTATGCAGTTCATTGACGCCGGGGCTACGGGCTATGCTCAAAGCTCTTTTCCCCGCAATGGGAACCTCAATGGCCGCGACTGTGTTTTAGGCGTAGTCTCAACGCTGGCGAGGAATGCAAGGAAAAACGACATTGTGGTGAAGCTGGATTCCGATACCTGCCTTCTGGATGGAGGGTGGATTAAACGGATGCAGAGGAACCATTTGGCCCTGCATGCCTCGGGCTTCAAGATTCCTTCGGGTCATCTTAGACGGCAGATGTACGGTCTTTGCTACGCCTTGAAAGGTGAAGCACTGACGGACATATACAACCGCCTCCTGTCTGATGCCCATTTGATCCCGGAGAATGCGCCGGAAGACATAGCTATTTCCGAATGCGCCATGGAGAATTTCCAACCCAGCTCCATTCAGCTGGACGAACCCTGGAGTAAGGAGTGCCCTTCTTCCAAGTGGACTGCCTGGAACTGGTGGAGCTGTAGAGCATCCCTGGAAAAATATAAGGATTTTTCCGTAGTCACCTTTGGCTCACCGATGCCCACCAACCTGAGCCGTAGTCTCCGTGCCCTGAAGATGAGGGAGTTAAGACTTTGTAAATTTTCCTCTTGACTTTTCCACGCCAGAGTTGAAACTACGGGCATGTTTGAAGACGATGTATTAACATATCCGCCCGATGTGGACTCATGGAAGAATCGGGCTGAAGAGCTACTTGAACTCTTGTCTAGACTTCCATTGGAAGTAGAGAAAGCTAATAGGAGGTATGGAAGAGATTCTATCAGTTTGTTATTGCGTACTGGAATTCTTATAACTACTAGAATACAAGGTACTAAGAACCTTACTTATTTTTTGTGCAGTACTGATAAAACAGCTCAACTGCTTTCTCAGCTTACCAAGGAAGTGGCAAAGATGAAGGCGGAAGAGGAGAAGCTGAAAAAAGAAATAGTGCTTGGAGAAAAGCTTAATCAGGAGCTTAGAGAATCTGAAACCCTCCAAGAGATTTATAATTTCATGAACTATCTCAAGACTTCCGGCTACCCTGTTGTAGGGGTCTCCCTTACCGAGAGAGAGAAAGAAAGCTGGAAAAACTCAGCTATGAATGGGGCTGGACTACTCGCATTAACTTTGGTAGAAGTGTTTTAAAGAACACTGGTTACGTAGGTATTTGCATTACCCTGCAAGGAGCCCTCATGCTTGAAAATTTTTTAAAGACACCAGAAAATAAATGAAAACAAATATCCCGCATTACTGCATTGTAGTGGCCACGGTCAACCAGGACGGCCTTTTCCCGGACAAGACTCCGACTCTTTTTCATTATACACTGAACTACCTGAAGAATGTCGGTGTGAAAAAAGAGGACATCCTGGTTCTTGGAGACGATGTTTCCTGCATTGCCTACGCGTCCTCCCTGGGACTTGCCTGCTCTCAGGTGGAATCCAAAGACATTATCAAGAAGTGTATTGAATCCGCGAGTCAGAGACTCAAGGAATCAGGGAATCCCTTTTCCCTGGTCCTTCTTCAACTTGACAATCCTGCCCGGGAGCACGATCTGCTGGAGCAGGTCATCATTACCTCCAAGGCCAAGCCGGAGCAGGATATTGAGGTAGCCCATAAAAATCTTTATTCCGACGGCGAGCATGCTGATTGGAGGGCCCGTACGAGCGTGTCCCTGTACGCTGTCTGGTACACTCAGGACCTGGATGAATACTACAAAACTCAAGACGAAATCATTGGCTTCCCAGCTCCTGCTTATTATGTATTTCAAAATACGTTTTGCGGAAGCTCCTACGTCCAGTCCGAGTACCATTTCAACAAGGCAGTGACGGATACGATTGTGGAAGAAGCCTACAAAATGTCCGTCGTCACCGCCCTGGGGGATGAAAAGTATCCCCGAGTTGTTTTGATTGACACGGTTGAAAAATCCAACTAAGCTCTCTTATGCTTTTTCCTGTATCGCTATCAAATTTAACCTGGGACTGCAAGCAGAACGGGTGGGTGGATTCCGGTTTGGTTTCCAGCTACGCCCAGCAGTATCCCGAAGTTCCTTTCCCCACAGCGGTTTCTTCCCTCCCCCCGGTTGTTGTTGATCCCATGTCTTCCAACCTTCTGGGGTTGACGGTATATAATCCGGATTTTGTATTCAATGACTTGGGGAAGAGTGTCTCCATTACTGCGGGAACCTACAAGCTCAATTCATTAGGGGTTCGGGGAGAAAAGCTTGCCGTGGCTCCCGGAATCACGGCGGCAGGGACTCTGGGTCAAGGAAACACCTTGAGCACAGTCTATAAGAACGTGGACATTTCTTCCGCGTTCTTCATGCGGGACTCCTCTTCCGTCAATCCGGGTCCGGGCACTACCCGGGATTTATCCCTGTATATCAGGCTTACTGAAAACTCTTCCGGCCAGCGCGTGCTGGAACTTCCACCCCTGATCTGCCGAGTTCTTTTTTCTGCCGAATTTTAAAAACAATGAATACATTAAATCTGATTGCACTATTGAGACCTTATGAAGTCTGCAAGCAATGCCATTATCAAACTAAACGAGGCTTCCGTCATGGGCAATATGATGTTCTTGCCAAAGTTGTTCGTAAATATGGGGATGCTTTTATTGAGACCTTTATGTATTATGAAGGAAAAACTGGGCTGGTTCCTCGTGATGTTCCCACACCTTTTCTCTATGGACAGGATGATGCCCAGGCGTGGAAAATAGCAGATGAATCTATTTCTGTAATGTACAATACAATGGCTAAGATAGCCAAAGGAAAGATTGACCTGGAAAAGCTGGTGCAGGATTTCATTCAGGAAGCCCATCAGATTCTAGCTCTCATCAAAGAATACGAATAAAGCCATGCCACTCGCCTATCAAGAACCTCATTTCTTTTTGTGCCTGGATGAAGTTTCTCGTCATAAGAAAATTCTCCAGAATGTTTTCCCGTTCTTGGAAAAAACTTTAAAAGAATGTCCAGACCTTCAATGGGGACAGATTGCATTTTGCAGGACCACGAAAATTCTTCCCTTCAGCAGTGCCATCGAAGCCATGCGCATAGGCGGGGCGGCCCGCTTCGTAGCCAAGGATGGCACTGCTACTCCCTGGCATGTGCTGGTGGTTACGCCGTATGATGAAACAGACCCGGAGTTGGGGGTGGAATTTTCTTTTCACCATTTGGTCCCCCAGCTTCACCCTACCGAAGATTCTACCCAGATTATGGGAGTCCCCTATGTTTTAGAGGAGTCCCCCGTAACTATCCCAACCGTCCTGATTGCTGGCTTTGGCTGGCAAGTATGGCTACCAAAAAATGAAAAGTAAAATTATTGAAATACAACGACTTGTAGGAGTAACGCCTGACGGTGTTATTGGAGACAAAACTCTGAACGCTATTCTGGAAAAATTGCGCCCGGCCAGCTCTCAGGGAGAAACAGCCCCTGATCAGGTGCGTTTCGACATGATGGCAACAATGTTGAACTTTGAGGATGACCGGATTACCGGGCCAGCTTCCCTCCGAGTGATGCGCTTGCCGGAAGGTGACGGAGGCGGGACCTACGAGATTGCTGGAATCTGTGATGGCATTGAGCCCAAGGTATTTAATTCCATCAAGGTTGAATTGGAAGCCGGGAACCGGGACAAAGCCTGGGACATGTGCATTGACTACGTGGAAAAGAAAACCCGAAACGGCCAAGTCTGGTCCCCAGAAAACCTCGCTATTGAATTCTTCTTGCGGGACATCATCTTCAATATGGGTGATGGCGGGTGCGTCAACGTGATGCAGAGGACTATCAATTATTATGGAGAGACCAAAGTAGTTGTGGACGGAGCCTGGGGGCCTAAAACCAAGAAGGCTTGGGAAGAGCTTCTTTCTATTATCGTTCCTGTTAATCTTCTTTTGGCTCTTGCGCGATGCCGAGACCAACGCTACAAGGCTATCGCTACTGCGAATTCCAAGAAGGAGAAATTCCTAGCTGGCTGGTATTCCCGTACTTTAAAAGCAAAAACTTACGCAAAGAAGCTACTGTAGGATTGACAGAACTTTTGTGTTGTGATAGTATCGCCACCAGGAAGGGCTAGGGGTTTATCTCCTAGCCCCTCCTCTTTCATGCGAGATACGTTAAACCTATGTTCTTTTCTTCTTTCAACATTGCCTCAATCCTGGCTAGTGTCTACGGCTGTCTCGCAGTGGTGGATTGGACACGAGCTGTGGACCGCATCATTGACGAGATGTCCCCGGCCTATCTCTTCGTCGTGCTTTTGATTGGCACCGGAGCTCGATTGGCCTATAGATATTTTGTCAAGAAAATTGATAGCATGGCTGACAAGGATGAGGTTTTTTTGACGATCATTCAGGACTCTCTGAGCACCATTTCCCAGTTGGAGGATATGTTCAAATCCATCAATAAAAAACTTGACAAGTTGCTCAGGGAATTGGAAACTGGAAAGGAACGGAAGAACTCAGATAAAGATGATACTAGCAATTAAAGGAAGAAATAACGCGCTCAGGGCCAAGGCTACGAGCCTTCTCACCATGATGAAGGAGGCTCAGGAGCGGCTTAAAAATGCGTACAACTTCTACACTGAAATTCCTTTGTGGTCTCATGAGCCCCTTGAAAAACTCCCGCTCCATGAATGGTTTTATGTGCTGGATGGGAAGGTTGGAATTTATTTTCTGGGCAATACTGTATATAGTACAATATGTCTTCTCCGTGCCGACGGGGCTTTGCCTGAGAATTCCGATGCTTCCCGTTCACGGACAGTTCAAGTTTGCCAGGGCTATGTAGTAGATAAATCCACAGGCCAGAAATATTTCTACGGCGAAAGCTTTGGAGCGCGCCCGAATGAATCCCTGTCCCTCTCCGTTCATGGGCTGGTTAAAATCTTCTGGGTTCCTTCTCTTCCGATTCAATCTTCTCTCAAATAATCCTTCATGGCTTTTAACTTCAATTCTCCGGCAGTTAATTTCGGAGGTTCCAGCATGCCCATCGGGCAGAGCTTGAACTCCGACAGACCTTTTGATCCGGACGTTCTTCTGGGGGTTCATCCGGTACTGAACTGGGCAACCCCGATTGTGCGCAATGTCATGTTCTACATTGACCGCAGGCTCAAAGGAAACCATGAGCTGGACCAGTTTCCTATTGGTTCTCCCTGCAAATTCATTACGGGAACCCTGGTAACTGATGCCATGAAAGAGGCGGTGCTTACCCACATTGAACCCCTGCCTCAGTACGCCAAGGACAACGTGTATCGGTTTTTCTATGTCGTGCCTCCCACGCTTCAGCACCTGTACAACATCCAGGACATGAAGAAGAATACGGACGGCTACACGCTGGATAGCACCAAGGGTACCGGGAGGATGAATGAGCCTCCCAGTCCACCCGAGGACCGATTCAAGCAGTTCTACGAGATTCAACGGGTGTTTGTGTACCTGCGGGAGCGCGGGTATGCGCCCGCGGAAATCGGAAGCTTTGACCCCAGCAACGAGGACGTAACACCCGTGTTTGCAGAGGACCATGCTTACACTGGCTATGATGCCCAGCTGGTCAATGAGGAGGTAGTCCCCTTTGAGGAGGACTACATGAACAAGGTTTTTGTGCGGGTCATCCGGATTTACAAGACTCTCCCCGGCCCAGTAATCAAGGAGCTTCTTACCTACAATTCCTACGTCAACGGCCAGACTGTCTGGATTCAGGGAGCCCCGGATTCCGGGATTCAGGGAATCGCTGAAGTAGGGCAACGCTGGAGCCGTGAAGTGTGGGGGTTCCCGTGCCCGGAGAGTACTTCTTCGTTTAGTGCAATCATCCCGACAATGCCCGCGGAGGCTACAGAGTCCCCGAAAATAAACAAAGGCTGGGACAAGGGGAGCTTTCCCTGCTTGCAGATGTACGTCATTACATCCATGTACAAGTCCAACAGCAATATCCCTCTGGATGAAAAAACGGACAGCCTGTCCGGGAATTGCTGTAACCCGCCCCCGGCTTTTGTCCGGTGCGTCAATACCTCAACCACCAGAAGCGAGACTATTGACTGGTCTTCTTCCAGCACCCTCCCCCCGCTCAACCCCCCAGACCCCAGTGAAAACTGTAGCCAATGGCGCGTGGATGCGAGCGTCGTCGTGCGTGAAGGATACTCTCATAAGGAAACGCGCAAAACTTGCACGACTTATGACATGGTAGAACACTACTTTGAGACTGAGATTGACAGCAAGACCGGGAATGAGATTGTGGTTCAATACACCCGGATTGACAATCCTGCCCAGGACCCGGAAGGACCGGAATGGGTTGAAGTGACCGATAGCATTACCGGAGTTAAAACCTGGGTGCGGGATAATACGGCGAGTACTAAAACAGACATTATGAATTGCGAGTCCCCGGAACTTATCCCGGGACTAGATGATAATCGTTTTTTTGTTTTTGCCTGGGGGGACGACTCCCTTCTCACCCGGATTCAAACTACAGACCCCAAGTTCTACTCCAAAGGTTCTTGCAGGATTACTTCCGTCACACTCTACCTTAATGACCCCAATTGGATTACACACTCTCCCGACCACATTGTCCGTCTATCCATGTTTATTTACAGGGCGGATGGAACCTTTCTTAGAAATTTTACTAGCAGTGAGGTAACTGTAGCCGAGAATGGTTATGTCTCTTTTAATGGGCCTGCTAGCGGCTTTGAAGTAAATCCGGGAGAGCGAGTCTGTTTCTGTCTAATAGGGAGTACCTCGCAGGGCAGTACCAAAATCAGTAAGGGGCTTTGTGATATTAACGGGAACCCTAATTCAGGCTGGTGTAATAGTGCCAAAGGGGCTCCAGACTATCCCAATTCTACTACAGCCCCCTACATTTTTTTTAGAGTAACAAGCACCCTGTCGAAAACTCCAATTCCAACGGGCTACTTGAAATACAGGAAGTGGATCAATCCGTGCCATGCGGTAGAGATTCTTCGCCCGGTTCCCGGGCTTGGCTGGTACAAGAAATATACTACGGTTCAAAACTATTCCTTCCCGCCCATCCTGGGTAGCTTCGGCTGGCAGGGATGGGACACGCGGCCAGACCTTTCCGGGCGTGTGGGGGGACGCTACTTCCCCCAGATTTTCATGAACAAGGACGGCTACTCCGGCCCGTGCCAAGCACTCGTTGAGGAAATATTCTCACCTGACGGGACACTGCCCTCGGGCTGGGGTTTGGGTGTGGACGTGCAATACGTGACAGCCTCCGCCTCTATCTCTACTCCCTTGGTCTCTTTCAACCTTCCTGCCTGCCTGCATACGTCCATAAACATTGTTGTCACGATCGGCACCCATGATGGCGTATGGCAATCGGGAAGTACTTCTTACTACCTTCCGGCTACCAAGCATACCACTTGGAAGAACGTAACGATGGTGCATGTCTTCCCATACCAGAAAGGGGCTTACATACGCAAGACAATCATCTACCCGCCCTCGTAATTTCCAAGATTTATTTCCATATAATAATTTACTAATACTAAAGCTTTTATGACTTTTACCACAACACCTTACCTGATCTACGGAAATCTCCGTGACGAGCTCTCCATGCTCATCATGGGCAGGCCGCCCAAGGACAACGAGCCGGAGTTCCGGCGCATCCTTAAAGAGGCCATATCCCAGCTGTTGAATGAAGCCGCCGCGTCCCCTGATTCTTTGACCGCATTGCAGTACAATGACCTGGACATTGGTGCCGTCATTTCCCTGCCGCCCCAGTATGGAAGCATCATTGACGCGTGGGCCGGAAACACCAGCAGGAAATACACCATCATTGACGCCCGGACTTTTGAAACCCTGTACCCCCGATCCCTGGATGCCACGACATACCAATTCCAGGCCCAGCCCCTTATGATTGATCTTGGCCTGAACCAGGAATCCGGGAGCCGGGAATACAAGGTAGTCAGCGGGAATGGAAACCTTCCGCCCCAGGGCTCTCTTTCTCCCAAGATCACTGTGCAATGCCGGGTCAACCTTCGTCCGATCTATCAGAATATTTACGACGATGCGTCATGGCCGGACACGCTCCGCATTTATCCGGATTGCCAGCCCGCTATCAAGGAGATGATGCTCTCCATTGTCTATGGGGAGACCGGGAATACGAACGCCCAGATTGACAAGTACACGCTGGCCGTCAAATATCTCAATGACTACCTGCGCCGCTACAGGCAGGGCACCTTTACGGCTCCTAACTTCATTCATCAGGGCGGACTGAACATTGCCCCCAATCCGAACATTCTTTAATACATGGCACAAAAACCTATTGACAAAGCAAGGAACCAGGGAACCGAGCGGGGGACAGCCCAGCAGAAAGTCCTGGATGAATTGAACACGGGGACCCCGGCGGGGATTCCCCAGCGCGTGGCCACCAATACTGACCCGACCAAGCCCGTTACCCCCCAGCAACTGGAACCGATTGCGGCGGCCAACAGCAATGAAGCCGTGAAGCCCCTGAACCAGGGAGCCCCAGCTACCCCCGCCAGCCAGCCCCAGGGCCTGCCCAACATTGCCGCAGGGAGGGTTGCTGATGGAGTAGTAGCCGCAACCTTCGATACGGCTGTAGCTCCTAATCCGGCAGAGATGACGAGAAGCGAGCTTGACGCCTACCGCCAGCAAAGAGGATTGACTCCCGAGCAGAAGAAGGAAGCGGATGCCATCGCCTTTAAATGGATGGAAGGAAGCATGCCCCAGCAGAAGGGGCAGTTCCCCGGAGCCGTGGACCCGAACAGCGCGCAGTACGCCCAGAACCAGCAGAGCACCTATCAAGCTCTTACCCAGCGGGCCGCAACCCAGGGGCTGACCACCTCGGAAAAAGCCAGCATGCTTGGGGGAGACTTTGCCTACAGGATCAGCCAGGGTACCCCCGGAATGCCCGGAGCAGTAGCTCCTGGGGCGTCTATCGCCTCCCGGCTGGCGGCCAGCTCTGCGGGTGCGGGGACCAAGGCGGCCACGGCCCTGGATACTCAGTTTCAAGAATACCTGGGGAACAACCTGGAAAAATTCAACCAGCTACCAGCGGAGAAACAGCAGGCTCTCAAATCCGCCTGGATGAAATCCGCAACCCAAGCCGGACTCCTGAATCAGGGAGCCCCGGATTCGGCTCCAGCCGTCGGTGGTTCCGGGCTTCAGGGACTCCCGGGATCAGGGGCTCCTGCTCCGGCCAAAACCGTAAGTGGCGCGGCGGCGCGAGATGAGCAAATGCTGAAGCTTGCCCAGGATACCACAGCCTCCCCTCAAGCCAGGGAGCAGGCGGCGGCCTACGTCAATGTGAAGAGAATGTACGCCAATCCCAAATTCGCTGACGAAAGGAAAGCCTTCCAGCAAGCTGAACGGAACTGGGTTAAATCGGAAGCCAACTTCTTTAAAAATCATTTGAACAGGAAAGACCCCCGCTACAAGGATCGCTACCGGGACTACAAGAACTTCCAGAAGGGAGATGCCCGCACCAAGCTGATGGTCTATACCGAACTGCTGAAGCATCCGCGCTTCGCTTCTCTCGGGTACAAATAAAAAAGCTTGAGAATTTACTCTTGCCTACCATGCCTCGGTGTGGTAGGCTTTCTTGTATTCGGAGCGCAACACAGCTCCAACCTGTTTACATACCTCATATTACATTATGGCTATTGATTTTTCAACCTTGGGACCCATCCAGCCTGGGCTGGATGCGCGGCAGGAAAGCCAAGCACGAGCCCGTACCAATTTCGCCCAGCGTCAGGAAGACCGCGGCAGGACAAAAGCTGTAGAGCCTTTGAAAGCGATGGCGGATTTTGATTCCCTTCTTGCCAAGGAGCTTGGCTCTCTGGAAAAAACCCAGAAGACTGAAGCCCGGCAGGAGAAAACCGAAGCCCGGGCTGAGCGAAGCGAGGCTCGTGCCGAGCGGAGTGCCGAACGTGCGGAAACCTCCTTTGAGCAGGGACAGAAGAAATGGGACTGGGCACTGAATGACCGTGCCCGGGAAGAAGCCAACCGCGATCTTGCCGAGATTACCAAGAGTTCTACCTCAGGCATTAACGCTCAAAGCATTGAGGAGCTGGAGGATTGGGTGAAAACCCCGGAGACCGAGCTCTATGATCTGAAGACGGCAAGCTCCGATGAGAATGCACTGGGGATTATTGCCAGCCGCCTGGGGGTTGAAAAAATTGAAGGAGCTCTCCCGACCCCGACCACCAGTGAGGATGTTGAAACTCCTCCCTACTTCCTTTCCCGGCAGGGTCTGGCCCTGCGGCCCGATGGTTCCTACATTGTCACCAACAAATTCATTGATTCGGTAGCCCGGAGCAAAGCCGATTCTTCCAAGCTTGCCTCTGCCGTTTCCAAGCAGTTGAATGCTGGCGTCAAAGCCTCCAACCGTGATGGCCTGTCCTCTACTCCCATTACCGCCACGGCTACAGAAGAAGAAATTAAGGAGATGATCGACACTATTCGTAGTGGTGACAAGAAGGTCCATGCGGCAGTAAAAGCTATCTATGATAAGCACATACCAGAAGACAAGAAGACTCAAGCGTCTGAAGCTCAAACAGAGACTGAAACCCCTGAAGCCCAGGAAGGAAAGACCCCGGTGGGGGAGCCTGGAAGTGGCGGTTCCTCAGCCGATGAAACCCCTGGTAATTTTACCTCTACGGTTTTAGATGAAGCTGAGTGGCTTGCCACGAACCCGGCCAAGTTTACCGAGCTGACCCAGCAATATCTGAACTCCCTGGTAGAGCAGGGCATGAACGCCCCGGAAGTCCAGCGGGCCGAGCTTGCAGGCCAGCGGGCGGTAGCCAGGGAGAACTATATCCGTGGCGTTGAGACTCTGCTGGAGCGCACCTTCCAGGATGTGGACCCAAAGGAAGCAGGGGAAGCTCTCCGAAATGAGGCCCGCGTGGCTGAGAAAGTGCTTGACATGTACGGCGGCGCACCCGCAGAGGCTCTGGCCCAGATTGAACGCAGGACCGAGGAGCTGGCCAAGGCACACCCCGGCAATGAAAGCCTACGCAGGCAGGACAAGGCCAAGGCTATTTACGAATACCTTGACTCCGTGATTCCCGGATTCAATGCTTCAGGGGCAGAGGCCGACGCGCTTCAGCAAATCGTGGAGGAGAATATCGTCGGGGCTACGAAAACCCCCAGCCTTAACGATGCCGCGACGGCGGCCATGCGCCACTACCGCAGTAGCCTGGGGCAGGTATCCGACATGACGGGCACCGTGATGGAAGGAGCCACGCGCTTCAACATCCCCGGGCTCCACTATGAAAACAAATCCGATGACGAAGCTACCCGGAATCCCCTGGAAAAAATGACCTGGGAACCCGGGAAGGGGGGCTGGAAGTTTGGCTTCAAGCGCAGTAACGGGAGCATGGAGGATTCTTTTTCCATCAGCTATGAAGGCCTGCGCTCCTACATGGCCGAGCACAAGCTCAACCAGCAGGACGCACTGAACTCCATTGCCTTCCCCACTACCCTGGGGGATGTGGCCTACGCCAAGGACGGGCTCCTCTTTGCCAGGAATCCCTACACCGGGGAGGTGGAAGAGAATGCCACGCTGGCGATGAACCCGACGGCTCTGTATGATAACTCCCTGTACCAGAAAAGCCTGGAGGGCCTGCGCTCTTCGGGAATGAGCGATGAAGAGATCGCGGCTGTTGACAAGAAGTATCAGGATGCCAAGGCGCGATCCGCCGCTGAGACCGTACAGGGCCTGCTCCAGACCTATTCTGAAATGCAGAGCATGGCGGAACTGACTGGCAGTGAAACGCTTGGAAAGATTCTGGAACCTGATTCCAGCGTGGACTTCCGAAATTTCCATGCCCGCATGAAGCGGGACGGGATGAGCGACACTTTTATCCTGGAGCAATGGAACGACAAGGAAGAGCAATGGGACAGACAGGTCCAGCGTGTCATCCAGGGAACCCAGCGCAAGGCCGTTGACATGGGGGTCACTGCCGGGCTGGCGATTGCCCAGCAACTCAATGGGGTTCTGGGCCCCAGGGATTCCGCCGCGACTCTGAGCAACCAATGGAAGATTGTAAATGAATCGCGCGAAGCCGCAACCCGGGTAACGCAAAGCAACCTGTTTACCGAATGGGGTACCGAGCTGGCATTCCTGGCTGTCCAAATGGCGGGCACCGGAGCGGCGGGTATTGCTGGCCGCACCGCAGGGGAGGCTCTTGCTACCCAGGGAATCCGCCGGGTAGCCGCGGGGATGGCCCTGCGCTCCCAGGCCGCCGCTACAGTAGCCCGCCCCGGCATTGCGCAAAGTGCGGAAGTTGCTTTCTCCCGCACGATGGAGGGGATTGTCCATGGGGCCACGCGCTCCTGGGGTGCCACTGCCGGGACCCAGGCGGCTATCTTTTCCCAGGTAGCCCCCTATGCCTATGGTGATATTTTCTCCACCCAGCTGGACCGGGCTATCAAGCACGCGGAAACCCTGCCACAAGATCAACGCGGCGCATACCTCAGTGATGCCCAGAACCTTGCCAACCTTCGCGCCACGGCGGGTGCCGTCATCGTAGGGATGGCCTCTATGGCAATCAACTCCCGCGCTGGTATGAACACATTCATTACCAAGAGCGTAGGAGGTAAGACCTGGGTGCCTGAAAGCATTAAGAAATTCCGGCAGGGGAGCTCCACGATTGCCAGCAAGGTGACGGGGAACACCACGCGGGAAAGGCTTTCCAGTTTTGGCGCGCTCTCTACCAAGGAGAAAGTGCTCTACATGGGCAACAAGCTCTACCAGGGCGGGAAGCTGGCCGTGGAAGGCGCGGCTGAAGAACTGACGGATGAATTTTCCGAATGGCTCTGGACCTCGCTGGTGAAGGATGGCTACATTGCCGAGGACCAGATCGGGACTACTGCCGAGATTGCCGCCGCCGCCGTCAAGATTGCCGTGCTTGGTGCCATCGGTGAAGTCACGGCATCCCGGCTTCCGGGAGCCAGGGAATCCGTGCCTCCGGAAATCCTGGCACAGGCACAGCGGGCGGATGTGGGCATCAAGCCTGAAGAAACCTTGCATGCGCTCAATGCAATCTCCATAGACATGCGGACGGAACTGGAAACCAAGCAGGGTACGCTGGCCCAGACCATCGCCACTGCGGGGGACAGCGCAGTAGAAGTGCTCAATACCAACCTCTCCGAGCCAGTGAAAGCTGAATACGTGGAGGGCAACAAAGCCGTAGCCGCCAAGGCCGGGGAGATCGTGGACAACATCAGCAATGCTCCAGTCTATATCAACGAGCTGGCCGCCGAGGTGGGAGGGGAAGCCCTGACTCCCGGAGTCCTGGAAGCATGGACTCAAAACAGCCTTGTCCTCGGAGCCCAGAACGTAACCCTGCTGAGAAGCTTTGCCCAGAATCTCAAGGAAGAGATAGCCACGGCGAGCCCGGAAGGGAGGGCCCGGCTGGTAGAGAACGCCCTCTCCAATATCACGGAGCGCATGATCAACCCCACCCCGGAGAAGAAGGAAATCATGCGAAGCATGGTGGACCAGATTGCGGAGATTTACAACGAGGCTCCGGTAGAGCTTACGCAAGTGGATGACTCTCTTAACTTTATGCCCACTGGCAATGAGACGGTGGACGTAATTGGGGAAGTAGCCAGCATGGCTGGACCTGCCGCGGTGACTACTGGAGTAGCTACCGAAGCTCCGGCTCCTCCCATTCAGATTCCCCAGCTTCCCGGAGCCTCTGCCCTGGATACAAATGCCGAGGTAGAAGTATTGGGAACCCGGATGCCTGTGCGAGACATCGCCCCCGTCAAGCCGGAGCCCCTGGAATCTCCTACGGCTCCGCCTCTTGCCGAGCTGACTGATGCCTCCCTTTCCGGTTCCCTTGATTCCGCCAGCCCGGAAGCCAGGGAGTGGGCAACCGAGGTAATCACTGGCCTGGAATCCTTCGACCCGGAAACCGCGCAATGGATTACCAAGGGGCGGGAAGCCACGACCTTGACGGATGCCGAGGTTGCCCGCATGGTGACGCTGAACCAGCTTACCGGGCCTGCGGCCCCCCTTACTGTAGATGATACAGGAAGAACGCTTGTCACAGAACCTAATGCTATCCGGTATAACAATCGCGCGCCTGCCGAAATCGCAGGTGAGCTGAACGATTACCAAAGTCAAGTTCTTTCTTTCATGCCGGAGAAATCCGGAGACGGTCTTGCCCTGGTGGACCGATTCCTCAGCACCCAGGAGATCACTCCCCAGGAGCGCAGAGTCCTTGAGTCCGTGAGGGAGTATCTGAGAAAAAACAATCTGGGATTCGGGGTTTCACGGATTCATACCGACATGATTGAAAGCTGGAATGCTCCGGCCCTGGTTGACTTTGCCGACCCGGACTCTCCGCTCATGGTTGTCAACACTTTATTTGCCCCAGTTGCCGGGGACTTCAAAAATACCTTCATCCATGAGGCAGTGCATTTGGTAGACCAGCATCAGCGGAGAACCAATCCCGACTACGGGAACCAGCTTCGCAGTATGAAGCTGGCTCTCCGGGAAAACTGGAACGAGCTGGTGGGTATCCTGGAAAAGGAAAGCCAACAGGCCCCGGATAATGAGAGCAGGCTGGCGATAGAAACAGCGATCGAAGACATGGCCTATGGCCTTGACATCAGTGAGGCCCAGGCCGTGGCGAACAACGACAATGAATTCGCCTCCGTGCTTCTGAGCAACCCGGTGTTCCGCCATCTTGCAAGTCAGATGAAAGAAGGAGGAGAATCAATTACATTTGAAGACCTTTCCTCCCCGGCTACCCTGGCGGCCCTGGCGGAGTCAGTAACCCCTCCGTCTTCTTTCCTTGGCCGGGTATTTGAAAGCCTGAAGAATGTCTTCAATAAAATCCTTGGCCGCTACAAGAACCTGGAAAAGGATAACTTCTCCCTGCTGAAAGACATGGGCGAAGAGTGGACGGCATGGAAGGAGCGGCATTCCGAGGCCGCGCGCAAGCTGGATGAGGCGGCACCCTTGGATGGGAGCCGCTGGCTGATACCGGATGATCCCACAGCCATGAAGAACACCGGGTATCAAGATGCCGGATTGATCCTTCGCACGCAGGGCCAGCAAATCCCCACTCCTACCGCAGACACAGGAACCGCCTTCTCCCCTACCCGCTACGGATTCATGGGGGAAGTGGGAGGCAACCTGGGTGAGAACTGGTTTAACCTCACCATGGCTGGGGCGCGGCAAGCCGCTACATGGTTCAACATGGGCGCGGCCAAGTTCGGCTATCAGAAAGCGATCAACAAGCTGGACTCCCAGCAGGTGCCTGTCTTTACTGAGCAGGATTCCCTGCGGGTGCGGGAGCAGATGACGGCCCAGGACATGGGCCAGCGTTATGTCATCCAGCAGGTGCACCAGATTGCCAACTGGGTCAATGCCATGAAGCTCAAGCCTGAAGAGCAGAAGTCCCTGGCTATTGCTATCCGGGACTACGTGGGCAACACGGACAACCTTGCTCGGCCCAAGGAAATCCAGCGCATTTATGCGGACACCCAGACCCAGCTTCAGCAGGCCGCCGTGGACCGGGACCGGGCCGTGGCCGCCGCCAAGGAGGGGGTTGTCAGGACCAAGGCCGCCTATGAGAAAGAGCTTGCCGCCATTGTGGGGCGCATCCGTGAGAGCACCAGCGAAGGAGTGATCCTTGGCCTGCGCTCTGGGCTGGACACTGCGCGGAGATTCATCCGCGACAAGTCCATGCCGCCCAAGAACGATGCGCTGGCCCAGATGCAGGCTCTGATGATAGCACGCCAGCAGGAAGTGAACCAGATCAACGAGCAGGTCAAGGCATTCAAGGCCGCTTCACCCGAGTTTGCCGATGGAGTGGACTTGCTCCGCCGCGAAGTAATTGCGAACCTTAACGAGGCTCTGGCCGGGGAGCTTGACCTTGCCGCTCGCCAGATTTCCCGTGACCTTGCCGAGGGGGAAACCTCTCCGGTAGAACTCCTGAAGGAAATCCGCAACAGCCTCGGGCTCAAGGATATAGGGAAGCTCGGAGACATGGGTTCCGCCATAGAAAAGGCCGTGAAGAATTACCGCAAGCTGGCCCTGGCCTCCGCTCCTGAAGCGGCGAATGCTTTGCACAATATAGCACTGGCCCAGGAACGCGCAGGCCGGGAGATCGCCCAGGCGAACGCCGTCTATGAGGGACGCACCCGCCGTGCTGGCTATGACAGCAAGGGGATTTACCATCCTGCCGGGACCATCTACCAGAACCGGGACTTCCGCATTGAGCAGGAACAGCGGCACATGCAGGCCGAGTACCTCAAGAGGAGGGAGCGCGCCAGCGAATTGCTGAACCAGTATCCGGCCATCAAGCAGAGGCTCACCCGCGCCCGCAAGCAGATTGCCCAGAACCAGTATGACATCTACAGCTTCCTGGGGAGCGAAGCCGGAAGGCTGAGCGCGGCGGACATGAACTGGCTCCATCGCACCTACCTTGCCGTAGGCGCGGGGAATGCTGACGCTTACCGAAAGGCCATGATGGAAGCCCTGGAAAATCCTCAAGGCAAGAAGGTTTCCGAGTACCAGCTTGCCCGGATTTACAGTGCCACCCGTGCCTACATTGAAGAAAATAATTCCAAGGTGAACGGGTATATCAGCACCGTGGTGGACCGGATGAAGAACTATGCCGCCCTGTATGACCGACTCACTGATTCCGGGATTCAGGTTGACGGGAAGCCCTCCACCTACTCCGACCTGTTTAAGGGAATCCCCGGCGTGGAATCCTTACAGCAGGGAATCCTGAAATTCCTGAATGAGAATTACAGTGAAATGCAAATCTTGTCGGACCTGAAGCACGGGGACAACATGGTGGAAATCGTGGACAAAGCCCTGGCGGTATCCCGGTATCTGGGAGACCAGCATCCCGGGGAAAGAAAGAAGCTGAGGGACCAGCTCAACCAGATCAAAAGGCATCAGGCCGACTACGCCAGGGACGCCTTCCTGCTGGAGAGCATGGGGGTAGAAGAGCATGACCTCCGGGGGTTTATCACCAGTGCCGAAGACACAGCGGAGCTTGCCGCCCGGCTGGAACAAACCGGATGGGTGGATTCCCGGACGGTCAAGACAATCATGGATGCTCCCGAGGCTACCATGAGCCAGCGGGTGACAGCGTTGATAGACTACCTTCGCGCCAAGGCGGACCTTCAGATGCAACGCCTGGGTCTTGGCTATACCATTGACCCTGAAAAGCTTACGTCGATGAACCGGACAAGCCTCCGAAAAGGGATGGTAGAACTGGCAAACCAAGCCTTCGCCTCCACCCTCAGCAAGAAGAGGAGCACGGAGAACCCGCGGGCCCTTCGGAAAAACCTGCCGCTCTCCGAGCGCATCATCCTGGGTGAGCTGGGTGATGCCAGCGTGTCGGAAGCTACCGGATTGATTGAAGCATCCCTGTCCTACCAGAAGGATACGCTGGTCAACAGCGTCATGAGCGATGAAGCGGCCAACACCTTCCTGAAGCTGGGACTGGTGACGGCCCGGCCCAAAGGTGATGAGGATGTCCTTCTCTCCTTCAAGAATTCCCACAGCAAGCTCAATGGGACGTATGCCAGCCATGAACTGGCGGACTCCCTTTACCGAATCTTCAGGCCTACAGATGACGTGATGGCAGACGAAAGCACATGGCCCGGCATCAAGAAATACTGGAGCACCAACTCGGTGGGCACGATCCAGAAGCTGGGAGGCATGGCGAACATCGCCGTGCTGATCAAGTCCCCGGCTTCCACGCTTCGCAACCTCTATGGTACAGCGATGCAGGGGATCAACTCCGGCATTTGGTTCCCGGCTTATGGGCTCAAAGAGGTAAGCGGGATGGCCGTTGATCTGGTCCGCATGTGGAAACTGGAAAGGGCGGCCAAGGATAATACGCTGGCCGGAAGGGAAGCCCAGGAAAAACTCCTGGAAGCTGAAGAACGGTGGTCAAAAAAAATCAAGCACTACTATGACCTTGGCTTGCTGGACAATGATACCATGCAGGTGTTCCGCAATCTCTGGAAGAGTGAAGAATTCCAAAAGGCCATAGAAGGAAAGATTGATCTGACCCTGGATGAATCCGATGGGCTTACAGACATTGTGGTAGGGGACCGGAAAGAAAGGACGCGGGCAAACCGGACGTTCCGGTTCCTCACTACAGGGATCATGAAGGGGGCGACCGTGGCCTACAGCATCCCGGATGCCATGGCAAAGATTGCCAACTACACCCATGAGGTGCGCAACAGCAGGAACCTGATGGCCGTGCAACTTGAGCGCGCCAAGCTGACGGAAGAAAGCAAGCGCACCCCATGGCAGAAGGAGCTGGTAGAAGCCAGCGCGGACGAGAATAAATGGAACGCACTGGTGGAACACACCGCGGCGGACCGGACGAAGAACCTGTTCCCTACGGGGACGCGCACTCCGAAATGGGTGAAGACCGTGGGGCTTGTCGCCCTTCCCTTCTTCATGTTCCAGTATCACACCGCCAACTCGGTGGCCTACAACCTGGGCTACATGGTGCAGGAATTGCAGGAAGGAACCTGGGCTCTCCGAAATGGGATGACCAAGGAGGGGAGCAAGCTGATGGCCAAGGCTTTGAGCCGGGCGACGGGGACTGCCGCCGCCGTGGTAGCCCAGGAAGAAATCCTCCGCTTCCTCTTCCAGTTCATGGCCCAGGGTGCCCTCAAGCTTCTGGATAAGGACGATCAGGTCCAGCTGATTACCAACGCAGAAGTCATGAAGACCGCATCCAGGCTCGGACTGATCCCGGACTACGACAAGTTCGGCACCAACCTGGGGTTCTTCAACAAGGGCACGGGGCGGTGGAGCTACATGAACCTGGAGTATGCCGCTCCGTTTAAGAACGTAGCCTCCCTGGTCAGCAGTGCCTGGAAGATGGCAACGGCGGAAGATGAAGGAAAGAAAGAAGGCTGGGATGAAATGGAGAACCTGATGGAGGGTACCATAGGGAGCCCCTCCATGCTCCTGTCTCTGATGAACACCTACCTATTCGACCCGAACGACAAGTTCAACTACAAGGCCGCGCCGGAAAAATCAGGGAACATCAGCCTTGCGGATGCCGTGGGGAATGCCGCCCTGATTTCCTTCGGGTTCCAGCCAAGCCTGGGACATGGCTACACCTACAAGCCCCTGGAGCGGATCGCTACGGCGATCAACAAGGAGACTCCCGTCTGGTCTGCGGTTTCTTCCATCCTCCACCAGAGCTTTGAGGATGATCCCAACAACGTGTGGTATGAAACAGCCCTGAAGCATGCGGGGTTTGGCATGCGCCATGGCAAGTCCTTTGTGGATGCCGCCGCCAACGGGGTGAAGACCGCCAAGGTTTCCGACAACCACGCCAAGCGGCTCCGTGTTCTCAGTGAAAGGTATCTGGATATTCCTATTGACACCCTGAAAGAGTTCACTACCTTTGACATAGCCCAGAGGAAGGAAGCCTATGCAGACCTGGGGAGTACGCTTAACGGGATCAAGGCCCTGACTGAAACACTGTACGGAACCACCGCCGGGCGCACTGCCTTCCGGGATATTCTTGACCGGAGCAATGTCAGCCTGAAGACTGCGCGCTGGGCCATGCGCGGAGTCATGCCGGAGGTGATCACCAAGGACGCAGTAGTGAGTGCCTTTGAACGGCTGGACCGTGAAGCCCGGAAGCCGGGAACCAGTGAAGCCCGGAAGCAGAGAATCCAGGAGCAGAAGAAACTCATCCGCCGGGTTTACCGGGAACGGGGAGTCAAGGTAACAGACCAGATGGAATCTGCAAGTACGTATAAAACGTTATTTAAAAATCTGGAGCAATAAATCCTTTACAAGGACAGGCGGCTTGGTATCCTTCGGGGTATCAAGCCGTTTTTATTATGCACGAACGAGAAGTAATCCAGGAAATTGTTGAGGCACAGAACCGACCAGGGTTCAGGGACGTGGAAAGCATCCTGAGTCAGGAAGAAAAAAAAACCGAGGATGTAGTCAACCATCCTTCCCACTACACCAGCCATCCCTCCGGCATTGAATGCCTGGAGATTACCCGGCACCTTCCCTTCTCTCTGGGAAATGCCGTCAAGTATTTATGGCGCGCGGGATTAAAAGGGGGAGAGGAAAAAAGAATAGAGGACTGGAAGAAAGCCGGATTCTATTTGCAGGATCATCAGAATAATATCGGCAAGGTCTTTGAAACATTCAACCTGCACCTGATCATAGCCCGCTTTCATTCCTGGGTGAAAACCGCAAGGGAGGGAGTAACCTGGGAGGATCGCGTTATCGACTTGGTTCTCTCCCTCTATGATGGAAGTGATCTGGTAACCATTCGCAGAGACCTGATCCTCATCAAGGCAATTGGAATTGTCAACGAAAAAATTGTTGACACTGAGAAATAAATAAGGTATATACAATGCAGGGAGACCTAAAGCCTCCCTGATGAAAGAAAGAAAAGGTATGAGGGCCGGGAAGAATTTCTTCCTGGCTCTCCCTTTTTACAGGAATGATCCCTCAGCAAAAAGCTGGTAGGCACGGGCATACTTCCCGCCCCACCCAATTTCGATATGGGATTTCCCATATCGGTAGAGTTCTTCCTTCTCCATGCCAGTGAAAAGGATTTTATATTTCAGCAGGTCATCCCGAAGATAAAGCTTGACAGGCTTCCCATTGGCCGGGGAAATTCCCGGGAGGTGGAAGGAACCAATGGGGCTCCGGGCAATGAGCCTGCGCCAGAGCTGGCGGTCAATGCCGGATTGAAGAAAATCTTCCTCATGCTCCATGAAAAAAGTGTAAAGGGAAACATGGGTTCCCTCATAGTCCCCGCAATACCTGGGCTTATAGGAAAAAATTCTTGCATGAATTGATCCGCGTTTGCAGGGAATGCACTGAGCGCGGGCTATGCGATAGACCTGGGAGCGGGAAAGCTTCAGCCGAGAGGCCGCTTCAGATACCAACACAAATTCTTCCTTCATTTCCAGCACGCGGATTTAATATCAAAGTGGCACTTGACGGAGAGATCACATCCGCATAATGTGCAATACAAAACAGGGCGACCTTCAGCCAGACTTCCCCGTTCCTTCACCAGCTCATGCAAAAACTTGCGGGCCGAGCCGCCAGCTCCGCATGATTCGCATCCCTCCTTCTCCATGTCCGGCGGAGGGATGGGCGTGGACCTGGGGCACCGGGAGCAAATCTCATAGCGGCGGCGGGCTTCGGTTATATCTACGAACCTGTGCCCTCTCCGGTACCAAAGGATCATGGTGAGAAAAAAGCCCAGCACTTTCCTGGCTGTCATCGGCTCGTGCTCCGGCCAGGAGATTCCTTCATCCCCGCAGGATTCACAGTATCCTTCCGGGAGCTGGAGACACAGGGCCTGATGGAAAGCATCTTCGTCATAGGTCTCATCGTTGTTGCGGAGAATGGAAGCCATTTGATTCCGAAGTTCCGCCAGCGTGGGTGCCGTTATCAGGGTTCCCTGGAGTCTGGGGCTCAGGGCTTCAGGGATTCGGAACTTCCACCCGCCCGGGGGCGTGACATGCAGGTTGGGGTGAGCTAAAATTTTAGGCATGCCCCGATGATAGAGGCATGCCTAAAGAAAAGCAAGTCGGAAAATGGGAAGCCTTCTACTCCAGATAAAGATCAGCATCCTTTTCCGGGATGGGGTAAGCACAGGCTCCATCCAGAGCGTCACTGATATGCTGAAGGTCGGAATGCAACCCTGGATTTTCAGAAGCAATCCTGCCCAGCCCATATTGTATAAGTTCCTTTTTTTTCTGAAGAGTCTTGAACCAGTTGCGCCATGCCTTCAACTCTTTTGCTACTGCATAAGAATCAGAAAGCAAGGTATCCAAAGAAGGAGGGGTGTCCTCTAAATTTTTTATGTAATCTTCTAATGTTGACATGTTTTTGAACGGTAAACTTGAGCCCAGTAGAACCGGGCTATTTTGTTTTTAATATCCACCACAACAAATTCAGAAAGGGTGAAGGGAGAATTCCATCGGAAGAAAAACCGAAGGCATCTTATCGTGTATTGGGCCACCTTCAAGGCAACCTGATAGGCTTCCTCTGGAGATCGGAAGTCTTGAATGTATATGGTTCTGTAAAACGTCTGGGACTTTAAGGGAGTCCTAACAAGCACATTGAAATTATTATCACTGAATGCTACCAGACTTGACGGGTCTTTAAACTTTTCCCGGTAGGATTCTTCCCGAACCCTCTTGGCATCTTCCCCGAATACATATCTTGTCCTGCTTACAATAAGAGAAGCCTCCTCATAATTAAACTGGCTCTCCAGTTCAGGGTTATGCTTCTTTGGATTCTGAAGCCGGGGGATAACTTCCCCCGGCTCTCCTCCATCCAGAGTGCTGACATCATACCGGATGCCCCTCCGTGGCATGCGGAGGCTCCGGTATGAGGGACTAAATCTTTTCTTCTTGATCATCTATTTTAACAACCTCAAAAAATTCATAGTCAAGCAGTTCAGATAGAGGAAGGCTCCCACATTCTAAAGGTTCGTCAAATCCATTGATATTCTTCCAGTAATAGTGGCCTGAAACTTTTAGAAGTTTAAGAAGCGAAGTAGTTCCAGTCTGGGGGTTTTTTAGTTTGACAAACTTGCCAGACATCATCAAGTCAATAGCTTTTCCTATTGTGATGGACCTCTCATATTGAATCTCTGCTTTTAAATGGAATCCATTTTTAATAGTTTCAGGAGCCCAGTTAAGAAAGGTTTGTAATTCTGAAAAATATACTGGGTTTTCCTCTGAATCTTTCATGACGCTGACTATGACCTGTACAAACTGGTTCTTACAGTTGCGTTTTATTTTTCTTAGCTTCCCATTAAAGAACTAATACAGAAATTGATCCCCAGGCTTATGAGTAAACAGGATTTCCAGACCCTCCTTAAATGAAGCAGGGTTGGACAAGTAAACTCCAAAATTTTTACATTGAAAATATTCTTTAAGAGAATTCATAAAAATTATAGTTGTTAAATTTCTCACGAGTTACCATTATATCATAGGAGTCAGTTTCTATAATGAGTCCTTTCAAGGCATCACAAATTCTAATATCTTTGAACCTATGAGAATAGATTGCCAGCCTCTTCCCTGTCACTAGCTTTTCAACAGCCGCGTCAAAGGCAAGAGCCTTGGCCAATGGAAGGACAGTATCCAAAACAAATCCTTCTTCCTTTACTTGAGGATCAAACTTGGCCGGGGCTACCTGAGAATAGAGAACCGAACCATTAGGGAGTCTTGCACACTTTCTTTCCATGAAGGCCCCTTCATCGTAATCAAAAATGTAGCGGACCGCATAGGAATCTTTTTCCGCGACATGTCGATAAAGGCAGTGCACGCCGTTCGGATTAACCAGGGCACAAAGACCCTCTTTAAATGTATAATGTTTAGTGTCCATCAGGGTTACAGGTTAGAGTGTCAAGGTATTTTATTCCGTCATTAGAAATTGTGTAGGCTTTAGGAAAGGTATCAGGAACTAAAAGGACAAGACCAATGCGCTTCAATGAGCTCAGGTACTTTCCAATGCTTGCCCGGTCAACCAGATTGGCCGCGGCAATTTCTTTGACAGTTACAGCGGCAGGCTGGAGAAGGAGAAAGCAAAGCAGTTTCACTTCCTTGTGCCGGAGTATGCAGTTGCGGTCGTAACGAGTCAAGTAATTAAACAGCAGACGCGTCTTCGGTTTCACCCGCTCCATTAAATCCTTCTTTTTTATCTTCAAGTTTAGCATATGTTTCAATAATTTTTTGTTTAGATACGACCCCCTTCATCAGCAGGAGAGGAATGGCGTAATTTGTGCATTCAGTAATGTGCTTCTTCTTCTCTTCCGGATTCCCGGTCAGCTTGTATAGCTGACATCCGAGGAGCAGAACGATTACGTTGACGAGGATATTAGGGGGACAGATTAAATCAGTTTTCCCCCAGTCCTCTTCCAGCACCTTGACAGATTGCTCTACCAAATCACACCCGGCATTCAGGCAGGCATTCAGGAGTCCGTTCACTTCCTCCTCATGGAAGACTTCCCCCTCCCCAAAACTGTAGAGAGCCATGGCATTTTTCTTAATGCCCTCTATGTCCTCGGGCCCCTGGATAGGAGGAAGGGAGTTGACCAGGGTGCTGAGGAGCAGAGCCTGATCACTTACTTTCTTTCTTCTGTCCGCTTCCATTTTTTCACGGGTGTGATCCAACTTCTTCTGGAATTTTGTTTTCTTTTTCATTTGACAAGCCCTTTAAAATGAGTGAGCAGATGCTCCGCCAGGAACATGGGGATTCTAAAAAGAACCTCCACCAAACCTTTGGTAATTTCCTTAACCCTTTCTTCCTTCCCTTCCTGCTCCTTATCCTCCTTATCAAACAAATCTTCGGCATGGCAGGTATTAACAAAACCAACATGGATCAAATAGATTGAAAGAAGAAGAGTCATCTTTATCACTTTGGGATGTATTGAACCCTCCCCTCTACTCATGGTCTGATGAAGTTCAATAAGAGACATAAGCTGGGAAATTTTAGGAAGTCTGAGAATAAACTCAAGCAAATCTATGCTCGCCATGAAAACTTTTTCCCTCATGTAATCAGGTCCGAGAACCTTGACTTCAAGATCGTATTCCTCAAGGATCGAATTCAAAGTAGAACACCAGACTTCCTCTATCTTGATCTGGTTTTCTTTGACCCTTAGATCAAAGTCCTGCTCGGTGCAATTCTCTTTTGACTCCCTTAAAGATTTTATATCTTTGAAAAACTTTCCGAATCCGGAATTAAAATCTTCCATGCTGAAAGCCAGACCTTTACGGAAGACCAGATTAAGCAGATCATCATTGATCTCGCCCCATGTAATAGCAGTTTTTTCTGTTGTATTCATATTGTACTAATGGTTAATAGATTATGTAGTTGAAATTATTCTCCTTCGTAGTGATGATGACTACGGTAAAGAAGTGGCATCCACCCCTGAGTACTTCCCAGGCAAGAGATAACTCCCGCTCGGGTTCCTCAGGGAGAGTATGAACACAATCTGGGATATTTATCTGATTCCATTCCAGTTCATTATAAAAGGACAGCCCGTTTAAAATATCAATAGCGGAGTTCATTGTGGTCTCCTCGTCCTGCTTCTTGAAAGACAGGACAACAGAGAGGTATTGAAGGACTTCCTGAAAAAATCTATTGGGAGCCAGCCTTGCCGTATCGACAATGCAGAAATTATTCTTGCCTGCAATGAGAGCTTTGAAAGGGACGGTGTTGTTCATAGTAGTGGCGTATGTTGAGCTTCTAAAATTTTGGGTTCTTTTCAATGTTGTAATTTAAAAAGATTTCACTTTGTTCCGGCGTCATATCCAGGAATATTGGAACCTGGAGAGCGGGCTTCCAGCTAAGGATTAACTTCCCTCCATCTTCTCTGGCGAACTTTTCGCAAGGAGAATACCGCAAGGGTTTCAATCCTACCTTGGAAACGCTTTCAGGTCTGCACTTCCAAATGGCCTCTTCAAAAGTTCGTACATACCGGAACCCGTAATAGCTTTTATATCTCTCCACGTACTGGACTACAACAACGTAATTAACCTTTCGGCTGTGCCGGATGAGGTTGGACTGGGGGATATGCAGGATTGAAAAGTTCCGACCCACATAGGGGGCGGAAAGGTGAACCTCTGCTGACATGCTGTTTGGATTCCGTGATTGAACTGAAGCATGGACACCTCGGAAGGCCGGAGCTTTTCTTCCATGTATTTTACGGATATTCCCATGCGCTCCATTGCCATGCGGCAAGTAATAACGTCAAGGAATCCGGGAATCTGGAATTCACGGAACCAGGAGGTCAAAAACTCCTTGGCTTGCATTAAGGTAAGTAACTTCATGATGATTTATGTTGAGGTTCTAACAAGTTCTAGTGGTTTATCGCAAGAAGTAGATAGTACATGGGGAACCCGGAATCAGGGAATCAGGGCGCGTCCAGACCTTCAAAGGCTTTAATACCGAATAGGCGGACCGGACATCGTAAAGCATTTGAGAAAGATACAGGAGCACCTTTTCAAAACTGCTCACTTGAGCGGCCCCGATTACAACATTGCGGTTCTGGCTTGAGACTTCAATGAAATAACATCCCCGCTCTTCCATCTTGTACACGTCCGCTTTGATCACTTCCTTGAGAGGGAGAGCCAGCTCATTCTTCTGGGGCTTCCCCGCCCATCTAAGGCCAAGGATATGGGAGGCATGCGGACCAAGAACCTTATCAACCTCCTTCTTTATAAGCTTTGACACTGCATCCATCACGATCGTAAGGTCTTCATCCGTGTCAGATGGGGCCGGAGTAATGAATTGATCTATGGCAAGATAATTGGTAGGGGCCTGAAAGGTGCCGGAGAAATGAATCCTCGCTTCATATCCCGGCAGGTCTTTGGTGATCTTCTTCCATGCCCCCAAAGCTGCCCGAAGGAATTTCCAATCGGCATCATTAAATTTAATCATGATTTTTAATGGCTGTTTTACGTTGAGATTCTAAAGGGGTTAAGCACACGTGGATATGCCGGGCGGTTCCCGGGGCTTTGAGCTCCAGCTCAAAGCCCCCTGCCAGTAGCTTGCGGTTTGCTTTCCGCAAGTCGGCAAGAAGGAACCTGCTGTTTTCTACCAGGGTTTTTCTTCTCCCATCAGAAAAAATTTCAATGGCCCCCATGATGTGATGCGCCTGAAAGAATTCGTTTAGGATTTCTTTCACTTCCTGTTCTGTCAGTTTATTTGAATGGTAAAGCATGACTCTTTGATCATCTGTAGGGTTGGAATAATTTACAGGGGCTCATAGTGGTCCCTAAAATAGAACCGCCTGCCCTGAAAGAATCATTCAAAAGATTATCCATGATCTGCTGGCTCTTGATAAAATTGATATGACTCCTTATCAACTTTTGGGACTCCATTGAAAGGATTCTTGAGCGTAGAATGTGGAAGTTCCCGGCTTAAATGGGTTTTTGGTATTCATGATTATGATTTCTTTCTATTTAGTATTGGTTAGCGCGGCGATCTTGCCGCATGTCTTCACTGTAGTAAACTGATCTGTTTTTACAAAATATTTTTCAAAAAATTTTTCTTACGTTGAGCTTCTATAAGTTATGCAATTCTATTTCATGTAGAATTTGAATTTTGTCTCACCCTTTTCAGAATCTTCCGTCACTCGGATGCGCTTCAGAAGGAACGGGAAAACTTCGTTGCACTTGGCTTCCACCTTGTCGAGAATTTCCGTTGGAACTTCAGGCATTTCAGGACTGGGAGATTTCCAGACAAGATTCTTCTCCCATTTAACGCTGAAAGAAATATCCATGCCTTCGAGTAATGATTCAGTTTCCATATTATTTTTAGGTTCTATATATTAGAGGTTCTTTTATTTATTAGAGTTCTTCTCTTTCAGTTTTGATCTTTATGCTACCTTCGGAAGGAATTTTAGCGATTCTAAACGCAAAATAATAGCCTTTATCCGCATCATGGTAAGAAAAGTAATCCTCCAAGCTACTGGTGAAGACCTTTTCCATATTCTCCGTATGTAGCAGGGGGAGAATGCCCTCTCCTATATAAAACTGAAGAGATTGAACGCCTGCCAGTAAATCCGTTTCAGCTATCACCTGATCTTCAATCACTTTCCCGGTTCGTTCTTCAACAATTCTCCTTAAATTGCATTCAAGAAGATAGCCAAACCATTCCAAAGGATCAGTAAAATCTTCATCCGTAGCCGTTTCATTGGCAAACTTCAAGCAATAATCTCTTACATGCTCCGATTTGCTTTGCCTTGCCATGTCAATCAGCTTCCTAATGGCGGCAAGCCTGTATTCATTTATGTTCATTATATTTAGTCCCTTTCTACTTGTTTTTTGATTCCGGCGGGCAGGAAATTTCCTGCCCGCATAGAGATTCTAAAAGGAAATGCGTGAGAAAATGCACTGAACTTAAAAACTCCTTCACAAAAAGCGGGCGTTATGCTCTACATACCATTCGGCAGGATAAAGGTCCACACCTCCCCTGACTCCCGGAATCCCTGAAGCAGGGATACAAACATTTCTGGATCACTCATTTCGTGAGTCAATACGGCGGGCGCGGCTTTTTCTTCTATACTAGTGTTCATTTTATGTCTTCTTTCTATTGGTTTTTGTTTTTTGATCCGCCCATGGGGGCGGGGGCATGAATTTAGATTAGCTTAGTGATTGTATTGTACAATAAAAATAGTAAAGATTTTTGTCATACACGTTTACAAGTCATCGAACATGGCGGAAAGGCAGGCGTAATTCCTTGAGGGATAAAGGCATTCAACCCCTTGCAAGGGGTAGGTGATTTTGATTCCTTTGCAATATATGTTTGCACTGCACGACGGAATGTTCAGCATGCGCAACTCCGAAAGAACGGAATTTTTAGCTTGCCTTGCGGCCATTTGCAAGGATGAATCTGAAAAACTGAAAGGGAACTCCCTGATAAATGACGTTTTGTATCCGGAGTTCTCCAATTCAATGATGATCACCAGCCGGAATTGCGCGCCTTTGGCGTCATGATACTCTAGCGGGAGAAACTCCCGGCAATTTTGTGTCATGTTCCACACGTCCAATGCTCCTCTATTCATAAGACTTTGAATCACGGAGGACGGGGAACAGGAAGCAGGAAAAGACTTGGAACGGTGCTTTTCCTTTGTAATGTATGCGTATTCAATAAGTTCCATATATTGAGATTCTATATTTCAACGATTACTAAATTCCTGCCATTCCGACACTGCCCATTCCGGCACGTTGATTTTGGACAAAAACGGCACTACTATATTTTTATGGTCTTTCATTATTATGGTCTTTCTATTTTTTGTTTTTTAATCCCCGCATGGCGGGGTTGTGAGTTTAGATTAACGTTTTTAGCGTTTTGTTCAAGATTTTTTTCAAAAAAGTTATGACACTTTGAAACTAAATTCGCGTGCAATTGCTGTTGCTTACGCTTATCTTGGCTTGGCACTCGTCATACAGGACGATTGACACGCTAGCGTTTTTATCTTGGAAAGATCAAGATTGTTTCTTTGTAGACCGCCCCCTTGTAT
>ERZ779861.404-NODE-404-length-63074-cov-9.790397_pt1 | contig 63074 bp, 88 predicted proteins | sample MGYA00511558_ERZ779861 | MGnify/ENA primary metagenome ERZ779861 (study PRJEB29588, sample SAMEA2163432) | human gut metagenome | biome: human gut; feature: human-associated habitat; material: faeces | place: Denmark | collected 2008/2010 ...
GCACCAACCGCCGCACCGGCCGCCACCGATGCCGGTACTCCGTCGCTGCCTGTCGCCGTCACGCTGTTCCTGTACGCCCTCGGCGTGCTGCTCTCGTTCGGCGCGATGATCGCCCAGATCGTGCAAATCCGCCGTCTCCGGCACGGCGCACGGACGATCCGCCGCGCCGACTGCGACATCGTACTGACGCAGGCCGACATCTCCTCGTTCTCGTTCTTCCGCACGGTCTATCTGCACGATGCGATTCCCGAAAGCGACATGGCGGCCGTCGTCGCCCACGAACTGAGCCATATCCGCCACCGTCACTCCACCGAGCGGATCGTCATGGAGTGCATCAGGGCCCTGCTCTGGTGGAATCCTTTCGTCCGGATCGCCGCACGGCGTCTGGCCGAAGTCGAGGAGTACGAAGCCGACCGTGACGTACTGACGCAAGGGTACGATCCGTCCGAATACATCGCCACGATCTTCAAAACCCAGTTTGGTTATAGTCCGGACATAGCCAACGGGTTGCGGGATTCACTAACCAAAAAACGATTCCAGATGATGACCAAACACTCCGGCGACAGCCGCGCGCTGTTGCGTCTGGCGGGAAGTATTCCCGTCGTACTGCTCCTGCTGGCCTGTTTCTCGTTCACTTCGCAGGCCACCGAAATCCGAACCGACCCGCCGAACGGGCAGAACGACTCCGACATCGAGATCGTGTCGGTCGGGACTATCCGTAAAGCTCCGGATACCCAAGAACGCTACCGCAAGGCGAAAGGCGAAGCGGACGTCTATCTCGTCGCCGAAAAGATGCCGCTTTTCGAAGGCAAGGGAACGCTGCAAGATTTCCAGCATTGGGTCGACGCCCGTGCGGCCGAATACGACCGCAGCGGTAAAGTTATCCTCACGTTCGTCGTCGAAAAGAACGGCTCCGTCGCCGAGGTACAGGTTCTCGATACTCCCGATCCCGCTATGGGCGAAGCCGCCGCACGCATCGTCGCATCGTCACCGGCATGGAAGGCCGGCACGATCGACGGGGAACCGGTCCGCGTACGTTATACGCTGCCCGTCCGGTGCGGCAAGACCGATCCCCAAACGACCGGACGACAAGCTTCCGCTGGACACTCCCGATCGATCGATCAAAAGGCGCTGGTATTCATCGACGACAAAGAGGTGAAACAAGACACGTTGAAGACGATGAATCCCGACTTAATCGAAAGCATCTCAGTATACAGAGACTCCTCGGCCGTCGTCCGATACGGCGAACGTGGCAAAAACGGCGTCATCCTTATCAAAATGAAGCAATAATCTTTCCTTCGCCCAATGAAGCTGCCGGTCTACCCGATCGGCAGCTTTTATTTTATCCGCGGGAAACTCTCCTCCATCCGGACAATCTTCCAAAGAGCCGCAATTCGCAAACCTGCTCCTTCGGAATGCCCCCTGAAACCCGATCCCGACATGGAAAAACGTCTAAACGACCCGTTGATACAATATTATATAAAATTTATATTGCCAAAATTTTGTAAAAGCGATAAAAAGTCTTACTTTTGGTAGAACATAATGAAGAGAAAATTATTCTCTCCGCCCGATAACCTGTTTATCCCATCCTAAAGCCTATAAAGTAACAGATAAACAGCTGAAACTGTATGTGCGCAGTTCTCAGCTATGTGTTACTATAGGCTAAAAGTAAGGATGCATCAGTTGGGACTGCGTATTTTTTGAAACAAACGGTTCAAAAAATATGCCGAAAATGAAAAAACTTCAACAAAACAGGTCACGAACCTGCACGGCGAATCCAGACGAGTATTCGCTCCATCGCTTGCATTTTCCGTCTTCAACCGGAAGCGCCCCATCCGATCCGGCGCACCGGCCGTCCGCGCCTTTCCGACACTACAAACGACGACGTCCGCGCTCCGGACAAGCGGACGATACCCCGCGGCTCACGGTTTTCCACGTGTCGTACGACCGGCATCGCGACCTCCCGCCGAATCGACGCCGGACGGAGAAATCGCAGACGGATTGTCCCACACGTAACATCGGCACTCATGAAGGATAAACACTACCTCTACCGCGTGGCGGTCACCTGCTATGTAGACTCGCTGTTTTACGAAACCGGCAACGCGCGCAGATGCCACGACCGATGCCATTCGCTCATTACGCAAACTCTTTGCGGAATCGGAAAGAGCACATGCCGCAACTATCTGCGCTACGACCGTTCGGAACTCCTCGCGGAGGTACGGATACCGCCGGCTCTCAAAGAACTTCTGCATCTGTACGTCCTGCTGGTCACGAAATGTCCGCAGACGCAGACGGCAGCTCTTCTGCAAGAACTCCGCCGGCTGCTGGAAATCGCACTCCGTCATGCGGGCCGGCAGGGATCGGAACTCACCGCCGATTCGCTGATCGAATGGCTTCACAAGGGACCGAAGGATCCCTTCCCGCAGAAATAAGGCTCCGGCCTCCGATCCGCGGCGCAGAACCGCAGCCGGCGGCACCCGATCCGTCCCGTCGCCCGGCCGCTCACACGAAAGCGAAGACCGCATAACCGCAAAAAAATAAGACCCGTTGCCGGGTCTTATTTTTCTGTCTTACGCCGAACGTCAGGCGCCGAAGTTGTCGTAAAGGATATACTCATATATACATATATTATTGATTATAATATATTTAATTACAAAAATACATACACAAAATAACAAATTAGAAACAAAATAGAACATAGTATGACATAAAAATACACACTAACAGAAGCAAAGATAATCAGTTCTTTGGTCTGCGTCTTATTGCTTCTGATTCAATTTCTTTTTTCGTTGGCATCCTGTTTTCAAGCATCCATTCTTCGAGCTCAGTCTTATTAAAATATATATATTTGCCCTGTTTGTAATAGGGAATCTCTCCGGCATTTTTCAAAGCATGGATTCTCGATTCCGATAATCCCAAGAATGTAGTTGCCTCATCCATATTCAACGCCGTTTTAGAGGCAATCATAGTAGAAGTGCGTAAACTCTTTAACTCTGTCAAAATAGTATCCTGATCCATAGCAGTCAAAATAAAGGCAGCTCCTGCTGCCACCCATCAATATGTTCCCGAATTTTACGTTTTACCTTTCGCCACAAAATAGGGCACATGCCATATTGGGCGATAGCTTTAAAAACATACCGTGAAACAGGCGGGGATGATACCCCGAGCCGTTCCCCTGTATCCATAAGCAATTTGGCAAGATCTGCACGAGTAAAATTTATGTAGATGATTGATTCATCGCGCGCCCCTCCTCTACGTTTTTCTTTTTGCTCTTTCATTGCAAATCCCGAATTAATTACTACCTTTGTTCTTGGGTGAGGGGTTATCTTTCGGGATCGCCTCTTTTTATATCAAACAGTTATACCTGTTCTACTTTCCGGAATATTACATCCGTCCCATCCTCTCGCTCGTACCAACGACAGCTGCCTGTCATCTCGTTGTAAGAGCAATTGCCAAAACGCGCACAATCCCGACATGCACATCCCTCTTTATTTCGATCATACCCTACAACCTCTACGGTCTCGCCTTCATACACGAACCGCTCGCCGACCGGACGAGTTTAACGTTTTTCATCTCTGGGTTTCATGGCTTCCCTACCTTTCGAGTTTCACCACCTCGTCCATTCCGACGATACCCCGCCGGCGCAGACGCTTGATGAAGTTCTTTATGTTCAATGCCTGCTCATAGTAACAGTCCTTTTCGACCTTGACACGCGATTTGCGGTCACTCTCGATCTTCATGTTCTCAGGATTCAGCCACGAATCGGCCGACACCTCCACTGCTGCTCTCGACGCTGTCCGCGTAACCGTATTAAATTTATAGAGGGTATGACCGGGTACCCGAACCAGTTGCCCGATCAGTTTGTATTCGTTCTGCTTTCGTTCGACGGCCTCGATCTGCGCTTTGGCGATCTTATCGTTCGTCACGCCGTCATATGGGGTCAAGATGTCCATCGTTCTATTCGTTTTCGTAGATCGGCCGCCAGCCCAAAACATGCAGATTCTCGAACGTTCTGTCGAGGTCTACGCTCCAGCCTGTCGGGAATTCGTTGACCGCATACCATGCACCCGTTACGAGCGTTGCGCCATTGGGTAACACAACCTTTGCAATGACACGCATCTCATCCGTCGGCGGCTTGTTGGGATCATTCCAGCGGGTCAATCCTTCCCGTTCGGATTGTGCACCGGCGATGAAATCCAATTCAGTTGCTTTCTTGTGGCCGACAAAGTCTCTGACCCCACCGCGCCATACTTTTCGCGCGTATGATTTTGCCCGTTCTTTAATCGTTTTCATATCTCGTTCAGTTTATAGTGCCCCTTATCATTGCGCAGCAACAACCCCTTTTTCACCAGCCGCAAACAGATAGGCGAAGCCCAACTGCTGTGGTGTGTCTCACTAAACCCAAAGGCTTGGGAATGTGTCTTGCCGATTACCGACGGCGACACATAGTCTTTACCTTTCAGGTAGGATATTATCCATGCCTCAGCTTTCGTTAGTTTCATCTTCCCGAAGTTTTTCAATGAATAATCGCAAGTCCTCACATAGCGCAGGATTACACCTCCTGCCAGCCCCAGCGCAACCGTCCTTGTATTCGCAGGAGGACTTGAATGCCTCTACCGCTTTTTGCCGCATCAGCTGCTCGGTATCCTGCTCGGCGAGTTCGGCCGCACGGGTCATTGCAGCCCGAAGTTGCCATTTGGCATGATCAGTCATCTCCATCGTGAGATGATCCATACACCCGTCGATAAATTCTTTTGCTTGTTTGCTTTTCATCATTCACCTCCTTTCAGCAATTCAGGGTCGTCGTGGATATTTCCAATCTTTTTAAAGACATAACACCAAATTTCTTCCGGCTTATTACGCGCATCGACAAAACAAAATCCACGTCCCCTATAAGCAATCACGCTACATATCTTAGTTCCCATCATATTTTCCCATTCTACGATGTCCCCTTCGCAAATTTCTTCACCGTTCTTGTCTTTCAGTCCCGTGTACTGGCCGACGGTAGCGGGATCGACTTCCCATACGCAGGGGCACGATGCAATGAAATGCCTTACCTCGCCTTCGCAAAGGCCTTGATAGTAGAACCCTGTTACCCAGCCATCAGCAGGGCCAGTTTGTGTATTGTTGTCGAGGCGCTTGCCTCTGAATTTAATTTCTCTCATAGTCTCCAATTTTTTTGTAATTATTTCGAGATTTTGCCAGAATCTCGCTATTTCTTAAAGTAGCAGATTGCACCCTCTGCACTTCCCTATCTTTTTGAACAGTTCGAACCATCGGCCGAACAAGTACACCTCCAAATATCGCCTTCTTGCTATAATGCGTCGTCCATCAGTACATTCGCACTTCTCTATACATATTCTAAAAAATCTCATATCCTTCCTATTTCACCAATTCGAACTCATAAGCCACGACCCACGGATTGCGTTGCCATGCTCCGAGGCCGGATACCTTGTCAATCAGCGAAGCGAAGGCTTCGCGGGGAGTAGGGAATAATTTCCAAGTTCTGCCGTCCTCGGTATCTACATACGATTCTTTGCTCCAATCCTTGCATTTTATGCCTGGAACATAATACCCAATTATCCCGCCTACTACTCCCTCTTTCATGCACTCCGCGTCCGAAATATCCTGCAACCGCTCGCACTTGATTCCGGTGATGCGGATTTGATGGGGCATCAACTCGGCCTTAGTAAGCATCTTGTTCGTCCAACCAGATGGTTTATCATCATCTTCCCAAGCATACGGATTGACACAGTTGGAGTAGTCGAAAATATCTTGATATCTCTGTGCCACGGCCACGACCTCACCGACCTTATAACGGCTTTTAAACTCCAGTAGAGTTTCCCCATCGTTGGCTACAATCTGTATGAAGCCCGCGAAATAACGAGCCTCCTCGATGTGGTCGGCAGGCAATAACGGACTCCCGCTTATCATGCGTCGCGTCATGGTCTTTCGGCCCTTGATGACCGCCTGCGTCAAGCCGTAGCGGTCGTTGAACATAATCTTTTTCATCCGATATCTGATTTCCTTTATCTTGGTTAATTTTTCATGAAGCACATCCATATCGTTTTTCCGTGTTTGGATGTAGGGTGTCCGAACAACGGTTTATAGGGGATGATGTCCAATATTTGCCGAACTTTTATCTGATCCTCGTTCCATTTGAATATCATAATTCCTTCCGGCTTCAAGACCCGCATACATTCATCGAAAGCAGCACGTATATCCGTTTCCCAAGAAGGAAGAAGCATTCCGTATTTCTGAGCCAACCATGACGTGCTGCCTAATTTTCTGAGGTGCGGCGGATCCAATACAACCAGCCGGAACGATTCATCGTCGAAAGGCATAGCCCGAAAATCTCCGACTATGTCGGGATCCACCTTGACACGACGCCCATCACAAGCGATGAATTCCTCGCGGCGAATATCCATAAATAGAGCTTCTGAACAACATTTGTCGAACCACATCATACGGGCGCCGCAGCATGCATCGAGAATCTTTTTGTCTGTCTTCATTGCTTTTCGTATTCATTTATCGTTTCGAAAATCCGCAACGCTACCTGCGGGACTATGGTGTTGCCGTAGGCTTTGATCGACTCGCGGCACCATGCCGGAAAGGTAATTCCGTCCAGTCCGGCGGAAAGCCCATCATCTGGGCCACATATCGGGGACTCAGTCGGGAACCCTTCCCAGTTCGGGACGGATGCGAAATCATGACGTCGTGGACGACTCCGCTCTTCCGCTTCGCATGACTGAGAGGAAACGAATTGTTTTTCGCATCGCAGGCCGTCGGGGTCGACAACAGCCCCATCCGCGCTGCAAGCGCGAGCGTCGGCCGCTCGGATGCACCCTTCGACAAGCTCCTGTTCACACGTTCGCTCCCGCAATCCGACGCGACCGGTGTCGGCAGTAGAGCCGGCGACAATGGCTCCGAACCGCTCTTGCCATGAACTTTCAGCCCTTGCGTCACCACGGTGGGCAACAAACCATGTTCTGTATCGCAGATGGGGAGCACCGACGCCCGCAGCTGGTATAAGGTACGCTTGCACCTCGTATCCTGCCGCCTCCAAATCAGCGCACACCTGCTCGAAAACCATTCCCCGCGACCAATTAACGATTCCGAGAACGTTCTCGCCCACGACCCAGCGCGGTCGAACAGTCCGAACAACTCCGAGCATTGCGGGCCAGAGGTAGCGGTCGTCGGCCGTACCCTTGCGTTTGCCCGCGAGGCTGAACAGCTGGCACGGGAAACCGCCGGTGAGCACGTCGACGCGGTCGCGCCAAACGGTAAAGTCTGTTGTTCGTATGTCTTCATATTGTTCCGATTCGGGAAAATGATACTTCAATACGCGCCGGCAGAACGGGTCTATCTCGCAGTTGAAGACGTTCGTCCAGCCGGCCCACGCGGCCGCCAGGTCGAAGCCGCCGATGCCGCTGAATAGAGAACCGTGCGTCATTGGTACTCCACCGCTGCTCTGCGATCGATGAAGAAATGAATACCCGGTGCACATTCGCTCCACCTGTTATCGTCGAAATCCGGAACTTCGACTGTGGCACCGACGGTGTAGACGAAGTTTTTGTCATGGTCGGCACGAACGGTATCCTCAGTTGCCCTGGTGCCGTCCATGTTCTGAATCTCCATGACGTATGCTTTATCGCAACGGCATTTGTGTCCCGTTGCCGAACTGCGCCGTGCATCTTCCGGAATTCGTAACTTTACGATATGCCCAGAGGCTTTTTTCCAACCGATGAAACTACCCTCGGTCGGGCATGATAGATAACATCCTTTGGCATCGCGCAGGTTGGCACCGCGCAGGTCGGTACCGCGCAGGTCGGCGCCGTACAGGTTGGCACCGCGCAGGTCGGCATCGCACAGGTTGGCACCGCGCAGGTCGGCATCACGCAGGTTGGCATCGCGCAGGTTGGCATCGCACAGGTCGGCACCGTACAGGTTGGCACCGCGCAGGTAGGCACCGCACAGGTTGGCATCGCACAGGTCGGCATCGCACAGGTTGGCACTGCGCAGGTTGGAGCCGCGCAGGTCGGCACCGCACAGGTCGGCATCGCGCAGATCAGCACCGCGCCTAATAGCGTCCAAAACCGTTTCGGTGATTGTGTTTCCCTCTTTCGTGTATTCAAATACGACCGAGCCCGTCCAACGGTTGCGGATTTCGATTTTAATCTGTTTCGTTGATTCCATTGTGGTAAATTTGTTTATCCGGATTCATGTATTGATTTGCGGCAGAAATAGCATCTTCGAGCGTGCGAACTACAACATACTTGTTCCCCGCAGCCTCAAAGGATTCCTGCCATCTTCTCTGTACGGCACTCTGACGACTGCCCTTTGCCTGTGTCTTGAACTCCAAACCGAGCGATCCGTATTTGCCCCTCGGCACGAGCAGAAGCAAATCCGCAGCACCGGCCGTCATACCTTCGGCCTTCATGATTGCGGCTTCGGTCTTACTCCGGAGTCCGCCGTTCGGGACACTCGTCAGACATAGTGCATAGGACGGATATTGCATCCGGAACCAGCGGACGAACGACTGTTGTATACGAGATTCAACGTGCCTCATTTGCGCAGACTGTTTCCATTGAACGCAACACGATAGCACAGGTATTTAATACGGTCATATATCCGGTCACCATAGCGTTCCTTGATGCCTTCACCCGACAGATTTGAGGAAGCTATAACCATCCGATCGGGGTTATCCTGCACCTTGTTCACGATCTCGACTACCACATTCCGGCGTGTACCGAATTCGACGCGATCCACCTCTACACCTATATCGTCCAATGCGATGAACTTGCGTTTTAATACCTCGTCGATACATACGTCCTGCGCTCCGCAGTCCACGACCGTAACGATTCGATTAGCGAACTTGCGCAACAGCATGGGAATGGCGTAGCGGGTTATCAGGGATTTTCCGCGTCCGCAATTACCGAACAGCAAAAGCCCCTTACCGTTGTTATCCGACAACCACGCTGCAACCTTGTCGTATTCGGGAAGCCATACCAATCGTTCTCCCATTGCCGACAGCACAGTAACCAGCGCGTTTTTCAATTCCGTCCGCGCATCGGGTATCCGAAACCGGAAGCGTGCGCATGGAACCGGATTACCCTCAGTTTGTAGTTGTTTGAGTATTTCTTCGTAAGACATATTCAGAATTCATCATAATGTTGAGTCGGTTTTGCATGGTAGGTCGTAGCCGGATGCCGAGTGTTCGAACGGGGCAACGACGTTTCATTACGCCGACGCGCCCAATTCAGAAATGTCAGATAGGCCGAACGATTGCGTTTCAGCAAGGGTTCGTAGTTATGCATCGCGCGCAATAGGTCACGGATGAAGTCAAGAGCATAAGCCTCTTTTAAAGCCGAGAATTGCGCCTCGGAAAAAGGCTCTTTCATTTTCGCGACTCGCGGTGCATTTTCCGAAATCCATTGTTGAAACTCCAAGAACTCGCGGGAGGGGGTGCCGCGGAACTGGGGGAGGGTGTTGGAGGAGTCAGTTACCTCTGCCTTCTCCGAGAAGGGCGGTAGTACGACTGTCTCCCCATTAGGGGGATTATAGGGGGTAATATTATTCTTGTCTAGTCTATCTTCTATACAAGAAGTATCGCCTTCGTTTTGGCTCCGTTTTTGGCTCATGTTTTGGCTCATATTTTGGCTCATATTTTGGCTCATATTTAAGCCAATTGAACCATTTGAAACGATGCCTGATTCGGGATTCGATTCTTCAACGAATGAAAAAGCTGTGCGGTTCCCCTTCCCGCGTCCTCCCGTTATGACATGTAACAGACCCGCTTGCTCCAATCGGTTTTTTGCTCTCGAAATTGCATTGCGTGACGCCCCTACATTCTCGGACAGCCTTCTGTCGGAATGCGTGAAGCTATTCGGCCAGCCTAACCGATTCGCTTGTTCTACAAGGTAGAAGTAAAGCCTCGATTCACAGCAGCCAAATTGCCACGTTGCATCCAATTGCCAAAATTTGCGTATCAGGTCTATATAGCTCATAATCGCATCCTCTCTTTCTCGAAACTTATCATCGTGCGAAGGTTGTCGCATTGGTGCTTGCACGCCGCATTGATCCGATCCAGCCACTTTTCAAGGGCATTCAGCTCGGAAGACGCACTGCCGATCAGTTTGTTCGCAAGCGACGGGGAAAGGCTGAGAATAGTCTCTTTCTCGTCGTGAAACAGCTTGGCCACAGCTGCATCGCGCATTCCGACCACCTCGCTCAGCAACGCCCCGCTGCGAGCATAATATACACCCAGTTGATCCAGCCGCCCCACCATCGAATCGATGTCGGAAAAAGTCGTGCATTCAAGAAGATTCTGGATGTCTCGCGCCTCCCTGCGTATCTGTTCGATCCTTGTCATGACGTTTGTTTATTTTCTTCAATAACAACCTTCCGCGGCGTAACGCATCCCATTCCTTTGCGGTCAGCAACGTATGCCCGCGGATGCGGGACAGGACGCGGAGGATGCGGAGCGCTTCCCGCACCTCCGCATCGGTAATCCGCATATCCATCGTCAGAAGGGAAGATCATCCGTATTATCCGCTACGGGCAAATCGGAGACTTGATCCGGCGTAGGTTCCGCAGGACGGAAGATAACCGACTTGCCTCGGCCGACATACGTGCGCACGTCTTTTCGTTCGCGCTCCTCTTTGCTCTGACGGATGAATACGCAATGCGTATTCTCGTACTGATCCGGCTGGCGAAGCTCCGAAACGCATATCGAAATGTACTTCTTGCCGTTTTCAGCGACAAAAATTTTGTCTCTGGGAATATCGCTCACGCAGAGCGATACATTGATAAAATCTGCCATTGCTATCGTTTTTTGAAGGTTACTTTAAGTGTCGTCTTGCTGCTTCGCGCAGGAGGATAGAAAATTTCGCCCGTGGCGGGATCCGTCAGGCCGGAGGCCGGCAACGCCCGCAATATCTTCTCCTTCTCCTTGATGTCGGCCATGACCGCATCGCGCATTTTGTACAAGTCGTCCAAAGCCTGGCAATTACAGCCCGAGTAGTCGTACTTGACGCCAGCCTCCACCTCTTCGATCGTACAGTCCGAGGATGTTTTCCCGTGTCCGTATTTAGCCAGTTCGCGCAACGTAATGTCGCGCACCTCTTCGGACTTCTTGAACAGCTCGATCGCCTTCTCCATGCGGGATACATTCTCGTAAGCGACGAGCGGATCGACGTCTCCGCGGGTAACGGCGTCGACGGCGAGCTTCGCCATATCCGTGGGGCTGCTCGTCTCGCGGATCAATACAGGTTGTGTGTTCATCTTTTCTGCTGTTTACTGTTTAGATATTCGTCGTAAAATTTGGCGAAGACTACCGCCGTCGTATCGTCCGCATCGTAAGTGCGCCGAAGGAAGGCGATGACATCGAATTTCGTCGGGTCTTTGACCGTCGTACTGCCCTTGTACGCCCAGCGCATGAACTGATCGCGCAAGACCGGATCGTTCAGCATATCGGCCGTGATCCGTTTCTTCGGAGCTGCCTGCACGGCTGCGGCAGCCGGTATCGGGTCGGGAGCAGCCGGCAGGCGTTGCACGGAGCTCTGAGGTGGCGCCCCCGCGCCGGTCTGTCTGCCCTTGAATACCTCGGCTCCAATACCCAACCAGGAACAAACCTTCGTCAGCGCATCCGTGGTCGCTCCCTTGCAGGCGTCGCCCAGATCGGCGTTATCGTTGCCGCCAAAACACTCGTAATAGATGCCGTATTCAGGGATCGAAAAACGTAGCTTGACGACGACCATGCGCTCGGAACGTTCGACGATCTCCGTCTCCACGCGCCATGAGCCTACGCCGAAAACCTCGTTGAGCCGTTCCGTTACATAAATCGACTTGATAGACGACAGGAACTTCTTCGTCGGATGCTGCGAGACGGCTTCATCGGGAAGACGTCGATCCAATGCCTCCTTCTGTTCGGGGGTGATAGTTCGTGTCTCCATAGCCTACTCCTCCTCGACTATTCGATGCGTGAACTTCTTCGCATCGAGATGGCGCATCATGTACGCGATCTCTTTGCGTATCTCCTGCGTCCGCAACTTGCGGCTCCAACAACCCGATGCTACAATGTTCGCAGGGCGGGCGATCTCGTAGATTTCGATTCTCGTTTTCATTTTATAGATTGTTATGTTTTCCGTAGTAGTTGAGTTTGTCGACAATCGCCGGAAACGACATATCTCCGTAGTCGAAATCCATCACGCTTACGATTTCTATATCGTCTCGGCGGATGTCCAGCAGAGGAGCGCCGGATCCATCGACATCTTTACACACCTCGTAGTGGCGAACCGCTTCCACATGGTAGAGGTCGAAATCGGTCTCGACTCTCTCGCCGTCGTAGTCGCCCCTACTGGTCTGACCGACCTGCTCGCGCAGATCATTGAAGATAGATTTTGCAACTGTAAGGGTTATCGATGTCGTATAATCGTGCGACCGCCCCAATTTCGAAGGATAGATGTCGTATATATCGGTCTTCGATAGCGGGATTGAATAGGTCTGGTTCATCTTAGTGCTCATTGAATAGTTTGTCGAAGAGTTTATCGAAGCTATCACGGTGCGCGGCCGCAAACCCGTAGGCAGCCAGGATCGCACACGAGAAAAGAACAAGGATCACAAGCTCGGCCATAACACTTGCGGTTCGGAGAGACGTTTGCGCTCTCGATAGAGGAACAGATCGCGTTTGCGACGCTGAGTATGGACTCGTTTATACCACATGCACCAGAAATAACCGGCCACTCTCTTCCAGAGAGGCGCGGGCTTCAATTCGAATGAATCCATGACTATCGGTTTTTGTAGAGTTTTTCCAGTGATTCGAGGCCGTTCGTGACGTCGAACATCGACGCATAACGGTCGGCAATAACCTCGTTGCACCACTTGGCAACAATGGACACGGCACAGCGGTATAGCTCTGCGGGTGTAAGAGGTTGCGTAATATGGCCGTTAAGGATTTCCACAAGCTGACGTTTCGTGAGCTTGTCAAATGCAATCTGTTCCCTTGACATGTCCGAACCGTATTAGCGTGAGGAAGATGCCGGCTCGAATCCTCTCAACGAGTATGCGGCATGCATATAAATAACGAGCGCTTCGTAAGAATAGGCCCGAACAATGAACGTTCGCCCATTACGAAAATGAGAGCGGGCCGTGTAGTGGCGCTGCGCGTCAAGAGATACCTTGATGCGCTTCGTCTCCGGATATCGGCGGAGAAAGTAAGATATGAATCGGTCTCGATACTCTGCGGGCAGTTTGTGCCCACGTCGCGTTCTGATGGATGCGGAGCAGATACTATTATTCCCTGCTTCAACGCTTTTAACTCGTTCTGGCATGATGTCGTTAAAAGTTTGAAATATATGTACAAAAAGAGGCGTTGCCCCCATTTGTTCGCCAGAACGACACAACTGCATAGCAGAAGTGGACAAGGGACAACGCTTTATCGCGTTAGAATATGTACTTTGTGATGCAGTTCGCATCGTTCTGGCACAACAAAGATACGCAAAGTCTTTGATTCTGCAAATAAAATCTGGAAAATCTTTCATCGGGTTCTTGATGTCCCCAGAAAGAAGTTCGATGAGTTCGGCTTTCGTGAGTTTGTCGAAAGCTGGTGCGTTACCGTTACTATTCTTCACGGATTGAACGCTTGTGTTGGTCTTTGGCATGTTGAACACAAGTTAGTATGATAAAAAGAGAGACGCGCCCCCTAATCTCGCCAAAGACCCACGACTACGCGAAGTAGAAGTGCAACAGGGACACGTCTCAGAAAACGTTCGTATGTACTTGTAATCGCGTTACCGCGAGTCTTTGGCATTGCAAATATAGCGATTCATTTTGAATTTGCAAAAAAGAAATGAAAAAACCGAGGCGTAACCTCGGTTGTAAAAACATTTACTTACTTTAAGTATCCTTCTATCTTTCTTAGAAACTCTTTCACATTCAAAAAGTAGTTCGGATAGGCCTTTCTGAGAGTACTAATGGAATCTACCGATACCAATACCGCATCTATATGATCTTGTCCCTCATAACTTCCATATAAAGAAGTGGCACCTTTAATATCATTCTTCGGAAACGAATATATAGTTACCTTCCTTGAATCATAGTCGAGAATAAGCACATAATAGTAATCTCGCCTATTGTTGTTGGATATATGATCTGCAACAACATTGTACGCACGTAGTTGCGGTATGATATTACACTCTTCGCACTTATTTTTCAATGCTGCAACAAGTTCATCCTTGCTTTCAGGCATATCGGGGACTGGGCAGCATTGTTCTTCCATCGCAAATAGAGAAGATACGATCTTAAAGAAATCAAGCCACGTATCCGGCCCTTGACTCGATTTTAATGAATGCTGGACAAAAACTCCAACGGTTTCTACGGAAGTTGCCCATAGATGCTGCAATAGAGTCCTTATTTGAATCTCTAAAAGAATGTTTTTGAACTGTTGGTTTGATTCACTAACATATTGGTACACCAAATGAACACCCCTATATCCAGATACTTTTGGATTTGAGATATAGTCTTTCTCGTTCTTGAGTATGTGCCTTCTACGTGAGTTACGGACTGTATCGCATAGCTCGCGAACAGATTTAATGTCTTTAAGAATCACACGACACCCTCCAATGTCTTGCATTCTGCTCAATTGCATTTTAGGGCATCGCTCCAATTTAGATAGGATAGATGATCTCTTCTTTAAACGCTGAGCTACAATAGCCTGTGAGTCGATCTCTTTTGCCCGCTGGCGTAAATAATTTTGAAATACCAAAAGCGGATATGCGTGCGACGCCCGCCATGATTCAATAGTATTTAACGCCTTTAGGTATTTAGAAGCTGGCTCAGCATCGCCATTGAGAAGGATATTTCCTGCCTCGTTTATCTCTTTGTTCGAAAAAGTATTTGCTTGCCACGCTGACATATGGTTCTCTGTGTGATACTTGACAAATATACGCTTTTTACATAAAAATACAAAAAATGTGCTGTTATTGTGCAAACAGTTGTTTTTGTCGCGCCGGCAGGATTCGAACCGCCACATTCAGAATCAAAGTCTGATGCGCTACCATTACGCTACACGTCTATGACAATATCGTCTATTCAACAGCACTTACCGTTGTCTTCGTAACGATGTCGTACCGCCCCATCGCCTTGCGTGTCTGATACGTTTCTCGATGCCCTTCGATCCATTCATGAACATCGTCCACATTATACAATGCAACGGGTTTGCCTTTCCCATTACGGGAGAATCGAGTACCGACAAAACCGCATATTCGCAACTGATGCAGCCAAAGTTGCGACATCTCGAATATACGGCTCACCGCATCAATGGATTTAAAATTCTCTTGCTCCATATCTTTTGTTTTTGTCGTTATCCAAAAATACCCCACTTTCGCAGGGGCCGGCGCCGGCACCGCCATTACCATAACAGCGGATTCGGATTTCGTGTTCTTAAACAGGGAGACATCTTCAAAACTCCCCGTGGACGCAGGAGGATTCGAACCTCCGATCGTCCGGTTATGAGCCGGCTGCTCTGACCTGCTGAGCTATGCATCCATAAAAGCCGCCCGAACCTACCACTCTCCCACGCATCCTGCGCAGAGCCTCGACTCGTGCGGCCACCCGCCGCGAGCTTCACAGCGGACGACAGGGTGATTAATCTAATAATATGGCGAATTACCTTGCGATAGATTTAGATACCTTTCTGCGATTTCTTAAATCGCCCTTGCTCATCTCGCTCTCGATCATGCGACGCCAGCTTCGCTTCGAGTCTATGGATAGTCTCCATCGCCCGCTTCAACTTGTCGTTCATATCCAAATTGCGAGAATAGAGCATGTCGGCCCGTTTCTGTTGATACCCCACTTCGTCACGAAGGCGCGAAATCTCCTTACGATACACCCCGCGCGGCGTAACGTCGAATCCGAAAAAAGTTTTCTCTTTCATAGCTATGAGATGTTGTCTGTTCGAATCATGTAATATACTTTATAACGCGATCGACGTCCATCTATCGATTGTCCATCCGTCCAACGGGAGACAATCGTATCGCCCTTGCGACGCAAACGGGTGACGACCTTCCGTAATTCCGTCGTATGGAACCGCCGGAATGCCTGTTGAACCGTCAGCGTACCGCCTTGCATAAGGTAATCCCGAATGTGACGCTGCGGTTCATTTGGTTTTGATTTATCCATATGTATAAGGTTTTAAGGTTTGCGCCCTGTCGCCATCAAAGGCACGGTCGATGCCGCAGGGCAAAAAGCGGGCTTTACGCGGAATAACAAAACTTCTAACCCTGAAAGAACGTGTGCGTAAGCCCGCAATTGAGCCCGGAAAGCCGATCAAAGCCGTCCGGGCGTAATAATGCGCTTATTTGTCCCGGTGGCCCTCGCCGCTCATGTCATCGCAGCTTCGGATCCTGTGCCGGTCTTTCGCGTATTTCGGCTATTTGCTTACTCGCGGCCGCATCTTCTCAATGGCGGCACATAGTGCAGATACGTTGCAGGCGTCGGTCGGAATGGTGCGGCTCCGACTGCCGGATCGCTTTCTGCCTTGCGGGCTGGGGTTATATTGCCAGCGATCGAACCCCTCACCTCATAGGGTGGCTATTGGCTCCCGTGTCAGCGGTCAGGCTGGCACGGAAATAAAGGGTCTATTATCGCTGACGATAGATAGATTGAAGAGCTTCGAGTTTAGTAGTGAGTTCGTACATTGAGGCATAGCTGCCTTTGATGACGTCGTCGCACCACTTGCCAAGAGCCGATACGGCACAGCGGTAAAGGCCCTCGGGTGTGAGAGGTTGGGTAATGTTACCCTCCAATAACTCGATAAGTTGCTTTTTGGTAAGCTGTTCGAATGATTTCGTACCGTTGGTACGAGACGTAGCGGCCGTACTGTTCTTCGGGCCGATACTTTTGTCCATGTTTGCCATTGTTCGGAACAAAAGTTAGTTAATGTATGTACACAAAAGAAGCGAAGCCCCTTTGTGTTTTGGCAAACATACTGAATCGATACCGATACAGCCGAACGGGACTTCGCTATAAAATAAAGTACCGTATCGGAAACCGATTTGAGTATGTTTGCCGATACAAAGATACAAAGAGTTTTGAACTCTGCAAATAAATTCGCGAGTTTTTTCGATAAGCTGTGACTTTGATAGCTTATCAAAAGATGTAGCCTGTTTCGTAGGCTGTACGGTAGCCTTGACGCCTTGCGTCGAAGTTCTACTTTCAGGGGACTTTGGCATTGGTCTGAAAGTTTGGTTATGTATGTAACAAAAGAGGCGAACCCCTCTCGAAAACTCGCCAAAGTCCCGTCATCAAAAGAGATGACACCCGAAAGGAAGTTCGCCGTATTGCGGCAAAAATATGTATTCTCGGTATGACAACGAGACTTTGGCAATGCAATATTAGCGACTTCTTCTGAAACCGCCAAATTTTTGGTGATATTTTTTTTGCCGAAGTACATATTAGTCTATGGTTTAATAAAATCGGGAGCGGCGAGGGTTTCTAATTCAAATCTGCCCTATGTCAAAGCGGGTTTTACCGCTCCCGATCGTATTTCTTGGTTTATTTTAGGGAGTGCGGCAGGATTCGAACCTGCAATGCTTTCTTGTGTGTCGATTGCCTCGGGAACGCCGTTACGGCTCTCGTCCTTCTTACCGAGGCGGCATCCCTGCCGTGAGGTGTTTCGGGGCGACGAGACCGAGGGTTTGCAACCTCTTACGCTGTTTCGCTCGTCCTTTTGCATCAAACCTCTTCATATTCCCCTACGGCTACCATCCAGCCGCTACGCACTCCTTGCCGCTACTTCTCTTTCTTCACGCGCAGCCGCTCGACCGGCACACCCATCTTTCCGGCGATCTCGTCCATCGTCACCTCGACGATCTCCTCTTCGGGAGCAGGATCGACAATGAGGCGGTAACCTTTCCTATATAGTTCGTCGCAGGTATAGTTGCTGGATGCCTCTCCTTCCCGGTTGAAGATAGAATCGTTTAATGATTTGAGGATTACCAGCTCCCCGCTGCGAAAGATGACCTCGTATAAACAGACTCCCCTCATGATTTTATCTCCCACCTGCCAATCCTTGTAGGCTTCGATCTCTTCGGCTGTGCAGGGAGGTAGAAACTTAAATTCCGTAACGTGATTTTGTTCAAAGCCTGAGGTCACTTCCCAGCTGTACTTATAGCCAAGCTTGTCGTCTGCGTCGTTGCCATCATGTTTATTTTGGCAGAGATAGACTCTGTCGCCTTCTACTCTGACCCTGCCTTCAACGGGCGTACCTGTAATTTTGCACCGGAACCTCCGGCCGTCGCAGCTAAGTAAATCTTTCATCACATCCTTTTTTTATTGGTTTAATACTTTCAATCGGCCGGAGCAAATCCTCCGACATTTGGTCTATGATCTTGCCAATATCTTCCCACACGAACGCCACCAGCTGGTCTGTGATATTTGAATATCTTCCGTCGTGAGCGCCAAGTGTTTGCATGTTTTCTCGGTCGCTTGGTATTCCCGCCACCATCGCCACGGAGTTTTCATATCATGCCTCCGTTCCTTTCTTCTCGATACTCCACGTCTTGTGCAGCGTCGCAATCAAGTCGATATAACCCTTATACTCTTCGATCTGCTCCGGCGTATAATTTTCTGCCTCCCCGATTTTGCGGAAGTGCGCCTGCCATTCCGAAATAGTATGCCGAGTGCAACCGATTTGAATTGCGTCGGCACCCCAATAAGAAACAACATGACGGGAAGCTGAAATAAACAAGGACTTCGGTACATTGCAGTCGTTGTCCAACTTGCAGCCGTAGCCCAGCTCGCAGCCGTCGCCCAGCTCGCAGCCGTAGCCCAACTTGCAGTCGTTGCCCAACTCGCAGCCGTCGCCCAGCTCGCAGTCGTAGCCCAGCTCGCAGCCGTCGCCCAGCTCGCAGTCGTTGCCCAACTTGCAGCCGTTGCCCAACTTGCAGCCGTTGCCCAGCATAATCCCGCGAGCAGCAAATTCATCTTTCAAGTCGGATAAATCATTGTAATGGAAAGGTGTCCATCCGTTCTCCCATAAATAGAGTGTTTTCATCCTTATATCGTTGTTAGGTTATAATCTGTCTTTATACTTCATCGTAAACTCAGCCAGTGAGTGCACCTCGGCCTTACGGAAGGCGTCGCGCTTCGTTGTGCGCACCGTCTCAGGCGATATGTAAAGCATATCCGCAATCTCTTCATCGCCCATCCCCTCCATATAGAGTTTCATCACTTCCTTCTGCCGCTCGGTCAATCGGGTATCGAACTCGGGGCTGCATATAATGCCGGCATACTTGCATTCGCCTTTGATCGGGCAGCTCACATCCTCGAAGGTGAAGCGCCCCATCCCGTCGATGTCCTGCCTGTTGTCCAACCTTCCGAAGTTGCAGCGAACAAAACGGTGGCAGATCAGGAACCGGTAGTAGTTCACGTTCGCACGGCTCTTGCGGTAAATCTCGGCGAGAGCCTTGAATGCTTTCGGATATTCGGTCTCGATGCGGGTAAACAATGCCCCTGTCAGCATCTTGTCTTCGGGCTGGTAAGTATGGACGCCTTCGGTATCGCGTACCATTACCCCACCCTCAGGATCGTTGAAAAACTCTATATTGCGGAGCGTTTGCATAAGCTATATTGAGTGTTTTTATTGAAATACCTTATTTATACTCTCTACCACGCAAGCACAGTTAATCATATTGAGCAGTACGAGCAATACCCCTTGTGCGATAAGGAGAGGATTGCTTTTTTGCTCGTATTGACGATATATGGCACGCAATGCAAGCACGCAGATAATGAGCGATAAAATGGCGATCAACACCAATATGATGCATAATACTATCATGACTATATCTATTCGTAAAACTCCACTGGGAAGAGGTTGTCGGCAGTATAGCTGCTGTCGCCCGAGTGACGACGAATGATCTTGGCTATCTCGCGACGTTTTAAAATGTCAGGGCGGCGGCGACCGATACGATAGAAGTATATAGTTGTGTCGCTCGTAGTGCCGATAGCATGCTTACACTCGTCAATAAGTACCCGTCTTTCAAGTGGATCGCTGATGCTTTGCAGATACCCTTCAAAGGGTAGAATAGAGAGTTTAACACTGCGACCTCTTGATTTTTCGCTATTTGTGATTAAATTTGCCATACGTTTATTGAATTACAGTGCAAATATACAATAAATTTATTTGTATACAATAGAGAATTACAAATATTTTATATGTATAAGAAAATATTATAATAATATGACCGACTATAAATATATCAGCGAACAATTAAAAGAGCATTTCAGCAGTATAGGGATAACCCAATCTGAAATAGCTGCTAAATTGGGCGTTTCGCAACAGGCCGTAGGAGCATATCTGAATGGTCAGCCTTTCGGGAAAAAGGTCGCCCAAAAATGGAGCGACCTATTCGGAATACAATATAGTTGGTTGTTGACAGGAGAAGGTGCCATGCTTAAAGAAAACACCCCAATATCCGAAGAAACTACGAACCTAAATATTACAGCTATGGACTTACGAAATTTATTGTCTGCTATTGAACAGCATGGAAACACCCTCCGTATGAATCAAGAAGAGCTGAAAAAACAAGGGGAACGTCTGGATCGCATTCTTGATCTTGTCGCTCCCTTTAAGCAAAGCAAAGTCGGATAATGCCATTATACCCAAAAGGTAGTGTTAAATATACAAAATCTCGTCGCAATATCCAACAACAAATGCAAATAAAATTTGAAGAGGGAATCAAAGGTTTTAAGTTATTCTAAAATAGGGTTATAATTACTGTTTTGGAAGTAATATTTTTGAAGAATAGAAATATAAGCCTACATTCGCATTACATGTAATGTTTTTGCCAACATAGGAACTTTCGGCACAACAAACAAACGAACGGCGGAAACCTCGCAGGCTCCGCCGTTCGTCGTACTTCCTTTGTATGAGTCATTTCTCCGTGTCAGATCGTTTAAACCCTATCGGCTGTCCGGTCTTGTGGGCCTGCGGCAATTTGACCGACAAGGCCGCAATGGCGTTATAGATGTTATCGAGCTCCTTACGCATATCCTCTGATAGGTCGCTGATAGCCTCGGCATTGTCGGCGTCGGCCCGTTCCAACAATGCCAGTTTTGCCCGAATTTCGGCCAGCTCTGCCGTTACTGTCGTCGTGGTCATGATGTAGTTGCGCATCGCCACAAAAGCACGCATAATGGCAATGTTTACTTGTATTGCCGTTTCGCTGCGCAACACACTCGAAAGCATTGCCACTCCTTGCTCGGTGAATGCAAATGGCATATACCGGATACCTCCCTTGTTTGAGGTCACAAATTGTGACCTCAAACTGGTTTTCAATGCGTTATACTCTGATTCAGTGATTTCAAACATGAAATCCGATGGAAACCTTTCGCTGTTGCGTCGTACAGCTTGTTTAAGTGCTTTTGTCGGGACTTGGTAGAGTTCCGCCAAATCGAAGTCCAGCATTACCCGCTGGCCTCGTATTTCGTAAATTTTGCTTTGGATGGGTTGCAGTTCCATATCGTCGTGTCGCTGTGGTTATTCCACCTTTATGGTTATCAATTTCCCGCAATGCAAGCAGGTCTTATTTTCGGTGTTTGATTTCGGATTCCAGTTCCTTTAACTGTTCCATATCCTCCCGATCGGCTTCGATGCGGCCTTACGTTTGCGGCAGTTGTTAAGTATTTCTTAATAACTGAATCGGGATTTAATCCCTGATGTGTCCTGCGACATCTTTTATTCCAATAGCTTTTTATCTTGCATCTCTATGGCACGAAACCTCTTTTCTGCTTCTTTCAAATTCAAGCGCTTTAATTGTTCTTGGGCTATACTACGCAATTGTGTATATCGTGCCGCTTTATCAATTTTCCGTTTGTTAAGTTCAGAATTTATCGACTCGAGATTTGCAAGGACAACAAGTTCATTTATGCTTGCCATGTCTCGGATATTCAGACCTTGTTCCGCATATTTAGGATTTGCTTCACGCCATTGTTTTGCAGTACATCCCCAGAGAGCCAAATTCAACATATCAGCTTCTGTCGAATAGGCGTATAGCTTCTCACTTTCATTCAATGTTGGTATTACAAAATCTCGGACTGCGTCAGTGTGAATAGTATAGTTTACTTTACTTAAAATTCGCTTCACGTTCCATTCTCCAAGAGACGGATGTGATTCTATCTCTTTGAGACGCTGGTATTCTTTAATAAGATAGAGCTTAAATGCAGGGCTCAACCAAGTGCCAAACTCGAATGCAATATCTTTGTGTGCATATGTTCCTCCGTAACGCCCGGGTGTTGATATGATCCCAATGGCTCCTGTCTTTTCTATCCACTGTTTTGGGGTGAGCGTGAATGAATTAGCCCCTGCATTATTTCTAAATGCCTCGAATTCGATGCCTTTAAAATTGATATTATTTATTTGCTCCCAAAGCCCCAAAAATTCAATCGTCCCTCGCAAACGCATCCAGTTTTGAATAATATAGTTTGTTCGTTCTGTATCTTTATAATGAGCCATATCGGTTAAGCTAATATAGTCCTCCCTGCCAGTTTGCTGAGAAACCGATATTTCTACGTCGTTGACATTTATTTTTTTAATTGTAGCCATTGATTATTCCCCTTTCTCTACTTTAATAATTTTCCCGCAATACGGACAAGTGATCATATTGGTAGGCTGAGGGGCGAAAAAATCCCCCACGTTACAGCCAATAGCAGCGGCGATACGTTCAAGTACTTCTACACTCGGATTCCCATTAATATGTTGGCTAAGTCCTACGGGTGTAATTCCCATTCTTTCGGCCACTTCTTTAACAGTTAAGCCGTTAGCTTTTATTGATCTCTTTATATCCATAGCTTTAAATGTTTGGTGTTGGTACAAATGTAGCTATAACTTTATTTTTCCACAAAAATAATAGCAAAAACTTTAATTTTTATTTGCATAATTAAATTTATAGCTTTATATTTGCATCAGAAAATAAAACCAATAACTATAATAACTATGACAACGGCAACCTATACCACGATGCAAAACCTCGCCAAGCAGGCGGCAGCGTACATTACGAAGCTCAACGACGAAGCCGAGACCTTCGAGATCGAGAGTAACGGTATTACGGCCGTTATCGCATATGACGCCGAGATCGTCGAGGACAAGGGCGACTACTGGACGGCGCCGAGCTGGTCGATCGAGGACGAAACGGTAGCCGTTGAAGCGGTTTATGACGAGGACGGCGAAGAAGACAAAGAAGCTGCTGACTGGTTGAAGAAAATGTTGAACTAACAAATAAAAAACAGAGATATGAAATTACGCAAACCCGCCCCGAAAGTATCAAAAGTCCGAGCAATCGAGCTCGCGATGAACACAAACGGCGTATCACGAGAGATCGCTGAGAAATACACCGACAGCGAATTACGCGAAGTATTACGACTGCTAAAACTCAAAGCTAACTTTTAACTTAACCACGATGAAACCGACCGATCTATCAAACATCATGTGCATGGCATGGCGATTCTATCGCACGACCCGCCAGGCATTCAGCGAGTGCCTCAAACTCGCGTGGCGCAACTTCTGCCTTGTGCGAAAGATGCACACTGAGGTAGTGCGGTTCTACTTTCGCAAGGTGGACGGCACCCTGCGTGAAGCGTGGGGCACGCTGCGCTCTGACATAGTACCGCCCATCAATGTCAGCGATACCCGCAAGAAGAACGACACCGTACAAGTGTATTACGACACCGAGCGCCAAGAGTGGCGTTGCTTCAAGCGACTGAACCTAATATAGAGCCCCTGTACTTTCAATACTCTGCGTTGAAAACAGATGTCCCCGTCGGTAATACGGCCGACGGGGTTACGACAGCAGAAAAGAAATGTCGTTTGCAATAATTTTTCGGCAAAGATTGCATAATGTGCCGAAGCGTTGCACCTTTGCCTTTGTAAGCCTGCAATGACGCAGGGCACGGATTCCGACGAAAGGACATGGCGGATGCAAGCGAAATAATAACCAGAAAGGTTTCTGAACTCCTATTGCTTCCAGGTAACCCCCGGCGTATATCCGAGGAAGATATGGAACGTCTAATGTTTTCAATCCGTTCTCACGGATTTTGGAAGCATCGCCCTATTGCCATATCCACACGAACCGGAGCAGAAATCGTCATATGCGGCAATCAACGGCTTAAAGCCGCAAAAAAAATAGGGCTCAAATCGGTTCCGGTTATTATCTATGATAACCTCGACGAGCAAGAAGAAAATGACATCATTTTGCGTGATAACATCAACAACGGGGAATGGGATTTCGAAGTCTTGCAAGACGATAAATGGGAGGATATAAACTTCGAGGAGATCGGTTTAGACATGCCTGCATTTGACGAAGAGGTTGGAACGGTAGCATCCGGGGAGGCCTCAGATAATAAATCAGGCAACGACAATCCAGAAAATAAGGAAGATAGAAGCATATTCTATCAATTAATGCTCACCGACTGCATCTACGAGAGTAACAATCTTTTCGAGATTCCGAATTTACTCCTCGACATGCAAGCCGGTAAATTGCAACTGCCATTCGCTCCTTACGGCGCCGAATCACGGCAAAAGAAAGGTGTATCCACCTATCATTTCTATGTAGACGATTATCGCTTCGAGGCGATATGGAAAGACCCGACAAAGGTATTGAATAGCGGATGCGTAGCAGCCGTAGAACCGAATTTGTCATTATTCGACACGACCCCCATAGCGTGGGGACTACAACAAATCTACAAGAAGCGGTGGATTTCCCGCTACTTTCAGGAATGCGGAATCTCTATATATGCCGACTTGAATGTCTCTCGGAAATTCTATGAATACAACCGCATGGGCATTCCCGATGGATACAATGCTTTTTTCACGCGAGGATATGCCGATCGACTCGAATACCTGAAAGCCGAGCATCGGATAGCGAAAGAGATTTCAGGTAAAGATACCCCGAACCTTATCATTTACGGAGGCGGAAAGATCGTCCAAGAGTATTGTGCAGCACACAGCCTTGTGTATGTCGAACAATTAATGACTAATAAGCGAGACAATGGCTAAAACATCGGGAGGATTACGTGGAGGTGCTAATGCTGCTGCAAACAGATGGGCTGTCGGTATTAGCAATCCAGATATGCGAGCCGAGGCAGAAACGGCCGCAATGCTCATAGCATCCAAATTAGGGATATCTCCCGCATCTCTCCCTAAAATTATTGAGGCTCAAATAAAGTCTGGAAAGAGTGGGGCCACTGTTGCCAATTATAGAAGCAATGATTTTGGAGAAACTATTACTATCAACACCGACAAAAAAGCAGTAAGCGTTTATAAAGCCAACAAATATGCAAGCGTAAAAGATGGATGGTCATCTCAACCGAATACCGTACTTCATGAATTGTCACATGGAATACATCAGCGTTTGGTATCAGAATTAATAAGAACGCCACAAGGTTATCGAAAGGCCCAACAAACCGGAAGATTAGATGCCGCAATCATCAAGAAAGGCGTGTCGAAATACGCATCTACCAATAGCGACGAGTTCCATGCAGAACTTATTTCTGGCATTTTAAGCGGCAAGCATTATTCCAAACAGATTTTAGATGACTCCATATTAGCAGCAAGTAGTAATCGTATTGCAAAAAGATTATATAAAATGGGCTTAAAGCGATAAAACAAGTTGTAAACAAGTTCAATGAATAAGGATATTGGTAAATATGGGAACAAGTTTTCAAGTACTAACCAGCCCCAAAATAGGGGCCGGAAACCTTCTCTGTACAACCATATAAAAAAACTGCTCGGCACGGAGGCCAAAGCAGAATTGAGCAAAGAGGACTATTTCAAGCTGATCCAATTCCTATTAGAGCAGCCCCTCGATAACCTCAAAAAACTCGCCGACAGCAAGAATACACCAATTTGGATTGTTGGTGTAGTTCGGGCTGTCGTTAAGGATGCCAATGCTGGACGTACCACGACCCTCGATTCTCTATTCGATCGTCTGTTCGGTAAAGCGTCGCAACCTCTGACGGGGAAGGACGAAGGGCCTATTGAATTCAAGGGCTCTATCCCAGTAAGAGAATGGATCAAAGCTCGATTGCAAAAGAAATGATACAACCGCAGGATATATATCTGCCATTGTATGAAGATACCGATCACTTCATCATCCTTATTACGGGAGGCCGAGGTTCGGGCAAATCATTTAACGCCGGAACTTTCATCGAGCGGCTCTCCTTCGAGGCTGGCCACGTCATCCTGTATTGCCGTTACACGATGGCGTCGGCTGCTATTTCAGTAATCCCAGAATTTACCGAGAAGATAGAAGCCGATGGTACGGGAGAATTTTTCAATATCACAAAAACAGATATTGAAAACGTCGTATCTGGAAGTCGAGTTCTATTCCGAGGTATCAAAACATCATCAGGTAATCAGACGGCAAAGCTGAAATCCATACAGGGCATCACAACATTTGTATGCGACGAAGCTGAGGAGTGGACAAGCGAAGCGGATTTCGATAAACTCGTACTTTCTATCCGCCAAAAAGGAATTCAGAACAGAGTTATCATCATCATGAACCCGACGGATTCCAACCACTTCATCTATCGCAAGTATATTGAGAAAACCCACAAACTGGTGAATATTGACGGCGTAGACGTGCAGATCAGCACACATCCCAATGTCCTGCATATTCATACTACCTATCTCGATAACCTCGACAACCTGTCCGACGAGTTTCTGCGGGAGATCGAACGCATGAAAGTGGAGAATCCGGACAAGTACGCGCATGTCGTAATGGGTAAATGGGTAGATGTAGCAGAAGGCGCTATTTTCAAGAAAATAAACACAGTAAAAGAATTTCCGCAATGGTGTGAGAAAGTGGCCTTGTGTCAAGACTTCGGGTATTCGAATGATCCTACCGCGATTGCCAAGTGCGGAATCATCGGCAATGCACTATACATCGATGAGATATGCTACCGCACACATATGCTGACAAAGGAGATTATTGAAGTGTTAAAACCCCGCCGCGAGCTGAAAGTAATATCGGAATCTGCCGACCCTCGCCTGATTGACGAGATCCATAATGCGGGGATCAACATATACCCTGTCGACAAGAGCGGCCCGTCGGTTATTGCGGGCATCGAAAAGATGCTCGAAATGGAGATATATGTTACCGAGCGGTCATACAATGCCCTGACGGAGTTCCGCAACTATGTATGGGATGAGGACAAAGACGGGTTGCCGCTGAACAGGCCAAAGGACGGGCAGGCAGACCATATCATAGACGCGGTTCGCTACTATGTATTGGGTATGATTCTCGGTAAAATAAAAAAGACAAACAAAAGTTACAGAGGATATTTCGGATAGCATATGAAGACGTTAGAGGAAATTCTCGCCATGAGCGACGAATCGGCAAAAATAGAGCTGCTGAAGGCGCAGCGCAAGACGCCTATGCCTTGCGTGGGTGAGCTGATGAAAGAGTGGAATCCCGATATGCACGAGGTTAACGACAAGAACCTGCGCAAGGATGGCGAGTTACTGGTTTCCGAGGAAAAGGACGTAACCAACTCGGATGGCACTGTAACGCATCATGCGGCAGTCTATGAGCCCGACCCTGTCAACCGCATATCCATCCCGCTGGAGCAGGACATCGTGAACATTCACACGGCATTCACCGTCGGTAAAGACCCAAACGTAAACTGCACGCCCAACGACGAGGCCGAAAAGTCGCTTTTGCAGATCGTCAAAAGCGTAGTCCGAAAAAACAAGATGCGATACAACAACAAGCGTATTGTAAGGTCGCTGTTCTGCGAGCAGGACGTGGCCGAATATTGGTATGCGGTCAAGGATAACGGTTTCTGGACGCGAGTAAAGGCAAAGATAAAAGGAATACTCGGATACAAGGACAGCGACAAATACAAATTGCGTTGCACAATATGGTCGCCGTTTCGAGGCGATGCGTTGTATCCCTTCTTCGATGCGAACGGCGACTATGTAGCCCTTTCACGTGCCTACACGATCAAGGACAACGAAACAAAGATGGAGGTGCATTATTTCATGACCGTAACCTCGACAAACGTCTATACATGGCGACTTGATGCGGGCGCGTGGACATTTCTCCCCAAACAGAGTTTCGCGCACGGATTTAGGAAGAACCCGACGATGTATATGCACCGCGACATCTCTCTATGCCATAACATACAGACCATACGCCGGAGAATCGAAGAGCTGCTGTCAAACTATGCCGACTGCGTGGATATGGTCTTTTTCCCGAACCTTATTGTCGAAGGAGATCTTGAAGGGCTTCCGCAGAAAGTCGGCAAGAACCGAATGATCCAGATTCAAAACAGCGGCAAGGTGTACTATTTGAACCTTGATCAGGTGGGAGGGGCTGCAAAAATAGAGCTTGAAAACCTGCTCGATATGGCCTACCAACTTACGAACACACCCCGACTGTCTCTCGACAATCTCAAAGGGCTGGGCAGCGTGCCTTCGGGGCGTGCTTTTGACTTCCTTTTCATGGGGACGGAGCTTGCTGTCGATAACCATGCCGAAATTGTCGGCGAATACCTGCAACGTCGGTACAACTTCCTTGCATCGGCCGTCGGTTCGCTGAATCCAGCCTACGAGGATGTCGCAAATACAATCGACATGGACGTGGAGATTCAGCCGTTCAGTATTGACGATCTGGAAGAGAAGGTGCGCGTCGCTACCGAGGCATGCGGACAGCCTGTGGCCTCGCTTCGCACGGGTGTCATGCTGGCGGGAATCGTCGACAACATAGACGACGAGGTGCGCGAGATCGAAGAAAGCAAAGCACGCCAATCGGCGAACAACGTATTCGATCCGACATTCTAATCTGAATATATGGCCGGATTGAATTTGAAAGCCGCCCAATGGGAGCAGCAGCATAGAGCGCATGTCGAAGAATACCTCCGACAGATCGATGCTTTGTATGATGTAGTTTCAGAAGAATTGATTCGCTTGGGCATTGGGTATAATTATCAGCCCGAGACGGGGCGATTATTCGCCTTTTCATCTAACAAAGGCCGTCATAAACAAGCCAAAGCCTCATTGGTTTCGTTCCAAGACAAATTAACTACCATAATTACAGCCGGAATCACTGCGGAATGGGCTTTTTCCAACGATAAAAACGATTCATGGGTAAAACAACTGTTCGACGATCCGAAAAAAGGGTGGATGCTTCATAATCTCGATACGCTCGAAGCATTCCAGCGCAGAACGACTTATGGTCACACGTTGTCCGAAAGAGTTTGGAGCGTCGCCAAGCAATTCAAACGACACGTCGAGTTGTCGTTGTCGGTCGGCATCAGCGAGGGGCGAAGTGCGTCCAATATAAGCAGAGATGTACGCATGTATCTGAATGAACCGGACAGACTGTTTCGGCGAGTCCGAGATGCATTCGGCAATCTCACCCTATCGAAAGCGGCACAGGCTTATCACCCTGGACAAGGCGTATACCGTTCGTCCTATCAGAACGCTATGCGCATGGCCCGTACCGAAATAAACAGCGCTTATCGTGAAGCTGACAGTATACGCTGGCAGCAGCTCGACTTCATCGTCGGGTACGAGGTCAAGACTTCCAAATCCCATGCTGCGTGGCTGGCGAAATTCTGGTACCCGCGATTCAAGAAAGGCCGAGCCCCGCTGGAAATATGCGACGCAATGGAGGGGAAATATCCGAAGTCTTTCAAATTCATCGGGTGGCACCCGAATTGCCGCTGTTACGCTGTCCCGATTATCGCTAACGAAGGCACAGGCAAGGATTGGTGGGAAGATGCGGAAAACGAGATTACGGAACTGCCAAGTGGATTTACGAGGTGGATGAAAGAAAATCAAGATCGCATCAAGAAGGCGCAGAAGCGCGGAACACTTCCTTATTGGATTGTGGAGAATAAGCAATTAGGCATATGAGCCGTTCCAATATTCCGTTTAACAATTTTTAATCCTTTACAAATTGTCTTTTCGGAAAAACTCTGGAATAGCAAAACAGTACGAATTAAAAAGGCCGTCTAACAAGTCTTAGACGGCCTCAAGACGCACACGTATCTGTTTTATTTTTTATTTCCAGTAAATAAAGGAATAATAATAGCAGCTAAAAATAAAAATACAGACCACCAGATAGAAACGCCAGATACAAATAATAGAAAAACAGCCAGCGCACTTCCAAATGTCACAATTACAAGTCCTACTGGATTGTTTTTGGCCATTTCTTCTTGGAATTCACGCTGACTTTTTTGTTTCGCTTCTTTTATTGGGTTGAACTTTTTTCCACACTTCAAGCAAGTAACTTCAATATTATTGCTACCTATAGTTCCGGCAAGTGCTCCAAGTGCTCCAACTGTCAAAACTCCCGCTAAAGCCTTACCTCCGCTAAATCCCTTTTTGTCCACATGGAGATTCGTAGAATTACATCGTGGGCAACGTATTTCATCATTATTCATAGCTATTTATATTCAATAAAATCCGTTGATACCCATACCTCAATTCCTAAATCAACAACATATACTTTACATTTTGCAAAGCCATGATCGACCATTCTAATTGTCATTGAGGGAGTAAGGATGTACACTTGGCCGGCAGCAATCATTCTTTTCAATGCTGCTTCATCCTTACGGTTACATACCTGATTTAATGTTTCGAAATTTGCTTCTGTCGTAGCTGCAAGACATTCCCTTTCAATTTTGCAAACTCTTTGTTGGGCCGTTTGATAATGATTGGTGCTTGAGGTTTCGGCATAGGCTAATGGGATAATCATCGTAATTGCCAAAAATAAAAGTAAAAACCTCTTCATAATGTAATAAGTAATTGGTTAGCACCGTAAAGTTACAAAAATCCCCCCCCCGCAAAAATTTTTGCAAAATTTTCTTCGATAACTCTTGCATAATGTGCCGAATGGGGTGAATTTTGTCGCAGAGCCTATGAAGATATAGGACAACAGACATAGAACGGAATAACTTACATGTAGTTGTTGTTAGGTTAGGAAGGTCTGTTGGTATTGTCCGACAGACCTTTTTTGAGGTGGATATGATGATTTATCCCAAAACATATAGAACGAAAAACATGAAAGAGAAAATTCTGGCATTACTCAAAACCAAGTTCATTGGGGTTGACGATGCAATCCTCGACCGAATCGCAACGAAAAAGGCCGAAGGCGTAACGGACGAAGCTCAATTACCTGCCATTGTGGAGGGGATTGGATTTCAGGACGTGTTACAAAGCTACGGCGACTACCGCGCAGGGGATGCCACGCAGACCGCAGTTCGCAACTACGAAAAGCGGCATAACCTTAAAGACGGGAAGCCTATCGAGCGCCCTGCACCCGAGCCGACCCCGCAGGATAAACCCGAACCGGCTCAAAAAAACGATTTCGATCCCGAAAAATTCAAATCCGAGCTACTCAGAGAGTTCAGCGACATCATCAGCGGGCAGAAGCGCAAAGAGGCACTGTCGGCGACGCTGCGCGCGAAACTCGATGAGGCGAAAATCCCCGCATCCTACTACGGCGGCCGCATCGAAGGGCGTGATTTTAAAGATGAAGAGGAAATCACCGCCTATGTGGAAAAAACCATGAAAGACTACGGAGATTTCAAACAGGAGTTGGCTAATGCGGGATTTCAGCAGGTACAGCCGCCACAGCCTGCCGAGGTGCAACAGAAAACCGAAGAGGAGAATCTGATCGCCGAGATCGAAAAAGGTACCAAACAAATTGTCGAACAAAAAAATCAAACTAAGTAATGTCTGCAGGTATGAAGTACGAGACCGCGCCCGCGATTACGCGGGAGGTCTGCGACGAAACCACCATCTACCGCATTAACGACGGCGGTATGGACTTGGACAAGTCCAATCTTCCTGCTGACGGATGGCTTCCCGAGCTTACGCCCCTCTACAGGGACAAGGCCGAACGCAAGGCCCATGTATGCCTCCGCGTAAAAGTACTCGAAGAGGCCGGTACGTCTGTCAAGAAAGTCAAGGTCGCAAAGAATCCCCTTTTGAACGGAACGTTCCTCAAGGCCGGAATGTATCTGTCCGACGGCACCAATGTCATCACCGTGTCGTCGGTAGACACCTCGAAAGATGGCTACGACGAAGTGACGGCCGCAGCAAATTTCACGGCCACCCTTACAGCTGGAACTGTACTTGTGGAGGCCAAGAGTTCATCCGATGCCGACGCGAAGTACGTCCCTAACTGTCTCTCATACGGAACTCGAAAAATCTCTGAAATCAGCACTGTGGCGTGCATCGGACGGGTATTTGGCATCGTCGAGGACGAGCTTTACATCCCCGTTACCGAGGCCGACAAGGAGGCGCTGGGCGATCGGTTCATGTTCATCTAAAAAACTGAAAGAAAATGGTATTGACTATCGAATCCCTGCTTGACAATAAAGGTGTATTGTCGGCAATCATCGACCGTGCAACCGTGAATCTGCTGGAGATGGACAAGGTATTCTGGAAAGACTACCTGAACTATGACCGAGCAAATCCCGACGGCACATTCAAAACCTATATCGGCAATCAGACCGGCGTCATTGCCGGTACAGTCATCGACCGCTATGCCAACAAACCTATCCGCAAGCGCCATGCGCTTGGGAGCGGCGTCGGCGAAGTAGCATGTTTCGGTGACGCTTACCAGATGGATAATACCCGTTTGGAGCGGTTGCAGATTCTAATCGACACGTACAACAACGGACTGCGTGCCGCGCAGCCCGGTATCCTGAACGAGATCATCAATTTCCTCGCGGACGATATGCGCCAGTGCATGCTGGCGCCGATGAAGCGGCTCGACCTTATCATGGGCGATCTGCGATTCAAGGGGCAAGCCGCCGTGAACGCCAAGGAGAACAAGCGCGGCGTATCTATTGCCGACATCAAACTTCCTGTCACTATCAAGCAGGCAAAGTCGGGCGACAAGAACAACATCCTTACATGGATGACGACTGAGTTCGTGGACAAGATGCGCCCGATGGGCTATTCGTTTGCTACGGCCGAGATGAACCGCGCAACCTTCTACAAGCGCATTGTGTCATCTTCGGAGTTCATCGGCAAGTACACCATGAAGTTCGGCGACATGGAGTTCTCGACGGGCAACATCGTCACCGAAGCGATGGCCAACCGTCTGCTCGAAGCTACGGACATCCCGTTCCGCTTCCGCGTCAAGGACGAGTGGGTGCAGGTTTCGGAGACTGAATCGAAGAACGCCGTGCCGGATGACTATGTGTCGTTCCTGCCCGCGCTGGGAGCCAACAAGCTCGGGTACATGAAGTGGAAAGAGCCGTATGAGATGCGCGACCCGATACCGGGCCGCACCTACACGACCGCCGAGGATGGCAAGATGTTCATTTCATCTTACCGCAACTCGGAAGGACGTTTCATGGAGTACGGCATGGAAGCAATCCCCGATATCGAGATTCCAAATAAAATGGCAATTGCCGATCTCACTCAACTCGGATAGCCATGACGAACTATGACGCAATATCGGCGAGGATCTATCCCTACAACGTGGACGGCAATCTAATTGCGATCGCGTGTGTGGATGCAGGTATTGAGCAAGAGGACGAATACTCTGTCGAGGCTAAAAAGCCCGTAGCAAAGGCCGCTATCGACGTGCTGAAGCAGCTTATAGTCCTGACGTCGGAGAGCAACGGTGGTTACTCGCTGGGCTATGATGTGAATGAGCTGCGCCGCCGGATTCACGCCCTCGCAAAAGATAACGGCTTTGCTGATATTGCCGAAGAGTTTAATCCGAGGCCAAAGGTCATGTTTCTATGATCCGATATCCATATACGCTCGAAATGTGGTACGAGGAGGACGCCACGCAAAATCCCGATGGTTCGTGGGTCGAAGGCGCGCATGAATGGCGCGTCGTCGGCCGCTGCAATGCCCGTCAGAACGGGCAGGCGCAACAAATCAAAGGACAAAACGGGGATTCCTTCCTCTACTCTTTCGAGGTTACTATGCCGGCGGATACGCAGCCTATTCCCATCGGAACGAAGGTGCGCATATTCGATAACCGAGGATTCAACATCTTTGACCGCTCGCCACGCACCGAGGCTAAACCGAAAGACAAGGACACGGCGTCGTATCCGGTTCAGGGTTTCTACAAAAGTGGACAACGTTACGAAGATACGAGATTATGGCTATAAAGTGTACCAACTGGCGTGAGGTGGAACTTAAATTTGCGCAAGCAAAGGAAGAGTACGACCGAAAAGCGGTCGAGTGGCTTACGGTGCTTGGTGAACGAGTGGTAAAATACGCCCGCGAACATGGCAGCTATACAGACCGTACCGGCAATCTTCGTAACTCCATAGGGTATGTCGTTGTGCAATATGGTCGTATCGTAACCGAGAATTTCAGCATCGGGAGTAGCCACGAAGAGGCTAAATCGAAAGCCCGCACCTATGCTCTTAATGTGGCTCGTGAACTTCCCGCGAACAAAACCTATCTCGTATGGGTTGCCGGTATGGAGTACGCAAAGTACGTCGAGGCCAAAGGTTTCGATGTGCTTGAAGGCTCGGGCAACTGGGTGGAATCAACTGCTGAAAAACTTAAGGCGGAGTTTGCTCAGTTTTTAAAATCGAAGAAACGATGAATCTTACCACTACGGAAATATTCAAACTCGTCTGGGATCGCATTCGTGATTCGCTGTTGGGCCAAGCCGTGCCGACGATGTATGCGGATCATTATCCGAATAACCCTTCGGGGGAATTCATCGTCGTAGGCTCATTGTCGAATGTCATCGGAGATTCACAAGTGGCGACGGTAAATGTAAACATTTATGTACCGGACACAACCCCGACGATTAATAAAGAAGAACAACGCTACCCCGATCGCAATCGTCTGAATAAACTTAGTCGTATCGCTTTCGATTCATTGGGGCACTACCCTATCGACGAACGTTGGTTTTTCGACGTGAGTGATGAAACTCTTATCAGTGAGGAGGGCATATCCTACTCGTTTTCAAACATTAAAGTCAAATTAAAAAAATACTAAAACATGCAGTTAGTAGGTTTAAAATCCTGCCATGCAGGAAATCCATTACCCAAAGGAGTAAAAGATGCTGATGCAGAAGCATTGCTCAAAGCACTCACAAAGATCACCCAACCTTATCAAGGAGGTGTTACCTTCAACTTCTCGAATCCGACGAGTAACAAATTCTACCGTGAAGGAGAAGCTGACCCCTTCTTCTCTATGCGAGACCCTACTTCCGGAAGCAAAGAAGTGACATGGAATGTCGCAGATTTCGATGACGATACCTTAGAAATGTATTTCGGGACAACGGAGCCTGCCGAAGGTAAATTATACGAAGGCGAAAAGGCTTTCGTATTCGATGCTGAGAGTGGTGCTTCCATTGCTTTCGCTCGTCTGAAATATACGGCCTCCCTCAGCGGAAGTCTCAACACAAGCGATCCTCTCCAAATCGCAGTATCGGCCGACGTGCTGGCGCCAGAACAGGGTGGCATCGCTTGGTGGCCTATTGCAACACCGGAATACACGCAATCAACTCTCTAAGTCTAAAAGCAAAGGAATATCCCGCTGGAAAGTTGACGACTTGCACCACGGAGCGAGACCGGAGCGGGAACAAATTCTGCATGACAATGACAAAAAACACCCAAGAATCTGCCGAGTTGCGAGCACTCGACACCCTTACGGAAAAAAACGAATCTTTCGAAATCAAGGGCAAAGATGGAGAAACTGTAACCCTTTATCTTTATCCGCTCCAACTCGGGCGGCTCGCAATGATTAGTCGTCTGTTGATAGGCCTCGATTTGGTTTTTGCTGATGAACATATTGAAGACGCAGTTAAGCGCATGTGGACTGTATGTGCGGAGAAATCACGTGAAGTCGCCGAAATAATCGCCATCGCCACGCTCCGGACGAAGCAGGAACTCGACGAGCAACTCACAGAACGTACGGAACTCATATACTGGTCGCCCACGATGGGAACGACAGCTCTTGCAAATATTCTCTCTGCCATAGTATGCCAATCCTACCATGCGGATTTTATGAACGCTATTCGCTGGGCAAGAACGCTGCGGGTAATGATTTCCCCCAAGACAACAGCGGAGCGGATAGCCATTATGGGGGACGTAGTATCTGGGGGCGACTCGACGCAATCGCAAACCGTTACCACTGGACGATAGAATATATCCTTTGGGAAATATCGTGGGCCAATGTGCAATTAATGTTTGCTGATGCAGTCAAGACAGACTACAAGAATGATTCAGACAATCATCCCAATGCGGGAAACGGATCGTCCACACCCGATGTCGTAAATATGGATGACCCAAACGCCATAAACACTCTTCTTATAATGGCAGGAGGTAAACGATAATTCAGAAAAAAAATTATCATGAGCATCAATCTTACGGTCGTTATAGATAATGATGAAGCGATTCGCAAGTTCCGAGAACTTCAAAAAACAGCCAAAACTGTTACATCAAGCGTTGTTACCGATGCGGATCGAATGGATATTGCGATGCGCCGCATTGCTACCACTCTCGGGCAGATCGGCGTTGCGGCTTCGCTTACAGGATTAGTCAGACAGATCGCCCAAACCAGAGGCGAATTTCAGCAGCTTGAAGTGGCTTTTACTACTCTGTTGCAAAGTAAGGAAAAGGCCGATGTGCTGATGTCACAGATGGTCGAATTGGCCGCCAAAACGCCGTTTGACCTGCAAGGAGTAGCCAGCGGTGCCCGCCAACTTCTCGCATATGGATTCGCGGCAGAAGATATTACCGACACACTGACACGATTGGGCAATGTAGCGGCAGGATTGGGGTTGAACCTACAAGACCTTACGTGGCTATATGGTACTACCGCCGTACAAGGACGACTATACACCCGCGATGTAATGCAGTTCCAAAGCCGCGGTATCGACCTTGCAGGAGAGTTGGCAACACAGCTCGGCAAGACCCGTGCAGAAATCTCGCAAATGGTTACGGAAGGCAAAATCGGTTTCCCCGAAGTGCAAAAGGCCATTGAAAGCATGACCAACGAAGGCGGGAAGTTCTACAACCTGATGCAGGAACAATCCAAGACCATTACGGGCCTCATCTCCAATCTCGGCGATGCTCTCGACATGATGTTCAATGACCTCGGCAAATCGCAGGAAGGCGTCATTACGGGTGTGCTTAAAGGCACTATTTCTCTCGTCGAGAATTACCAAAAGGTGTTGGATATTCTAATTCCGTTGGTGGCAGCGTATGGGACGTACAAGGCAGCTTTGATAGCAACGGCGGCTATACAAAAAACAGTAACAACGGCGTCAAATATCAAAGCATTTTTTGAATTGGCGAAAGGTATAACCGCAGCAAAGGATGCACAGTTGTTGTTTAATATGGCACTCAAAGCCAACCCGCTGGGATTGGCTTTGAGTGTTCTCACCGCTATTGGAATCGCGGTATGGGAATATTCGGATGGGGTATATAACGCCGCAAAGGCACAAAAACAACTGAATGACAATATAGCAGAAGCGGCAAGTTCTGCAGCCGTAGAACAATCGGAGTTAGGCAGACTTAAAGGGAAACTACAAGCAGTAAAGGAGGGAACAGAAGAATATAACAAAATACGTGACGAGATAATAGAGAAGTTCGGCAAATATGACGCCGGATTAAAAGCCGAAACGCTTACGATTGAAACTCTCGCTCAAAAGTATAACAGTCTTACAGACGCAATACTGCAATCGTATAACGCTCGCCAATACGAAAAATTTTCACGGGAACAGACCGATCTGTTTGAGGAAACAGCAACCGAAAATTATGACAAAATTTACAATAAACTTATAAAAAAGTACGGCGATGAATTGGGTACGCAATACGGCGTTGAATTGCAAAAAGCCATAAGCGACGGTTCGATAAAAGTGCTCCAAAATTCGGCAGGAATATTACGCATAAGCGGATTGAAAGATTTTGAAGCAACAATAGGCAGTGCTTTGGGATTGACGTCCCAATTTGAAGTCTATACGGGACGTGTCGCAAAACTTATAGCGAATATAGTTGAAGCACAGGAGGGGTTGCATGATGCGGATGATTTGGCACGTAAACGTTTTGGCATTACAACGGCTACAAAGACTAAAGAACCGAAATCCGAAACGTCGAAAAAAACTTCTACCGCTCGTAATAAAGCCTACTGGGAAGCACAGAAAAAAGAGGCGGAAGCTGCCCTCGAAGCGATGGATGCTTCATTGAAGGGCTCCTCAAAATGGAATGAATTAGTCGCCAAAATCGCCGAATCCGACGAAAAGATTAAACAGTACAGCGTATCAAGTAAAACGGTTAAGGCAACTATCAAAGCTCAAAAGAAACTTTCCGACCAGATATTGGCCAATGATATTGCCTTCCAGCAAACACGCATCGATTTGATGAAAGAGGGCAAAGACAAGGAATTAGCTGAGATCGATCTTGAAACGCAACAAAAAATACAGAAACTTAAAGAAAATGAACAAAAAACCAAAGATGCGCAAAAAGGCGTACTGACCGAAGAGCAGAAAACCTCCTTTAAAGAGCAGCGGGACAATATAGCCGAAGAAAATATCGCAAGACGAGCAGCTGTTGAAACAAAATATGCGAAGGAAATAGATGAAGTATATAAACAAATTACCGATTCTTTTCTTACAGAAGAGCAGCGTAAAGAAAAAGCCGCCGAAGATACATGGAAAGAGATCAGAAAATCAATCTATAAAGCCTTCGATTCGGGAGCTATTAATGAGGATAAGATGAATAGCCTCTTAGGCTTGTCTTACAAAGGAGAAACGAACGCACAGTTGTCGGAGCTCTTGAAGCAATATGAAACATATGAACAAGCGCGCAAACGAGTTGCAGAAAAATACGCTAAGGATGCACAAAGGTTACGGGAACAGGGACACGAAGAAGAGGCAAAGGAAGCCGAGCGGGCTGGCGAAAAAGCCGTAGAAGCTGTGGATTTAGAATTCGCACAGCGTCAGGATTCTTTTCAAGCATGGGTAAACGATATAACAAAACTTTCGTTAAAAGAACTCGAAGCCTTGCTCGAAAAAACCAAAGCGAAACTCAATGCCGCAGAAGCAGACACAAATACAACCCCCTCTGAACTTGCACGCCTGCGTGCGGAAGTTACTCGTTTGGAAAAAGAATTGGGCGAAGGTGCGCAAACCGGTATAACGAGCTGGGAGGAATTGCAGCAAGTCCTATCGGATACCATACAGACATTCGAAGATGTAGGCGATGCTCTCGGCGATACAGTAGGAGAAATAGTATCTGCGGCAGGAAGCATTGCCGGCGAAGCATTGCAGATCGCCAGTTCTGTAAAACAGATAAAAGCCAAAGGGGCAGACGGGATAGACAAAGCTGCCGGTTATCTGTCCGCCATATCCGCAGGTGCAGGTATCTTATCGAGCATAGCCAACTTTTTCAAAGACACATCGGATTATGAAGAATTGATACGGGCGGCACGGTCGGTAAATGACGAATTGAGAAATATGGCCATTCTTGCCGAGATCAATTCGGAAAAATTCGATACGATATTCGGCCGAAACGAATACGGAGCATTTATCCAGAACATACAAGCGGCCCAAAAAGCCCTCGACGCCTATAATAATTCATTAGAAAGGGTTCGCACCCGTGAAGTAGAGCGTGGAGTCGCGCTTCGGAAATGGACAGAGCGCACCAACTTCACGTCCCCATCGGCATCAATCGGAGCAATGGGTTCGAAAGTAGAAAGTTCGACGATGTGGCATCATTCGAAATGGGACACTCTTTCGAATCTGGTTCCTTATCTTTTTGATGAAAATGGCGAAGTCGTAATGGATAGGCTTAAAGAGTTTGTTGAAACGAACAATTCTGTCTATGAAAACATGAACGAGACGGACAAAGCCTATCTGAAAGAAATGGTAGATAGTTGGAATACCTACCAAGAAGCGCTAAATTCGGTAAACGAGTACCTATCTGACATATTCGGAGATTTAGGTGGAACATTGACCGACGCGCTTGTCGATTCTTTCGAAAATGGAACTGATGCCGCAGAGGCATTCGGACAAGCTGCCGGAGATGTGATAAAGAAACTTGCCAAAGATGTTCTATACAGTTCATTTTTGGCTCCCATAGCCGATAATATCCAGAAACAGATTGAAGAGATTAACAAAAACACTGATCTCACAGCCGAAGAACGCTTAAATGCTCTGATGGGCCTTACAGATACATTCATCAACGGTGCGTTGGCGCAACAAGATAACGCACGTGCATTCTGGGAGGAAATCGAAAGACGGGCGAAGGAACTTGGTATCGATATGTCTGGGTCATCAGGGAAACAACAATCTGCCACTACAAGGGGATTTGAAGCGATGTCGCAAGATACCGCGAGTGAATTGAACGGGCGTTTTACCGATATGCAAGGAAAAATGAATATCCTCGTTTCAGGCATGGATATGCTTCGTGGAATCAAAGTCCAAGAATTCGGACAGATTGTAAATATTCGAGACATAATAATCCAACTCAATGGAAACGTTGCAGACATTCGTACATATGCGAGAGTGCTGCCGGAAATGAATACGACACTTATGGCTATGAACAGAAAACTCGATGATCTATAACGATGGCTAATAAAATAAATAATAAAGATTTATCCTATTTCGGGGCTTCGATACTGGCAAGCTCGTATGCTTCATTGCTTACGCCGTCTCCGCTAAAAGCTTTCGTCGAAAATGCAGATCGTTCGCAGCCTGGGACACAAGTCCTTGTCACAAATCCCCAAATTGATGAACGAGATGTGACTATCACGTTTCTTATCAAAGGCGAAGATCAGGCGGATTTTCTGTCTAAGTACAATAGCTTTATTGCCGAGCTATACAAAGGAAGCATCTTGTTATATATCGATGATCTGTCAACAACATATCATCTACTCTACTCGAATGTTACTCAATACGACAACTACGTGTTGACCGCTTGCAAACTGGCCGTTAAATTTCGAGAGCCGAACCCCGCAAACAGGACATGAAACAAAAAACGCTCCGCATTGTTGCGGAGCGCTCTCAACGTGAGCTATTGGGATTGTACAGGGGTCATTTTATGGTCGCCATTTTCTTGGGCGTTTGGACAACCTCGAATTGCCGGGCCAAGAAATCAAGGCCCTTCTGCGTGACAAGGACTTTGATGACCGTGAAAGATTCGTGATTGTTACGGTCGATCAATTTCTCTTTCAACTCGAAATAGCCTCGGTTAATATACTCTTGTTTCGGCTCGTTGCGATTGCAGAAGAAGATGCCGCGTTCGCGCAGCTTTTGAAAAAGCGTGTTGCGGCCGAAAGGCAGGCCGAGAATCTTCGCCGACTGCCCGACATCGATCTTCTGGTCGGTGTCGAGCACCTTGTCCATAAGTTCGGCTTTGGGCGCGAGAACGGCAACCTGCTTGTGGGCTTGTTCGAGCTGCTGTTTCTGTTTGGCAATAGTTTCATTCGCTACAAGGACGGCGCGAGCCATAATCATTTCGGGCGTGTCATTGTCGTGTGCAGCGACATAACCTCCGGTTTTACGAATAGTCGGCAATACCTCGTCGCAAACCCAGTCTTGAAATTGCTCTGCCTGCGGGAGTTTCGAACGCATGACAAGGCGATATACGTCGGATTCTGGGATATATGAAACTTGCTGATTCCCGCTTTTAGTGGGGGTGTCGCGTTTTGCGACCCCCTTGCAATGTTTGGATATTGCATCCCTTGTGTTTATATACCCCAACGCTTTTGCAACATCGTTAGCAAAAAACATCGGCTTATTGTCGACCATGACTATCCGCACACGGCCGAATTTTTCATTACTGAATATCTGCGGAGTATTCATGGCCTATGCAATTAAAGATTGATACCTATCGAGGCGCTGACGAGCTTCAAAAACCACTTGATCTGCACTTGACATAACTGCATTCATATCGGGACGATATTCTGCCGGAAGCTTTGATAAAAGTCTATTGATTTGATTTTTGCTTTCTTCGATAACTCGAATGTTATCGGACATTTGTTCTGCAATAGTTGCAGCTTGAGCCAAAACAAAGGCTCGAAACGATGTGTTTTTCATGGTGATAAGCATTTACTTTGCAACAAAAACAGCAGTGTTGCTACCTGCTGCTTATCACCATAGAGGCTGCCGCATCATTACAATAACGGCACAGGGCATCACTGCTGTAAATTATGTAAGGGCATAAAAAAAGCCTATAAAATTAGGCCATATTATGCGCCTCTATGGTATGATAAGCGTTACAAAGGTAATAATAATTTTTGTATTTACAAATTAAATTCATAATTTTGTTATACTAACCTAAATACGACAATCATGGATTTTAAAGATTCATTACTTATTTTAGCAGATCGAGTCGCAAAACTTAAAAACGATGTCAAAACGGAAGAAGCAACAAAAACATCCTTTGTTCTTCCATTTCTTCAATCTTTGGGGTATGATATATTCAACCCCGCAGAAGTAACACCAGAATGTGACTGTGATTATGGCACAAAAAAAGGCGAAAAAATTGATTACACGGTTCGCTTAAATAATGAACCCATCATGCTTATCGAGTGTAAGCATTGGTCTGCTGATCTGGACAAACACAAAGCTCAATTATTCAGATATTATCACGTTTCGCAAGCTAAATTCGGAGTTTTGACCAATGGCATAACATACAAATTTTTTGCTGATCTTGAAACTCCGAATAAAATGGATGATAAGCCTTTCTTTGAGATAAATCTACTTGATCTTCGAGATAGCCATATTGATAAACTCAAAGAGTTCTGCCACGATCAGTATGATATAAATCGGATTCTAAATTCGGCAACAGAATTAAAATACATTAATGCAATAAAGGCTTATATTTCAGCACAGAGTATTGAACCATCGGAAGAATTTGCCAAATTTATCATTAAGCAAGTATATAATGGAATAGTCACTAAAAGTGTAATGGATGAATTCACTCCAATGGTAAAAAGGGCATTCCAATTATTTACTAATGACTATGTAAACAAGCGACTTAAATCCGCTATTACTCCTGAAGTTCCTGCTGTTGATGTTTCTACCGAATCTGAAACATCTTCAACCGAAGAATCGAAAATTGTTACAACGGAAGAAGAATTGCAAGGTTTTTATATTGTTCGGGCGATTCTTTGTAATACAGTGGACTTACAACGAGTAGTTTATCGTGATGCCCAAAGTTATTTTGCTATTTTATTCGACAATAATAACCGAAAACCTATCTGTAGGCTTCATTTTAATGGAGGCAAAAAATATATAGAGACATTCGACGAAAATAAGAATGGGACAAAGCACCTCATCGAATCGCTGAATGACATATATAAAATATCTGATATATTGATTCAAACTGTTGGATATTATCTAAAAGCATAAAGCTCCCCCCCCCTCTCATTAGTGAACAATAGCCGAGGCAAAACCTCGGCTATTGTTTTCTATCTTCCCGTGAGACTATCGGCATATTATATTGTCTCCTAAAAAACTATTTATTAGGTTACATCTCTGTAATTTCACGTCTTTTCCATTTTCATATGGCTGCCAATTCACGCCCGATATGTCTTATAGCTTCGATAATCTCCTCAGTGCGTTTGGCAGACGGTTTTTTGGTACCGTAAATATATTTAGACAATAAACTTTTGTGTATTCCTATCGTTCTGGCTACCTCCGAAACATTCAGTTGCGGGAATCGAGCGAATATTTCAGCGATAACATTATTCTTCAAATCAGGCTCGGATGTTTCGTAAAAACTCGATATATGAATATCCTCGTCAATATCCGCCCATCGTATGGCATCTCCGAACTTATTTATCTTATAAGAATTTCGTTGTTCATCAGTAGCCTCTTTGAGTATCGGGAAAAACTCTAACGGACGATGGTATTGTCCGCCCTTATCGGTAGAGATGTAAACATTCCCACCGCCAAACCAGACTTTTTCGATTCTTTCCATAACACGATCCTACAATATTGCGGCAACCCTGCGGATCCGCTTGATACGTTCCAGCAATTTACTGTCTTTTCTGGCTGTTTGCATATTATAGCGGGTTTGTAGATTCACCCAAAAAATAGCGTCAATACCCAATGCTGCCTCCAACATAATTGCGAAATCGGTAGAAATCGAGCGCTTGCTATTCACTATTTCGTTCAATGCCGTGTACTGAATACCTATTATCTCTGCGAATTTTCGCTGTGAAATTCCGCGGCTCTCCAATTCCTCTTTAAGAATCTCCCCCGGATGGGTCGGCTCAAATGGAATAAGTTCATCCTCTCTATAAATCTTGCGTGTCGTTTCCATGATTTCAACGGTAATGGTTACTAATATCCAATAACTGACAAACAGTTATCCATTATTCAATGATTTCATAAAGTAAATATAGTGCCTATTCTAAGACTCACAAAAATGTGAACGAAAAATATTTTTCAATACTCTTGCATAACGTGCCGAACATAACGACCTTTGAAGTGTCTGTGAGGATGCAGACCACATCAGCGACGAAGATACATGATTATATTCGATCGACAAGGCTATCAGTTATACGAGGCTCCTATCACAAGCGAAGCTATCGTGAAATACGAGCTCATGGGCGATTATTACATCCAACTGTCTTTCGAGACCGCAGAGCAAGTAGATTTCAAAACGGGTAGCTATATATTATATGGCGGACGAAAATTCGAGATCATATCTCAGAAAGCCCGTCCCGAATACAACGCCACGACAGGCGGATATAAATACACGCCTAAATTCGAAGCACGGCAAAACCACATGAAGCGCCGCAAGGTCTTCTGGTTGAAAGGAGCCAATGACGAAGCGACGTTCAGCGACACGACCGACCTCGCATCCTTCGGTAATCTCATCGCCGACAACATGAACGCCTTTTTGGGCACGACAGACTGGAAAGTGGCTGCCGGACCTGACGATCTGGCAAAGCAAGTGAAACTCGTCTCTTTCGATGCAGATTATTGCTGGGATGCGATCAACACGATTGCCGAAACATTCGACGTGGAGTGGTGGACGGTCGAAAACGGCGATGAAATATGGATTTATTTCGGCAAGCTGGAATTCGGAACACCCGAACGGTTCGAACGCGGTGATGTCGTAAGTTCTATTCCCGAGCAGAAAGGCGACAACTCGAACTATGGCACTCGTTTCTACGTCTTCGGCTCCACCCGCAACCTTACGAGCGACTACGCCTCCTCCGAGCAAGGCGGAGTGACCAACCACATATCGGAGACACGCCTACACCTGCCGAACGGCCAGCAATACATCGACGCATGGACGCCGCTCGACCCCAACGACATCGTGGAGCAAGTCGCCTTTTTCGAAGACATCTATCCCAAGAATACGGAAACCGTTACGAGCATAGAACGTGTCGAGCGTTCGATGGACGACGGGACGAAATTCTATGCCTACGTCATGGTGTGTGCAGATACTCCATTTACACCAGACGACCTGATCGCGGGAGAAACGATAGGAGCGCATTTTACCAGCGGCAGCCTCAATGGCTGGGATTTCGAACTGAGCATCAACAAAAGCCGTTTCGACAAGAAATTCGAAATCATTGCGCAGACGCAGGATTCGGGAGAGGAACGACCGATCATAATTCCCAACGAAAGCCTTCATCCCGAACCTGGCGATACGTTTGTTCTGACCGGCGTTAACCTGCCCGAGGAGCGTATACGGGAAGCCGAACAGGAGCTATTGGAAGCCGGCAAATCGTGGGCAGCGAAAAACAGCAGCGACACCGATGTATACCCGTGCCCTACAAATCCCGTATATTGTCAAGAGAACGACAAGAACTACGACGTCGGGCAGAAAGTGTTACTCATCGGCCCTCGATTCGGCGAGCAGGGGCGGTTGTCTCGCATTCAGGGATATGAAAAGAAACTCTACAACGAATATATCGCCACATACACCGTCGGTGACAATACGGCATATTCCCGATTCGGAAAGATCGAAAAGAGCATCGAAGCCGCAGCCTATGCCGAACGAATCGGTGTAGTGTCAGGGGTAGGCATCTACCTTATACGATCGAAATACGATCTTACATACCCCACTGACTACAACACCTACTCCGCCTTAGCAATCGAGACGCTGTTTCTGAACAAGCGCAAAGGGGGTGTAGTACAAGGCGACACATTATTCTCGGAAGATGTAGCTGTCGGCGGCGACATCGTATCGCGCGATTTCAGACAAGGAGATTTCTCCGGTGCCGGGTATGCAATGTATAAAGATGCAGCAGGCAATTCCGTCGTAGAGGCCGATCGGCTCATCGTGCGCAAGGATGCTGTTTTCAATGAACTCGTCATCCGGCAAACGGATTTCGTCACCGGAGAAACGGTGTTTTCCTGCGGGGGATTCGAATGCACATCGGTAGAAGAAACGGCAACGGCATATCGATGTTACTACAACAATCACGACGGCGCTAAGTACAGCGGCCTTAAAGTCGGCGACCAAGTTCGTTGCCAACGATACGCTGCCGAAGGCAATACGGTTATAAAGTACTATTGGCGTCTGGTTACGGCCGTTACGGAGAACTACGTCGATCTCTCGAAAACGGACGCTGACGGCAACGGAATCCCCGACGAGGGAGACAATATCGTACAGTTCGGTAATAGAACTGACGTTGCACGGCAATCGGCAGTAGTCATAGATGCCACAAATGGGGGTTCTATCGTCATACTCGCACACATCGACAGTTATACCCTCTCGGAGAAAAACTATGTTGGGCAGGGTGTCAACCCTTTTACCGGCGAAGCCTACATGTATGTTTACGGCGACATGTTCTTCGGAGACCGCGATCTCTCCGATCCTGACTCGACATACATCACATATCAACGAAGGGAAGGCGCAACAAGGCGACGCATGGAGATCAAAGCCGACATCGTTATAGGCAAGAACAGCTCCGGACTACATAATCTCTCAGAATGGACTACGGCACAGCAACAGATCGACAAGGCACAGCAAGCAGCAAGCGAAGCGAATGATGCGATTGCCGCAATGAACGACGACACGGTATTCGACATCGTAGAGAAGCAGCAGATGCGCATCCAGTGGGAGACGATCAACGGTGCGGCGAGCGTCGTCGAGATGGGCGGGAGCGGTTCGTATTACCATGCGTTGCAGATCGCCGCCGCAGCGGAGGGCTTGTCCGTCTTCGCCACGGCCGACGGCGAAATCTTCCTCGTGCGTACCGCGCCGCAGTCGGAGCAGTACGCGCAGATCATGCTGCGCAGCGGCGAGGCTTCCGCATCGTCGCTGACGACGTCCTACCTCGCTCTGCGCGACTATCTGGCCGCCATGCGGCTCTACGACGACGAAGTGACCGAAGGCTTCGATCCGCGCCGGCTGGCCGAGCTGTTCACGGCCTACTACGATGCGCTGGACGCGGTGTACAAGGGGCTCAGCGACAAGGCCCAGCAGACGGCCGACGACGCGGCGAAGGAGGCCGCAGCGGCGAAAAAGCGGCTCGACGAATGGGCCTCGGACGACGTGATCTCGCCCACCGAGAAGACGGCGATGCGTCAGCAGGAGGCCGACATCCGGGCCGAGCACGACACGATCGTCGCACAGGCGAACCTGTACAAAGTGAGTACGAACAACTACAACCAGCAATACGACCTGGCGATCGCCGCTTTTGCCAAATATACGGCTTCGATGCCCGAAAACATTCCCGTCGAAGAGGACTACGACGATATACACTATTATTACACCGAGCGCAACGCAATCCTCAAACGGATCGATGCGGCGCAGAAAGCCGCGGGCGACAAGGCGTCGCACCGCTACACCAATCCCGAAAGCGATCCGCCGACGGACATGAAGGCCGGCGACACGTGGTCGCCCGTCGGTGCCGACGGGAATCCGCTGGGATACACGAAGACCTACTACGGGGAGAAGGGCTGGGCGATTACCGGCGACGACACGAAGACCGTCATCGAAAACGGCCTCGTCACGACCGGCACCGTGCTGCTGGGCGACGAGTCCGACCCCTCGAAGGCGAAGGCCGGCGCTACGGGCGCAGGGACGACCGACGGCAGCGTGCGTTTCTGGGCAGGATCGGAGGAGGACTCGATGGATACCGCGCCGTTCCGCGTGACACAGGCAGGCAAGGTCTATGCCTCGGACGCCGAAATCGCGGGGAAGGTCGATGCGAAGAGCGGTTCGATCGGAGGAGTTCAGATTAGCGAAAATCAGATCGGAATCGAAGGTCGAGTCGAAGGGAGCGGTGACGATAAGAGATATATCGGCGGTGTCGTTGTAACCTCGGAATTTATAAAATTCTCCAACAACGGCATATCGGCATCCTTTGGCGCCAATGTCGCACCGGCGGTGCTCGGGGTGCCGATCCCCGGCATTATCCGAAACGAGGCGTCGCTCGACGACAAAGCCTACGGCCTGCAACTGGACGTGCAGGGGGCCGTGGTCGACAACATCGCACTCGACATTCCGCATGGAGCGATCCATGGCGTGCGGCACAACGTCCGCATCCTGTCGAATGCCTACTGGGCCTACGAACTGACCGATGCGGACTACGAGGCGATCGTCAACGACGCGGATATTACGGTCAGATTGCCCGCTGCGCCTCAGAAAGGGCAGGTGTTCCGAATCTGGAAACACGCCCTCGGCAACGCCACGATTCAGTCGCTGGGGCCGACGATCCGCCCGCTCGGAAGCAACTCTTCGGGTACGACCTACTCGATTCCCTACGACAACCACAACATCTTCGAGGTGGTATACACGGGCTCCGAATACTTATTGAAACAATACTCTTAAAAGAATACGATCATGGCAGAGAACAATACCACTTACTACCAGAGCCGACACACGGGCGAGGAGATAGACGATCTGCTCGACCAGTCCGTTGCGGCCACCGAAGCGGCGAACGCATCGGCTAAGAAGGCCAACGACGCTGCGGAAAATGCGAATCAAGAGACCGCGAAGATTCCGGGAATGACGGCCGACCTTTCCGCCGTCCTCGCTGCGTCGGATTGCAGCCTCGAAGCCCGCGTCACGGCCCTCGAACGGACGCTCATGGCCGTGCTGTCGGGCGACGCCGTGATCCCCGCGTTGCAGGTCAGGGAGCTGGGCGTGTGGGGTTCGAACAACCTGATCCTGACAGGCAGCGGCGCCCCGACGAAAGCGCCCGGCCGTGCAGGCCAGCTCTACATCGACACCGCCTCGGGCGCCGTCTACAAATCCACGGGCAACGCGGCCGTGTCGGATTGGAAAAACCTCTAAAACCTCGATACCATGTCACAAGTAAATAAATATGCGGATCGTGCGGCGTATGCCTCCGACACGAATCGTTTGTCGACCCTCTCGGCCGTCTCGCTCATCGCGAGCGACAACGAACTCATCTACGACGGCGTGAACGTCGTCGTGGGCAAGGATGCGGCCGCCGCGGGCGACTGCGCGGTCTACGACAAGACGGCCGGTGCGATCCGGTTCGTCAAGGGTGCGACCCTCTCGGCTGCACAGCTGCCCGAAAGCCTCACCCCGCTGGCCGTCGTCTATGCGCGGCAGGGCGACAAGGTGCTGATCGTATCGCTCGACAATTCGACTATATTCCTCTGGGCTGCTTCTTACGAGGTCGCCCTGTCGGGCTTCGATCTCCCGGCCGGCGGAACGATCGTATTGAAATTCGCCGACACATACGAAAAGACGATCACCTATACCGCCGGCGCCACGCTTTCCGACCTCGCAGCAGCTGTCAATACGGCATTGAGAACGGGCGATGTGAATCTGTCCGTTACCGATCGCGGCGGCTGGTCGGCTGCGGCGGACGAGGCGACAGGGCGCGTCGTTCTCACGTCGAACGGTTATGCGAAATCATGGACGACGGTCGAAGCGGTGAGCGGAGCGACACTCACGACACGGACTGACGACACGAACTATCAAGTAGCCCTTACGGGACTGCTGCTCGACGAGGGTCAGACGGTCGAATACGTTCGACGCAAGAACGGCGTGAGTGGTACGCGGGCGGGAATGAATTCCGAAATGTTCCTGCAATATTACTCAGCAAACGGTACAGTCCCGACTTCGAACGTGTCGCTCGGTTCGGCGACGATCGTCGATCAGGCATCGTTCGAGACATCGGAGTTCTGCGCCGAGCTGCGGGCTGCCTATGCGGATTATGCGTCGTATCTCTTCGGCGAACACATGGCTGAGTATCCGTCCGCCTACGGAGCGATGCTGCGCGACGGCAGGACGAACACGGTAAAGATCGGCCGCCTGCGTTTCACGGATATTTACGGTCAGAGCAAACCCTGCTATCCGGCCGCAGCGGCCGCACTCGAATACGGCGTCGCGGTCGAAGGTGCGACGACAGGACTCGAAGCGGGCGGCTGGTGGCTGCCGTCCGTCGAAGAACTCTACCTGCTCCTGCACGACCGCGTACTGACGGCCGACGATGTGGAACGCGACCCCGTGAACCGCACGCTGGTGCGTCTCGGAAAGGCGACTTTATTGGCAAACGCCACTTCTTACTGGACGAGCTGCGAAGGTGATCTCGGCGCTGCATTCATCAGCTATCGTTCCGAAGGCGTTTTGTTTTCCTACGTCAAATGTATAACGCAGCATGTGCGGCCCGTTTCCGCCTTGTAAAACGAAAATCATTATAATTATGGAACTGCAAAAGAGAATCGACGCTTTGCAATCGCGGCAGCTGGCGCTGCGTGCGATCATGGCCTCCTCGGACGAGCGGGCTGCAAAATGTTTCAAAAACGGAACGTCGTTCCGTGAAACATACCCCGACGATTTCGCACGATACCAGGAGGCGAACGACGAGTACAACCGAAACGAGATGACCCTCGCCGAACTCGAAGCCGAGCGGATGGCGCAGCGCGAAGAGGTGGAATCACTGCATGTACACGACGCCTAACCTTTGAAATCGCTATGGAATACCTCCCCGCAATCATCAGTGCCCTCGGGACTATTATCGCTGCGTGGTTCGCCTATAACCAGTACAGCAAAAACAAGCTGACCGACCTGAAAATCGAGAAGTTCAAAAAGGACGAAGAGACGAAAAGTATCCGTCGGGCCGACAATTCGTCTATCGTGTACGGTGAGTTGTGGAGCGTCCTGCACGAGCTGGATGCCGATCGGGTCTATATCGTACAGCCGCATCCGCTCGGCAACGAAAGCCTGCTGTCCGTCTATTACGAGGTCAAGCGCAAAGGGGTGGAACCGATGAAACCGCACATGCAGGGCCTTCCGATTTCGGAGGTGCCGAAGTTCAGCAGCGATCTGGTGAAGAACCTCTTCCTCTACATCACGGACATCGACGAGCAGGTGAACGACAAATATGCGAAGTCCATCCTTTCGAGTTACGGATGTCGGGCGGCCATCATCAAACGGCTCAACGACAACCGCCACGACTGGATAGGCAGCATCTTCTGCGAGTTCACCCGCCCGCTGTCCGTATCGGAGGAGAATGCGCGGGAGATCATGCACACGGCGGCCATGAACATCCAATACCTGCTGCCCGAGTATCGATAACGTATAAATCGCTTCTACCTTAATACTGTAAAAGCCATGAAAAAGCAAGTCAAAATCGCACTCTGCGTGTCGGCCGTCGTCATTGCGCTGGTCGTTCTGTTCAACCTCCTGCCGAGCGGCATCCGCACTACGGCGACGCTCTGCGCAGGATTCGGGGCGGCCGCAGGAGCCGCCGCAGGCTGGCGGGCAAAGATGTGGTATGACCGAATGAAAGGATAGGTATGGCAACGTATTTCACCCTTTCCGAATTGCTGCGTTCCGATACGGCCGCAGCGCGCAGCATCGACAACGCGCCGTCGCACGACGTCATTCGCCGGCTCAATGCGCTGATGGACGAATGCCTCGATCCCGTGCGCGAACTTTGGGGCAAGCCGATCGGCGTGAACAGCGGCTACCGATCGCCGGCGCTCAACGCAGCCGTCGGCGGAGCTGCGGCAAGCCAGCACATGAAGGGCGAAGCGGCCGACATCACCACCGGCAGCATCGCGGATAATCTGCGGCTGTTCGAACGCATCGCAGCCAGCGCGATCCCCTTCGACCAGCTCATCGACGAGAATCGGGGCCGCTGGATCCATATTTCATACCGTGCCGACGGGAAGAACCGAAGGCAGGTGTTGCATCTGTGAGGAATGAGGGCAGTTGTCAAGAATTATTTGACAACCGCCCCGAATTAGAATACGCTCTTTGAAATATTGGAATTGCCAGTTCGTTCGAAAATTGAGCGTTTTCGCTAAGCCGCGCGCAGAGCCGAACTTGTTCGGACTATGCCGAGGCGAGAAAACGAAGGATGAAATTCAACATTTATGAAAAATGCATTATCTTTGCAACCGAGCAAACCAAACACCTTTACTGTTATGCGAGAACCGGATATACAGCGTATGAAAGCGGTGTTGCTGTACATACTGAACAAAATGCCGGATGGAACGAGGGATGTATACCATATCGTCAAGACGGCTTTCTATGCACAGAAAAACCATTTCGTAAAATACGCGCTTCCCTTATTCAACGACCGGATTTCCGCATTGCCTTTCGGGCCGGTCCCGTCTCTCATGTACAATATCTTGCGTGTTGCCAGAGGTGAAAGTCAGCCTTATCGATTTTGCGACGACAGGGTATTGTCTCGTATTGCAGCGGCGATAGACTATCAGGACGAGAGCTTCACGGCCAATGAGCAGCCGGACATGGAATGTCTCTCGAAATCAAATATCGAATGTCTTGACGAAGCCATAGGGGAAGTATCCCGAATGAGATTCGATAAGTTGATGGCCAAAACGCACGGTGCGGAGTGGACAAGGGCTTTTCATAATCCGACCAGCCATAAAATGGATGATCTGAGCATAGCCAGGGAAAGTGGCGCAAGCGAAGAGGTGTTGGCATATCTGGCTGATTCATTGGAAATCGACAAGGCGCTAGACTGATGTTGCTGGGTGAAATCGAAGTGCTGAAAAAAGCACAAATCAAGGTCGGAAGTATCTTTCGAATGGAATTTTACCCAAAAGATCGAGTAACGCCGAAGGGAGAACATGCGATCGGCCGGACGAAATATTTTGTCATCGTCGGCGTCGATGCCGAAGGTAATTATGTCGGGGTATCTCTGATAAACACAAATGTGAATATCAATTTCGCCCACGTGATAGCTCCTTTTCAACATTGTATCTATCCTGAAAAATACGAATTTCTGAAAGGCCAATATAGATACGTGGACTGTTATTCAATCCGAGATATAGAAGAAATCCGCATTGCGGAAAATGCTGAATACATCGGATATTTGGATGAAGCTGATCTTACACAAGTGTACTCTCTATTGAAAGAATCGCCTGCAATCGACCGAAGAACGATGAAACGATATGGGTTAGAATAGATCATCGAACACTATATAGTCATGAAGCGGTAATTCCAATGATTCGGAATTACCGCTTTTTGTTTATGAAATTGATCTGCAAGATAATCTGTATTGTGTTGCTCGCCGGATTGTTTTTCGGCTGGGGCTACCGCCGCGGGGCGGCTTCCGTCGAAATGCGCGACAGTACCGTTACCCGATGGGTGCCGTGGCCGGTTCCCGTGTACGACACCATTCGGGAACCTTATCCGGTCGCGGTGCGCGAACCGGCCGATACGGTATGGAAATACATGAGTGTAGATACAGCCGCGATCATCGCCGACTATCTGCTCGAACGGGATTACCGGCTGGATTTCTCCGCCGATTCGACCGGAACATTCCTTGTCGATGCGACCGTAGGAGAAAACCGGCTGTTGCGGGCTTCGGCCGTAGTAAAGCCCGTTGTCCGTGAGATTACGGTTACAAAACTGCATACCGAGGTGCGGCCGCCGCGCTGGGAAACGGGACTCGCCCTCGGAATCGATCCATACAACCAGTGGGCGGGCGTCTACGGACGCTATACGAGAGGAAGATGGGGAGGTGATATAATACTCGGCTATAATCCGCTTCAAGAAAAGAGCTATATTGCGGCTCGTGCGACATTGACTATATTTAGTTTTTAATTCCTATTGATGAACTCTTTGGGGAGAGAGTATAAAAAGTCCCCAACGTTTTTCGCAGAAAAAGTACACCCCTGTACAAATCCCACACTCGCGCTGAGGACTATTCCTTTTCGTGAGTGTGGGACATTTGTATTGTACAGGGGTATAGCAAAGATAAACAAAAAAACGGAATAAGCGATGCGAAAAACAGAGATATTTGCGAAATTGCTAAATCAGGTATCCGTTGAGACTGAAATAGCCGAAGAAAGAATCATTTCACACGAGAGAGTTGCCGAAGTGGTCGATGCTCGATACATTTTGGTTTACTTATTATTAAGAAATGGATTCCGAGCCTCAGAAATTGCCCGTATGATGGGTTTGTCGTATCGTGCCGTCATGCAAATATCAGCCTTATTCAACACTCGATACAAACACAGCGGAATTATATTCAGAACGATACTCCGCCGTATAGAGAACAAAATAGGAATTAACTATGAATATACTAAGAATTAAAACGTTGCCCATCGCATCTTGACACTGTAGTTTTGCATTGTGAGCTCAACGGAAATGTCCGCCGAACGGACGTAACAATGTAAAAAGTCAATAACATGAACGAGAAAACTTTAGTGTTCGACAACGGTGGCGCGATGGATGGCAACCTCGTAGCTGCCTTGATGAACGGCAACAACCGTAATGGTTATGGGAACGGCTATGGCTGGGAGTGGATGTGGATGATCCTGCTTTGGGCCATCTGGGGTGGTAACGGCTGGGGCGGTTTCGGTGGTCGCGGAGGCCTTCAGAATCTTCCCGCCGAGCTGAATGGTGACGCAGGACGTCAGCTTCTGATGAATGCCATTCAGGGCAATGGTACGGCGATCAACCAGCTCGCCTCGTCGCTCAACTGTTCTGTACAGCAGATTCAGACGGCACTCTGCAACATCCAGTCTCAATCGGGGCTCTCGGCACAGCAGATTATCAACGCCATTCAGTCGGGCAATTCTCAGGTGCTCTCGCAGATGGCATCGTGCTGCTGCGACGTCCGCACTGCCATCGAGCGCCAGGGGTATGAAAGTCAGCTGGCCACGCTCAACCAGACCAACACGCTGACCAACGCGGCCAATACGCAGTTCAACGTCCTCGGTTCGAAGATCGACGCGCAGACGCAGATCATCAACGACAAGTTCTGCCAGCTGGAAATGCGCGAGATGCAGAACAAGCTGGATGCGGAACGTGCCAAGAGCACGGCGCTGGCCGGTCAGCTGTCGCAGGAACATCAGACGGCGACGATCATGCAGGCACAGGCGCAGGCAGTGGCCCCCGTCAATGCGGCAATCGGTGATTTGAGCAGCCGTCTGGCAAAGATCGAATGCGGTTTGCCACCTACAACCGTAGTTCCCAATCCGCAGGTGTACGCTATGCCTGCATGTGTGGCCGCCCAATTCGGATTGGGCTTCGGCGCCGGCTATGGTTTCGGAGGAAACGGTTTCTGGGGTTAGCGGAAAGGAGGTATACTATGGCAGTATTCCCATTTCAGTACGTCAACCGTCGGGGTATCCCCGTTCTTCAAACTACGGGAGTAACCGTCAGCACTACGGGCGTCGTGTTCTCCTTCCCCAACCATGCATTCGCTAATTCATGGTATCGGGGGCTGGTGCTGGTAGAGCTTGCGCAGGCCATTCCCGCCGGCACTACGGGAACACTTCCCGTACTCTTCGAGACCAACGGCCAGACCAAGAACCTGACGACCTACTCGGGTGCGGACGTTACCGTCTCGGACATCACGGGAACGGGCGTATATCAACTCTTCTACGACAAGCAGACCGACACCCTGCAACTGATGACAGGGGCCGTCTGAGTCCGAAGAAAAATAATTAACCGAAGGCAATGGGAGGGGCTTGTCCTCTCCCCCTGCCTTCACAAAACAATTAACCGAAGATGTTTGCGAATTTAACGAAAGGAGCCCCAATATACGTGCTCGATATGCGTGGAACTCCGAAATATTACATGGCAACACTTGAAGAGGCTCCGCAACCTTATTTCCCTACTCCGGGAAATTTCCCGCCGGCGCAGCCTTCAGTCAGTTTCCCTGTGGGTGACCAGAAATGGGTCGTCCCTGTAAATTCCGACATGGCAACAAAGGAGGGTCTTACAGTCACGACCACTCGTGAACGGCTTATTGACGCAGTAAACGCTGCACGACAGCAGAGTCAAAATGTCGTAGACTCTTACGAACGACACAAGGCCAATCTGGATATTTTCGATCAGATCATGCGCGAGATTAGCCCCGCATACGCGGGTCAAGCGCAACGGGAGGAGGAGATGCAGAGCCTAAGAAAAGAGGTTCAAGAACTTCGTCGCTCACAAGACGATCTGGTATCCATGAAATCGATGCTTGAAGCTCTTCTTAAATCGCAAACTCCTCAAAAAACAAGCAAATCATGAGAATGTGGGAAATTGAAGGCCGATACCGTGGTGACGGATACGGCGAGCGCGGAGATGAGATGATCGAGCGCAAACTTCGCGAAGCATACGAATGTGGCTACGAGGATGCACGACGCGAAATGCGTGGCGGATACGGAGAACGCCACATGGGCGGCTATATGCCAGACGGCTACGGAGAGCGTGGCGGCGAGTATGGCGGCGACGAATATAGCGAGCGCCGAGGGCGGAGTCCCTATACGGGACGTTACGTTCGCAGGTAAACAAGTCGAACCAGGGAGGGGATTTTGTCCCCTCCCTTCAATATCGAGACATATGGATAGAGAAAGATTAGATGTCCGGGACAAAATGCCCGAGGACATCGAAGCATATCTTCAGAAAAACGGATGGTCCTTTTCTCAAAAGATGGCGGAATTTGCCATTGACCGCATGAAGGACCGTGATGGCAAGAAGATCAATCCGCTCTCCAAAGAGCAGGTGGACAAATTACTGAAGACCCACGAAATCCTACTTGAACACGATAACGGTTATGATGCCGTATATGCGGCAAACATGGCGCGATCGGATTATTGGGGTTCTTCGATCATGGACGAACAACATCTCGCACGATTCATCAAGGACTATATCGATGACAAAGATTCCTATCCGGGAATGCCTTTCACTCGATACTTCGCAGACCTGATCGGATCGGGAACCAATGTGCCTTGGAAGGATGTGTTGTAACAGCAGACGACGCCCGCGCCTCACAAGAAGTCGTGTACGGGTAGAAAAGATATATTCAACTGGGATATGAAAGTTCGGGATTTGAGGATAGAGAAATATGATTGGCTGGTGCGATTCTATTTTGCCGTACATGGCTATCATACACACTCTATCCTCTCGTCTTTGGAGGAGATAAAGTGTCCTCTGCCAATTTTGGAACGTGTACGCGGAAATCTGGAACGTGCGGACATGGATTCGGGATTTACCTACTCGAATAAACGTATGCGACAGTCGGTCGTAGTTGTAGGCCTCGCATCGTCGCAGTCCCAGTTTCTAAACTCCTTCGAACACGAATTGCGCCACCTCTGCGACGACATCGCCACCACAACCGGAATGGCCATGCAAGGTGAAGAGGTTGCCTATCTGACCGGAAACGTGAATACGCTCCTATGGTCGGATATTCATGAATTTATCTGTTGTAAATGTAAATGCAAAAGCTATGAATGAATATGTAAAATACCTATTGTCTCTGCTCGAGGTAAATGAGTGCGACTATATTCAACATCAAGAAATTGTATGGGAATTAAAATCATTTCTTTGAAACGTCACAAATTGGGAACCAAATTTACAGCTTCTCTTTTCTTCTCGTCAATTATTTTTGCATATATTTGCGTTGTCTGAATGTTCGTATGCCCGAGAATTTTCGAGACTGTATATATATCTGCACCGTAAGTAAGTAACATTGTTGCACAGGTATGACGCGCTGTGTGGAATGTGATATGCTTCTTAATCCCTGCGGCTACACCCCACTCTGCAAGATATTTCTCAATCACCCAAACCATTGGCAAATCGAATATCAGCCCTGATTTATTATTCGATTCAGGCAGCTGTTCTATTGCGTTGGACGATAACGGCACCCATACCGGAATGCCTGTTTTCTGTTGAACGGCCCGAACCTGGTACGTCAATTCGTCTAAACGTTCTATATCTTTCCACGTTAGGGCCTTCACATCAGAAAGACGCAACCCGCAAAAACAACAAAACAAAAAGGCCCGTTTCACATTTTCATATTTGCAAGGAGTTGCTATAAGTTTCTTTACCTCCTCTAATGTCAAAAACTCACGAGGTTTTTTCTTCACTTCAGGCCTATCCTCCATTGTTATCAGATGAGCTGGATTCCGCTCAATAATCCCAGTCTTGACCGCTCTATTTAAGGCAGTAACAACAACTTGAAAGTACAATGATTTGGATGCTCCTGACAAGGGCTTTCCTCCACGTCCTTTGATCCGGTCTAAAAAGTGAATATATCCCAACAAATATGATTTATCAACTTGCTTGAATGTAATCCGATCCCCAGCATATACTATCAAATGATTTATGGAGTTTTTTATGCTTTGAGAGTACATCTTACCGCCCTTTTTAAAATAACGCTCAGCCTCATCGCGGAGATAATCAATAAAACGCGTTTTTCCCATTGTGCTATTATCCATAAAACCGTGTGACCTATTTTGGAATTCCACAATCCGTTGCGATTTTATGGCATTAGCAATAGCAAGAGTCTTCTTATTTTTAAGGCGGTCTTCGTTGGTTCGTTCAGGGATCAAATATAATTGTAAAAAATCATACTTTCTCCGCCCCGCATAGTATATGTCCAAATACAATGATACATTCCCATTTTTCAAAGATTTAAATCGCAATTTAACGGGTTCTTTGATTTTCAAAGTTTCCATACTTATCCAATAGACAGGACAAATATAGGAAATTTTCACAATTTCAAGTAACAAAATAATAACAAACAAATAGTAACTATCAAAAGTCAAGCAATAAATAACCGCCAAAACATGACCAAATAAAAAAAGTAGGCAAATAGCATATTAATAGCCACTTACCTACTACCAAACTACTGATTATTACTGTGTATTTACTCTTCTGTTCTATGCGCCGAAGTTGTCGTAAAGGATATTTTCGGGCGGCACGCCCAGGTCGTCGAGCATCTTGACCACCGAGGCCGACATCATTGGAGGCCCGCACATCAGGTAGATGCAGTCCTCCGGTGCCTGGTGATTTTTCAGATAGTTCTCATAGAGCACGTTGTGCACGAACCCGGGCGTATACTTCACCCCTGCCGCATCGGCTTCGGGATCGGGACGGTCGAGCGCCAGATGGAACGAGAAGTTGGGGAAATCCTTCTCGATCTCGTGGAACTCCTTCAAGTAGGGAGCCTCTTTCAACGCACGGGCGCCGTACCAGAACGACACGGGACGTTTCGTCTTCTCGGTCTTGAACAGGTGCATGATGTGGCTGCGCATCGGCGCCATACCGGCACCGCCGCCGATGAAGATCAGCTCCTGCGTATCGGGCAGGTTGTCCGGCAGGAAGAACTCGCCGTAGGGGCCCGAAATCGTCACCTTGTCGCCCGGTTTGCGCGAGAAGATGTACGACGAGCAGATACCCGGGTTGACCTTCATGAATCCGCCGTTCACGCGGTCGAACGGCGGCGTGGCGATACGGATGTTGAGCATGATGATGTTTCCTTCGGCCGGGTGGTTGGCCATCGAATAGGCACGGAACGTAGGTTCGGGGTTGGTCGTCACCAGATCCCACATCTTGAACTTGTCCCAGTCGGCGCGGAACTGCGGGTCGACGTCCATGTCGGAGAACTTGATCGCATCGTACTTCGGGATGTCGATCTGGATGTAGCCGCCCGAACGGAAATTGAGGTTTTCGCCCTCGGGCAGTTTCACGACGAACTCCTTGATAAAGGTCGAAATGTTGCGGTTCGAGATCACCTCGCACTCCCACTTCTTGACGCCGAGCACGGCTTCGGGAACGTGGATTTTCAGGTTCTCCTTCACCTTGACCTGACACCCCAGACGCCAATGATCCTTGGCCATTTTACGCGAAATGAAGCCCGTTTCGGTCGGCAGGATGTCGCCGCCGCCTTCGAGCACCTGGCATTTGCACATGCCGCACGAACCGCCGCCGCCGCAGGCGGAAGGCAGAAAAACGTTGTTGTTGGCGAGCGTTACGAGCAGCGTCGAACCGCTCTCGGTGGTCAGCACCTTCTCGCCGTCGTTGATGTCGATCGTCACGTCGCCCGACGACGTGAGCTTCGCCTTCGCATAGAGAAGCAGCCCCACCAAAACGAGCGTCACCGCCAGAAAGGCTACGATCGCGACTATAATCGTTAATGTCATCTTACTTAATCTTTAACAGTTACAACTTGATGCCGCTGAAAATCATGAAGGCGATACCCATCAGACCCGTGATGATAAAGGCGATGCCGGGCCCTTTGAGTGCGGCGGGGATGTGCGAATAAGCGGTCTTTTCGCGGATGGCGGCCATCATGACGATGGCGAGCCACCAGCCCATGCCCGAACCCAGACCGTAGACGATCGACTGCCATACGTTGCCGATCGCACCGGCGTCGACCTTCTGCTGCATGAAGAGCGAACCGCCCATGATGGCGCAGTTCACGGCGATCAGCGGCAGGAAGATACCCAACTGATTGTAGAGCGTCGGCGAGAACTTCTCGACGGCCATCTCCACCAGCTGCACGAACGCAGCGATCGTGGCGATGAAGACGATGAAGGACAAGAAGCTCAGATCGACCCCTTCGACCAGCGCGTTGGCTTTGAGGACGTACTCGTTGAGAAGATAGTTCAGCGGAACGGTCATCACCATCACGAAGGTAACGGCGGCACCCAGTCCCAATGCGGTCTTGACGCTCTTCGACACGGCGATGTAGGAACACATGCCGAAGAAGAAGGCGAAGACCATGTTGTCGATGAAGATCGACCGGATAAAAAGATTCAGAGTTTCCATACGCTACCTGCTACTTTTCCTGTAAATCCTTGTTGTAAGAGCGGTGAATCCAGATGATGCACCCCACGATGATGAGGGCCATGGGCGGGAAGAGCATCAGACCCATGTTCGAGTAGGCGCCGCCGTTTGCGATGTACCAGCTTTCGGGAACGATGCGGAATCCCAGCAGCGAACCCGATCCCAGCAACTCGCGGAAGAAGGCGACCGTCACCAGAATCATACCGTAGCCCAGACCGTTGCCGATACCGTCGAGGAACGACGGCCAGGGCTTGTTGCCCAGTGCGAAAGCCTCGACGCGGCCCATGATGATACAGTTGGTGATAATCAGGCCGACGTAGACCGACAGCTGTTTGGATACTTCGTAGACATACGCTTTGAGTACCTGATCGACGAGGATCACCAGCGCGGCGATCACTACCAGCTGGACGATGATGCGGATACGCGCCGGAATGCCCTTGCGCAGCAGCGACATCACCAGATTCGAGAATGCCGTCACGACCGTCACCGAAAGCGCCATGACGATGGCGGGTTTCAACTGGACGGTAACCGCCAGCGCCGAGCAGATACCGAGAATCTGTACGATCACCGGATTGTTCTTGCCGAACGGGCCGGTCAGGTACTTCATGTTCTTAGCCGAAAACAGAGGCTCTTTTTCCTTATTACTCATTGCTTTCTACTTTTTGATCGTTAGACTCCTCCGCACCGGCTGTCGAAGCGGCGGTCCGTGCCTTCTCGAAGAAGGGAAGATATTCGCTCAGGTTGTCGCGCAGCATGGCTGTCACGCCGTCCGAAGTTTTGGTACCGCCGGTCACGGCATCCACCTCGTGGGCCGGATCTTTGGCGCCGCCTTTGCGCAGGGTGATCGAGACGAAATCGCCCTTCTCGAAGAGCGTCTTGCCCTTGTAGAGCGCCTGATGCGCCGGCGTGGCGATCTCGGCCCCCAGGCCCGGCGTTTCGCTCTTGTGGGCCATCACGATGCCCGACACGGTATTCATATCCTTTTCGAGCGCGATATAGCCCCAGATGTCGTCCCACAGCCCCTTGCCGATGAGCGGGATGATCACGCGGCCGTCGGCGGCCTCGAAGAGGATCAGCGTCTTCCGTTCGTAATCGGCTCGCAGGTCCTTGTTCGTCTTCATCATGTCGAAGACCTCCTCGGCGGGCTTTTCCGTCTTGTTGCCGGCCGCGTCGACCACATAGGCCTTGACCATCGCGTCGAAGTCGCCCTCCGGAACACCCAGCGATTGCAGGATATTGTTCTTCTTCTCGCCCAATTCGTTTGCGTACTGGCGTTTCTGCAACGACAAGGCGGCCAGCGACAGCAGAACGGCGACGATGACGACCATCACGGTCGAGTAGAGGATGATATAGGCGTTGGAGTTCTTGTCCGAGAACAGCCCGCCCTTCTTCGCGCCCGCATCTCCGGCACTTGCCTCGACGATCTCTTCGAACTCCGAAGCCGGTGCGCCGCAAACGGGACATTTGGCCGGTGCGGCATCGCCTTCGTGAATATAGCCGCAGACTTTACATTTGAATTTCTTGGTTGCCATAATTCACTCCCTATTTTGCAAGTTTGACACGGTTCTTACGACGCGCGATGTTCCGCTCGACCACGAAGTAGTCCACCAGCGGCGCCAGCGCATTCATGAAGAGGATCGAAAGCATCATTCCCTCGGGATAAGCAGGGTTCACCACACGGATCATCACGGCCAGCGCACCCGTCATCAGGCCGACGATGTACTTGCCGGCGTTGGTCTGTGCCGAAGTGACGGGATCGGTGGCCATGAAGACGGCACCGAAGGCAAAACCGCCCACGATCAGGTGCTGCCATGCGGGAATCTCGCAGTAAGCGTTGGCGCCCACCGCATTGAAGAGCAGGCCCATGAGCCAGCCGCCCGCGAAGACCGAGAGCATCGTGCGCCACGAAGCGATACCCGTGAAGAGCAGGATCGCAGCGCCGATGAGAATCGCCAGCGTCGAGGTCTCGCCCACGCAGCCCGGGATGAAGCCGAGGAAGGCGTCCAGATTCGAATAGCTCATCGCACCCGTCGTCGAGAGCTGTTCGAGCGCCGTAGCCCCCGACACGCTGTCGACGGCGAACCACACCTTTTCACCCGACATCTGCGGGGTGTAGGCGAAGAAGACGAAGGCGCGCG
>ERZ779861.405-NODE-405-length-63011-cov-17.470058_pt1 | contig 63011 bp, 60 predicted proteins | sample MGYA00511558_ERZ779861 | MGnify/ENA primary metagenome ERZ779861 (study PRJEB29588, sample SAMEA2163432) | human gut metagenome | biome: human gut; feature: human-associated habitat; material: faeces | place: Denmark | collected 2008/2010 ...
GCCTTTTGTGCCTTACGGTTTTATGGAAGTTTTGTTGCATATTTTTAAGTAACAATTGCTGTCCCCCGGCGGAACAAAGGGGAAGGAGCCGGGCGGAGCAAAGAGGAGGGGAGCCGGGAGGGCAGGCGCGGCGGGAATAAATGGAAAAGCGGGAAGCCGGGTGTTGAAAACGGGGCGGAAAGGGGCAGGCATGAAAGCAAATGCTGAAAGCGGGGTGAAGAAACTGGGCAGCCGCGAGGACGGGGCTGAGAACGGGACAGAAAGAGGGAGTTAGCCGTTCAGGTACCAGTATTTCTTTTTGCGTTCGGTCTGGAAGGCATAAGCGGCGGCGCGGAGCATCCGCATATACCCTTCGCGGTCGCGGACAGCGAAATCTTTGGGATACGGCTCGTCCAAAAGGCTGTGCACGTCGGTGCGGACGGCGACTTCGCGGGGGAAGAAATGGCGGCAGAACGCATAACGGGCGGCAGTCAGGTCGTCTGTATCGTAGCCGATGGTTTGCAGCAACTCCTCTTCCGGGGCTTCGGGAGAGAGGCTTTTCAGGCTCGGCCAAAGGACAAGCTGGCGGGCATAAAGCTTTTGCCAGGGAAAGCCTGCGCCGGGGTCGGCTTTGCGTTTCGGCGCGATGTCGGAATGCCCGAGAATGTTCTCGCGGCGGATACGGTAAGCAAAAACCAACTGCCTTAAAAGCCGACAAAGCGCGGAAATCTGGGCGGAAGAATAGTCCTGCGGCGTTTGCCCGAGGTTAAAAGATTCCAGTTCGATGCCGATGGAACAGCCGTTGAGGGATTTGCCTTCGCTGCCGAGCCAGCTGCTTTCGCCGGCATGATAGGCAACTTTGTCAGGGGGGCAGTTTTCGGTAATCTGACCGCGTTCGGAAACGATGTAATGGGTGCTCAGGCCGTATTTGTCCAGTATGTCCAGCTGCTTGTCGGGCGAGTAGGACGAGCAGTGGAGGATAATATAGCGGATATCTTCGGTACGGTCGCGGCAGTTTGCGGTGTGGGTGATGATGATTTTCTGAGCCATGGGGGTCTCCGGTCTGATTTTTATGCTTAATATAGCAGGCGAGGTTTAAAAAAAACTTTACAAACGGCGGTTTTTTGCTTATGAAAGGGGGAGATGTTTTTTTGTTAAGGAGTACAACAGATGAGAGCGGAATTTTATAACCTGATTAACGAAATCAAAGCGAGTGCCGAACTTTTGCGGAGGTCTCTTTGACTACGACAACGCGAAACAACGGCAGGAAGAACTGGCGGTTTTGACGGCGGACCCGGCGCTGTGGGACAATCAGGAAAAGGCACTGAAACTGACGGGAGAGAAAAATACGCTGGACGAGAATATTGCCTTTTATGAGGATTTGCTGGCGGATTTGCAGAATTCCGAGGAGATGGTCGAGATGGCGGAGGCCGAGGAAGACGAGGCGATGCTGGCGGAACTGTTTGCGCATCTGGAAGAACTGAAACAGGAGGCTAAGCGCCACGAACTGGAAGCGCTGCTTTCCGGCGAGCTGGACAAGAACGACGCTTACCTGGAAGTGCATGCCGGCTCGGGCGGAACCGAGGCGCAGGACTGGGCGGAAATGCTGCTCAGAATGTATTCGCGCTGGGCGGAAAAACACAAATACAAACTTTCGTATGTTGAAGAAACCGAGGGCGAAGTCGCGGGGCTGAAGTCGGCGACGGTCAAAATATCGGGACACAACGCTTACGGGTGGCTCAAAGGCGAGAGCGGCGTGCACCGGCTGGTGCGGATTTCGCCGTTTGACAGCAACGCGCGGCGGCATACGAGCTTTGCGTCAGTCAACGTATATCCGGTGGTTGACGACAGCATTCATATCGACATCAACCCGGCGGATTTGAAAATGGACACCTACCGTTCGTCCGGCGCGGGCGGGCAACACATCAACAAGACCGAATCGGCGGTGCGGATTACGCATATTCCGAGCGGGGTGGTGGTTTCGTGCCAGACCGAGCGTTCGCAGTTTGCCAACCGCGACCAGGCAATGAATATGCTGAAGGCAAAGCTGTATGAAATCGAACTGCATAAGAAAGAGGCAGCGGCGGAGCAGAAATGGGAAGAGCAGGGCGACAACGGCTGGGGGTATCAGATACGGTCGTACGTTTTGCAGCCGTACAAGATGATTAAAGACCTGCGCACCGGTGCGGAGACTTCGGACGACCGCGGCGTACTTGACGGGGATATCGATATGTTTCTGTCGGCGTATTTGTCGTCGAAGGCGTAGTACGGCGGGCGCGGTTTGCGGACGGTGCGACGTATGGGCCAAGCGGAATCTGAAGTTGATTCAGGCATGGTGCGGCGGGCGCGCAGGCAGGGGCTTGGCCGGCGGAAGTGCTTATAGTCGGGCGAGGGGAAGCGGTGCTGCGGCGGAATTGACAGCGGCGGGGCGGCGTTGGGAAGTTATGCACATCGTCGTAGAAAAATGTTGCAAAAAAAAATCCGGTGTTTATAAAAGCAGTGTTTGAGGTTCATAACTCACACGGATTGCAGGTGTAATTCAATGGTAGAATGAGAGCTTCCCAAGCTTTTAATGCGGGTTCGATTCCCGTCACCTGCTCCAAATTCTCCCACTTTCTCCGTTTATCCTCTTAGGCGCACGGTTTTGCGATAAGCGTTTTGTGTGCCCAAGGGGATTTTTTTGTGTCTGCGGAGGTATGGAAATGGAGCGAAAATTGCGAAAAAGTTGTGAGAGTAGTGTGCAGAGCCGGACTGTAGAAGAGCGAACGGACAGAAGGCAGAGAGGAAATGCGGGACGAGGGAATATCTGGGGTGCGCGAAAGGTAGCGAAAAAGAAAAAATACGAAAGAGTGATGCCAAACAGTCCCGTCAGAAATGGGGGCTGACAGCAGAATAGTCTTATCGGGAGTAGACGGCAGGGATCAAATATTTCTTATAGGGTATGTGTTTGATTATAAAATCAGTATTTTAATAAGTGTTACTCCTTATTTAAAAGTTTAACTGTGTTGATACAGACCGATTATGAGTAAAGGAACTGCTAAAAGGGCCATTATGTATACAAAATAATTTTTGCTGTTTCTTAAAAAAATAGCAGCAGACAGTAATAACGGAATGTATGTCGTTGCGGAATACAGGGCAGTAAATTCTGTTTGGTGTTTGATTTTATCAAAATATAAATAGAAATTTGAAAGGTAAAAAAATAAAATGATAAAAAAGGTTGCTTTTCCGGTATATGTTATAATTTCGGAAGAAGATTTTTTTTCTTTGTGATAAAGAATAAAAATATATGCGGAAATAAATATTAGTAAAAAGAAGAACATCCAAAATAAAATATCAAATGTATTGATAAAATATAAAGAGGAAACGGCAAAGACATACCAGAGTTCCGCCACTAAAAAGAATCTGAGTAACAAATTAATTTTAGCATTATCTTGTAAAACTTTTAATTCTCTCAATAGATAGTAAAAACAGCTGATACATAGTGCTGCAACAGAAAAGATAAAGTAGAAAAAATCTACAAATTTACTTTCTCCCGATAGTTTTGTATTAACAGGTCTGTCAAAAATTATTTCAGATATATTAATAATTTTATATCTATTCAATATATAAATTATCAAAATTCCAAAAAACAAATATGGGGTTATTTTATTTAATGTGTTTTTCATTTGGAGCTCATTATTTTACTATATCAAGATTAGAAAAATTAAAACCTGTAGAAAAATCTTCATAAGCTAATTTGCTTAATAAGGCTTTTACATATTCATCACTATATTTATTTTGAGAAGTAATTGTAGAAACTGTCATTGCTGTTCTCCTGAAATAATTAAAACTTTATAAATTGTATAAAGTTAACTTTGTTTGCTAAATTAACTGAATATGTTTTTGCTAAGCGAAATATTTGTATCAAATCTCCTTTTTTCTGTTCATTGAGGTTTGATATAATTTTCATATGAAACCACATTAGGATTCCAATATTTGCTATTTGGATAATCACAAACATAGGCAACATGGGTTAAATCTAGAAGGCGCGATAACCAATTATATGACCAGAACACTTTCAGTGAGGATATTTGTGCAATATTATTTGTTCTGTTGTTTTTTAGTATTTGCTTAACAATTATTTTGTTCCCATCACTTTCTTTACAAATAATAACAGCCCCACCATTTATAGCTGAAATTAGTGCAAAACTTTTATTCTGAGAACACCATCCTATATCCTGAATATTACTTTTGTATTCTTCGCTAGATAGAGGCCATTTCCTTTGCATTACGTTGGGAATAAGAATTTGCTTTCCATCTTTATTTTTTTCTGAAAAAAATTCTGATCTTAAAAAAAGCGGTTTATATTCTTCTTTTTGTTCCATTTGCTTACATGTAGAATAAAAATTATTGATTTTTATACGTTGGATAATATCATCTGTTATAATGATACTTGCAGGAATAAGAAACAGAATGATAAAGAATGGAGTAAAATGTTTTATTTCCTTGAAAATCAAAACAAAAGCCCAAACAACAGCAGGGAAGACAAACGGATTTAGAAAACAAATTGGATTTCCACATTCATTAATTATCCATTTATAAAAAACTAAAATTGCGATAAATATGATATACTCAATTAGTTTTACCGCCTTTTTTAAAAACCTCTTTTCAAAATAAGCATGAAATAAATTTAAGATGGAAATTGTAAATGCTAGAATATAACATAATATTCCCATTCCAAATACGGGTAGACCACAATCCAAGCAATCCATGGAAATTCTTGTGACTGAGGAATTATAAAATGAGTTGTAGTAAAGCCAAATCAGGTATGAAACAACATAAATAAGCAGGATATTCTGTATACTTTTCCACCAAGAAAATTCACCATCTTTGTAAAAGAAATATTGCTTAATTTTATTCATAAATGCCTCCAAGGAAGAAATTTAAATTAACACTTTGGAAAGCGTAACTTAAAAGCAGATAGATAGTTTTATGCTTTCATCTTCTGCCGTTGAGCTTAAAAAGCAAGGGAAAAATAATCTTTTCCTTTATGAATTGTGTTTTGAAATTTGGACAATTCAAGAAGGAAAGGAAAATTCTCTTTCAGAATGTTGGGGAGGTTATTCTTCCAAAAAGCGGGCGATGACTTCGTCCATAATAGATGACTGCGGCGTTTTTGGGGCTCGCTTTTTCCGGGAGGCACCGGCCGGCTGTTGCGGCTGCGAGGCAGGAGCGGGTTGGGTCTGGCACGAGGCAGAAGACGGGTACGGAGCGGGCAGGGCTTGCGGAGCCGAGGCAGGTTCGGCGGCGATTGGCGTCGTGCCATACCGGGAAAGGGCTGGCAGGCAGCCTGGACTATGCCGGTAGTTTGAAGACAAAGCCGTGCTGAATTCCGGCTGCGGCGGGAGCTCCCGGGCGGGATTGGCCGACCGGGACGGAAGCGTTTGAGCGGCGTCGAAATGGCTGCAAGCGGTGTCAGGGAGGCTGTGTGCGGCGTCGAAATGGCTGTGTGCGGTGCCGGGAAGGCTGTGGGCAGCATAGCGGGCGGCGGACGGGCGGTTATCTACCAGCGTATTAAGGTCGGCGTTATATGCCTGATTGAGGATTTCCAAATCCGACAGGCCGGTGTTCAGCATACGGGCAGCGGTTTGTTCGGCGACGCTGCGTACCAGCGTTTTGCGGAATTCGAGGTCAAGCTCCTGGTTCTTATGTTTTTCTTCACGATTGCGCTGCTCCTGCATTTTGCGTTCAAAACGCGAGAATTCGCTTTCGGGGGCGCCGCCGCGCTGATAGTCCGGCAGGGTCAGCAGGTTATTCTTATAATCCATCAGGGTACGGATGCCGTTATTGTCATACGCGCGATAAATGAGCCAGTCGGTAACAAGTTCTTCGGTAACGGCAAGCGGAACGATATGCGGCGGGATACGGTTGAATTTGACGACGGTGCGGCCTTCGGCGTCCTTGTCGGTGATGATGTTGGTTTCAAAAAACTTCCGGTCCCAGCTATAGGGGCAGGACGGGTCTATCAGGCGATAGGAAATCATCATGCCGGTCAGCGCGGTTTTCATCTCGCGCAGCGCTTCAAAACCAAGCTGAAACGGATTGCGGCGCACTTCGGGGCAGTGAATGGCGCGCTGACAGCAGAACAGGTGAAGCCGGTAGAGCTGGCGTTCGGTTTCCGGCGGAACGTCCGGATAAATCTTAAGCGGCATGCTGACGGCTTTTTCGACAAAGTCGCGCAGAAACATCCGTTTGCGCTGGCGGATGGCGGGGAGCATGGTCTTGTCGGCACGTTCAAGCGATTCTGCCATGCCGACGTCGGCGCGCATCTGTTCCCACAGCGCAGGCGGCAGGGCTTTGTCCACTTCTTCAAGCTTTTCCAACAGGAGAATTTCCGGTGATGTCCGTTCCGCGTAAGACATTTGTTTCAGCCCCTCTGATTATACCTTAATAAGAAATTTCAACTAAATAAGAGATTTTCAATGGTGCAGAGTGTAGCATATTTTGGGGGCCGAGTCAAGGGAAAGAACGGATTTTTTTTAGAATGCGGCGGGCGTGAAACGGCGATTGCGGGAGAGAGGAACGGCGCGGCAGGGACGGAGAAAGGCACAGCGCTGGGCTGCAGGGCGTCCGGCGCGGCAGATTTTTGCAGATAACCTTTAAAATGACTTGAAAAAAAGGCGTCCGGCGTTTATTTTAGGTGAAGATTTAAGTTAATTTAAGGGATACTGCGAATGAATACGGAAAAACTGATTGCGGCGGCGGTTGTGGCGCTGGGATGCCTGGGAACCGGCGCGGACGGCAGTGCGCTGGCAGCGCAGACGAAAGCCGATTCCGAGGACGTCAAGAAGATAGAAAACTATCTTAATTCGATTAAGACGATGCGTGCCGATTTTGTACAGATTGCCAGCAACGGCGAGAAGGTGGAAGGGCGGCTTTATATTGAAAAGCCCAATAAAATCCGCATGGAATACAATGCGCCGTCCAATGTGCTGATTGTCGGCAACGGCGATTATATCGTCTATTACGACAAGGAACTGGATCAGATTACGAACATTGATTATGAGGATATTCCGGCGGCGGCTATTCTGGCGAATACGGTCAAAATTGACGGGAAAGAGCTTAAGGTTACCAATTTTTATGAAGATCCGGGCGTTATGCGCGTCGGGCTGCAATACGCAAATGCCGGAGATTTGGGACCGTTTACGCTGGTGTTTGCCAACAATCCGTTTGAGCTTCGGCAGTGGAAAGTCGTAACGCCGCAGGCAATGGAGGTTTCTTTGTCGCTGTACGATACGGTTGTGGACGGAAAGCTGGACGAAGGGCTGTTCAAGTTCCGCAAGAGCGAGGAGAGCGGCGGGCGCGACAGGTTTAAACGCAAGTAGAACCGGCGGGGCTGCCCGGATATCCCAGAGCAGGTCGGACACTTCGGAACCGGACAGCCGGGAGAAGGAGCTCTGAGCAGAATGGCTGAGAGCTGGAAACGGCAGGAAAAAGGAAAAGGCGCACAGCGGGAAAGCGGTGCGTTTTTTTGTGGGCGGAAAAGGGAAAGCTTTACCGGCAGCTTTACAGCCCGTAGGTGCTTTTCAGGCCGGAAAGACCTTCGGGAGAGAGAATGAGCAGGATTATGTTTTGTCCGGCGGGAGAAGCGGTAGGCTGGACGAGCGTGCTTTGCGGCGCGGGCCAGGGACGGGCATTGCCGATTGCGGCTGCGGCGGCAGCGTCAGGGCGGAAAGTGTAGACATAGGCGGAGGGATCGGCGTATTCGGCAACGCCGTAGTAATTCCACATGACGGACGGATTCATGCCCGGAACATAGGAAATGCCGAGCAGATCGTCGCTGCCGTAATGATACGGCGTATGGTAAAAGCGGGGGCGGAATGCCAGAGAACCGCCCTGTACCATAATATAGCGATGGCCGGGGCTGAAATCGGGCGATGACATAAAGCGCGCGGCGGCACGGCGGTAAAGTTTCATTTCGGCATCAAAGCCCAGTTTCCAGACTTTTTGCGCCTCAAACAGGCAGTTGACAGCGATGGCGGCGGCTGCGGCGGCGCCGAGGACGGCTAGGTTTTTGCAAAATACGGCGGCGCAGGGAACGGGGCGGGTGATGGCATAGGGAACGGGGCGGGTGATGGCACAGGGAGCGGCCGCAGGGGCGACAGGGGCTGCAGATGCGGCGTTTTTCAACGTGAGGGCGAACATGGCGGCGTACAGGTACATCAGCCCGAAAAAGTCGATACGGGGAGAAAATTCGGTTTCGGCGAGCGATGTGGAGATAAACAGCGTAACAAGCGGGGCATAAAAAACGGCGGCAAGGAGCATAATAACAAAGATTTTGGCACCGGCGGAAAATGAGTATAGCATATCCGGCGTGTCGGAATTTGCGGCGGCGGTGTCTGCAACCGAGGCGGAAACCGTGGCGCCTGAGGCAGCAGATAAGGCAGCGGGGGCGTTGGTGCGAAACGGTGCGAATATGCGCAACAGGGCAGCGGCAATTCCGGCAAGGACAACAATTCCGGCGGCCGCTTTATATGCGGCGGGGATAAAAGGCAGGGTGGCAGAGAATTGGAGCAATGCATCGCGGCTGACGAGGAGAAATTTTGCACTCCATTCGGCAAGCGGCGTGGTTTGCAGGTTGTAATAAGAAGCATTGACGGCACCGGTACGCGTCAGAGCCCAAAGGCAGAGCTTATAGCAAGCTGCGCCGAGGACAAGGTTAAACGCCGTCCAACGGAAACGGCGGCAGAGCGTTTTTAATACTGCGGGGAGGGAAAGAGGGAGCGGGGTGCCGGGCGTTGCGGCGGCGGGAGAAGGGATTTCAAACAAGGCGGCAAACAGCAGGCGGACGGAAAAAGCAACCGCAATCAGGTTGATGACAGGAGGATAGCCGCCGAGAGCCAGTGTTGTCAAAACGGCGGCGGAAACGGTGTGGCGGAGGGAAAAGCGCTCTTCCTTTTCACTGATGAGCAGGGAGCCGATGACAAACATATTCCAGCCTAAGACGGGAATAACGAGGAAGGCAAAATACATGAAAGACAGGACATACGGCGTTAATGCCGCGAACAGGGCAAACAAAACACAGGCGGTTTTTGTGTGCGGCAGGCGCCAGTAGCGGGCGAGCATGGCGACGCCGAGGGCGAAGCCTGCGAAACCGAGGGCGTTGTTGATTACAGGAAGGATTTCGCCGCGGCTCAGCAGCGTTACGGGAACAAACTGGCTGAACCGGCCTTCAAACAATCCGGCGCCGAGGGAAATGCCGTGTTTCAGATATTTCCAGTCGTGGTCGCCAAACATAAAATGGGCGCCGTGAAACAGAAAGATAAGGTTCAGAGCCAGAAAAACGGCGGCGAATGCAAGCCAGAACGGACGGTCGGCCTGTTGCAGGCGGCGGACGACAATCCCCGGGAGATCGAAATCGCGAAGGCGTTCGTACAGCGTGTGTCCGGCGGGGGACGGTTCGGGTGTATGCGGAAGGTTCGCCGGAGAGAGTCCGGCGGGGGAAGGCACGGGAGTATGCGTAAGGTTCGCCGGAGAGAGACCGGCGGGGGAAACGGGGGCTGTTTTTTCTGTCATTTTCTTCATATTATGAGGGTAGGGCGCGGGGCTTTTTTAGTCAATCAAACAAAAAATATATGCACAATTTGTTTAATATATTGATTTTACGCGTAATATTTTTTCTTTCAGAACAGGGGCGAAAGTATTGACATCTATGACAAGGGGTGTTATAAAGTTGGTTATCGTGGAAGACTGTATATCAGAAAAGTTGAATCTGGTTGTAGATTATTTTTAAAGTTTAAATTTAAGTTGAATGTCATTGGAGCGTTTTGACGGCGGCAGGGTCGGCAGAGCGCTCTTTTTGTATGCGGGGCCCGCAGATGTGATGCGTGGGGGGAGCCAGTATACGGCGGGGCGATATGTGCTGTATGCAGGTGCGGGCGGTGTGGTATGATGTTTCGGCATACAACGGGACGGTATGTGCGGGCGGCGAACGGTGGAATTAATGAGCGGCGGAGATAATGGCTACAGGAAAAAACAGTAAAAAGGCAACTCGGGCGGCAGTGCCCGACATCGTGTTTGAGGCGGTGCGGGAGGGGAATTCATTGTTTGCAGCCTGCCGGCGCGCGGGCATCAGCACCCGCGATTTTTATGCGGCGACGGCGGCGGATGAGGCACTGCGCGAGGCATATCAGCTGGCGCAGGCAGACTATGCCGACCGGTGTACCGACGACATCAGGAAAATCGTGGCGGATCTGAAATCCGGGGAGATTGACAATTCCACGGCGAAGCTTCTGATTGAGACGGAAAAGTGGCTGGCGCAGAAATCCTGTCCCGAGCCGGTGTGGGACAAGATTGCAGGCGGCGAAAGCGACAGTGGGGACGGCGGCGTGGCGGAGATTGTGGTGAAATTTGTGTGAGGTCGGGTGCCGGACGGAAAAGGTGCCGGAATGGAGAAACCGGAATGAGCCGGACGGAAGCGGTGCCGGACGGAAAAGCGGGGAGAGATGAGTGATGAAGGTTGAGCTGCCGAAAGCGTTTCAGGAACTGCTGACGGCAAAGGCGCGCTATAAAATGTTTTACGGCGGACGGGCTGGCGGCAAGTCGTTTGCGTTTGCGGACGCTCTGCTGACGCTGGCGACAAGCCGGAAGATGCTGATTGCGTGCGTGCGCGAGGTGCAGAACTCCATAAAGGATTCCGTTTACAAGCTGATTGCCGACCGGATTGCCTATTACCGCCTCGGCGATTACAGGCTGTATGACGACCGGATTGTCAACCTCAAGAACAAGTCCAAATTCATTTTTAAAGGGATTATGGAGCATAACGCGCAGAATATCAAATCGCTGGAAGGGGTGGATATCTGCTGGTGCGAGGAGGCGCAGAAGATTTCCGAGCGTGCGTGGCTGGTGCTTGACCCGACTATCCGCAAGCCGGGGTCGGAAATCTGGCTGTCGCTGAACCGCGAGGAGGAGGCCGACCCGGTATGGAAGGCGCTGGCGCTGCATCCTGATGCGGATACAATCGTGCGCAAGGTCAACTATTACGACAATCCTTACTGTCCTGAGAATATGCGGCGGCTGGCGGCAAAGATGAAAGCCGAAAATTACGGCGAGTATCTGCACGTCTGGGAGGGAGAGCCGCGGCTGGCGGCGGACGATCACCTTATCGGGCGCGAGGAGGTTTACCGCGCGCTGGAAGCAAGAGTGGAAATTGCCGGCGGGGCGGCGCCGCTTATCGTCGGAGTGGACGTGGCACGGTTCGGCGACGACAAGACAGCGCTTTGCTATCGGCGCGGGAGGCAGGTGTGCGCGGTTAAGACGTATCAGAAACTTGACGTAGTGCAGGTGGCCAATCTGGTCGGCGGGGTCATTGCCGCGGAGCATCCGGCACGCGTGTGCATTGACGTCGGCGGGTTGGGGGCTGGCGTGTTTGACGTCCTTGTCGCCAACGGGTTTGCCGAATGTATTACGGCGGTCAATTTCGGCGAGCGGGCGGATAATCCGGAGCGCTATGTCAACCGGCGGGCGGAAATGTGGGCGCGGGCGGCGGAATGGCTGAAGTCGCCGCTGCCGGTGTCGCTGCCCGACGTGCCGGGGCTGGTTGAAGACCTGACGGCACCGCTCAAGATGTTTGATGCGCTCGGACGGCTGCAGCTTGAGGCCAAAGCCGACATCAAAAAACGCCTCGGACGGTCGACGGACGCGGCGGACGCCCTGGCGCTGACCTTTGCCATTCAGAACGCGGAATATCTGCTGAAGGCGGGAAGCGCACGGGACGGGGACTTTGTTGACGATTCAGTTTATCTTTAATTTTATATGCAAAGGAGTATGAAAAATGAGTTCAGTATTTTCCAAACCGAAAGTGGTGCAGATTGAGCCGGAGGAAGTCGAACCGGAGGTTGTCGACAATTCTGAGGAAGTGCAGGAGCTGGAACGCAAGCGCAAAAAGAAAATGGGTGCGGTGTCGCAGCTTTTGTCGCACGATAATTCCTACGGTTCCGGCGGCAAGACCACGCTCGGCGCTTAACCGCGCAGGGATGGGAACGGGCGGGGAAACGGCTAACGGCGCAGGAACAGGAGCGGGCGGGGAAACGGCAGACGCGGAATTGTGCCGGGGCAGCGGCGGGCGGTTTGGGGCGTATCGGGGTGGCGGAAAAACAGTTGCATTTTTTTCTTTTAGGAAATAGTATCTTTGTTACAGGCAGAACGGAGGTATCGTATATATGTATCAGTTTATGGCAGAAATGAGCCCGAGGCGGCAAAAAATGCTGTTTGCGGCGGGCGTTTATGTATTATGGCTGCTGGCTTATGGTCTGGCAGCGGCGATATTTTCGTTGCCTGATGAAGATGTTTCATCTTTTCTTTTTTGGGGATTTATTGCCGCAGCGGCTTTTAACAAGGCGCCAAAGGCGGAAGCCCGGATGATTGAAACATATCCGAATGCTGCGGCGTACATATTCGCATTCGGTTCGGCCTTTTATTGGTCAATACTGCTGATGACACCGGTGTTTTTGGATTTCATCATGATGTATTCTGACGGCGAGGGCTTTTTGCCGGCATTTTACGTATCTTTTGCTGGCTGGGGAAGCCTGTCGCTGCTGATTGGGTTTCCGATGCGGACGTTCCTGCTTATCCGCAGAGAGAAACGGGCGGGAGCAGAAACCGGCGGCCGATAAGCCGGGTGAAGAACGCGGAACGGGGAGACAGGAGCAGGTTTTCAGGCTGCCGGTTCGAAATCGAGCCGGCTTTTTTATGAACGAGCGGTGGTGATTCCGGTTTGGGGCGTATCGGGGTGGCGGAAAAGCAATAAAATTGACAGGAAAACTGATGATTATGTTGGTGAGGAGGACTTTGTCGAGGACAATATCTTTGGAATTCAAGAGTTAAACAAGGTAGAAAAAGCATTGACAGCTACGCCGGCGATTATATACTGGAAAAAAATGTCTGCGAGTGGACTGATTATGATTATCAGTTTTTGCGAATGACGAAAGATTATGACCGTAATTGGGAAAAGAGAAAAAAAGTTTTGGAATATCTTAGTTATCAAAGAGGGCTGAAAAAGTTGAAATGAGCGGCGGCGGGAAAAAACGGTTTCAGGATTGGCGGAAAATGTTTCGAAATCGGAAAGAACGGTTTCGACCGGGGCGGCGGTGGCTGGCAATAGTGTTGCTGCCGGCAATTCCGGCAATGGCGGCGGGAGTGATGTCCGGCGATCGGGATATTTTTTGGGGGCAGCTGGCAGTTGAGTTTTATGCCCTTTTTTTGCTGACGGCAATATGCAGCAGGGATTTTGCGGAGGTGTATCAGAAGCTGGCTTTGGAAACACCGGCGGAAAGCAGAGGGGTGAGGAAAGCGAAGCGGTGGCTTTGCGGTGCGGTTTATTACACTCTCTGGTGCGGGGCTTTGTTTATGATATACCTGCTGGGATAGGCGATGGCGAAAGGAATAGGAGACGGCGAAGGGAAGCGGCGATGAAACAGATGGCGAGCGGGTTTGCCGATGCGGAGGAAAGGCGATGAGATTTGCGGCGAATGAATTTGCGATGTATGTTTTTACGGCGGCGTATGTGGCGGCTGGGGAGAAACTGTGATGAAAACAGAGAAAACAATTTTGGTTAAGTTTTGCGGCAGCGCGGTGCTGTTTCTGGCGGGAGCGTATTTTCTGCCGATGTGGACGGCATGGGGGATATGCGACAATACGGCGGGGGACGGCGTCTGCTGACAGGGGCTCCTGACCGGGATTTTTACGGCGGCGTATGTGGCGGCGTTTTTGGGACAGGCTTGGCTTAACGTGCGGCTGGCAAGGGCGGAAGAGCGACGCGGCTATCAGCGGCTGGCGCTGTTTTTGTGGTTGTATCTGGCTTTGTGCGGCACAGGCCTGGCCGTGAAAATTTTGGTTTGAAAAGGCCGAAAAGAAGGGGGACAGCGGCGGCAATTGCAGTGGCGGAAAGAGCGCGCAGGGACAACTTGAAAGGGAGCCGGAGCAAGAGCTGAGATAATTTGAAAGGGACTGGAGCGAGGGGCGGAACGGAGAGTTGGGAGCAGGTTTTCAGGCTGCCGGTTCGAAATCGAGCCGGCTTTTTTTATGAGTGAGCGGCGGTGATTCCGGTTTGGCGGGAGCCGCCGTTTTTATGGGTGTACGGGTGCGGCGGTTCCTGACCGGGAAACGCGGCGCCCTTTTTATTTTCGGAGGGTCTTTATGGGACAATTTAGTATGACGGACAAAGACGTGCCGTTCGGGACGGCCGGCGGGTTCGGCGGCGAAGTTACCGGCGGGTTCGGAAGCGAAGTTACCGGCGGGTTCGGCGGTACGGTTGGCGGCAATGGCATAACGGACAAATTTCGGCAGCGGCACGGGCGCGGCAGCGACGGGAACCGGAAGCCGGCAGTTACGGCCGAGGGCATTTTGAAACGGCTGGAGGCGATGAAAACCGAACGTGCCAAATGGGAGCCGATGTGGAACAAAGCGGCGGAAATGTGTTCGGTTGATTCCGAGCTGTTTGCGACCGACGAGCGCGGGCGGGTCAGGCAGGCGGTGTTTGACACGACCGGGCGCAACGCGCTGTCTTGTTTTGCCTCGAGCATGAAATCGGTGATTGTGCCGACGACAACGCGCTGGCACCGGTTGAAACCGGTCAATCCGAAACTGGACGACAACGCGGCGGTCAAAAAGTATCTGGAACGGGCGACGGACCTTTTGTTCCGGATGCGCTATGCGGCGGCATCTAATTTTGCGGCGGAGAGCGACCTTTTGTTTAATCAGCTCGGCATCTACGGGCATGCGTTGTGGATGGTTGACGACGATATCGGCCGCGGCATCGTTTACCGCACCATCCCGGTTAAGGAAGCATATATCAAGCGCGACGATTGCGGCAGGCTGGCGGCGGTGTTTCGCGAATACGAACTGACGGCGGCAGAGGCCGTAAGCAAGTTCGGCGACTCACTGCGCGGGGAAATCCGGCAGGCGGCAGAAAATACGCCGGAGAGAATGTTCAAATTCCTGCATGCGGTATACGAGCGCGACGACTGGCAGGCGGAAGAAGAAGATTTCGGCGGAATGAGATATGCGAGCGTGCATCTGGACATGGCTGCGAAACGTATTATCCGTACCGGCGGCTATCGTACCTGTCCGTATATGGCGCCGCGTTTTCTGGGGATTGCGGGAAGCTCGTACGGCGACAGTCCGGCTTTGCAGGCGTTTTATGACATGCTGACCGCCAATGAGATGGGCAAAACCATTTTACGCACCGGGCAGCTGCAGGCAAATCCGCCGATTTTGACGAGCATGGGGCTGATTGATGCCAATAAGCTCGGTTCGGCGGGAGCGGTTATCCGCGGCGGACTGGACAGCCAGGGCAAACCGGCGGCGGTTTCAATGCAATACGGCAACAACCTGTCCATTACGGTGGAGATGCAGCGCGAAGTGCGGGCGGCGATTGAACGCGCGTTTCTGGTACCGCTGTTCCAGTCGCTGACGCAGACCAAGCAGATGACGGCGACCGAGGTGGAAAAGCGCGAGATGGAAAAATCCATGCTGCTGGCGCCGATGTGCGAACGCATCGCGGCGGAATGGCTGTCGGGGAACATTGAGCGCGAATTGGATATTCTGGGCATGTACGGTATGTTGGACGATGTGCCGGACGAGCTGATGTATGAAGGCTCTATTGCCATCCAGTTTGAAAGCCCGGCGGTGCATATGCAGCAGTCGGGAGCGATTGTCGGGCTGTATAAGACGATGGAAGCGGCGGCGGCGATGGCGCAGAGCAATCCGGACGTGCTGAAGGTTTTTGATATGGAAGCTGCGCTGCGGAAAATCGCCGATTATTACGGGGTCGGTTCCGATGTGGTAAAAACGGCGGACGATATGGCAGCGATACAGCAGCAGGAAGCCTTGCAGGCCATATTGGCGCAGCAGGGAGGAAACGCAGCGGGTATCGGCGGCACGGGCATGATGGCGAGCGGCGCGGGCATGATGGCGAGCGGCGCGGGCGGTGCGAACGGCATCGGCACGGGCGGCGTTGTTTTGTCCGGAGCAGGCGGTATCAGCGCGAGTACGGGCGGTTCTGCATTGTCCCGTGCCGGCGGTACCGGTGCGCGGACAGGAGGCAGCGCAGGACTGCGCGGCAAAAGGGCTTAACGTAAACAATCGGGAGAAATTAAGATGTTTTTCAGAAAAATCAAACGCGAACATGAACTGGTGCGGGCATTTCAGAAACTTTTTCTGGGGCAGGGAGGCCGGCTGAAACCTGAAGCCGCGGTCGTTTTGGAATTTCTGCGCGACGAGGCGGGCGCCCGGGGAGAACTCGGCAACGGCAGCACACCGTATTTTTATGACGCGCAGAATCGTTTTGATCCGAACGCGGCGGCGTTTGTTCTCGGAAAACGGCGGATTTTTGATTTAATCGTCAAATATCTGGCATTGTCGGAAACCGAAGTCTTTGCGTTGTACACGAAACTGCAGCGCGACGGCGAGGACGTTAAGCGCGAACTGGAAGTCTGACAGCAACGGGGCAATGGAGCTTTGGTATTGGGAGAGGCGGCGCTGTTGCGGGTTTGGGCGCAGTGCGGCGAAGATTTTTTTTCAAAACCGGGGCAAAAGGTATTGACATTGTGTCATAAGGGGAGTAGTATCCTGTCATACTAGACGAGAAGGCACCGGAGACGGTGCCTTTTGCGTTGGGCGGAGGCAGGACGTTTACGGCGGATTTTTTTGTATACGGGAAACAAGAGGAGAACGGATTATATTTTTTGATTTTTGGGAAGATGCAAAAGAGAATATGGTTCAAGCCGGTAAGGAGCGGATGCGAAAACTGGTCTTGAAATATGGTGAGAAACCGGATGAAGATGATATGAATGAAGCTGACTGGTTTGAATATCAGGCGGTTAAAAAATATGAAGATGAAGTTACTGGAGAGATGATTAAAGATAAAATTAAGAATGGAATTGTTTCTTCAATTTTTCCAGTAGGTTTAGCATCCTATAAAACAGCAAAAGCATTTGGAGAATTTGTTGCTGATACTCAGATAGCATATAAATATAAACGGGCGATGGATGAGACCGGGGGTAAGCTGGTTCGTAAGTATGGTTCCGGGCAGGGCATCGTTCGGGAAAAAGAAGCGGGAGTCCGGCTGCGGTTGTGGAACGGGACGAAGAAGGCTGCGATTACGGTTTTGTGCCTTGCGGGCGTGTTGTTTCTGACAATTCTTTTATTGTATCGGATATTTGTTTCTCCATCTGAAGACAAATGCATTCAGGAGTGTATCGCGGCTGGAGAGCAGGAACGCGTTTGCATTTTTGATATTTGCGATTAGAACAGACGAAAGGGAATGTTATGGCAAAACAGAAAGCAAAACGGGGCGTTTATGCGATGGAGCGGGATGTTGGAACCACAGGGCGGGAATTAAATGAGGCCGGGCGGAAGGCGGAACGGGCAACCGGGCAGGGCATCATTCGGGAAAAAGAAGCGGGAGTCCGGCTGCGGTTGTGGAACGGGACGAAGAAGGCTGCGATTACGGTTTTGTGCCTTGCGGGAGCATATTTCTTTTATATCGTATTTCAGCTCTGGAGGTATGCGGATTAGCCGTGCGGTAGTCGGGCGGTTTTAGCGAGCTGTATGGCTTTGGCGGAGATGCAAGCGGCGGTTATGGTTCCGGTGGTGAAGCAGACGGTGGAGTGTCCGAGTTCGGCGGATTTTTTTGTATACGGGAAACGAGAGGAGAACGGATTATATTTTTTGATTTTTGGGAAGATGCAAAAGAGAATATGGTTCAAGCCGGTAAGGAGCGGATGCGAAAACTGGTCTTGAAATATGGTGAGAAACCGGATGAAGATGATATGAATGAAGCTGACTGGTTTGAATATCAGGCGGTTAAAAAATATGAAGATGAAGTTACGGGAGAGATGAACAGAGGTGAATTTTTGTGCCAGCGAAAAGCAAATATTTATGATTTATCCCGCATTTTTGATAAAACAGCTGACGAGGCAAGACAAGTTTTCAATTTAGCAGCGAAGAAATCTGTTAATCTTCTTCCTGAAACGGTGAAACATGCATATTATGAAGCGGAAAGATTAACACCGATAAAAATGTCTGATGAAAATAAGCACCAGTATGTTAGTTGTGTTGGCGCTCAGGGAGGCGTATTTTCTGCATCAACAGTGTTGGCTGGAGCTGCTTTGAAAGAGGGAAAGGATTTATATCGTAAGTTGAGTAACGGAAAGCTGCGTAAAATGTATGGAGGAATTTAGGGTGTTATAGGCGACAGTGTCAAAGATATGAAAAATAATCTCTAAGGTTCAGGCTATGGGCTGATGTATCGGGAGAGGGGGGCATGCGATGTTTTAAAGAAACATAAAATCAAATAATTTTATTTTCTTTTCAGATTTAATGTGATATAAAGAAAAAATAAAAACGTATGGTTTGCGAAAGGACAAATGATGAAAACGGCGTGGCGTTTTTTGCGAGCCGCAGGCAAAACGGCGGCTGGGATTTTTTTTATACTATCGGTAATGCTTTCTGCTGCCGGCGCAGGATGGAGCCTGTTGAAAGGCGACAATGTTGCGGTATGTTTTTTTCTGGCAGCGGCGGTAGTGTTTTTGTATAGCCTGTTTTTGCTGTTTTCGGCGTGCGGGGGATGGCAGAAAGCGTTGAGTCCGACTGTTGCGGCGGTATTGTTTGCCGGAGGATTGGCTGCCGGCGGTAATGGCGGTTTGTCCGAAATTGAAGACTGGTGTTATGATATGGGAGTTTGTATTGGCGGACTGATAAGCGAAAAAGACTGTCTGGCGCACGGAGGCAAGTGGACTGCGGCGGACGGCGGCGCCTGTTATATGAACTGGTCGGTGGTTAAACCCAATTCCACCGAGTAGCGATGCCGGCTGCGACGGGCGGAAAACCGGGCAAAGCGGTCGGCAGGTGTGAAATGAGCGACGGTCGGGAAGCGGTGGCGGAAAACCGGGCAGAGCGGACAGCGGGTGCGAAATGAGCGACGGTCGGGAAGCGGTGGCGGAAAATCGGGAAGAGCGGACAGCGGGTGTGAAATAAGCGACGGTCGGGAAGTGATGGGAGGAAAACCGAACGTCCGGCTGCGGAACGGGGCAGGCGGGGGATTGAACGAAAAAATCCGGCGAGAGAAGGTCAGGACGGCAAAGGACGGTTCGAAAGAGCCGTTCTTTTTTTAATTTTATTTTTAACTTTAATCAGGGGAAAAAGAAATGGGAAATTTTAACAGGCCGGAGGGGCAGACTACCTCCGACAACTTTTTGAAGTCTGAAATCGAAAAAGACTTTTTGCGTGCACAATCCGGATGGGGGGAACTGTCCGAGGAAGAGCTGGTATATCTCGGCAAAAAGGGTTTGAAAACTCCTGCCGACCTGCTCAGGTCTTACCGCGAACTGGAAAGAGCCTATTCTTCCAAAGTGTCCCTGCCGAAGGACGGCGATAAAAAAGGCTTTGACAAGCTGTATTCCCGTTTGGGAATGCCGCACGACTGCACCGGGTTTGACATCTGTTTTGCCGACGAAGACAGGGAAGACGGCGAAGCGTTCAAACAGGTGTGTCTGGAAAACCATATCCTGCCGCAGTCGGCGCAGGCTTTGTATGACTGGTATGTCAAACACCGCGACGAACTTCTGGAGCGCGACGAACAGACCTGGCAGGAAAATTCGCAGCGCGAGCTTGAGGAAATGAAACGCGTCTGGGGAACGAGGGCACAACGCAATTTCGAACTGATGAAACGGGGACTGCGCATGTTTTGCGACGATATGGCCCTGGTGCAGGAAATCGAGCGCGCCATCGGCACCCGGCGCCTGATGGAAACGTTTTGCAGGCTCGGCGAAGCAATTTGCGAGGACAATCCGGTCAGCTTCGGCAGGCGCCGCGGCGGCGACGACTGGGATATGGTGCAATATTTCAGGGAAATGTTTAACGATTACTGATATTTATTTGTTTTGAAAGGAATTTTTTATGTCTAGCACATTAAAGGAACTGGCGATTGCTTTGTCAAAAAAGCAGGAGCATTATGTGGACTATCTGACCAATGAGTCGCCGATTTTGGACAATATGCGTTTTGAAGCGTCGACCCACGGGTTGTGGAACGCGTATGAAGAAGTCAGCAAAATCGACGGTGCAGGTTTTGTGGATATTAATCAGCCGCTGCCGGAAATGGAAGTCGATTCAAGTTTGAAGAAAATCGACCTGTCCATTCTGGGCGGCGAGATTTTCGTTCCGGAAGACAAGGCGGCGGTTATCGGCGTTTCGGAATATTTTTCCAAAAAAATCCCGATTTTGCTTAAGCATGCCGGCGAGACCGCGGAAAAGAAAATCATTTACGACAACTTTATCCCGTATGCGGTCGGCAACGGCAAGGCCGTTTCCGCAGGGGCGGCGGACAAGTGCTACTCCATGGTGGCGGTGCGCTTTATCCCGGGCGAAGTAACCGGGCTTTATTCGGCGAAAAACATCAACCGCCACGGGATTTTGGATTCAACCCCGATTAACGGCGCGCAGCTTTATAAAAACGCCAACGGCCTTTTGGGCTACGGCGTGCGCATTAAGGGCTATATCGGCATGCAGCTGGCAAATCCGGACGCGGTGTCGGCGATTGTCAATATCTCGGCGGACAAGATTCCGACCGCGGAACAGATTGACAATATGCTGGTCGACGCCAAGGCAACGCCGGCTTCCACCTATATTTTCTGCCATCCGAAAGTGCTCTCGATGCTCAACAAATACAAGGGCAACGTTTTGCAGACGATGACGGGCGATATGGACGTCAACCGCAGTTTTGCGGCCTGGAACGGCATCCGCTTCATCACGTCGTACAACTTCAAGAACGGCGAAGAAGACGCGGTTAAGCTGGCGTAGCTTTCAGGGGACGGCGCGCTGTTTCCTGCTGCTGGCCGGGAGGAGCCTGCCGGTGGAAAGCAGTGTGCCGCATATATGAGTTTAAATCTTACAGGAGAATGATTGATGTTGAATAATATTTTGAAAGTTTATGGCGAAGACTTGGCAAGCGGTGCCCTGAACCAGGCGGCGATTGCGGCGGGCGATGCGGTGGCAGCCGGTTCCACGCAGGGAGCGCTTTGCGTCAACGCGTTTGCGGTCGGCGATGTGGCAACAACCGCGGCAGTGACGATTACGGTTAAGCACGGCGATACCGAAAACGGGTCGTTTGCCGATTTGCTGACGATGACGATTGATGCGGAAAAGAGTTTTGCCGACGGAGAACTGATGGCGACGGCAACGCTTCCGGCCGACGTGAAGGACTTTGTTACCGCGGCGGTGGCTTCGGCAACCGGCAACAGCGGCAGCATCCGCGTGACGCTCGGTTATCTGGCGCGCTAACCCGAACGGAGACGTACCGGCAGCGCGAGAACCGGCCGTCCGGGGCGGCGCGGAGATGTGGTACCGTCTGTCCGGGCATTACGGCACGGTGATGTGGTACCGGTCGTTTGCGGCGGTACGGCGGCGCAGGTGCGGTATTATTATGCAATTTATTATCAGGCCAATCCATAGTCCGAAGGGCAGGCGGAAACGTCTGCCCGATTACGGTGCGAACTGGGCAGTACGGGTAATATGGTTCAATGCGGATAATATGGCGCGAACAATGTGGTGCAAACAATATGGAGGAAAAATGTCAAAAGTGGAAATTATCAACCGGGCGCTGCTGAAACTCGGCGAGCCGCCGGTGTCGTCTTTAAACGATGCGGCGTTCGGCAAATCATACGAAACGATTTATGAAGATGTCAAAAACCTGCTGCTGTCGTCATATCCGTGGCGGTTTGCGGTAGGGGTCAAGCGTCTGGCGCGGAGCGAAAAAACGTATGGCGACAGGTTTATGTATCCGCTGCCGGCGGACTGTCTGCTGCTGCTTAAGGTTTTCGGGCAGGGAGCCAGAGATTTGACCGAGGCGCGCCCTTATGCGATGCAGGGATACGAACTGGCAGACAACTGTATTGTCAGCCCGCTGAAAGACGGGGTGGAAATTGAGTATGTCCGCGCGGTCGGGGACGATGCGGCGTTTCCCCCTTTGTTCAGGGAGGCGGCAGCCGCGAAAGTGGCGGCGGAACTGGCAATGCGCATCAAACATTCGCTTAACCTCAAACAGGCGCTGGAGAACGAATTTCTGACGCTGGTACGGCAGGCGCAGCTCAACAACGAGATAGCCAAAGACGCGGAACTTATTCCCGACAACAGCTGGGTTCTGGTTCGCGAGTCCTGGGGCGATTGACGGGGCGGCTGTCTGGTTTCAGCGCTTGAGGTCTGGGGCGATTGACGGGGCGGTTGTCCGGTTCCGGCGCTTGAGGCCCGGAGGGATTGACGGGGCGGCTGTCCGGTTCCGGCGCTTGAGGTCTGGTGCGATTGACGGGGCGGCGGAAAATAATGGAATGTAAACTTATTTGGGGAGAGATGATATGGTGTGGCCAATTTAAACCGGAGCCGGAAAGGCTCTGGCAAAAAAGTATATTGTTAAGAAGTTAGTTTATGAAATATAGATTTTTTTTGCGGGAGAAGATGATTATGTTAAAAAAATATTTATGGGGTGAAGCCGCTTGAAGATAAGAAAGCGCTTGACATGTCTAATGAGCAAAATATAAACTTGAGCAAGATATAACTGATTATACTCGGACTATTTGCGGAGTGTACCCGCAGACTTATGGACGGATATTGATTATCATGGAATGAGAATGTCTCGGGGATATGATGCAAATACAGAGAAGGCACAAGGTGCAGGAGTATCTTGACTATAAGCAAAGGATGAACAAAATTGAAAATTTCCGTAAGAGATGAGCGAGAAGAGAACGGGAAGCCTGTTCCTGAACGGAAGACGGGCAGGGCGGCAAATTGCGGGCAGGGCGAAACCGGCGCGGCTGCCCAGATGCCCGAGAGGGAGAAGACGGAAAAGGGCAAGTTGCGGAAGGTGAACGGAACCCTGATGTTAAAAATCGCCGGAGCTGTCGTGTTTTGTTTGGTTCTGGCGTGGCTGGCGTCTATGGATATATTGAAGGATGTGCATGAATACGAGTGGGATGATACCATAACAACGGAAGAAAAAGCCGTTTTGCGGATGCCCGGTTTTGGTATGACGATTTATCTGATCTTTCTGTTTCTCTTCGGGCTGGCGGCGGTTCTGACGGCATTCAGCGCAGGACGCTTTTATGTGCTGATGGTGCGCAGGCAGGCGCGGTGGAAATATTGTATGACGACGGCGCTGTGTTTTCTGCTGTGGTGCGGCGCGCTGCTGTTTTGGTTTGCAGCCGGTTCAATTTAGGGGGAATTCAGGATATGGGTAAAAGCATAAAGGAAACTGCGGTTATATCGCAAGGCGCGCAGGGAGAGCCGCTGTTGCGGAAAAGACAACGGCTGCGGCTGATACTGCGGGCAGTGCTCTGGCTGGCGGGGGCGGCCGTGTTTTCCGCGGCGGGGTCATGGCTGATACTGGGAGGCGTTTATCGGGATATTCTGCCGTTTTATGCGGTAGCGTATGTTTTGGCGGCGCTGATGTATTTTCGCTGCTCGGGGCGGCTGGCGGCGGATGCTGCCGGAACGTGCATCGGGGCGGTTCGGCGGACGTTGTTCTTTATATGGCTGTACAGCGGGGTTTGCGGGATACCCTTTTTAATCGCGGGGCTGTTGTGAGGCGGCGTACAGGAGCGGCTTTGGAGAGAGGATACGCATAGGAGCGGCGCTGGGGCTGCTTTGGGGCGAAAGGCGGAAAAATTCTGCAAAAAAATACGGGCGTGCCGGAGGGCGCGCTTTTTTTATGGGAAAATGCGGGAGAAGAGAGAAACGGGAGAAATGGGTTGGAGAGTCGGAATAGCGGGAGGCGGGCCGAGGAGAAATGGTGAGATGCGGGCAGAGGGGAAATGGAGAGATGGCGGGCAGAGTGGAAATGGTGAGAGGCGGGCAGAGGGGAAATGGAGAGATGGCGGAAAGGTCATTTTTTGGTAAGAAACATTCAAGATGATAAGGGGAAATGCAGATGAGTATAAAACCGGCGAAAGTGCAGTTTAACGGCGGGGAATTGAGCCCGTGGCTGGAGGGGCGCACCGACATTGCGAAATATGACAAGACGGCAAAGCTCTGCCGCAATTTTATTCCGCTGGCAGAAGGCAGCCTGAAACGGCGCGGCGGAACGCGTTTTGTGGCGGCAACTCCGGAAGGGGACAGCATTTTGTTTAAAATCGTGCCCGATCCGGAAGAAGCAGAAGTTTATATCAACGGCGTCAAACGCCGGGAAGTTTATCTGGCGCGCGGCGACGAGGTTTCGTACCGGGTGAGCTGCGAGGGGTACGTTACGGTTGTCGATACGCTGACGGCGGATGCGGACGAGGAACTTGCGGTCAGGCTGGTAGCAAAAGGCATTATGTGCGAGCTGACGGTGGAAACGGTGCCGGCGGATGCCGTGGTCGAACTCAACGGTTATGAACGGCGGAGCCTGCGCATTAACAAAAACGGCGAAGTTTTTTACAGGGTGGCAAAAGAAAACTACATCACGCAGGAGGGGACGATTATTGCCGATATGACCAAAACGGTTACAATCGAGCTGGTCAAGGAAAAAGAATACGACTACGGCGACTGGGGCGATGTCGTCGGGCTGGCAGCCTGTACGGCGGTCGGGCGCAGCGACAGGGAGGAACGGTGCTTTTACATTAAATTCAGCAACGGTTTTCTGCCGGTTGTGTTTGCCCGGGAAGATATGGCTCCGACGGGGAATTTGGACGAAAGCCTGTTTGAATATACCGAGAGTGAGAAACTGAACAGCATAGCGCTGCAGGACGGGGCTGTCGTGCATACGCGTCTGGTTGAAACAAAGGGCGAAATGAATCAGGGAAACTATTATGATGCCGATGATACGCTGGTTTTGAGCGTTGATGCCGAGTTTATAGAGGAAAACGGCTGGCAGAAAGATGAAACGCAGGAAAATTACGGTTTCTTTTATGATGCGTATACGGGCAAAGCGGAACGGAACATCCTCAGCGTTTATCGCGGGGAAGAACTGGTCTGGGAATTGAGGGGGAGAAACAATGGTTAACGCAAGAAGTTTTTTATTTCCGTTTAAATACAGCCACAGGGTGGCGTATGTAATTGAATTCAGCCACAAGAAAATCCGCATGTACGCGCAGGGAAAACTGGTGCGCGATATGTCAAAGACGACGATGGGCGGCGAAAGCGGCACGACGGGCGGAATTCCCGACGACATTGTCGAGAAGGTATTTCCGGTGCTGGAGATTGCGTCTCCGTACGCATACAGCGATTTGTGGGACAACGAAGAACAATGCTGCAAAATTCAGACTATCCAGCATTCGGACATTCTGTATATTTTTAACGAGGATTTTCCGCTGATGGTGCTGAAACGCTATTCAAATACCACATGGGTATTGGAAGAGCTGGAGATTAGAAACGGTCCGTTTCTGAGCATGAACACGACGGACATCAGCATTGCGACCGACGAGTTGGAAGGGGAGGTTCAACTTACGGCAACCGGTGACGTTTTCAGCAAGACGGATGTGGGCAGGTTGGTGCGGCTGAGAATTTTTGACGACGACACGACCCCCTGGCAGGCGGGAAAAATCGGATTTCAGGGGACTATATGCGTATCAGACAATAAGTATTACCAAGCCATCACTGGAGACGAAACTGGAAGTATCAAACCGGTGCACAGCGAAGGGACGCGTTCCGACGGCGGCGTTTTGTGGGAATATCTGCACGACGGGTCGGGAATTGTCAAGATTACGGAGGTTGTCGACAAACAGCATGTAAAGGGAACAACGGTAACGCGCCTGCCGGACGCCATTAAGTCCGGCACGGTATGCTGGGAACTCGGCATGCTGCACAAAGCTTCGAAATATCCGAAATCCGGTGCTTTTTTCCGCAACAGGTTTGCGTTTCTGGTCAATACCGATACCGGGCCGAACGTCTGCCTGTCGTATTCGGGCGACTATAACAACTTTGCCGATATGGAATGCGGCGAGGCAACGGCGGAAACGGCGATTACGGTGCCGGTGCTCAATACCGAATTTAACGAGGGGAAATGGATTTATGCCCGGGACGTTTTGTTTGTCGGCACGGGGGCGTCGGAATTTTATGTCGACGTGGTGTCGTCGGCGTCGCCGCTGGCTTCGGACAATGTAAAAATTTCGCAGATTTCGCGGGTCGGGAGCAAGGCGATTATGCCGCTTTCGGTCGGGTCGCACGTTATTTTCGTCGACAGGTACGGCCTGAGTCTGCGCGATTTGACGTACAATTACTATAACGACGGGTATGACGAAATGGACATTTCCCTTTTGGGGAAACATCTGTTCCAATCGAGAATTACCGGCATGGCATATCAGGAAGTTCCCGACAAAGTGTTGTGGTGCATGGTTGGCGACGGGAGCCTGACCGCGCTTACTTTTTCGGCGGAACAGGAAGTTTCGGCACTGTCGCGGCACGATTTGTCCGGCGCGGCGGAAAGCCTGGCGGTTATTCCGAATTTTGAAGACTGCCGCGACGAACTGTGGCTCGAAATCAAGCGCACAGTCAACAATGCCAACTACAGAACCGTGGAATGGATGGACAACGGTATTCCGCAGTACTGGCCGTCGAGCGTTTACGGCGCGGCAAGCCTGGCCGAGAGGGAAACGCTGGAGAAAGAATATGTCCGCCAGGAAGCGTTGTATCTGGACGGGGCTGTGGTGTATGAGCAGAATGAACTGGACATGCAGGAGGAAATGTCCGGGCTGGAACATCTGGAAGGGCTTAAAGTGGCGGTGTATGCCGACGGGACGGTTCTGGAACCGCAGGTCGTGCAGGACGGAAAAATCAAAATTCTGCCGACGTACCGTCATGTGGCGGCAGGGCTGCCGATTACGAGCCAGTTTATGCCGCAGAATATCTATATCCCGAACGATTACGGAAGCGGCATCGGTCAGAAACAGCGCATCAACCATGTGCTGCTGATGCTGTATCTTTCCGGCGGCGGGCAGATCGGCGAGGACGAGGATACGCTGACGGATATCCTCTACCGGCAGGCCGATGCGGCAATGAACGAGGCGCAGGAACTGTTTACAGGCAACAAGGAAGTTTTGTTTAACGGAGCGACGACGAAAAAGGAAGCGGCGGCGACGCTGATGATTCAGAATTCTTCGCCGCTGCCGATGAATATTCTGGCGATTGTGCCGTATATGGACGTGGACGAATAGAGCGGCGAGCGGTTTGGGGCGGTGCGGTTCGGCATTGAAGGGAGCAGCTTGGCATTGAACGGAGCGGTTCGGCATTGAACGGAGCGGTTCGGCAATAGCAGCAGGGAGTAGTTTATGATACGAAAATATCGGGCGGGAGACGCGTTTAAAGTCCGGGTGCAGCCTGAGCAGCAGGCGGAAGCGGCAACGTGGGCGGCGGAATTTGAACGCATTCCGGCTTTCGCGTTGGTGGAAAAAGGGAATGACGGCTCTGCGGCAGGCGAAGAGTCCGGGAATATGGGCGCTGCGGCAGGTGAAAAGTCCGGGAATATGGGCGCTGCGGAATACGATGCGTCCGGGAACGGCGGCGCAGCGGCGGGCGACGGCAAAACGGCGGGAAGGCAGTGGGACGGAAACGGCGGCAGGGTATTGGCGGTTTTCGGCTTTCGGATTGAAGGCGGCGGCATTACGACAGGCAGGGAAGCGGAATGTTTCGCGCTGGTCGGAATCGACGCGGGGCGAAAGCTGATTGAGGCGGTACGCTATTTCCGCCGGTATATTCCGCGGCAAGCGGTCCGGCTCGGGGTACGGCGCGTTACGATGACGGTGCGCCGCGGCTTTGCGGCAGGGGCGCGGCTGGCCGGCATGCTGGGATTTTCCCCGGCCGGGATATTGGAAAATTTTTTTAACGGTGAAGATTATCAGATTTTTGAAAGGGCAGAAAAACAATGGTGGCACAAGCGGCATTGATTGCGGCCGGAATCAACTTTGCTTCCGGCTTTTTGAAAGGCAAACAGGAAGAATACGAGGCCAAGGTTCAGGCAAAGCTGGCGCTGAACAACGCGGCGATTTACCGCAAAAACGCGGCAAGGGTGCGGCTGAACGGTTCGTTGAACGAGGATATGATGCGCAGCCAGAAACGGGCGGCAGTGGCATCAGCAGCCGCGGCGGCGGGCGAAGCGGGCATGGGCGAAAGCCCGACGACAACGACGGCGCTGGCAACGACTTCGGCAGCTTTGGAACAGAATATCCTTAACGAGCGTTACCGGGTCGAAAGCGAGGCGGAAAACTATCTTTATCAGGCGCGGCTGGCGGAGGAACAGGCGCGCCAGCACAAAAAAGCTGGTAAAAACAAGTTTATGAACAGCATGCTGGGCGGCTTGACATCGTCGCTTGGCGGGCTTTTCGGGTAGTTTTTAGGGCAGAGCGGAGGAAGACAATGGCAAACAGACAGAAAATTGCCCCGATGGGGCTGGCGGGCGTGATGGCGCAGAGAGGACTGCAAACGACTTTGACGGTTCCGGGAAAACGTTTTGTGGCGGGAAACGGCGGTTTGGAAACGGCGGGGCTTTTGGTTGACGCCGGCAAAAAAATGGCTGAGGAACGCCTGGAAACGGAAAAGCAGCGGCAGGCGATGGAAGCGGCGGCATCACTAAGGGCTTCCCGTCAGGCGATGGAGGCGGCAGAAACGCCAGAGCAGCTGAGGGAAATTGCAACAACGGCGGAGAAAAGCCTGCCGGCGCAGTTTGGCAGCGAAAATTCCGGCAAGGCTTTCTGGCAGGAACACGGCGACAAGATACTTGAAGCAAATCGTGCCGATACGGCAAAAATTGCGGCAATGAAACAGGCGGATTTTGGCCGTAACAGCCTGCGGTCGATGCTGGCGGACAACCAGAACCTTTTGGCAGAAACGGCAGAGCCGGTGCAGGCGGAAAAGCTGCTGGAGATGGGAACCGGCGAAATTGAGCGGACACCGTTTCTTACGCCCGAGGACAAGCAGTTTTACCGCGACGGCTATCTTAAAACCGGAATTCTCAATTTGGCGCTGAATTCTCCGGAAACGGCGGAAGCTGCCGCGGACAGGTATTTTCCCGGCGACAACGACGGCATTAAGGCGCGGATTGCGGAAACGCGGCGCTTAAACGAAGAAGGGGCTAAACGACAGCAGGAGCGCGAACGGCAGCGTTCTTATCTGGCAGCGTACGGCGACGCCCAGTCATTGTGGCAGAAACGGGAAAGGGGGGAAATTTCTCCGGCGCAATATTATGTGCTTTCCGCCGATACCAATCCCGAAATGCTGTGGGGAGACGGCGAAGACCGCTCTCCGGCACCGCTTGCCGACGCTTACCGGCTGGTGCGGAAAATGAACGAAGGGGAAAGCCTCAGCGCCGAAGAAGTGCGCGATGCGGGAAACAGCCTTATCAGCGCTTACCGGCATAACGAACTCGGTCTGGAAGAAACGGCGGCACTGCAAAACCAGCTGGTGGCGGCGCAGCAGGGCGGAAACGCGTCCGAACTTATTTTTGACAGAGCGGTTGACGAACTGGCGGACAGAGCCTTTATGCGCGATATTCCCGCCGGGGCGGAACAGTATACCCCGTACGGGCGCGAGCTGATGGAACACAAGGCGAAACTGGCGTTTGACATTTATCAGAACTACTACGGCAGAAAGACGGCGCTGGCCGAAGAATTTACAGCGCAGGGCGGGCAGATGACACCTGCGGCGGCAAAGAAAATCGGCAGGCAGGCGCTGGCGGAAACGGCGGCGGAGCTGAACCTCAAAGAAACACCGGGCGACGCTCCGTCTTTCGGCGAGCTGCGGAGAACCCTGAAGAGCAGCTATTCAGGCAGCGGCGAAAGGCGCATTTGGGAGCGTTTTGCAAAAGAAGCACCTTATGCCGAGGACAAAACGGCGGTTATGCGCCGGATTGCAACGGAAGAACAGAAACGCGAGCTTTCTTATCCGCAGTTTGAAACTTATGACGAGGTAATGCAGGCGGGGCTGGCGCCGGGAGACCGGTTTTATTTCAAGGGGCGGCTTGCCGTGATGAAAGGCTGAAACAATTGACGGCGATGAAAGGATAGGGCAATGGACAACTTGAGGAATTTGGCGATGAAATACGATGCGGACGGGAAGGAAATTTCCGGAATTGCGGACAGCGGGGCAATGATGACGCCGGTACCGGAAGGCAGTGCCGCGGGTGAGACGATGATGACGCCGGTATCTGTGGATGGTGCGGGCGTTACGGAGGTGACAATGACATTGCTGCCGGATGGCGGGACTGCGGATATGAACGCAGAAGATACTGCGGCGGAACCGGTTTATACCGGCGTTATGGCGCGCGGCAGGAAACAGGAAGAATTTGAGGAAGGCGGACGGGCGCCGTTTGCTTACCTTGAGGAGGAACAGAACCTGAATTTTCCGGCTTTTTCGGCGGAAACGGTTGACGAAGATGCGCCGCTGACGAGCTTTCAGATTGCGGGAAAATGGCTGCGGCAGGCTGCCGATTTGCGCAACTACTGGGCGTTGCTGGAGAATTTCGGGGCACAGGCTGCAGAGTATAAGTGGGCGTATGACGAAGGGAAGTTCGGCACATTTGAAGCAGGGGCGTTCGGCCGGGAGCTTTTAAAAGCCGGGGCAAGAGGTTTAGGCGCGAATACGCTGCGGACGGCAGGGAATGTCCTGTCGATGTTCGGCGCCAATCTTGAAAGCCGGAATGCCGGTACGGCGGCGGTTACGGCGGGTGCCGGGCTTCTGGTGCCGGAAACGGGGAAAATTTTTAAAAACATCGGCGACAAACTGGGCGAATATGCCGGCAAAATCGAAAATTCGGAATTACTGGCACCGGCAGCGGAAGCTTACAGTGCAGATCCGAACTGGTCGAAACTGGCAAATGTTCTGGGACAGGGATCGTCACAGGTTCTGGCAATGGGAACCATGGCCAAATTTATCGGCTCGGGGCCGACTTACGGTTTGTTTGCCGGGGGCGGCGCCGGAGAAATCTTTAAGGAATCCTACGCCAAGGACGGGGATATTGACACTGCCAATACGCTGGCGCTCATTTCCGGCGGCACAACTTTTGCGATTGACAAGCTTTTCAGCCCGTTACCGAAACAGATAGAAAAAGACGCGCGGATAACCTCCAAAATGATTGCACGTGAAATTGCAGGGGCGCCGCTGCGCGAGGCAGGAACGGAAGTCTTGCAGCAGATGATGGCGGAAAACCTTGTGCGCAAGGTCGGCATTGACGATACGCAGGATTTGTTTGAAGGGCTGATTGAAAGCGCACTGGGGGCAATTGCAGGTTCTTCGGCGCTGATGGCTGCCGACGGAAGCGTTTATTATGCGCGCAAGACATATGAGGACGCCCGGCAGAGAATGCTGCTGCGCGGTGTGACGGCGGAGGAAATCGAGCTTTACAAAAACAATATGATGGAACTGCTAAAGAGCAAACCTGATGCTTTCGGAAAGGTTTTGAACTACGTTCTGGAGCGGAATTTGCAGCGGATGAGCGAAGGGGAAACTATTGCACAGGGCGGTGCCGATGCGGAGAATGCGACGGTGGCGGCAAAGCGGCAAAACAGAAGCCTGGCGCAGGTACGCCAAGATGTCAAGGGGTTTCGCCGTTTGTTTGACGAAGTATACAAACGTTCGCTTAAAGCTACCGGAGACACAGGGAAAGCGAGAATTGCCGCCGGCATGATGCAAGCCAATATGATGGCACTGTACGAGATTGACGGCGGATTTTCTCCGGCTTCCCTTTTTGCGGGGCAGATACCGGAATATAAGCAACTGGCGTATCAGGAGTTTCAGAAACGACTGTCGCCCGAAGCGGCGGTGATGTTTCAGTTCGGCGGGGTCGAAGCCAAATTTGCCGATTTCAAAAAACTGGCGGAGGCATATAAACTGGAACAGCAGGATTACAGCCCGCGGCTTATCTGGTCAAGAACCGGATGGTATCGCGGCGGGGACGGACGGTGGCGTTTTGAAATCAATGATTCCGGCGCTAAGCTGAAAATACACACCGACGTTAAGGCTGACGACCTTCCCAAGCGGTACTGGCAGACGTATATCCGGAAACTGGAGGAAATGGAAGGGCATGATATTCTGGGACTTCGGAAGTATGAAGAGATTCTTTTTCAGGACAGGGCAATCATTAAAGAGCTTTATAATTATCTGTACAGCGATTTTATCGACTTCTTAGACAAGCATTACCAGCGCAATATGGCGGTCGGCCTTAACCGCAGCGGGTATTTTGAGTTTCGGGATCTGGAAGGAGATTTTGAGGCGGAAGTCAAAGCCCAGAGGGCACTTGCCGATTCGAAGCTTTACGCTTTGTCTGACGGATACGGGCTAAAGGAAAAAGAACAGCGCGACAGCCAGATATGGAATCGGATGCCTATCTATCTGAAAGACAAAAGCCTTAAAGATGTTTTGATTGACCGGGGCGAACTGGTTATTCCCGACGGCGGGGAAACCGGCACGGCGGCTAACCGAAACGGAGAAGCGCAGAGTGCAGAAAACGGCAGCTATATACAAAAAAACTCCCCCAGGCGGTCCCGGCTACAAATCCGGGTGTCGGATAGGGAGGAAAACGGTACGCCGTTTTTTGATAATGTAGAGGCTGCCGGAGAAAATGTCAAGAGCGCATCAGGCGAAGTACTGCTGAATGTCAGTGCCGATAGATATCAGGTGAGAAATGACTCTGATTTTAAGGCGAAAATGGAAAAACTGCTCGTTTCGTATCAGGGGCGGAAAATATATAATCCGTCGCTGGGGAGAGAAGTGGAAATCAAAAATCTTCCGGTTGAGGACAGACATATCTGGAATGGCAGCCGGGAACTTTTAATTCCTTATCTGCCCATGTTGCTGGGAACGGCGGTTTTTAACGTTAAGAAAGCGCCGCACGGTTCGAATTCTGTGACAGCGGGAGAAAGAAACTCTTACAAGGCGTATTTTCCGGTGATGATTAACGGCGAGCTGATAAACAGCCGAATGACGGTCAAGGAGGACGACAAGGGGGATTTATTCTGGGACTTGCGGCTGGAAGACGTTTCACGCAAGGAAATCGAGGACGATTTGCGCAAGAGCACAGGAGAGGTTATTTCGTATGACGACTATCTGGCCGAGCAGCGGCGCAAAGCGGAAGAACTGGCGAAAAGCAGGCGTTCCCCGTGGCTCAGGAAGACTGCTTCCAATGACAATTTCCCTGCAGTCGACCGGTTTTATACCAAGGAACAGATGAAGGTTATCCGCTCGACGCTTGAGGAAACGAAGTATCTGGAATTTTTGGAAAAGATATGGAAAGACGATACGAGCGTCGAGAAAAATTTTCAGACGCTGCGGGAGTTTCTGGACGTGCACGAAGCGGCAACGCCGGAACTGTTTGAATATCAGGCGGAAGTGGGGGAGGAACTGCTGGAACGCGTTCTCAAACGGCGCAAAGCGGCGCAGCGGATGGGAATACCCGAAGGGCCGGAACTTTATATGGATTTGAACAAAGAGCTGGCGTACCGTACCTATCTGGCGGCGCAGGGCGATTATCACAAACCGTACCGCAATATGGCGTATCGTCCTGATTTTTATCGGGAAGCGCATACGCCCCGGCTGATGAGCGACCTGTTTTTCAATCAGGAAAAATACCGCTATCTGCTGCCGGCACAGAAGGTGCAGATTGCCGAAATGCTGGACAAAGTTCACCGGATTTACCGCCTGCACCGGGAAACCGAATTTGCACGCAAGGCGGAACAACGCGACATTCGGGCGGCAAACGCCTATATTGCCGAACATTACGAGGGCGGAGACGAAAGCCTGCGTCGGTATTGGGAAGAACGGCAGCTGCTGCTGGAGAGGAAGGAAGTCCGGCTCGGCGACTTGCTGGAACATCAGGAGCTTTACCGCAACTATCCCGATATGGAAGACGTTATGGTCAGGTTTGAGGAGCTGGCAAATGACGAAGGGTATCATTTTTATCATGACAAAACCAGCAATGCCGACGTTTTGGAGATTGATCCGCGGCAGTTCGACTACGCCAATCTGAAAGACCTGCTGCTGAGGGGAGCTGCATTTGCCATTCAGATGCGGGAAGGGTTCGATCCGGCGCTGACGCCGACGCAGCGGCGCAATTTTATGGACCGCCACATCCATATGGCGCGAAAGGAAATTGCCCCGGTGTTTAACAAGGAGCTGACGGCGTTTCTCGGCAAATACCTGCCGGGGGAAAAGCAGCGCGATTATCTGGTTGAGCGGGAGGTTCCCCTGCCGCTGCTGGGACTTTACCGGAGCGAGGCGAAATCCGCGGCCGGACAGCAAGCCGGCGCGGATATGGCTGAAACGGCGGTTTCAGGAGCGAGAGCCGGAGGTGATGCAGTCGGGATAACGGTTTCTGAGGCGCGAGCCGGAGGTGATGCAGTTGGAACAACGGCTTCTGAGGCGAGAGTCGGAGATGATGCAGTCGGAACAACGGCTTCTGAGGCGCGAGCCGACGGGAACAAACCGGAAATCCTGACGTACAGGGAGATTGATTTCGACCGTTTGTACGAAAAACTCAACGAACGTTACGGCAGCGCGCAGCTGGATCCGGACGAGCGGCAAATCGGCGATTTTGCGTATTCAGCTTTGCAAAACCTGCGCGAGGCGATGAATTCGGAAATCCTGACGCGGGCGCGGATGAGTTCGGGATATGCGGTAGCGGCGCCGTTTCCGTGGGGCGGCGTTACATCGCAGGGCAATATCGACGTGCGGGCGATGCTGCGCCGACAGGACTACAGCGACTGGCAGCGGTCGTTTTCGTATTGGGACGAGAAGAACCTGCCGCCTCCGACCGACAGAACGCGCCTGACGTATGCCGATTTGGAGAAAATCGCAAGCAATTTCGACAAAGACATAGCGTTTAAGCCTGATTTTATGCGTTCTGTGCCCGACGACGAAACGGCAGCACCGACGCCGCAAAAAAGGCTGAAGTCGACGCTTGATGTCTTGGCGAAAGGGGCTTTTGACGCGGCGGACAAGACATTGTACCTGTTTGAAACGGCCGATGCGGAAACGATTGTGCATGAAACGTTCCATTATCTGAGCCAGATTTTGAAGAGTCCGGATTTGAACGGCAATATGCTGGCAAAGCGGGCTTATTACCGCCTGATGGACAATTACCGCAAGGAGCTTCTGCACCGCTATGAACCGGTGAACTACAAAGGCGGGTATATGCTTGTTTATAAACGTGGCGAACGGGTCATGCCGGAACTGCCGCGACGGTTTTCTACGCCGGAAGCGGCAATTGAGGCCGGCGTGGAAGAAATGTTCGTGCAGCGTTTTATGGACGCCATCGGCGGCCGCCTGACGGTCGAGCGGGATAGCGAGCAGCTATTGCATAATTTTTACATTGTCTGGCTGGACAAGGTGACGAAACTGCTTGACCTGACTCCTGCAAAAACCGGCAGCGGCGGAAAACAACTGTTTGATGCGGTCGGGAATATGCTGGGCAAGGCCGGGCGGATGCTGAAGGAACGGTATAAACCCGAGAAATAGGCTGAGGCGGGGCGCGGCGGCAGTCAGAAAGCATATCGGCCGAGTGCGGCCGCCGCGCTTTTGAATCTGCCGTACTTTTGAGGCTGCCGCACTTTTGGGGGCTGCGGCGTTCCGACGGCGGAATTTTGGGGCGGAAACTTTGCCACAGGAGTTTTGCAACGCTGATTTTCGGCATAAGGAAAAGCTTGCAAATAAACTAAGGCTGTTCTATAATGTCTGAAAATGTTTTTTTACGGAGTAGGGCATTATGGATAATCAGGAAATTTCCCGGTTGAAAGCCAGAGGCAAAGCAGAACTGCTGGCGTTTGTATTGTTTTTGACGCTTTTGGGCGGAGCGGCGGCGGAATACCGCAGAGAAACTGCTCCTTTGGCGACGGCAGCAGTCGTTTTTGAGAGAGGAAAAGCCAGCCGGGCTGCGGAAAGCCGCCGCGAAACAGTACAGCCTGCAGCGGCCGAAGCCGATAAAAAGGCTGGAATTTCCGCAGCCGAAACAACGGTAAGCAGTGCGGAGACAACCGGCTCGAAAGTAACGACAATCGGAACGGAAACAGCTGCAATGGAGGCGAGGGCTCCGGTTTCGGTTTTATCGGCTCCGGCGGCAGAAGAAATTGCAGCAAGAGCGGAGAACGGACAGAATGTTTCCGGCAGCAGCCAGGCAGTTCAGGGGGCGGAGCAGGCGGAAATTTCCGGCGAGGCATTGACCGAATTTTTGGACTTTATGCAGGAAACGGAAGAAAAAGTTGATGCCGTAAGCAAACCGGAATCGGCGTTGGCAAAAATCAGTCAGCCGGAAACGGCGGCAAAGCCGGCATCCCGCTCCGAAACGGTTGCTTTTGAGGAAGGGAAGATAGAAATTTATGACAGTGAGAAAGGCGTTGTTGCCGTAGAAGAAACGGCGGGAGGAAATGCCGTTCCGGCAGACAGCGGCGCCAAAGCTTCTTCCAACGGAGAGGCTGCTGGTGCGGAGGTGTCGCGGAGTTCTGCCGGTGCCGGAGAGGTCACGGGCGCGGTTGAAACAAAAGGTGTTAATGATGTCGAAAAGCCGGTGGTGCTGATACCAGGGCAAAAAGACGGTGAATCGGCCGAAACAACAGAAAATCAAACTCAACCTACTGTAACAGCACCAGAAAATATTTCTTCCGAAACTTCCGTATCAGCGGGAGGAGGGGCTGTCGATATGATGAAGGATATTGCGGCGCGTCAGCAGAAGGCAAATTCAGCGCAAAAGTAGTTTTTATAACACATTGAAAATAAATCAATTATTTTACGTTAACTGATTTTTTACAAAAAAAATCAAAAAAATGAAAAGAAAGTGTTGACTTATTATTTTTTTATCTATATAAACGCTTTTGTTCCTACCAATGGTCCCATCGTCTAGTGGTTAGGACATCGCCCTTTCACGGCGGTAACATGGGTTCAAATCCCGTTGGGATCACCAATGCAAACGGCAGGTATAAAAACTGCCGTTTTTCTTTTATAAATCAAGCACTTAACCGAGTTCGAATGTTTGTTTTTTGAAAATGCCATTTTGGGAGAATTTTCCGAACTCGTTTGGTAATAATCCTTTATTTTTCAACAACTTGCCTGAGTTAGAATCTCGTTAGGTCTCGGGATTGACTTTTAGTTATGAATCGGATTTGAAAAATCAAAATAGCTCGTTAAAATAAAAGTTTCGGATGTTGATGGTTGTTTATTTTGTCTCAAAGGAAATAAATGTTGCCTGACAAATATTTTAACTACATAAATTAACGATTTTAATACCGAGAATCAAAAACATTACACCGATGATTATTGATGCCATCAAATAAAAACCAGCCTCGTAAAAATGGCCTTTGTTTAGCAACAAAACAAAATCTAGCAAGTAAGTTGAAAAAGTTGTAAAACCGCCTAATACACCGGTCATCAGCAGCAGTTTTAATTCTTGCCTAAAACCTGAATGTAGAGAAATATATTGATATAAAACACCTATCAGAAAAGCACCTAAAATATTTACAGTTAAAGTTCCCCAATGCGTCGATATTTTAGAACATATCAGCCATCTGAACAGCGACCCCATTCCTCCGCCCAAAAAAACAGCGATTATATTTATCATGTGATATCTTCCTGTATATTATTTATATAAATTGATAACACGTCTTGTTTGAAAGTCTAGTTTTTATGAATAAACGTAAACAAGTTTTATGCGAAATCGGTGATGACTAAGGCTTGGCATATCAATTTTTTGTTGGATGATAAGGGGTCAGTCTGGGCAAGAATCTCGGGACATTTCGTTTATATTCCAAATATGTTTTGCCATATCTTTTGTATAATCCTTTTTCTTCAACCAACGGAAAGTAAAGAACATTAATTCCAATGAAAATCAGCAGATAATAAAATAATGGCCAGCTTTGAAACATTAAACATTCTCCGCCCAAAAATAAAAAGACACCGAGCAACATCGGATTTCTGACATAAGCATAAGGTCCGGCAGTGATGAGTTTGTTTATCGGGTTCCAAGGAGCCGGAGAGCCTTTGCCGACTTGGGCAAAAAGTTTCATGGTCCAAATCATCAGTATTAATCCACTTGCAAATAGTATAGACGCTAAAAATAACAGAAAAATATTTTTTATTTCAATGGGTTCAAAACCGCTGAAATATAAAATTAACAACGGAATACTTATCAAAACATTGAATGGCAAAATCAAAATAGCTTTTAACATAGGAGTTTCCTTTGTTTCTATATTATAAATATATACAAGATTTTTCAGAAAAATCCATAAAAATTAGCTCGTGAACTGTGAGTTAAGCATCACCAATTTAAACGGCGCTCTTTTCAGGGCGCCGTTTTGCTATATGGGGACGAGGCTTTCAGCGGGTCTGAATGTTCTTTTGTGAAAATCGCATTTGGGAAGTTTTTACGAATTCGTTTGCATCTGGCTTGGTAAACAGAGTGTGCAGACAAAGAGTTTGCGCTGATTTTACAACAATTGAAGAAATGCCTTGAAGTTTTAAGTTTTGGATATTACAATGCCCAGCTAAAATGATATATTGGGGTAAACAATGGAAAATATTGTTCGTGTCGGGGTTGGAATTTATATTTTTAATCAAGAACATCAAGTTCTTTTGGGGCAGAGAAAAAGCGTTCACGGATATGGATGCTGGTGTCCGCCCGGAGGGCACCTTGAATTTGGTGAGACGAACGAACAAGCTGCTATTCGGGAAGTAAAAGAAGAAACAAATCTTGATATTTGCGAAGATGATTTGAGTTTGCGAGGCGTTACCAATGATTTTTATTCTCAAACTCAAAAGCATTATATTACATTGCATTTCTTTTGCACTAAGTTTGTCGGTACGCCGCAAGTTATGGAAAAAGACAAATGTGTGTGTTGGAAATGGTTTGACGTGAATAATCTTCCAGAGAATTTACTTCTATCCAATCAGAATTTTATAAAAAAATGTTCTTTAGAGTGTTTGTAGATGAGCATCAGGGAAAAGGCGTATTTTGAACGCCGGGTTTGCTATTGCTGCGAGAAGGATATTGTGACTCCGCATAAGTTTTATTCGGAAATGTGCGAAAGTTGCGGAGAATTAAATTATCAAAAAAGAATACAACGGATTGATTTACGCAATCATCATGCATTGGTTACCGGCGGCAGAATTAAAATCGGGTTTGAAACAGCTCGTTTGCTGTTGGAAATGGGAGCTGATGTTACGGTAACATCCCGTTTTCCGAACGATACGTTGAAAAGATTTCAAAAACTTGAGAATTTTAATCAGTATCAACCGCGTTTGCATATTATTGGCGCGGACTTTCGTTTTGTACAGTCGGTGCAGAGTGTAATAGAGTTTTTTAAGGGCAAACCGTTAGATATTTTAATCAACAACGCAGCACAAACAGTACGCAGACCGGCTCCTTTTTATAAGCATTTATTGGAGGCGGAGTTGCAAAGGCCTGCTTTGGAAAATATTGTTTCTTCCGGAATTAAAGTCTTAGCCGATACAAAACTTAATTTGCCGGCTCAAAACAAACGGTTGACTTCAGCGGAGATGTCGCAGTTGGCATTATTGCCGGAGGATCTGATTACGAATGAGAAAATTTTTCCTGCCGGAAAATATGATAAAGATGGCCAACAGCTGGATTTGCGCGATAATAACAGTTGGATGTATGAATTGGAAGATGTTTCTCTGGTAGAGATGTATGAAATTTTGCAAATTAATCTGATAGCTCCTTTTTTGCTGAATACAAAGCTGCTGCCTGTTTTGCAGCAGAATAAAAATATGGCTTTTATTATTAATGTTTCGGCTATGGAAGGCAATTTTTATGCGCCACGCAAACACAGTCGCCATCCACATACGAATATGGCGAAAGCTGCATTGAATATGATGACAAGGACTGTTGCGGAACATTATAAAAATTTGGGCGTTTTTATGAATAGTGTTGATACGGGATGGATAACCAATGAGAAACCTAATCCACAAAATTTGGGCGAAAACGAGCGAAAATCCAAGATGGCGATTGACGAAACAGATGGCGCCATGAGAGTATTGGATCCAATTATTTCAGCCTTACAAAATAAAGAACCTCAGTATGGAAAATTATTTAAGAATTACAGAGAATATAAATGGTAAATTTGGAGAGAATTTGTTTTGCCGGAATATGAATGTGTTTGTAGTTTTTTATTTCAAAGCCGTTTGAGGATTTAATATTTTGGTTCGTAAACCGTGAGTTGAGCATCACCAATACTAACGGCACTCTTTTCAGGGCGCCGTTTTGCTATGCGGGACGAGGCTTTCAGCGGGTCTGAATGTTCTTTTGTGAAAATCGTATTTGGGGAGTTTTTACGAATTCGCTTGACGATAATCCTTTGTTTTTACAGTGCAATAAATTTTTATGCTATAAAATAGAAAAATATCTTGACTTAAAGTATGCTCTAAAATTTATCATTTTCGTGTCTGATATTTATGAGTTATTTCTCGGAGGGAAAAATGAAGATTTTTTTATTTTTATTGGCTGTCGTGGCGGTAATTTTGGCGTGGCGGTTTTATCCGGTAAATTCCTGGGACAAAACTTTCCCAAAAAGCGACAATGTTACTGTTAAAAAGGTAAAATTTAAAAATCGCTACGGTATTGAGCTGGTCGGGGATTTATACATACCCAAAAATAAAGTGACTGAAAAACTGCCGGCGATTGCCGTTTCCGGCCCTTTTGGTGCGGTTAAAGAGCAATCATCCGGTTTGTATGCTCAAACAATGGCGGAGAGAGGTTTTATTACTTTGGCTTTTGATCCGTCTTATACGGGCGAAAGCGGCGGGCATCCGCGTTTAGTCGCCTCACCGGATATCAATACGGAAGACATGAGTGCCGCAGTTGATTTTTTGAGTGTGCAAGATGATGTTGATGCCGATAAAATAGGCGTTATCGGAATTTGCGGATTTGGCGGTTTTGCTTTAAACGCTGCGGCGATGGATACAAGGATAAAGGCAACTGTTACTTCGACGATGTATGATATGAGCAGAGTTAATGCCAACGGCTATTTTGATACAATGGATAAGGAAGACCGTTATAAGCTTAAGCAAAAACTTAATGTCCAACGTACGGAAGACTTTAGAAACGGAACTTATGCAGCAGAAGCAGGGCTGCCGGATAAATTAACAGGAAAAGAACCGCAGTTTGTTAAGGATTATTATGATTATTACAAAACACCGCGCGGATATCATAAGCGTTCTAAAAACTCAAATACGGGCTGGAATATGACATCTTCTTTGTCGTTTATCAATATGCCCATTTTGGCTTACAGCGATGAAATTAAGAGTGCGGTTCTGATGATTCACGGCGAGAATGCTCATAGCCGCTATTTCAGCGAAGATGCTTATAAAAAACTGGTTGGCAATAACAAAGAACTTATGATTATTCCTAATGCCAACCATACAGATTTATATGATAAAACTGATATAATCCCGTTTGATAAAATAACGCAATTTTTCAGAGATAATTTGAAATAGGCGGAATTTTATCCGGTTTGTGATAAGCATCAGCAATGCAACCAGCGCTCTCTTCAGAGCGCTGGTTTGTTGTGCGGGACGAGGCTTCCGGCTGGTTTGAATGTTCGTTTGTGAAAATCGCATTGCGGGAAGATGTTACGAACTCGTGTACTGGCAATCTTTTATTTTTTGACAGCATTATCGGGTTTGAAGTTCGTCGGGGTTCGGAAAATATTTTGCTCATTTTATGTTTTTTTATTTTTGTGTTGACAAGTTGAAAATATGATTTTATATAATAGTCAAATATTAGACTATCAAATAATTTACTAAACGGATTTTATATGAAAAGGGAAGAAGTCAGAGCGTTTGTTAACCAATATTGCCATTTGCGGGATGTACAGTATGCGGCGTATACGGCTTGTGCGAGAAGGCATAATTTAACGACAAATGAGTTGTTTGTTCTGGATATTATTTGGTTTGCAGAGGATGGCTGTTTGCAGTCTTATATTTGTGAAAGAATGTCGGCAACCAAACAAACCATAAGCGCGATAATCAAAAAATTTTGGAAATCAGGTTATGTAACCCTTGCCGAATCTGAAACAGACCGGCGCAATAAAATCATCCGTTTTACTGATAAAGGCTATGACTATGCGAAAAAAATTATTCCTCCGGCGGCAAATGCAGAGATTGACGCGATGGCTGAGTTGGCTAAATCGGAAAATATTGCCGAGTTAGTACGGTTGACAATGTTATTTTCTGGTCTGATGAAGAGAAAATTTGATGAATTGAAATAGGATTATATTAAAATGGAACTTTATGAAGCAATTGAAAAACGCAGGACAATCCGGGATTTTGAAGATAAACCGGTTGATATGGAAGTTATCAAAAAAATTCTTTCCGCAGGTTTGAAAGCCCCGACAAACAATCACTTGCGCCAATGGGAATTTGTGATTATCAATGATAAGAAAGAACGTTTACGCGTACTGAAGCTGGAAGGTATGACAAATCCCGATGATTGTGACAAGATGCTGGATGGTTTCGGCATGACCGATACAGACCAAAGGGGAATGTATCATATCGCAATGCCAAAGCAGTTTTCCATGTTATATAATTCAGGATGTTTAATCTTGCCTTTCTTTAAGTTGCGTGAACCGTTGTTGCAACCGACTTGTCTTAGCTCTTTAAATGAATTTGCCTCTATTTGGCTTTGCATTGAAAATATTTTGTTGGCGGCTGCCGCGGAAGGCATATTCGGCGTTACCCGTATTCCGATGACAGAGGAATTGGAACATATTAGAAAAGCAATCAATCATCCTGACGATTATGCGATGCCTTGTTACATTGCTTTGGGATATCCTGCCAAAGATGCAAAAATACCGGTGCAAAAAGTTATTAATGTTGAAGACAGGATACATATCAATAATTGGTAAAATCGGCTCGGAAACTATGAGGCGAGCCTCGCCAATCCAACGGAGCTTTCTTCAGAGCGCTGGTTTGTTATACGGGATGAGGCTTCCGGCAGGTTTGAATGTTCGTTTGTGAAAATCATATTTCGGGAAGATTTTACGTACGAATTTGTGTATTGATAGTAAAACAATTTTCATCTATGAACAGTTCGCCAGGATTATTTTGGTTCCTTGTTATCATTTAAGCGGTGTATGATGGCGATACATTTTCCCTCAAAGTCTGACAGGGGCAAATTTGTTCCTAGGATATAGGCATCCAGTTCTTCCCCATCACCAGAGACAGTATTTGGAATATAGCCGTAATTAACCGGGTATATGAACCCATGCTTTGGATGAGATGAGCCTAAAGGGCGGTCTATTTGGGCTTTAACAATTTTTCCGATATAATGTTGCGAATTATTCATTTCACTTCTCTGTTTTTTTATTTTAACAAATAAGAAGCTTATTGCCATAGAAATCAGCTCGAAAATTATAAGGTTGGCACAAGTTTGGGGATTTAGAATTTAATTTTTGTTAAAATTTCATCTTTATCATATTCCTTTTTTTCAAGTTTTGGCCAGGTGTCTAGGGAATCATTGTCAAAGCGAGGGAAAATGTGGATATGAAAATGAGGTACTGATTGTTGGGCAGACTTACCGCTGGCGTGTAAAATATTGATGCCGGTGGCGCCGAGGCATTCTTTCAGATGCAAGCTGATTTTTTTGGTAAACTTTATAATGTGTGTCAGCTCTTCCTCCGGGATATCGAAAATATTTTCAAAATGCTTATTGGGGATGACAAGCAGATGCCCGTACACCTCCATATTTCTTGGTAAAAAGCAGGATAAAATATTGTTTTGATAAATTATTTTTGCCGGAAGTTTTTGATTATAAATCTTACAAAAAGCACACTCCATAAACGCCTCCTGTTATTTTATCCTTGTTTGCAGCTTAGTGTAATAGAACATATAAGTCAAAACAAAAGTTGGGGCGGCTGTGATTTCTTGAAACGGCTGTAAATATTTCAGGTTGATTTTTTTTGCGGCAGGTGATTTAATATCCGTGGTAAAAGAAATGTATGAAGATTTTAAATTGGGGTATTTTATTATTTTTGGAGGAAAAGAAGATTTTGAAGATACGAAAGTTTGAGAGGGCTGATTTACCTCAAGTTTTGGAGTTGTGCCGGGAGGTTCGCCAGTATCATACAGATATTCTCGGCGGGTATTTTGCCGAGCAGGACGATGCGTTTGAGCAATCGGGGTTTTTGGCAACTCTGGAAGATGACAGGATGACAGCATTAGTTGCGGAAGAAGGTGAGGAAATTAACGGGTATTTATTGGCGGAGAAAAAGTATTCGCCGTATTTGAGAGAACCAAATGTTGTCCATATTTCAAATATTGGGGTGAAGAAAGGTCTGCGGGGAAAGGGCATCGGAAAAAAGCTTATGGATGCACTTTTTGAGATGTGTAAAGCAGAAGGTGTTGATGAAATCCGGCTTGGAGTATTTAATAAAAATACTGTTGCTTACAAATTTTATGAACGATATGGATTTGAACCCTTTGAACAGAGAATGAGCATCCGGCTCAAAGAACATACAGTTTGAGAAAAGCCGTCCAGTCCGCAAACTGCGGGTCAACTCCGCCCGTTCAGACGGATATCCGGCTTTAGCTTTAGCCTAATCCCATACAGAGGATGGGATACGGGTTTCCCTGTTCGTCAAAGTCAGTCCTTTTATACACTCTGAACCCCATGTGTTCATAAAAGCCGACGGCCTGTGGGTTTTGTTCGTTGACGCACACTTCATTGACGGCGTAGTTTTCGATGCCGTATTTTATCAGTTGCCGGCCCAGCCCTTTTCCCCTTTCTTCGGGCGCTATAAACAGCATTTCGATTTTTCTGCCTTCTATTCCCATAAAAGCGACAGGTTCGCTTTTTCCGTTTTCGGCAATAAGCAAATGCGATACGTTTTTTAATGCATCGGGAACATATCCTTTTATTTTTTCAATTTCTCCGGCAGACAAAAAGAGGTGCGTCGCCTTGACGGAAGCTTCCCATACTTTGACTAATTGCGCTATCAGCAGCGGGGTTCTTTGTGCGGGGATAAGCAGTTTCATTTCAGGGCTCCTGTCTGGTTGGCAATAAAGGAAAAACGGGCAGAAAGCGGGGAAAATCTCTTTTTGCGCGTTACAATGCCGGAATTGCTGTTTGGGCAATACCGGAATTGTCGTTTGATTTTATATATGATTTTTGCGGCAAAAGCAACAGAAAAATAATTGCAAGAAGAAAACAGTCGGCGGATAAAATAAGAGCCCTGCCGGTGGGGCAAGGCTTTTGAAAGAGGCGCACGGGCAGATCCGGTGGAAGACGCGGGCGGAGCCGGTGGAAAATGCGGGCGGTATGCGGCAGCCAGGCGTTTCGTCAGCATGACTGCGGGCGGCGGCTTAAACGTCCGGCGTTTCAGTAATTGAGCCAGAGGACTTTGTTCTTTTGCTTCTTTTCCGCTTTGAATGCCTTATGTGCGAGGACGAGAAGCAGAAGCCCCCAGCAGGCATAAAAAGCGATACAGCAGATAATCAGGGGATGATTAAGTTTTTGAAATCTGACTGCGGCGTAAAAAAGAAGCGTCGTATCGACAGCCACAGGCCATAAAAAATAAGTCATCATCCAGCGGATAATGTTTTGCTGAGTTTTGTATGCCTTAACGGCTTCTTCGGAACTGGCGTACAAATAAGCGTGCTGCTTTTCATATACGTCGATTACCGGGTAGGCGCTTTGCGCGGGATGTATCCCGTACTGGTGCCGGAACAGGCTTACAGCCTCTTCAATCATTTTTTTATTCATAATCCTACAATTTAATAATTAAACAACATAATCGAATTTGGGCGTTATCATAATTCCGTTGTCAGAAAAATCAAGAAATTTTGCGGAAGGAAGGGTAAAATCGGAGATTTTTGTGAAGAAGATGCAGGGGGGATGGCTAGCAGCCGGGGAGGGGAAATAAAAGTACCCGTAAAAAAACGGCGCATTATTTTATAATCTGCTGGACAATGGAGCGCGGGCTTTTTAGACTGAGGGCAATTACATATTAATATTATATCATTATGGAAACAATTGTTATGAGGATTTTAATCTGGGTCGTTTTCGGCGTTGTAAGCTGTCTTTTTTCCGGCTGTTCGCTGGTTACCTGTGCGGCGGGCGGCGGATTTAATTTTTCCAGTTCGCCTTATTCAAGCTGGGAATCGTTTCAGCATGAGGGAGAGAGGTTTTTAATCAGCCCGCACGGAAAAAACGAGTACTACATCAGAAAGTATGACTGTTTTCTGTGGGGGAGTGTCGACCATCCGGTTAAGATGATGATCGGGTCCTTCTTTTTGCAGTACAAGGGATTTCCGTACTTCAGCATTTACCATAAGGGCGAAACGCAGCTTCTGGATGTGCGGGAAAATCCCGAACGGCGCTTTGATGCCGACGGATACGGCGTCCGGGTGCAGATACGCTACCGGGACGGGCGGAATGCGTTTGTGACGGTTACAAATCCGCGGGGAAACGCCAAACGGTTTGAAATGCTGCTGCGGGACTGAACGACTGTGGTGGACTGAACGACTGTTGCGGGACTGAACGGCTGCTGCGGGACTAACGACTGCGGCGGACTGAACGACTGCTGCGGGACTGAACGACTGTGGCGGACTGAACGACTGTGGCGGGACTGAACGGTTGCGGTGGACTGAACGGCTGTGGCAGGATTGAACGGCGGCCGGAAAACGGCTTTTGGCGCGGTGGGCGTTGGAAACAAAAAACAGCTCCTTTTAGGGGCTGTTTTTTTGTAAAATGTCTGCCTTTCGGAGTATCTCGAGATACGGTGCACAACGGCGGCATTCAGGAAATTTTTTCCGGAATTAACATTAAGACGAGAGCGAGAACGAAGCAACAGACCAGCCACGGCTCGGTAATCTTTCCGGCGCCTTCTTCCGAACGGTCAGTTGCAATGTAGTGTTCCGGGTTTTTGCGGTATTTTCGGTTTTCGCTGATTAAATCGGCGATAAGCAAAACGATGCCCAATACCAGAGCGGCACCGGCCCAAACCATAATTTTTGTTTCCAGGGACATACTAATTTACTTTTGGTATAACATAATGATTGTTTGATGCGCGGATTATAATGCCGCCGTGGCAAAAATCAAACTTTTTGGGAAGCGGGAGAGGCGGGAGGCCGGGAAGGAAAGAAATGCGGGAAAGCATTGTGTCCGGCGGAAACAGAACGGCGAAGGCCGGGCAGAGGGAAAAGAAAAGTGTACAATCGTGCGGCAGGCATTGAAATTTTAAATTACGGGATTACAAGGTTGGGGAATTGGCGCGGTGCGGGCGGTATGAGACAGCGGCACGGCGCGGAAAACCCGGGCGGCGGTACGGCGTGGAAAATCCGGGCGGCGGTGCGGTTCGGAAAATCCGGGCGGCGGTGCTGCTTGAAACCGGAAAAGGAAGGAAAAGGTCATGAAGAAAAGTCTGGTTGTTCTGGCGTTCGGGACGCTGGGGCTGGGTATTGCCGAGTTCGGCATGATGAGCATTTTGTCGGCGGCGGCCGAGGGGCTGGGAATTTCGATTGCAAAGGCGGGGCATTTGATATCCGCTTATGCGCTGGGCGTTTGTTTCGGTGCGGTGGCGTTGGTTTTCCTCTCGCGGGGAAAGCCGCTGAAAACACTGCTGATTGCGTTGATGGCGGTGATGTGTGCAGGCAACCTGCTGGCGGTGTTTGCGCCAAATTATGAACTCATGATGATGGCGCGGTTTATCTCCGGGCTGCCGCACGGCGGGTATTTCGGCGTGGCAGGGATTGCGGCGAAGAAACTGGCGGCACGGGGCAAAGAGGTTGAGGCGGTATCGGTTATGATTTCAGGCATGACGGTGGCGAACCTGCTGGGAATACCGATGGCATCGTATCTGACGCATATTATGAGCTGGCATATGTTGTTTGCGGTGGTGGCCGCGTGGGGGCTGTTTACGATTTATGCCATTCGGGAATGGGTACCCGATATTGCACCGCTGCCGGCGACGAACTTTCGGGCGCAGTTTGCGTTTCTGCAAAAGCCGCAGCCGTGGCTTCTGCTGGCGACGATTATGCTCGGCAACGGCGGGTTGTTCTGCTGGTACAGCTATATTAACCCGATTATGGTGGAAACGGCCGGATTTCCGTTTTATTATATGGCGGGAATTATGATGCTGGCAGGGCTGGGGATGGTGCTCGGCAATTTTGTCAGCGGGAGGCTGTCGCTCAGAGTGCCGGCGGTGGAACTGACGATGGCGATGATCGGGCTGATGTTTCTGGCTTCGGCCGGCATTCTGCTGCTGGCACCGCAGCCGTATGTTGCGCTGGCGCTGATGTTTTTTGGGGTATTCGGCCTGTTCGGCGTTTCCAGCCCGGAGCAGTCGCTGATTATCGATACGGCAAAGGGCGGCGAAATCCTCGGCGCTTCCGGTGCGCAGGTGGCATTTAACCTCGGCAATGCGCTCGGGGCTTATTTCGGCGGTCTGCCGATTGCCGCGGGATATGCGGTGCAGACGTCGGCAGCACCGGGTACGGCCTTATGCCTGCTGGGGCTGGCTACGGCTTATTATTTCGGCAAAGGGTATCGGCGGGCACAGGCGGCAGCGGCGGAAAACGGGAGCAAAACGGGGAAACAGGAATTGCGGACGAAAAACGGGGAAGAGTGAAAAAATGCAAGCGAAAAATATTTTTGCACTTTTATTGCCAAAAGTCTTGATTTTGATTTACGGACTTCCTAATTCAGAATCAGAACGTGGTACATATGCAAGCCGCCGATGAAACCGGAACCGCGGGAGATGTTTCCGAGCGGGGATACGCAGAGCGGCTGATGCAGACACGAACAGATTTTGGAGGATAAAATGACTGATACAAATATGACACGCAAAGACAACAATCACGGAATGCCTACGCATTACGGTTATAGAAACAAAGACTTTAACGATATGGTCAACAGCTTTTTCAACAACTGGCTGGACTTTCCGTACGAAAATACCGCAATGAAGGCGGCCGAGCCGAAGCTGGAAGTCAGCGAGGACGAAAATGAAGTCAAAGTTGCGGCTGAATTGCCGGGAATGAGCGAGAAGGATGTTGATTTGGAGATTTCTGCCGACGGGTATCTGACAATTTCGGGTGAGAAAAAGCAGGAGCGCAAAGAACATGGCAAGGGAAGCTATTTTTCGGAATTTTCTTACGGGTCGTTCAAACGGACGGTGGCTCTGCCGTGGGATTTGCGGTTTGACGACGCAACGGCCGAATTTAACAACGGTGTGCTGAATGTCGTTATTCCGAAGTCGCAGGATGAGAAGGGCAAAAAGCGTAAAATTGAAATTACGCGTAAATAAGCCTGCAAGCGTCGGGGCGTTTTGCCGGGCGCATTGCCGGGACAAAATTTTGTAAGCTGCTAATGGACAGAAGGGGCGGTGCAATGCCGCCCTTTTTGTATGTCTGCCCATCGGTTTGGGCGGACGGGAAAAGACTTTTGCCGCGGGCTTTAAACACGGGCGGCGGGCAGTTATATAATCAGGCAGCAGCGAAACAACCGGACAGAAAGGAGGCAGATGATGAAAGCCGGACCACGGATTAAAGTTACCAAAGACGGACCGTATGAAGTTCATAATATCGACCGTATTATGCGTTATCAGATTATTCCCGACGACGAGGGGGCAAGCGAGGAATACAGGGCAGACAGAAAGTACGATGTTGCGCAGAACCCGGTTTACGTCTGCCGCTGCGGGCGGACGCACCGCGCACCGTTTTGCGACGGTTCACATGCGGCGGCGGCCTGGGACGGCGAGGAGAGTGCCGGTTTTGCGCCGCTGGAAGACGGAGCGGAATATTTTGAAGGGCCAAACCTGCGGCTGGCGGATAATCCGAAGTTCTGCGCATATGCACGGTTTTGCGACGCAAAAGGGCGGGTGTGGAACCTTATTAATGCGGGAAACGACCGTGCGGACAAGCAGGCTATCCGCGAGGCGATGCTTTGCCCGGCGGGCAGGCTGGTAATGTACGATAAGGAAAGCGGCGAGGCATATGAACCCGAATATGAGCCTGAGGTGGCGGTGCTGGAAGATCCGGTTATTGAGGCGAGCGGGCCGGTTTTTGTCAAAGGCGGCATCGAAGTAGAGAGTGCTTCCGGACGCAGCTATGAAGTGCGCAACCGGCAGACGCTGTGCCGTTGCGGGCGTTCGCACAACAAGCCGTTTTGCGACGGTTCACACGCGGCGCAGCCGGTGTTTAAGGCTGCCGGCGAAGGGGAGAATAGCGAAGCTTAGCGTCCCAGAGTTCGTTTTCTGATAGAAGCAACCATTGCTGCGTTTGCCTCTGAGGAATTGGCGCTGGTATTGCGGGCGGCAGCGTTTGGAATGGTGTCATGAGCGACAGTATCGGCGGTGTGTACGGTGTCGTGAGTGGCTGTGTCGGCGGCGCTTGCGGAGATGCCGTGTGTGGCAGAACTTGCGGCAGCGTTTGGAAAGGCCGTATCGGCGGCGCTGGGAGCGGTGGCATTTTGTGCAGGATTTCTGCCGTTATTCATCTCATCTGCCGGGCGGTTGAAAGCTTTGTCAAAATCTTCGTGCATTTCCTGTTTCAGCCGTTCCCTCTCCAGCTTATGAAGAGTGGCAATATCTAATTGGCGGACGTTTGCGGTGTAACGGTTGTTTTCTTCGGTCGGGGCGTAGTAATGTCCTCTGATTATGGCATAGTATCCGGCATCGCTTAATTTTTTTTCTTCGCGCCCCAAAATACTCTCGCTGTCTTCTTTCCAGCGGGCTTCCGTATCTTTCAGGAAGGTGGGACAAGCTGTGCCAAAATTTTCTCTTACATATTGCTGTGCACTTTCGTAGTCTTCGTTTTCATAAACGAGAGGGCGGTCTTCTTTTTTCAGAGTGAATTTTGAGGCGTAGCGTTCATAAAACCCCGGAAGGATTTTGTCCGCTTCTTCCTGTTTTTGCTGCGCGCATAAAACGGCGAGCTTGTCGGTCAGGCCGACGACGTTGTTATGAACCGCAAGGGATTGATAATCTTTCAGCGACAATATGCCCGCCTGTGCCTTGGGATACCACATGTTATCGTTTTCAACAGGATTGAACGGGTCTTTCCGGTTGCGGTTAATATTGTGTAAAGCCGTTTTGGGTATAATCAGGTGCATTGTCGGCGGCCGGATTGTTTTGTTTTCAACTTTCAAATCATTGAGTGGGCATCCGTCATAAAAAGCAACAGGAGCTACGACCTCCCGGTATTCAGCGAGGGCTTCCTCCGGCGTTTGGGGATTGTTGGCGGTATCAGGCATGCACGTTCTCCGTTTGTTGTTTATCAATAAAGAAATTATATCATAATGCAGGCAAAAAAGCAACAGCTTTACGGAAAATGACAAAAAGCGGCGGTTATGCGGCGATTATGCGGCTGTGATGTCGGCGATTATGCGGCTGTGATGTCGGCGGTTGTCAGCGGGATGACGGTTTTGAGCGCGGGGAGCGGCAGTTCAACCTGATAGCCAATCATGCCGGCGCTGAAAATTATGGTGGGAAATCCGGCAGCGGTCTGGTCGACAACGGTCGGAAACTGCTTTTTCATGCCAATCGGCGAGCAGCCGCCGTGAACATAGCCGGTTAAGGGGAGAAGGTCTTTCTGTTTCAGCATTTCCACCGATTTTTCATTGACGGCGCGGGCGGCTTTTTTGAGGTCCAGTTCCGCGGCAACAGGCAGCATAAAAACGTAATGGGTGCCGGATTTGCCGGTGGTTACCAATGTTTTGAACACCTGTGCCGGATTTTGCCCGAGGGCGGCGGCGACTTCAGTACCGGAAACGGCTCCGGTGTCGGCATAGCAATAGGTCTTGTAGGCAATTTTGTGTTTGTCGAGAATACGCATGGCGTTGGTTTTGACATTTGACATAGCGGCAATTTTCCTTACAGCATTATTTCTTGCAGCATTATCAGGCTGCCGGTTATGTATAAAACGGGCGGCAGTATTTGTAAAGCGAAATCTGTACCGTATATTTACGGGGTGCGTGTTTGCCGTAAAAGAAAAGCCCTTGCGCGGGGCAGGGGCTTTTCAGAGAGTTGGCAGCAGCAGGGGCTACAGCACGATATTGCCAAAGCGGGTCTTGAAAATCTGCAGGGCTTTGGCCGAAAGCTCGTGAATCTTGTTATAAAAAACAATCAGGGCGAGGTCGGCGTTTTCTACAAATTCCGGTTCGACATCTTCGTCAAAACGGTTTTCAGAGATAAATCCCTTTAAGAAGCAGGCGTCTCCCAGACAAATAAGCTCAACCTGTTCGGCCGGGGTTAACACACTTCTTGACAATGACTGCGCAGCGGCAACGGTATAGTCCTGGCTGCATAAAACAACATTTTCCATAATGATAAAAATTACATAAATTTAATAAAACATTCTTTAATATAGCGTAAAATAAGCAATGAGGCAAGCAAAAAATGCGTAAAGGGCAATTTTTTTTGCAAAAAGGTATGGATTTTGCAAAAGGGGACGGTATTAACAAGGGGGAGGGGGACGGCGTTTGCGGAATGAGCTTCGGCGTTTGCAGAATGGGAGATGGCGTTAGGCGCAGGCAGGCAGGAAGCGGCGGGCGCAACCGGAGCATTTTGTGAAAAAAAGGCTTGCAATTTAAAAAAATCAGGGTATAGTCGGCGTTGTCCTTGCCGTGGACGGCTGTCTGCGGCTATACATTAATTTTGTTGAGAATCCACAAGGAGATTTTATTTATGACTAAATACGAAGGTATGTTAATTGCCCGTCAGGATCTCGGCCAGTCTCAGGTTAACGACATTGTTGCGTCTTTGTCCGAAGCCATCAAGAAAGAAGGCGGAGAAGTTGTCAGCGTTGACAACTGGGGGCTGAAGAACCTGGCTTACCGCATTAAAAAGAACCGCAAGGGCTACTATGTTGTTTTGAACATTTCCGCTCCGGCAAACGCAATTTTCGAATATGAGCGTCTGGCCCGCCTGAACGAAGACATTATTCGTTTCATGACGGTCAAAGTTGAAGAATTCAGCAGCAAAAAAGAAGAAAAAGCCGCTGAAGAACAGGCTTAAGATTAGGAGTATGGAATAATGGCAAACAAAGGATTTTTTAAGAGAAAGAATTTCAGCGACAATCCGGATTTCGTGATTGATTACAAAGACACCAAGTTTCTTTCCCGCTATATTTCGGAAAAAGGCAAAATTATGCCGAGCCGCATTACGAACGTAACCGCAAAAACCCAGAGGGAAATTGCCCGCGCCATCAAACGCGCCCGCTATGTCGCCCTCCTGCCGTATGTTGCTAACTAAGGAGACAAAAACAATGGAAATCATTCTTTTGGAACATGTCGAAAAATTAGGCAAAATGGGCGATAAGGTTCACGTTAAGAGCGGATATGCCCGTAACTATCTGCTGCCGCAGAACAAAGCTTTGCGCGCGACGGAGGCAAACGTTGCTTATTTTGAAAAGCAGCGTGCGGAATTGGAAGCCCGCAACAAGGCTCTGTTTGAAGAAGCAACCAAGAAAGCCGAAGAACTGAAGGGCTTTTCCGTGGTTGTTATCCGCCAGGCGGCCGAAACCGGCCAGCTGTACGGTTCGGTTACCATCCGCGATATCGCTCATGCGATTAACGAGGCCGGGGTTGAATTGGAACGCCGTTTCGTTTCGCTGGACAAGCCGATTAAATATCTGGGCGTTTATCAGGTTAAACTGAGCCTGCATCCGGAAGTTTCGCAGACGATTTTGGTTAACGTTGCCAGAACCGCCGACGAAGCGAAGAAACAGGAAAAGGCTTACAGCAACGAGACCGCAGAAGCAGCGGCTCCGGTTGTTGAAGCGCCGGTTGCAGAAGCAGCCAACTAAGAAAAATCGCAAGAAGAGGCTTAGAAGAGGGGTGCATCAGCGCCCCTTTTTATGTAGACATTTGTGTAGACAGAGGGACGGATTTGCGTGGAGAGAGGGCTGATTTGTATGGAGAGGAGCCGAGCAAGGCAGGGTATGGCTGAGCGCGGCAGGATGCGGCGGATAAGATCAGCGGAATTTTTTCGGTGAGCGGTCAACTTCCAGCGTGATGTATTCAGGCGGGATGCAGCCGTTGGCCAATACCAGAAAATAATGTTTTATCGCAGCCCATGGCGAATAAGGAAGGTATTCGTCTTTTTCGCACAGGTGCCAGTCGACAGGGTCGGCGGCGGCGGAAGCTTTTATTTCAGCAATGCCGCTTACGGGGAAAATGTTTTCAAAATCGGGATTGTCCAGAATGGTCCGGCGCAGGTCTTTGGCATAGATTGCCTCGACAATGCCGTCTTTGAGGAGCTGTTCCAAGTTGACGGATATGATGTCGGCGCAATGTACCAGCGTGTTCAGATAAGGGTGTCGGAAGGTGTCGGACGGAGCGGTTTCGGTCAGGGCACAAACGGAGCGCAGCCGGCCGGGGAACGTATTTTCAAGATACTGCATAATGCCGGCAGGGTCTTCCGTCCCGGCTGAATGCGCATGTACTTTCAGACGGCCGGAAAAGTTTTCATCGCGGGGAAGCGCGGCGAGCGATTTGTATCCTTCGGCTTTGATTTTATCGTATTGGTAGGTATAGATATACATCTTCATAGCAGGCGCTTTCACAATCAAGAACGGAACCTGAACTTAATTGTAGCAAACCGGGGCGGAATTGTCAACAGTAGCGAAAGGGCGATAAGTATAGGTGATGGCAGTGGCCGTGAGATGGAGAAAGTGGCGGCTGCGGGATGGCGAAAATGGCAGCCGTGACATGGAGAAAGCGGCAGTTTCTGGATGGCGAAAACGGTGGTTGCGGGATGGAGAGAGCGGCGGTTGCGAGATGGAGAAAACGTCAGCTGTGGGATGGCGAAAATGGCAGCCGTGACATGGCGAAAGCGGCTAAAAAAATATTGACATTTTGTCTAATTGTGCTTAAAATGCACTCCAATTACTAATTACTTAAATATTTTTATTTATGAAACTCAGATTTATTATTATTTTGGGCTTGCTGCTTCTGGCATGGAACAGCTGCCGCCATAATGAAACGAAAGCGCCCCTGGCGAAAGAAGCGTACGGATATGCCCGGCTTGACACGCTGAAACAATTGCTGACAATTAACGACGAAACGGCGAAAGATACGGCTGATGCCGTGAAAACGTACATAACGACGTATGCCGATTTTGGCGTTGGCAATGAAAAAATCGATTTGCGCGAAAAAGTTTACGTCTATGCCCGGGAAAGTACGGTCGAGCTTGTCAGCCATATGGATACTGACCGGCTGGCGGGATTGCTTCACGGCGCGGACAAACTGGCCCTGCATAATCTGCCGCGTTCGCCGATGACGTATCTGGTGCCGGGGCTGGCAGCGATTTTGCTGCTGCTTTATTATATCGGTTACAGGATGGTACTGAATATGCGCATGTCGGGCTGGCTTTTGCTGCGAACGGTGTGGGGCTTTTCGGTTTTAATGCTTGTTCTGATGATTATCGGCCTGTTTGCCAAATGGCCCGTATTAGGCCGGGAGACAATTCCGGTTAAGGCGGAGCAAATGAATGGCGTCATTTCCGGTACGGCTGTCAGTACAGATATACTGACAGGAAAACCGATTGGCTCATTGTCTGAGAAGACGGCCTACCTCTGGGAAGGACAGTATATCTATGCTTCCGGCGAGATTTCGCACGGCGAACTGGGGTTTTTGCGCGATGCATACAATGAAATGACCGCTACTTTGCGCCGGTTGGTTTGGATTATCGGGTGCTTCTTTCTGTTTCTCGGGATGAGGATTGTTTCCGCCTGGGCGCTGCAACGCATTGAAAGTCTGACAAAGATAATGCATCTCGGGATGATGATGGCATTTTGCGGCGGAGCTGCGGCAGAACTGCAAAAATGCCGGGCGGCGGCAGGATGCTGCAAAGGCTGTGAAAACGATTCTTGCGGCGGACATTGCGCCGGGGGAGAAAACTGCTCCGGGTGCACGTGCAATGCTGGGAATGAAAACGGTACCGGTGATGAAAACGGTGCCTGCCGTGATGCAGCCGACGAAAGCTGTTCCCACAACGATACGGATGATGAAAGCAGTTCCAGCGGCAATGCGGATCACGAAGACAGTACCCGCAAAATTACTGCGGCCGGGGAGAACAATCATCCGGCCAAATAGTTATTATGCTGTATTGTGCTGCAAAACGGAAAGGGTACCTTTGGGTACCCTTTTTTGCGTTTAAAGTTTGTTTTGTCCGAGTGATTGTGCGTCGGTTAAAAACAGTTTTATTGGTCGAGGAATGACCGCAGTTTTTTGCTCCGGCTCGGGTGTTTGAGCTTGCGCAGCGCTTTGGCCTCAATCTGGCGGATACGCTCGCGGGTTACGTTAAACTGCTGTCCGACCTCTTCCAGCGTATGGTCGGTGTTCATACCGATACCGAAACGCATACGCAGGACGCGTTCTTCACGCGGGGTCAGCGATGACAGAATGCGGGTGCAGGTTTCCTTCAAATTCGAATGAATGGCGGAATCTATCGGCTGCAGCGCATTCTCGTCGGCAATGAAATCGCCCAGAGAGGAATCTTCCTCGTCGCCGACCGGGGCTTCAAGGCTGACCGGCTCTTTGGCAATCTTCATCACCTTGCGGATTTTGTCAACCGGCATGGACAGGCGTTTGGCCAGTTCCTCCGGTATCGGCTCGCGGCCCATTTCCAGCATCATCTGGCGCGAGGTGCGCACGAGCTTGTTGATGGTTTCTATCATGTGAACCGGAATGCGGATGGTGCGTGCCTGGTCGGCGATGGAACGCGTAATCGCCTGGCGTATCCACCATGTCGCATAGGTCGAGAATTTGTAGCCGCGGCGGTATTCAAACTTGTCTACCGCCTTCATCAGGCCGATGTTGCCTTCCTGAATCAGGTCAAGGAACTGCATGCCGCGGTTGGTGTATTTTTTGGAAATGGAGATAACCAGACGCAGGTTGGCTTCAATCATTTCCTTTTTGGCGCGTTCGGCTTCGCGTTCGCCGCGCTTAATCGTATCTACCATTTTGCGGTATTCGGAAATCGGCAGGCCGCATTCTTTGCTCATCTCGGCCAGAGAATTGCGGAGTTCGGTGATTTCGGCACGGTTGTCGTTAATAAAATTCTGCCAGTGCTTGTCTTTCTTTTCCGCCATTTTTTCAACCCAATGCGGGTCGAGTTCGGAACGCTGGTAGGCTTCAAGAAAGTCTTCGCGTTTAACGCGGGCGTTTAGAGCGAGGCGCATCAGCTTGCCTTCGACGCCCATCAGGCGGCGGTTCAGCTCGTTCAGCTGTTCGACCAGCTCTTCGACGCGGGCAGAGTTAAGATGGATTGAACTCATCAACTCAATCAGTTCCTTTTTGATGTTGATATATTTTTTTTCCAGCGAGGTCTGCGCCTTGCGTCCGGCCAGAATGGCCTTCATGCGCTGCGCCTGAATGCGGCTCAGCTCGTCATAATAGCTGGAGATTTTGTTTAAGATGTCCAACACGGGCTCAAACAGCGCTGCTTCCATGGCGCTGATGGAAGTAGTGCTGTGTCCGCCTTCTTCATCCTCGTCGTCGAGTTCGCCGTCGGTTTCGCCGTCCATCTCGCCGGTGTCTTCAACGTCTTCTTCTTCGGGCTCATCGTCGACCGTGCCGTCAAATTCGATATCGGTTTCCAAATCGTCGTCGATTTCGTCAAGGTTTTTGCTTTCCAGCTCTTTGGTAACCTGTTCAAGGTCGTCGTCAACCGGTGCGGCATCGTCGTCATAGACAATCGCTTCGGAATCAACGCCGTACATCATTTCAAGGTCAATGATGTTGCGCAGCTGCATGGTGCCGGCGACCAGCTCGTCGCGCCATTTGGAAATGGCTTTCAGCGTCATCGGGTTTTCGCACAGGCCGCCGATCATCACGGTTTTTCCGGCTTCGATGCGTTTGGCGATGGCAATTTCGCCTTCGCGCGACAGAAGCTCGACGGTGCCCATTTCCTTCAGGTACATCCGCACCGGGTCGTCCGAGCGCATCAGGTCTTTCGCGTCCAGATTGCCGACGGCGTCATCGTCTTCCAGCACGTCGTTTTCCGGTTCGTTTTCCGTCTCGCCGCCTTCGTCGTCAAAATCTTCGGTTTCGTCAGCCGAGATGATGCTGATTTCCATATCGGAAATTGCAGCCATAATGTCTTCTATCTGGTCGGAGGTTTCTTTTTCGGACGGAAGCGCCTGATTAAGCTCTTCAATTGTGATATAGCCCAGCTCTTTGCCTTTGGCAATCAGCTTCTTCAGAGCGCTGCCGAATGAATCCAAGAGGGGGGCATCAGACGTTTTGTAATCTTCGTTATCTGTATCTGACATGTCGTTCCTTAAAATCGATTTTAAATTGCCTTTTATACGTAGTATAAACCGGCAAAAAATTGCAAGCGCTTAAAGAGATAATCTGCCGAATCGCGTTTGTCAAGTGTTAAATCCGCAAAATCCCGATTTTTTTTGCAACAAAAAGGGGAGATAATACGAAAAGCCGCGGCGAGGGGCAGATATGGCGAGAAAGGTGCGAAGAAGATGCCGATGGGCGAGAGGCGCGGAAAAGATGTCGGGGCGAGAAAGGTGCGAAGAAGATGCCGATGTGGCGAGGGGCGCGGAGACAGCAGCAAGAGTACCGGCGGCGGGGCAAAAAGGTGTTGAGAAAAAAGGTACCTTATTTTTCCACAATATGCAATAAAAAATTTTTCAATATATACAATCATATAGCTTTATATCTTTTTGCTTATATCAGAGGTACAATTTTATTCATCAAGATAGTTTTTTTGATAGTTCAGTTTAACCCAAAAGGTCTAAAATTTAGGAGAACCGTTATGAATACAGCAACAGAAAGAATTATGAAAACAAAAGAAAAAATTGCAAAACTGAAGGAGCAAATCAGAAGAAAAGCGGCAACGGCCGGAATTATTTTGGCGGCGTCAGCAACGATGGCGTCGTGTTCGCCGAAACAGGCGCAGCAATCGGAAGAAAACACGGACAAACAAGAGCAGCTTTCCGCGCAGGGAGAACAAAAGCACGATGAAACAACGGCGTCTTTTGAGGATGCTCGCTGGCGGGAAGCTTGTTTGGCGCAGCAGGTGGAAAAATATAAGCAGATGATTGCCGACGGGGCGGATTTGGACAAACGCAATTCGCGGCAGTATGGAAAGTCTGTGTTGTTTGAAGCCGTTGAGTGGGACAATATCAAAGGAGCAGAGCTCTTGCTCAAAGCCGGAGCCAATCCAAATCTCAGTATGGAAGGGGAACAAGGAGAAACGCCGGTTTTTTATGCCACATCGCTTGAGATGGTCAAACTTTTGGAAAAATACGGCGCAGACCTTAATTATAAAAACAAGGACGGCAAACAGGCGCTGTATACTTATAGCGGTTACGGTCTTGTTGATAAGCCCGCGTGGAATGAACAGGTGGTTTCTTACCTGATTGAAAAGGGAAACAGCCTTGGCAATTTGGACAATTATGTTGCGAGTGATGCCGGGCGGGTGAAGTTCTGTCTGGAGCATGGTATCAAAACGGATATGCAAAAGGCACTGGTTTCGGCAGCCAATGCGGCAGATGCAGAGGCGGTGCGGCAGGTACTGGCCAATGGCGGCAGGAAGTATGTCAACAGTACGTATACCGATGACGGTATAATTTCAACGCCGCTGCTTGATGTTGTGACAAATATAGCTTATTCCAAGGCAAACGAAAGGGCAAAAGACGGCTTTGAGAAACGGTATAATGATGTTGTTCGCCTGCTGATTGACAACGGTGCGGATATTCACAAAAAAGGTAATGCCGGATCTCCGGTTGAACTGGCACAGCAACGCGGAGAAGACAAACTGATAGATTTTATGCAGAAATGCACAGTTGAACGGACGGCAAAAACACAAGCCATGCAGGCGGCTAGGGCAAGATAGGCTCAGGGGGCGGCCTTTATGTTTGGCAACTGCCGCGGTTTTTTCAGGCTGTTTGGGTTGGACGGCCGTGATTGAGATTATCCGGTGGTGAGTCTGTTTGTGCAAAGAAGAGGAGGGGGAGCCGGTTTTATTTATGTTGACAGCGGGAATTCGTGCTTGACAGCGGGGGCTGCGGCACGATATTCTGACGGCAATACGGGAGCTTGGCCGGAATGGCGGCAGGCTTTCAGGCAAAGCGGAGTACGGCAGCAAAAACATGATGTGGTCAAAGGCAGAACTGGAAAATCTGGCGCTCGGCGGGGCGGAAGTAGCGGCTGAACGGGTGATGAAACATTTATCGCGCCCGGAAAACGCGGATATTTTTGCGGCCGAGAACTTTTCGTATCTGTGGGGAGCGCTCGGGGTTGCCGGCCTTAGAGGAACAGATGCCGCGGCCCGGCGGAAAATCTGGCAGGTGCTGAAAGAAAACGGCGTGCCGGACGCGTTTGAAAAAGGAATACTCGGAGATTTTACGCGGGAACTGGCGGCGCGGCATAAAGACAACCGGCTGCGGGCATGGCACGGGCTTGATAATTTTCAGGCCGGAATTAAGTTTCAGAAAACGATACTGGAAAAACTGGCAAAATATGATAAAGAACTTGAAGAAGATGTTTTACCATATTGTTTTGATTATAAAAAACTGATTGATGAACTGAATGTTAAAGAATTGGGCGGCCGGCTGAAAGCCTATTTGGAACGGTTACGCGGGCAGGGGGCGGCCTGCGGGATTTCGGGCGACGCGGTAACAGCTGTTTACGAAAAGCGGGCGGCGCTGCGCCGGCTGTGCGATGTGGCGGCTTATACGCAGCGGCGGTTAAGCGAAGCCGAAAAAGACTATTTGTTCCGCTATCTGCGTGAGGCAGCGGCTGACGGCTTTGCGCCGCAGGGCATCGGGCTGGACGATACGGTTTTGTCCAGGCTGGCGGCGGACGACGCTTTGAACGGGCTTTCCGAACTTGAGGCGGCACCGCTTTTGGCACGCAATGCGGAAATCGGAGAATTTGCGGCGGGGCTGGAAGAGGAAACCGGCTTTTGCGAGGAAACGGCAGCGAAACTTATTCGGCATGAACCGGGAAAAATACACCCGCTGACGGAAAGGTGCCTGCATCTGATTGAAACCGGGGCGGCGCCGAAAGGCATGGTGTTTGCGCTGGCGCTGCTGGAGCTTAATCAGGTCAAGTCGGCGGTGCGGATTTTGCTGGAGTTGGCTAAAAAAGGGCGGGCGACGGAGATGTGCGGCTTTTTGCACCGGTTGCTGCCTAAAGCCAAGGGAGCGGAAACGCTGATTGCGGATATGGTGCGGATTAATCTGCAAAATCTGCCCGAATTGCCGGCGAAAGGGGTTACGGCGTCGGAACATGCCGCTTTTCGCCATTATGCGGCGCAGCGGGCATTGTGTGCGGCGCGGGATTTTGCCGAAACGGGATGCGCGGTGCAGGCTGCGGTTTTGCTCAAATTTCTCGTTCAGGAAGGCTGGCTGGCTCCGGACAATGAATGCGGCGTCGGGAACGGCGGAACGCAAAGCCTGATGCGGGAGTTTATTGTTTTGGCGAATACGCTTGCGGCGGCGGACAGCCGGCTGGCGGCGGAGATGGCCGCTTTGGCAGAAAAAATGAAACTGAATGTTTACCGAAATACCGACGGTGTGTTTATCGGGACGGCCGATGATAATCCGCTGACGTCGGCACGGCGGCGGCTGGAACGGGCGGTTTTGGGCGCAACGACGATTGACCTGAGTGCGGCAACGGCAAAAATGCAGAGGCTGGAAAAGGCGACATACGGCGTTTATCAGAGCTTAAAGGGGACACTGGCGGCGAAAAGCGCAGCTTTGAAAACTGTGTCAGCCGGTAAAATGGTAACGGAAGAAATATCCGCTGCGGAAGAAGAAAAAGATGAACCCCAAAAAATGCCTGAACAGGGAGAAAAAGCAGCGGCTGTTGTACCATCGGAGGTTTTGCCTGTGTCTGAAACTCCTGTAATGGTATCATCGGAAGCTTTGATTGCAGAACCGGAAGTTCCGATAGCAGAGCCTGAAGCTCCGATGGCAGAGTCTGAAGCCCCGATAGCAGAACCGGAAGCCCCGATGGCAGAGCCTGAAGCCCCGATGGCAGAGCCTGAAGCCCCGATGACAGAGCCGGGAGTTCCGATGACAGAACCGGAAGCTCCGATGGCAGAACCGGAAGCTCCGATGGCAGAACCGGAAGCTCCGATGGCAGAGCCGGAAGTTTCGGAATTTTCTGCAAAAACACCGGAACAGCCTGCGGAGATATCGGAACTTCCTGCAATTGAGGAATGGGGCGATGAAGGGGAGGAGGCTGCGGAAGGCAGGGCAGACGATGCGTCGGCGGACGATAAGAAAATAAACATAAGCAGTATTTTGAATATCTCGCCCAAAGAGATAGACAGGCATTTTGAGCGGATTAAGAATATTACGACAGCTGCGGTGAAACGGGCGGAAGAGCAGGCAGCACAAATTAAACGCAGGGTGGAAAGTGCGGATTTGGCGAATTCTCCCTCGGTCGGGAAAATCCGGGCATTGGCGCAGAAAATAAAGTTTTTCGGCAAAAAATAACCTGTTTCTTTTCGCAAAGAAACAGGTTTTGTTTTTGAAGCAGGCATTGGGCTTTTTCGCAAAAACCGAATGCCGGAATGTTTTAATAAAACAATTTGTCGTAAGACAAATTAAAAAAGCAAATTTAGATTTATATAGATTTAAGTGCGTTCTTTTTAAGCAGAGCTGCCTATTTTCACAAACGAACAGCCCTTATCTATGACTAAAGAAGTTGTATCCGCTAAGTTATAGTATCTGACAAAGTAATATTTTTCTAAAAAGCCCTTCCGGTTTTCACAAAGGGGAAGGGGACGCCTGCGTTGCTTTCGCCTATAGCATTGCTTTCATAGTATTGCGTTTGCTGAAAACAAAGGCAGACTATTTTTGAGAGAATTTGAAAAAAATATCAGAATTGTAATTAAGTGGGAGAACATATAGCATTACGGAAATTCTTTGTCAAGACAAATATCAAAAAAATCTGACGGGAGGAAACGGCAGGGAGAGGGAATAAGACGGAAAGTCTGTGCAAGCGGGCAGGCCGGGGCAGCGGAAATAAGGCGGAAAGTCTGCGCGAACGGGCAGGTCTGGTGCAGTGGAAATAAGGCGGAAAGTCTGCGCGAACGGGCAGGTCTGGTGCAGTGGAAATAAGGCGGAAAGTCTGC
>ERZ779861.411-NODE-411-length-62714-cov-4.047751_pt1 | contig 62714 bp, 56 predicted proteins | sample MGYA00511558_ERZ779861 | MGnify/ENA primary metagenome ERZ779861 (study PRJEB29588, sample SAMEA2163432) | human gut metagenome | biome: human gut; feature: human-associated habitat; material: faeces | place: Denmark | collected 2008/2010 ...
GGGCCGCCGCTCGCTTGTAGCTTCTTCTTTCCATTCCTTTTCCTCCTGACAAGCGTGGTTCCTGACATCATGGTAACATTTTTTCTGACAAATGTCAACATAAACGAAATAAGTCTCAAAAGTTTTCCATCTCGCATGTTTGCCTATTTTTTCTTACCCATATTAACGATGTTTCAAATGCAATTCTCATCCTGTATACAAATACCCGACACCAGTTACATAACGACCGGCGTCGGGTACGAAATTCGGAATTTCAGGTTATAAAAATCTCATTTGCTTGTATGTTTTTATTACGGCCGTCCTCGCATGAAACTTTTAACGATGTTTGGCGGGCTTTGGTTTGATACCGAGAAAAGAGGAAAGAAAAATATTGTGGTAACCGATAAGATACGCGGCACCGGCGACACAAATAGTGGGTAATACCACGAGAAAATGTGCCAACGGGTTGTGCGGCATAAAAAGCTGCCACCAACCGGCGTACATAGATTCCCACAAACGTGCAATGATATTTCCCAAACGAAGCCAAGAAATACCCGTATAATAATAAACCAGATTCATCACCGCCAAAAGAAGATTAAACAGGTTGGCAAGAAGGCCGATATAAAAACCTTTCCACAATATTTTTTTTGCACGTCCGCCATCGACACGGATGCGATCTTTTCCACCGATATTCCACATCAGATGGTAGATGAGATACCAATAAAAAGCCATCGTAAACAATCCGCAGAAAAACATCGTAAACTTGTTTTGCATCGTAAAAACAAAGACCATCAAACTAAACAAAGCTAAGGCGAACTGATTAACCTGAAATTTCAGAACCGTGCCGCGATGCTCTTTTGCGATCTGGAATAATTGCATACCGTTACCCTCTTCTCTTCTCGCTGTCAAAAGCGTATGGAAACGACCATACACACAACAAACGATCACTCGATAAATCATCATAACCGGATACAGTCTGTAAAATCAAGCAATTCGGTGTGAATTTCGCACATCTTATTCAAAATTTACACTTTATCCATAAATGTATTTTGATATTTTATATAATAGAAATAATGAAACAGCTATCACATTTTTGATTTTTCATCGATTCAGCATCATGCGAAAACAAACAAAGAGGTAAAACATGGCCGATTATAAAGATGTTGATTTGAACCAATATCCGCAAATTTTACAAGATTTTGCGCAGTACAAGTTGGATATGGAGTGCTCAAAGAATACCATATCGGACTATCTGATGGATTTAACATTGTTTTTGCAATACATCACACTGTTGCGCGCACACGCAAGTGATTTTTCCGATATCCATCAAATGGACATCATGCATGCCGACCTTGCGCTTCTCGATTCGATCAAGCCCAACGAGGTCCGCGATTTTCTCACCTATACAAACCTGCAGCGAAATAACAGCGCCGCAACGCGTGCAAGAAAGCTTTCTGCCATCAAATCCCTCTATCACTTTCTCAACGATAGATACGTTACAGACTACAATCCGTGTCTTCATATTCAAACGCCGAAAAAAAACACAGCTCTCCCCAAATTTCTTACGCTGAAAGAAAGTGTGACATTGCTTGATTGCATCAAAAATGACGTAGAAAGTAAAACACGAGAAAGAGATTACGCCATTGTTACACTGTTTTTGAATTGCGGCATGCGCTTAAGTGAACTTGTCGGGATTGATTTAAATGATATGGATTCCAATATGGAAACGCTGCATGTGACCGGAAAAGGCAACAAAGAACGTTTGCTGTATTTAAATGACGCTTGTCGCGCAGCGTTGAAAGCATATTTCCCCGTTCGGGCACCTTTGGCAGCACAGGCGAAAACGACCGACCGCACAGCATTGTTTTTAAGCAGCAGATCACGCCGTATTTCGCAAAAAACGGTACAATGGATGGTATATAAATATTTAGATTTGGCAGGACTTGGCAACCGCAGTCTTTCGGTACACAAGCTACGGCATACTGCTGCAACTTTGATGTACCAGGAAGGCGGTGTTGATGTGCGCGTGTTGAAAGATATTTTGGGACACGAGCAGTTAAATACCACACAAATTTACACGCACGTCAGCAACCGCCAATTGCAAAATGCCATTGCGGCCAACCCCCTATCTGATCAAAAGCCGCCGCGACCAAATACGGTTCCCTCGGTAAAGGAGGAGCCAAATGATGAAAAACAGAAAAAGTCTTTCAAATAAGTATAACATTTTCCTCCCTCGTACACGACTTCTCCAGTTTATTTTCTGATATGCCAAATAAACCCGTAAACAAACAACATTTCAACACACGTTTATCACAGAGATACGATACGATGATACAAAAGATGTATCTCTAAATATAGAGAAAACACAGCAGCACACAACAACAGGGCCGGAGCCGAAAGGAGAAAAGCATGGCCGAACAACAAACGATTCTTGTCGTTGATGACGAAGAAAATATTCGCACACTCATTCGAAAATATGCCGAATTTGAAGGATATTGCGTTGATGAGGCTTCCGACGGAATGCAAGCGATTGAAAAGTGCCGCAACCAAACATACAGTCTCATCATTATGGATATCATGATGCCGTTTCTTGACGGATTTTCCGCATGTAAAGAAATACGAAAAACCGCGGATACCCCCGTCATTATGCTCTCCGCACGCGGTGAGGAATACGACAAAATTCACGGATTTGAAGTAGGGGTGGATGACTATGTTGTGAAACCGTTTTCTCCGAAGGAATTGATGATGCGTGTGGCAGCGGTAATCAAACGGACAAGCGGGGCGCAAAATAACGCAAAGAACGATGTTTTCGAAAAAGAAGGGCTGTGCGTGGACTTTACTGCACGCCGTGTCACCATCGACGGAAAAACAATAGAAATGACACCAAAAGAATATGATCTGCTCTTCTACCTTGTGAAAAATCGCGGAATCGCTTTGACACGAGAAAAACTGATCTCGGATGTCTGGGGATATGATTTTTACGGAGATGACCGAACACTGGATACACATATTAAATTGTTGCGCCGATCACTGGGACCATACAGCCACTGGATTGTAACGCTGCGAGGGGTGGGATATCGCTTTGAAGCATAACAAGCATATCTTTGCAAACAAAAAGCCCATGGCACTGAAATATAAGATATTTATCTATTTTCTTGTCTTTTCCATTATTATGTTGGTCGTACTGTGGCTGATGCAAATTGTCTTCTTGGATCGCGTATATTATTACACAAAAGTACGCGAAATCGAAAACGCTGCCAAAACTTTAGAGAAAGCGATCAATGAACCAACTTTGTCTCAGACCATTGATCGATTGAGCGCAGCGGGACAAATTTGTATTGAGGTTGCCGATGATTCTTTTCGGACCATCAGTCAAGGAGATAACGGAATTTGTTATTCTACCGGAACGGCCGTTGCGTGCAGTATTCACAATGTGCGCAATCTTCAAACAAAATACGCCGCCATGACTGCAGCACGGATACAAGGCAAACCGAGTTTTACGGATTTAACAGCCAACGATCTCGATCATTCTGCGCCTGGAACGTTTGCCGCCGTATCAAAAGATGATCCATCTTTGCTGCAATACGTTTCTTATCTGCAAACAGATCAAGGCAGCGGATATTACATCATCATCGTCTCGAAAATTTCTGCTGTCAGCGCTACGGTCAGTACATTGCGACTCCTGATGATCCCTGTCACGATCTTGATGCTTTTGGTATCTTTGGTACTCGCCTGGGTTTTGGCACGCTATATTTCCAAACCGATCACAAAAATTACCAAAAGCGCGGTGCAGCTATCACAAGGCGAATATCAGGCAGATTTCACCGGCAATGAATACGCGGAAATCGCACAACTCGGCACTTCCCTCTCCAATGCAGCAACGCAACTTTCCAAAGTGGATCGACTGAAAGACGAGCTGATTGCCAATATTTCACACGATTTACGTACACCGCTCACGATGATCACGGGTTATGCCGAGATCATGCGTGATATTCCGGGTGAAAACACACCACAGAACGTGCAAATTATCATTGATGAGGCAACACGCCTAACAACATTGGTCAACGCTGTGATGGATTTGTCCAAAATACGTTCCGGCACAGTGCCGTTTCAACCAAAATATATTGCGTTGACAACGCTGCTCCAAAATGTGATTGGCAGATATCAAAAGCTGGTAGCGGAACAAGGATATAAGATTATTTTGGAACAAACAGAATCTGTACATGTCTTTGCCGATGAAGGACAGCTACAGCAAGTGGTGTACAATTTAATCAACAATGCCATTTCTTATTGCGGGGATGATCGAAAAGTCATCATACGTCAAACCATATGCGGAGAACAACATCAAAATGTCCGCATTGAAGTCATTGATACGGGTGCCGGTATCTCCAAAGAAAACATCTCGATGATTTGGGAACGTTATTATCGTGATCCCAAGAATCACAAACGTCCCACTGTCGGTACCGGTCTTGGATTGTCCATTGTCAAAGGGATTCTGGAAGCACACCACGCCAAATATGGGGTCTTTAGCGACGACTCGCCGCATCATCACGGGTCCGACTTTTGGTTCGAACTACCGATAGTAACGTTGCAACCTTCCGATCCCGATGAATCAAAAGAAGAAAACGTCGTAACCACACCCTCCGACCAATCTCATTGATTACAAAATAGCTTTCCATCCATATGATATCAAAAATACAAAATCTTTTCATTGGCGTTTCTGTCAAGAAAAGCAACAAGCGCATCGGTTAGAAACCGATGCGCTTGTTTGTTTTTTAATATGCAACAGACAAATACAAATAAAACACTTTTTAGCACATGATTACTGCATAACTGTTTCTTTCCGCTCGCTTGTCAATCGTGTCCGACGCAGCGGATCCGTATAATTCCAAAAGTATTTGGTTCCAAGTGCCACACAATATGCTCCATTTTCTACCACATGCACACGATATCCCGAGGAACGCGAAAGCAATGTATCCAAACCTTTGAGCGCCGAAACACCGCCGCAGAGTGTCATGCCGTCTTGCTGAATGTCAGCAAGCAATTCTGCCGGCGTTTCTTCCAACACACGGCTCACGGCAGAAACAATATCCATGCATGGCTCTTCCAATGCCTCTTTTAAATCTGCATTAGACAACATGACAGACTTAGGCAACCCTTCTATGGTGCAAATCCCTTTTGCCAGACACTGCACCGTGTCATCAGAACAGATGGTACCGATGGATTGCTTGATCAGTTGTGCTGTGCGCTCGCCAACCGTTAAATTATATGTACGACGCAAGTAACGTATCAGCGCGTCATCCATCGCATCACCGCCCACACGCAAACAAGTACCGACCACAATTTTGCCCATGGAAATCACCGCGACATTTGTCGTACCGCCGCCGATATCGATCACCATTCTGCCACGAGGCTGCGAAATGTCCAAATCACATCCCAGTGCCGCCAAAAGCGGTTCTTCTACCACATACACACGTTTCGCGCCTGCTGCAATCATTGCGTCAAATGCTGCCTGACGTTCCACCTCCGTTACACCGTATGGAACACCCACAATGATACGCGGTTTCATAACAGCTCCGGCACAAAGACGGCGTAAATAATACTGTACCATTTTCAGTGTCTCTGTGTACCGATTGATCACACCGCTACGCACAGGACGAATCGTCACAATTTGCCGTGGCGTGCGCCCCATCATTTCATATGCCTCCGCACCGTATTTGATCGCTTTCCCGCTTTCTGTATCTTTTGCAATCACGCACGGATCGTCTAAAATCATTCCTTTTGAACGATCATATATGACGATCTTTGTTGTTCCAAGATCGATCCCGATATCTTTTGCCACGTTTTACCGTTTCCTTTCCGAATCATGTTATTCCTTTTATGCACCATACACCACCATGCCGGCAAAAGGAATATGGTGTCTCAAAAAGCATCAAAACGCTTTTCCCAAATTATTCAAACAAGATATAACTAACATCACACATCTGTTTTGTTTTTCTGTTTTGGAGAATTCAAATTTTCCGCATCATAATCTGGCATACTTAAGTGACGTCTTTGCGCAATTTGCTGTGCCGGCAAATATTGCAGTGCAGTCGCATATCGATTGGCCGAAATGGTCTTGGCAAACGTCAGAGAAATCACAAAAGTTGCTCCTGCATTCCGCAAATGTTTGGTGCATGCAAACATACTCGATCCGGTTGTAATAACATCATCCACAATGATCAATTTCCGATCATGAATCTCTTTTACCGCTTTCGAACGAAGTTCGAATGAAGCAAACGCATTCCGTCGGCGTTTTGCCGCACTGAGTAACTTCTGCTCTTGCGTACCACCTTTGTGAGAAAGCAAGGATAGACAAGGCAACCCCAACAAATCAGCAATCCGTTTTGCCAAAAGTCTGGCATGATCATAACCGTATACGCGAACATTTTGCGGCCGTCGCGGAACAAACGTAACCAAATATTGCTCCCGGCGCAACCGTTCGATTGGTATTTCGTTTTGTAAAACAGTCGCCATTTCTTCTGCACAAAAATATATTTCTTCTTTGGTGCAGTGCTTCTTAAGCTTTGGCAAAACCCGGCGCGCAGTTGCGCATGGATAAGCAATGACATGCAAAAAGACATCCGGTCCACTTTTTGGCATCTCTCTGGGTGGGCAACGGCATGCCGGTTGTTCGCGATTGCAGTCAAGGCATAAAAGCATTTTGTCGCGATGGAATTCTTTTTCACATGACAGACAAAGCATGTGTTCTTCATTTGGAAGAATTGTCCCACATGCAGCACACCGTTTGGGATATAAAAAGTGCAGAACTGCACGTCCCCAATTTTTGATCTTCATGTTTGTTATCACATTTCACCTTTGATTGATACAGCTTAAGCGATGAAAACCATCCATGAAACAAAGTGTAAAATTATATTTTATTTTTTCATGCACCGTTCTGCGCATCATATTGTCCCAGCCAAATCGGCAAACCGGAATAGCGTTTTGTCTGACGGTTGTTTGCAACCATATGCTGCACCGTTTCTTTTTGTCCCACCAAAATTACCATGCGGGAAGCGCGTGTGATAGCGGTATACAACAAATTGCGTGTCATCAGTTTTGGCGTATAGTGGCAAACGGGAATCACGACAATGGGATATTCGCTCCCCTGGCTTTTATGTACCGTAATTGCAAACGCATGCTCCAATTCACCGAGCAATTCAAAAGGATACTGTACAACGCGATCGTCAAACACGATGGAAAATGTTTCCGCTCTTCGGTCAATATCTGTAATGACGCCAATATCTCCGTTAAAAACGCCAGCTCCTTCCGTTTCTCCGGCCAACGTCTCTCGTTTCCATTGCAGATCATAGTTGTTTCGGATCTGCATCACTTTGTCCCCCACACGGTAACACTTCTCACCATAACGCTGCTCTTTCTTTTCTTCGTGTGGCGGATTGAGAACCGATTGCAGCAATTCATTGAGCATCAAAGTGCCTGCATGTCCTTTGCGGGACGGGGCGATCACCTGAATCTGATCTGCAATCTGTTCGCCGTATTTTTTGGGAAGGCGCACGGCACAAAGTGATGCGATGGTATTGGCCACCTGACGATCATCGTTGCGTTCCAAAAAGAAAAAGTCACTGTCTTTGACATCCAGCCGCGGCATTTCCCCCGCATTCACCGCATGCGCATTGGTGACAATCATACTCTGCTGGGCCTGACGAAAAATGTGCGTGAGGCGAACCGTTGAAAATCGATCACTTTGAATGAGATCATGTAACACATTTCCTGCTCCGACAGGCGGAAGCTGGTCACTGTCGCCGATCAAAAGCAAATGTGCACCAGGTTTGATCGCCAAAAGAAGCGCGTTCATCAGCAAAAGGTCAACCATAGATGCCTCATCCACAATGATCACCTGTTCTGCAAGCAGATGATCCCGATCGCGTTTGAACACAGCCTCCCCCTCTGCATTGTATTCCATTTCCAGCAAACGATGAATGGTTTTGGCTTCATATTGTGTCGCCTCGCTCATACGTTTGGCTGCACGTCCGGTCGGTGCAACAAGAGCGATGCGCATCCCCATATCGTCGAAAATATCCATAATGGCGCGGATGACAGTTGTTTTTCCCGTGCCAGGACCACCGGTCAGAATCATTATGCCGCTTTTCAAGGCTGCACGAATTGCATGCCGTTGCAGCTTGGCATAGGAGATATGTTCCCGCTGTTCCGTTTTATCAATCATATGTTCGGCAGAGGTGTCGTCAATCGTGGGACAAACACGATCTAACAGATCCATCTTTTCGCAAACATATCGTTCCGCATCATAATATTCTCTTAAGTAAATACAGTGGCGATCCTGCAACTTGACCGATACCAGTTCCCCTTGTTGTGTTAAATGTAGCAATGCGTCTTCACATCGCTCTGCCGGCACTTGCAGCATTTCTTCAACTGCATGCAGCAACTTGTCCTCTGGCAAAAAGCTGTGACCATTTTGAAAAGCATTGTAGCGGCATACATTTTCCAAAGCCGCTTCAATCCGAATCGCAGCATCCGGCGCAATCCCAAATTGATGTGCCATGCGGTCAGCCTTCGAAAAACCAATTCCATACGCTTCTTTGCACAATAAATAGGGATTTTCCTGAATGCGTTCAATGGCACCGATCCCCCATCGGCGATACACACGCACCGCTGTGGTGGGGCCAAACAAGTCGCGGCAGAACATCATGACAGAACGAAGACCATGTTGTTCACGAAACGATTGACTGATGCTTTCCGCTTTTTTTGGTGAAATTCCCGGCAAATGGGACATCCATTCCGGATGATTTTCAATCACGTCAAACGTATCTTCACCAAATTCTTTCACCAGCGCCTCTGCCGTCTTAGGCCCAATGCCTTTGACGGTACGAGAGGACAAATATTTCAGAATCGCCTGTTTGGTATCCGGAAGTTTCTTTTCGTAATATTGCACTTTGAATTGCCGTCCAAACGTTGGATGCGTAACCCAATTGCCATATGCGCGCAGGCGTTCCGCAACAGATACATATGGCATCGTACCCACCAATGTCACATATTCCGCCTCGGAAACGGCAATTTCGCAGATACAATATCCGTTTTCCTCATTCGCATAAATCACGCGCTCTACCGTTCCCTCTATGACAAGCAGCGTCTCCTTTTGCAAATCAGGTGTGCCGATGATCTCCGGATATGCGTTTTGTTCCAAACAAATGCTCCTTTCCGTCGGACGGGCTATTTGCTCTGTGCCATGGTAACCGCAAAAGGCTCATAAGCAAATCAAAAAAGCCGTAAACCGCCAAAACGGATAAAATCAATTCAAAGACAATGCGAACAAACATATACTTTCACTCCTTAATGCAGTATATGTTCGTTAGATAAAAAGAGTCAGAGCTGCAGTTCTTCGCGCAACACTTTTGACAAATCGATACGTTCCCAAGGCGTGTCCAGTTCTTCTCTTCCCATCTGACCATATGCAGCCAACGGCCGGTAAATGGGACGACGAAGGGCAAACCGGTCAATGATTGCAGCAGGACGTAAATCCACATGTTTTCTCACCGCTGCAGAAAGCGCGGCCTCTGATACAGTTCCTGTGCCAAATGTATCAATCAAAACAGATACGGGATGTGCCACACCAATGGCATATGCAATTTGTACCTCGCATTTTTTTGCAGCCCCTGCTGCTACAATATTTTTGGCAATATAGCGCGCTGCATATGCCGCACTGCGGTCGACTTTGGTTGGATCTTTACCGGAAAAAGCACCGCCACCATGTCGGGCATATCCACCATATGTATCCACAATAATTTTTCTACCCGTCAAACCGGAATCACCCTGCGGGCCACCGACAACAAAACGTCCGGTGGGATTGATGAAAATTTTTGTATTTTCATCCCGCATATTTTCACCAATCACGGGATCGATCACGGTACGCACCAAATCGGCACGAATTTGTTCCAACGTCACATCCGGATCATGTTGGGTTGAGACCACAATGGTGTCCACACGCACGGGAACATCATCATGATATTCCACCGTAACCTGCGTTTTACCGTCCGGCCGCAGATACGTCAAAATGTTTTCTTTTCTCACCTGTGCCAGACGTTTTGCCAATGCATGTGCCATGGAAATGGGAAGCGGCATACATTCCGGCGTTTCATCACAAGCATATCCAAACACCATACCTTGATCGCCGGCACCAATATCAAATGCGTCATGCATCTCGCCGTTCTTTGCCTCCAATGCACGATCAACACCCAATGCTATATCAGGTGATTGTGTATGAATGGAATTAAGAACCGCACAAGTGTCGCAGTCAAAGCCGTATTTTGCACGATCATAACCGATTTCGCGCAATGTCTTGCGTACAATATGTTGCAAATCCAACGTACCTTTCGAGGTAATCTCTCCCATTACCAAAACCATTCCCGTCGTAACACATGTTTCGCATGCCACGCGCGATAGGGGGTCTTGGGCTAACAGGGAATCCAATACAGCATCGGAAATTTGGTCACATATCTTGTCCGGATGTCCCTCCGTCACCGATTCCGATGTAAAAAAACGAATGTTCATATCAATGCTCTCCTTATGTCTGTCAAAATACGAAGCAACGGAAAACAAAAAAGTTCCCGGAATGATTCCGGGAACTCTCATGCGATTTCATCCTCATCTCCCGGGAATTGGCACCTTGCGCCGCGAAAAGGAAACACATATAAAAAAGTTTCCACTTTCATGGGCAGGTTGCCGGGCTTCACAGGGCCAGTCCCTCCGCCACTCTCGATAAGTTATAAACAGTATAACACAAAGACGAAAAAATTGCAACCGTTTTTCTCAAAAACGCGTGTAAATGTTTTCATCTGCGTGATAACAACACATCAGGAGTCACGGGTTGTCATAACCGCTATTACCCGTTTCATAAACCGAGATCTGCGACAAAAATTCTTATACTGTTTTGGGGAAGATGGTATTAAAAATCACGCCGTGTGAAAGAATCATATGAAATCCAAAGTAAGATAAACGCCCAAAGTAGCATGTACGCAAAACAGAACCACGGGGATAAGCCATCCTGTGTCCAGGCGGTTCCTAATACATACGATAAATCGAAATGCGTGCCGGGTAAATACTTATACAACATTTGCGGTAATGCAACCGAAGCTGATAACATGTGAACACTGCTCGCCACGTACAACCCGATCGGCAGTACGAAAGATGCAATCAAATTACGTGTCATGACGGACAACACGGAAGCAAAAAGTGTAAAAATCCAGATCCACGCATAATCAAACAGCACATTTAACAATCCGTACCAGACGCCGGAAATCCTATAAACGCCGCCCGATGCAGTCAGGCTGAAGAAAGCATCTTGTCCACTTTTTCCGTAAAAAAGAAACGACCAAAGAATTTCCCATCCGTAGGTGAGAAGTGCAATCAAAACACCCAATAGCGTCATTGTCAATATTTGTGCAAAAAACTGGCACGAACGTCGCTGCGGCATTGTCAAGGAAAAATACAAACGCGCCGCTCTCCACGCACCGGCAATCCAACGAGCCCCGAGATAGACCATAATAACCAAGATGAAATATCTGGTAATGTTGTGCATCAAATCTGCAAGGGCACTACAAGTTGCATCCTCCTCACTTAAAGAAACATAACCGTTGGACAGGCGATATTCCGCAATGGTAGCTTTACGAGAAAGTTGCTGCAATTCGTCGGCACTAAGGGGAATAACCGTTTGAGAGGATGGGTCATACCCAAGCTGCTTTGCATATTCATAACGACGAATCACATCCAATAGCTCATCCAGTTCTGCACCTGTATTTTCTCCGTGTAAATCTGCTGCCAGACGATAGCGCCGTACGGTCAATTCGATGTCACGTTGGATTTCATTGAGCTCCGCAGAAGAACGGATTTGCCGCTCGTACGCTTTCATGTAAGCAGCATAATCTTCATCATGATATATCGTTTCATATGTTTCGGCCATTTCAACAAACGACGGATCCTGCGTTTCGAGGGCAACATCGCTGTTGGGAAATTTTTCTGCGACATATTGTTTGGCACGAAACTCCGCCAGATATTCGCAAACCCAGTTCATAAAATAGTGCTCGTTGTCCGTTAATCCCTTTTCTTCCAGCAGTTGAAAATAGATCATTTGCGTACGGTTGGAAACCAAGTCGGACAAAAGCGTCTCATCATCACCATCCAACATCAACTGTTCCTCTGTGGTTGGCGCCAGTGCAGCATAATTTTCATATTGTGCTTGATTGGTCAAGGTCGCATGGCGAAAAGAAGATCCTTCCAAATGCACCACATAATATGCGCCGCTAACGATTGGTACGCTCAACATCAAAAGTAGCAAAAACGATATCAGCACGCGGGAACGCGACCAATTCCGGATTTTGAAAAAACAAAGACGCACAAAATTCATCATTGCTCTTCCTCCGTCTCTTCGTCACTGGAAATTTGATTTTGCGGCACTTCAATCCCGTAAATTTCAATTTGATGTTCCACAAACAGTTTGTTATACGCCGGGATCTCGTTGTGCGAAACGGACAAATCCAAGTAGTTTTCTCCCTGTCCTTTCACAACAAATGCATCTTTCCCACATAAGAGCGCCTTCGCCGCTTCGCAATTACCCAGATAAAAACGGTACACAGAAAACGCATCCTGTTGGACTTGATGATGCATTGACGTGACATTGTGTAAGGTGCCTTCCTCTAAAAAGCCAACGTAGTCACAACATCCCTCTGCATCTTCACGTGATCGGAATGCAACCAAGATGCCGATATTTTCCGCTGCTGCGATTCGTTTGAGCAAACTGCCAACCTGTTTTGCCTGCCATGGATTCAGAACCAAAAATACGTCGTCCAACAGAATCAAATGCGGACGCAAACACAACGCCCTTGCCAGAGATAGCAACGTCAGTTGCATGGTGGTATAGGTTCCCACGCGTTTCTTTTCCACTTCATCCAGCGTATCTAAGCCGACAACATGTAATGCACGCGTAATTTCCTGATCTCCAACTCCAATACACAGCATACGTAAATTGGCTCGTGCACTCAAGGAACGATAAAAACCACGTGTGGAAAACACACAGGCAACGTGCGCCATCGCTTTTTCATACGATGAAAACAAATCATGCCCTTCAATGGTAACAGCGCCCCGATCCGGGAACGACATGCCGCATAAAATACGGAACAAAAGGGTTTTTCCAGCGCCCTCGGCACCAAGAATTCCCAACACCTTTCCATAATCTAAGGAAAATGAGATCTGACGCAACAGTGTTTTTTTATGAATGGTTTTACAAACTTCACTGCATTGTAATAACACCGATTCATTCGTTGCATCATCGTTGGTACGCACATCGGCGGTTGTCTCTTCCTGCGCCATTGTATGTTCATCCAATTCTACGCTTGTTTGGGGCTGACATACATGATTTTTCACCGTACCGTTCGTAGGGGTTTCCGCCATATTGCACGCCGTACCTATATCAGAACAAACACCCTGTGTGTCATTGTTCGCCGCAGTATCTTCGTGATTGGATGAATGATCAGATGCTTTCAAATCATCGCTCCGTTTTGTTTCGGATACGTCTAAAAGCGTCTTTTCCGCCGCCTTTTTCCGCCATTTTCTCATCGTCTCTCTCCTTATGTTCCAAACGAGATTGTCTTGATGCACATATTCAATCAGTGCAGCACAACGCCGCCGTCATAGCAGACATAAAAGATTTCAAGCCCCGGGAACGAACGAATTTTCCATCCATCAGAAGTGTGTACAAACGAGACCTGCTGTTCATATACTTCGCGCAGTGTCAATGGTTCCTGTGGAGCAGAGGTATAGTTGAGCAAACCGGCGCTGCCTTCAAACCTGACACGATAACGAACCGACGCCTCAATGGTGCGGTTCGTGCGTGAAGTGATGGTTAATGACATCACGCTACAATAAAACCGATCGATCACGTAGCCATTTTCGCGTTGTTTGGAGCATACGCTGGCAGCAATGGTAGCCGATGGATTACAACCGTCTTCTTTATCAATATAAAACGATCCCAACGTCGATACCGCTTGATGATACGCAAGATATCGCACACCGTCCGCGGAAACCGTACGATATTGTTCCGGTAACGCGTACAGTTCGGACTCTTTGATAAAATAATCATTCATCAAGCGTGTCAAATCATCCGCGTCATTGATTTGGGACAAAGAAAGTACAGATTCACCAAGCAAAACACAAAACAACAATGCACATAGGAATACCACGCCACGATTACACCGTTTTTTAATCTTTTTTTTCGATGTCTCCCGATGAAGCAACATCATACACCTCCACTTGTTGTTTCATGCGCTTTCACACAAGTATTTTCCTGCGTTTCTCCTGAAATTTCCTGATCGGTATGCAAAAACTGACTCTGATAAAGTGTCTCGTAAAAACCGTGCGCGGCCAACAATGACGCATGTGTACCCATCTCAATGATGGAACCGTTGCGCATCACAATAATTTGATCCGCTTGTTGGATCGTGGATAACCGGTGCGCAACGACAAAACATGTTTTACCGGCGGTCAGACGATCAAATGCCCGACGAATGCGCATCTCTGTTCGGGTATCAATAGAAGATGTGGCTTCATCCAAAATGACAATTTGCGGGTGTGTCAGCATAATTCGAGCAATGCACAACAATTGTTTCTGCCCTTCCGAAAGGGCTGTGCCTCCCTCGCCAACCACCGTATCATAGCCATCTGCCAGCCGCATGATAAAGCCATGCGCCAACGCTTCTTTGGCTGCTTGTTGCACTTCTTCATCCGTCGCATCCGGTCTTCCGAATCGGATGTTGTCCCGCACACTTCCGTTCATCAGCCACGTTTCCTGCAAAACCATGCCGATCTGCTCGCGCAATGAAGCACGAGATAACGTCGCGGTATCCAAGCCATCCAAAGAAATGGTACCTTTTTGCACATCATAAAAACGCATAATCAAGTTGATCAGCGTTGTTTTTCCGCATCCGGTCGGCCCTACAATCGCAATGGTCTGCCCCGCTTTTACCTGCAGATAAAAATCCGTAATCAACGGGCGATCCGGACGATAGGAAAAACAAACATCAGAAAACACAAAATTGCCGCGACACGTTCCCTGTGGAATCAACTTTCCATCTTGTATCTCATCTTGCTGATCAAGTAAAGTAAAGATTCGCGCCGCGCATGCAAGTGCGTTTTGCATTTCCGTGATCACGCCTGTGATATCATTAAACGGACGGGAATATTGGTTGGCATAGGTCAAAAATGTAACAAGTTCCCCCACGGTAATCACCGGATTTTCTGACAAAATGGCAAAAAATGCACCGCTGATTCCTACCCCTGCGTATACCAAATTGTTGATAAAGCGTGTGGAGGGATTGGTCAAGGACGAATAAAATACCGCTTGCAACGAAGACTTTGCCAGGCGCGCATTAATTTCATCGAATCGTTCTGCAGCGCGGGTTTGGTACCCCAACGTCTTACTCACACGCTGACATTGTAACAATTCACTGGCAAAAGCAGTTTGTTCCGCTTGTTCGGTAGACTGTTTCCAAAACATGTGATAGGTCCGAGAACCGATAAATGCGGCGATAAACAGAGAAAGAGGCGTTATCAAGACAACAATCAGCGCCATGGTGGGATTAAGTGCAAACATCATACCGATGGTAGCAAGTACCGTCATAACACCTGTAAACAATTGGGAAAGCCCCATCAACAAACCGTTTGCCATCTGGTCGGCATCATTGATCATCCGGTTTACCAAATCACCGGGCTGCCGTTGGTCCAGATATGACAACGGGAGTCGTTGTATTTTCTCCATGACGTCGTTGCGCAAGCGCGCCAATACACGGTAGGTCACCCAGTTATTGATCATTTCCATGATCCATTGAAAAAGAGCCGTGACCACGATCACGCACATGAGCAAAAACAATAGATGCATCAGGGCTGGAAAATCAACATTTCCCTGTCCGATCATCGTGTCAACAGCCTGGCCGGTGAGAATGGGCAGATATAAATTTCCGGCAACAGACAACAGCGCACATACCACCGACAACGCCAAAAGGACCTTTTGCCGCCCAAGATAACGCAAAAGTTTGCGTGCCGCTGTGCACTGTGTCTCTTTTTGCGGTTCTTCCGCGTTTTTTTGTTTATTTTGTTTGCGCATTGAGCTGTTCTCCCTCATCGCTGATTCCCACCGCTGTTTGCGAATCCTTTTGCGCTACGGAATCGCGAAATTGCGTTTCATAAATCTCTCTATATTGTTTGCAAGTAGCAAGCAAGGTTTCATGATCTCCCATACCAACGCATTTGCCATCATCCAACACCAAAATCAAATCGGCACCCATCACAGAGGAAGTGCGCTGCGAAACGATAAAAAGTGTCGGACGATCCGGCATCTGTACAATGGCACGACGCATGTTGGCATCCGTCGCATAGTCAAGCGCAGATCCGCTGTCATCCAGCACCAATACCTGCGGGTGGGTTACAAGCGTCCGCGCAACACTTAGACGCTGCTGCTGACCACCGGAGAAATTTCTTCCGCCGCTTTCCACGCGCGTCTGCAATCCGTCTTTCTTCTCCAAGAAATCCCACGCCTGGGCAATTTGTAATGCCTGCTGCATTTCTTCCGGCGTCGCATCGGGCGCGCCCATACGCAAATTGTCTGCAACGGTTCCGCTCATTAACGTTGCTTTTTGCAGGACATATCCTACCATGTTGCGCAAATCTTCTTGCGCATATTTTCGTACATCTTCCCCATTGATAGTCACACATCCCGCCGTAACATCATACAAACGTCCCAGTGCATTGACAAGCGTTGTTTTCCCGCTACCGGTTCCGCCCAAAATACCGATCGTTGCCCCCCGCGGGGCGGTAAAGGTAATGTGGTCAATGGCCGGTGCAGCATTTTCAAAATAAGATAAAGATACATCCTCAAAGCAAACACATCCGCTGCCGTCGCCCACCGGAGACGTTTTTGGATACTGCATGTCCGGCTGTGTTTCAAACAGTTCTTTGAGCCGCACCGCACTGGCAGAGGCTTTGGTCACAGAAACAATCAGATTGGCCAGTTTGATCAGCTCCACCAAAATTTGAGACATATAATTGATCAAAGCAACGAGTTCACCACGTGTCAATTCGCCGTCAAACACACGGTATGAGCCCTTGTGCAGCAGCATCACCAGTGACACATTGACAATGATAAATGTCATCGGATTCAAAAGTGCGGAAATACGGCCAGCCGTCGTTTGATATCCTGTCAGCGTACGGTTCTCTTTTCGAAAGCGATTGACCTCCGTCTCTTCCCGATGAAATGCACGAATCACACGGGTACCAGTCAAATTTTCTCTGGCAATGCGCGTCAATATATCCAGACGCTTTTGCGCTTTTCGCATTAAGGGCAAAGAAAACCATGTCACGCCCGCAACCGCCAACGACAAAAGCGGAATTAAAATCACAAATATGATTGCACCGCGCGTATCCACCGCAAACGCCATTACCATCGCACCAAAGACAATAAATGGTGAGCGTAAAAACAAACGCAATACTTGGTTGACACCATTTTGCACCTGATTGACATCGTTGGTCAGACGATTGAGCAATCCTGCTTCTCCGAAACGATCTAATTGCCGAAACGAAAATAACTGTATATGTTCAAACAGCGCCTGTTTGACTTTTTTACCGAACCCCATCGCGGCTTTTGCCGCAAAGTATTGTGCTGTCACAGCGCTGCAAAAACCAACCAAAGCCAGTAATATCATCCACAAACAACAACGCCAAATCATCCCATGGTCGCGGTTTGCAATCCCCTGGTCAATCAACATCGCCACGATCAGCGGTACAATCAGTTCAAAGCTGGCCTCCAAAAGTTTCATCAAAGGCGCCAAAATACATTCACGTCGGTAATCACGCAAATATGAAAACAGTTTTTTAATACCTCTCGCCCCCTGTTAACATTACAGTGAAAAGATCAAAGCGCATACCACATCTTCACGCAACATACGCATGGATTGTCTAAAAAGGAAAATTGTTTCCGGTATTTCATGTTACCATATCTTTTTTATTTCGTCAATAACAAAGCAAACATCTCCCAATCCCCCCCTATATTCCACCCTCATTGGTGCTCACTCACTTTTTGCTCGAAAATAATATTTGAAACGAGCGTAAATGAATGTAAATAAATCGTGAAAAATCACATGCCAATGAAATATATCTTGCAATTGCAACAAAAAATTGGTATAATAAGTGAAAAGCAAGATCAATATGAAGTCACAGCTGCACGATCTAAGCACTCGTGCTTGTTTTGACGGAGATCGGATCTGCGCGATCGGACGCTGTGAACCATGTCAGGTGGGGAACCAAGCAGCATTAAGCAGATTGTTAGATGTGTTGCAACCCATCCGGTCTCCGTCAAAGCAAACACGAACGGCATCGGCTTTGATTTTTATGTTTCTTGCTTTTCTTTGTTACAACGTTTTTCATTTTTTGATACACCGACGCATGATGATTTTTATGTTGTGAAATCATCTAAAGAAGTTTCATAAATCAAAGAGGAGGCGCTCATGCATCAAACATTATATCGAAAATGGCGTCCAAAAACATTTTCTGATGTTTGCGGGCAGCAGCATGTGACCTCCGTGCTCTCCTATCAGGTAGCGCATGAACAAACGTCCCATGCTTATTTGTTTTGCGGCTCCCGCGGAACAGGTAAAACCACCTGCGCTAAAATTCTTGCCAAAGCAATCAACTGCCTCTCGCCGATCAATGGAAACCCATGTGGCGTATGTGAAGCGTGTAAAAGTATCGAAAACGGAACGGCCACCGACGTGGTCGAAATGGATGCCGCCAGCAATCGCCGCATCGATGACATCAGAGAGATTCGAGACGATGTGGCTTATGCACCGGCTGAACTGAAAAAGCGTGTATTTATCATCGATGAAGTGCACATGCTCACCGGAGAAGCATTTAACGCGCTACTAAAGACACTGGAAGAGCCACCGGATCATATCGTCTTTATTTTGGCAACGACAGAACTTCAAAAAATCCCGGCAACGATTTTATCCCGTTGTCAGCGATTTGATTTTCGACGCATAGAATCCTCTGTGATCGTAGCCAGGCTGCGAAAAATCAGCACAGAAGAACAAATCAACATCAGTGACGACGCACTGTATCTGATCGCGAAGACGGCAAAAGGCGGTATGCGAGATGCCATCGGTATGTTGGAATTATGTTCTGCTGCCGTCACAGAAGATCAAAAAGAAATCGATGTACAACAGGCAGCGGAACTCATCGGTGTGACAGACACGGAAACCTTGTATCAAACCGTCAAGGCAATTCGTGAAACTGACTATGGCACGTTGTTTGGTATCGTACATGATATTTGCAGCCGTGCCAAAGATATCAGCGAATTTTGGTTGTCTCTTTCTGAAATGTATCGTGATCTGATGCTCATTCGGTATGTCGATCGGCCGCAGCATTTTTTTGATGGACCTGAACAAACATTGCAACGACTCCAAGCACTGAGTCAATCATTTACCAAAGAGACATTGTTGTATCACTGTCAGCTCATTGATCGCACATTGCGAGACATTCGGGTTTACCCGGAGGCATCGCGCGTCATGGCGGAAAACACTTTAATCCGTCTGTGTGACCCGGCACTGGACTGCTCTGTGGATGCACTGGCATCGCGAATTGCAGCGGTGGAAACGGCAATTCACGGAAGTAGTGTCACTTCTCAAAAGTCACGCACAGCGAATGATATCACTTCACAGAACAACGATGTCAGGCAGTTTAATACGACATCCAAACAAGAAAACGCTGATCAAGCAAAAAACGAGGCAATCGCACATTCTTCGTCAAGATCACAAGACGATATAGCGAAATTTTCCGAGCAAAGTACGTCTGACACACACAATGAAAATGGACATACTTCTCCCGACGCTTTTTCTCTCGGCGCTTCCTCTGTACAAGACGAGCAAAACAAAACAGCGAAAAAATCACACAGTCACCAGACGCAACAGACATCGGATTCATCCGCTAAAAATGCTGACACGCCCGCATCCTCCCATTATCGCGCTTTTCCCTACTGGCAGGAAGCTGTGGAGCAATTTCGGCACAACGATCCGATGAGCGCAGGACTTGCCGAAAACCTTCGCGCATTTTATGATGCGCAAGCGCATGCCATTCTGCTTTTGGCATCTGACGCGTTTACTTATCAGATGCTAAACAAGCCGGAAACGCTGCAACAACTCAAGCAAGCCATCAATTGTTGTATGCCGGATCACCAAATCGCTGACGATCATTTCTTCTTAAAACGCAGCAAAGAACCTGTGGATGAAACTGATCGTGACTTTGAACAACTGATTGCACAGCTCGGTGATATGTCCACATAAATATTCCATGTCATCGCATGTATTGCATTTTGGAAACGCCATACACGGCAAATTAGTGAATACGAAAAACATACGGAAAGGAAATACCAACATGAAAGCCAGATTACCCCAAGGAATGGGCGGCGGCCCGCAAAACATCAATGCCATGATGAAACAGGCGCAAAAGATGCAGGAACAGATGGAAAATCTGCAAGAAGACCTCGATCAAAGAGAATACGACATTTCTGCCGGCGGCGGTGCTGTCAAAATTAAAATTTCCGGAAAAAAACAGATCCTCTCCATGGATATTTCCCCGGAAATTGTAGATCCCCAGGACACAGAAACACTGTGCGATATTTTGATTGCCGGTGTGAATGAAGCAATCAAACGTGTTGAAGATACCAATGCCGAGGAAATGGGTAAGATTACAGGGAATCTCAACATTCCCGGAATGATGTAAGGTGTCAACAGCGTGGCTGAATTTATTTTACCTTTGGAAAATTTGATCGAGCAATTTGAAAAGCTGCCCGGCATCGGCCGAAAAACAGCGGTTCGTTTGGCTTTTTCCATTTTGGACGCACCTGCAGAACAGGCGCAGCAGTTTTCACAAGCTTTGCTGGATGCCAAAACAAAAATCAAAGCTTGCAGTGTATGTGGAAACATTTGTACCGACACACTGTGCGATGTGTGCGCCGACCCAACTCGAGATCATACGACCATCTGTGTAGTTGAAGACGCGCGTACCGTTCTGGTGTTGGAAAAAGTAAAAGAGTATCATGGCTTGTACCATGTGTTAGGCGGTGCCATTTCACCCATGGGGGGGATTGGACCGGATCAATTACGTATTCAGGAACTGCTGGATCGCATCACAGCAAGCAAAAAAGACGACAATCTGTCTCAAACTACAGAAAAATCCGAAGAGCAAAAGACAGATCAGGAAGTGCGGGAAATTATTTTGGCTACCAATCCCAATATTGAGGGAGAAACGACCGCCATGTACCTTTCCAAACTCTTGCGTCCGTATCACATCAAACTTTCGCGCCTTGCATACGGCGTTCCGGTTGGCAGCGACTTGGATTATGCGGATGAGGTAACTTTGTATCGTGCGATTGAGGGAAGACGCGAACTTTAATTTCCCAATATAATCCAATATAATATAATAACGAACATGGCAAACAGCTTGAAACAATGTCGTGTCACACATACAGGCACTTGTTTTATGCAGTAAAACACAAGAACAGAACAGGATGTAGAAGAATATGACAAATGTTGCAATTATGGGTATGGGAGTTGTCGGCGGCGGTGTAGCCGAAATTCTCTTAAAAAACGCCAATACCATCAAAAACAAAAACGGGGATGGGATCCAGATCAAATACGTTTTAGATCTGCGTGATTTTCCCGGTCACCCGTTGGAGAAATGTGTGGTTCACGACATCAATGTGATTTTGAATGATCCCGAGGTCACCATTGTTGCAGAATTGATGGGTGGCGCACACCCCGCGTATGAATTTTCTTTGGCTTGTCTGAAAGCCGGAAAAAGTGTTGTTACATCAAACAAAGAAGTTGTTGCCACTTTTGGGGATCAGTTATTACAAGCCGCTGAAGAAAACCATGTGCGCTATCTTTTTGAAGCAAGTGTCGGAGGTGGAATCCCTATTATCCGCCCCATTTGTCAATGTCTGGCTGCCAATCGTATTTATGCCATTGACGGTATTTTGAACGGAACCACAAACTATATTTTGACGCAAATGTTCAAATATGACAAATCAATGGAACAGGCTTTGCAGGAAGCACAAGAAAAAGGCTATGCAGAACGCAATCCCACTGCCGACATTGACGGCATTGACGCTTGCCGTAAGATTGCCATTCTTTCGGCCTTGGCATTTGGCGTCATCGCCGATACCAACGATATTTACACACACGGGATTCGCGATATCACGCTGACCGATGTGTCCGATGCAACGAAATATGGCGGCACAATCAAACTCATTGGTTCCACTGCAAAAACATCAGAGGGTATCAGCGTGTTTGTTTGCCCCACATTGGTACCACACGATTCCCCGCTCTCTTCCGTGGAAGACGTGTTTAACGGCATTGTTGTAAAAGGAGATGCAGTCGGTGACGTGATGTTTTACGGCCGAGGTGCCGGAAATTTGCCGACAGCCAGCGCTGTCGTTGCAGACATGATCGATATTATGTCTCATACCGATATGCATGTTGTACGCTGGAACAAAGCGGACGCAAGCACATTCATTCCATTCGATTCTATTCTGTTCCCATATTATGTACGTCTGAATACCACAGCAACCCCCGTGCAGGTCGCAACTGCGCTGGGAGAAATTCAAGTCATTACACAGACCCCCGAAACACTTTCTTTTGTCACCACGCCAACCTCTCTCTGTGCGCTGCGCGCAGCAGTCGGAAACGTCGGAACAATTGCCTCTTTGATTCGTGTACTGCAGCCTTAAGTTCAGGCGAGGATTCAATCAATTATGAAAAAAAGTCATTTCATCGTCGGTGTGTTATTGTTGTTTTCTCTGTGCATTTTCTTTTACGGTTGTCAGGACACGCTACTCACGGAGCAACGTTTTATCACACAACTGTCTGACATTGCAAAACAGGATGCGGTAGCAGCACCGGAACTGTTGGCACAAACGGAAGAACAAAAATCTTATCAAATCAATGAAAATGCCACACTTGATACCGTCGCTGATCCGGATACCGACGCATTGCAGTCGTTGATTCTTGTGTTGAATACACCGACAGGTAGCTCGTATGACCGGGAAATATTATCATATTATATTTTAAATATCCCGACAATTCTCCATCCGGGTATCACCATTGCGGATATTAACGAATTGTATGCAACCTTGTTACCCAGCAATCTATCAGATGAATTTGAGCAAACGATCACTTATCATGATGTCACCTACCAAATGAGCATATCTGATTCAACTGTGACACTTCATGTAACCTTAGAGGTATGATCGGCAGCAAAATAATCTGTGTTTCATTATCACTTGTATTTTGATATCTATCAATAATGACTGCATAAATCATTCATATTCGATGAAAAAACGGAACCATGCACCGATTGCGTGGTTCCGTTTTTCAGTCATTTTTTCAAGGCCTCTGTAATCGTATCTCCTTAACTGACAAAGAGCATCAGCATTTTTCAAATATGCCTTTTTCATTTATAAGGAAAAATCAGATCACTTTTATCAATTGTGCGCGATCAATAATTCTTGGCGTGCAGCTGATAAAATGCTTGCGGATGTGCACAGACGGGACATACGTCGGGTGCTTTTGTACCCACAATGATGTGCCCGCAATTTCGACATTCCCAAATGACCACGCCGCTTTTTTCAAACACTTCCCCGCTCTCTACATTGTGCAGCAGTGCACGATACCGTTCTTCATGTGTCTTTTCGATTGCAGCGACACCGCGAAACTGTTTTGCCAATTCATGAAATCCTTCTTCTTCCGCCTCACGTGCCATTCGATCATACATTTCCGTCCACTCTTGGTTCTCACCCTCCGCGGCATGCAAAAGATTTTGCTTAGTATCCTGTATTTGTCCCAACGCCTTGTACCATAGTTTGGCGTGTTCCCGTTCATTTTCCGCTGTCTTCAAAAAAAGTGCTGCGATTTGTTCATACCCTGCTTTTTTTGCAACCGATGCATAATACGTGTATTTGTTGCGTGCTTGTGATTCGCCCGCAAACGCTTCCCATAAATTTTTTTCTGTTTTTGTTCCTACATATGGATTGTCCGCTTTTGTTGTGACGTCTTTGAACACAGATCCGGCGCTGTGACATTTCGGACATTCTTTGGGTGGTTCATTGCCGATGTGAATATACCCACACACCGTACAAACGTATCGATTCATGTTTTTCTCCTTTTTACGTTACCATAAAAAACGTAATGATTTTTATTTGACTAAAAAAGAATTTTTATCATATATGTAGTGTTACCAAAAAGAGGCAAATGATTCGGTAAATAAAGCAAAAGAAAAAATTTTGAAAACAATAACGGTAGATCATACGATCTACCGTCTTCATTTATCAGAAATTATATTTGATACAATTCGATTTCCCATGCACTTTTAGAAATCAATATTGCCGGATTGCGCTAAATTTGCCACTGTATTTACTTCCTTTCCATCTGACGCGTGTTTTGACAAATCGTCGTTTTCCGTTTGTACCATACGAAGTACTTGCTTCGCAAGATAAATAGGGCGGCGTTTGACTTGTAAATATGTCCGCGCCAAATACTCTCCCAAAATACCGAACGTAATCAATTGCACGCCACCAAAAAACATAATCAGAATCACAATGGTTGCATACCCCGAAACAGCAATGGAAAAGAATATTTTTTGTATGATCACAACAATGGCATATACGAATGCGGCCAATGCGCTGATCACACCAAACCAATTGGCAATTTTCAACGGTGCCACGGAAAAAGCCACAATGCCATCAATCGCATAGCGAAACAACTTTAAAAATGACCATTTACTTTCACCGCTGTTGCGTGCCTGCGGCGTGTAGGGCATGTAAAACGTTTGAAAACCAACCCAAGAGAAAATCCCTTTGCTGAACCGGTGATATTCTCCCATTGATAAGATCGCATCCGCCACACTCCGGCGAAATGTTCGAAAATCGCTGGCCCCTTGCATAAACCGCACATCGCTCATGGAATTGATCAATTTATAAAACATATGCTTAAACGCCGAAAGTACCTTTCCCTCTCGTCGCTCTTCCTGATACATGGCCACGCAGTCATCGTCCGGATGTGCCAAGAGATGATCCGCCATTTGTCTGGCCAATGCAGGCGGTTGTTGAAGATCTGCATCAATCAATGTAATCAGTTCCCCGCAACTATGCTGTAATCCTGCATAAATAGCAGATTCTTTGCCAAAATTGCGTGAAAAGGAAACAACCGTGACATGGCTCGGATCCGATGCATAAATCTCTTTGAGGTGCGAAAGCGTCTGATCTCGGCTTCCATCATCAACAAAAACAAATTGTAACGTGTACGGACTGTTTTCAAAATCCTTGCATGCCGTTTGATAAAACGGCAACACATTGTCCTCTTCGTTATAACAAGGAACCACCAATGTCAGTGTGGTGTTTTTCACGATTGTATTCTCCTTTATTTATTACTATCATGAGAATGATATAAAAACCGGTTAAATGTCCGGATATTTTCGAGTGTTTCCTGCTCCTGCTATTATTTTTAAAATGAATGATCATATTTTATTACGCACGAATATTAGTTTAGCACAGTCCAAGTAATTTGTAAAGCATTTCTATATTTTTACAGTATATTTTGCGAAAAGCGTTTGATACTATATGTGAAATCAGAAAAGGATTTCATGCTGCAAACAGTGCAAAAATATTTTACACGGTTTGCACATCACTCTGTGCACTGCACAAAAAACAGGAGAAAAAAGATGTCTAAGAATTCCAAAACTCTGGTTCCTGAAGCAAAGGAAGCAATGAACCGTTTCAAGATGGAAGCTGCCAATGAAGTCGGCGTGAACCTCAAGCAAGGTTACAACGGCGACATCACTGCAAAGCAGGCTGGTTCCGTAGGCGGTCAGATGGTTAAGAAAATGATCGAGAATGCTGAAAACAGCATGAAAAACACCCACTAAGTCACATCTCCATCATTTTTAACAACAGTTCCATCAAAACAACATGTAAAGCGGAAAAACGACCCCTGTATGGGGTCGTTTTTCCGTTTCTTTCTTTTTCAATCCATACCCGTATTTTATTTATATCACTTTGATGATCCTGAGCACTGAAGTGCCTATCATAATTCGATCTGTAATCGGTGTTGATCTGCACGTGCCATGGCACCAAGTGGAAGTGTCAAATTAGGAGATGTGTGACCGACAAAGGGCAACGATGCCAAATACATATGCGGATAGTACGTGCTGAAAAAACGCATCAAAAGTTCTCGATAAGCATGGCGATCTGTTTTTGAAGAACAGATAGATGCATTGCAGCCATCCATTGTAAAACTGCCGAATACGATTCCATATACCTTGGAAAAAAATCCACTGTAATGCAGAACCCAAAGCATGCGCTCCACGCGATATAACGGCTCATTGACCTCTTCTATAAAAAGCAAAAACGGCTCATCCGGTTCCGTCCAAAACGATGTCGAAACAAACGCACAAACACAGCTAAGATTACCACCGATCAAGCGACCGGCAACTTCACCGGTCGTCCATACATTCATTGGAAAGGTAAACACGGTACAATTCTTTCGACAAATCATCCGGGCAAAAGATGCACAGGTCAAATGCTGTTTTGCGGTACCGACATCGCTAAAATCTGCCAGTGCCATGGGCGCATGAAACGTCACAAAACCCGCGTGGAGAACAAACCAAAGATGCAAAAACGTAATATCAGAGTACCCGCAAAAAACTTTTGGATTTTCTGCAAATACGTTTTTTGATAATTCTTGCAACAAGCGGATACACCCATATCCACCACGCACACAAAAAATACCCTTGATCGTATCATCACAAAAACATTTTTGTAATTCTCGGAGTTTTTGTGCATCCGATACTTCCTCTTCACAAACGATCAATTTGGTACCATTTGGTGTCTTATGTCGTTTCATCCCACAGCTCGGAAAAATCGTAACATTTAATCCAAGTGACTGATAGAATTGAACTGCACGAGATAATCCCAATGGATTTTTCACTGCGGCTCCGGGGGCCACAAGTGCAACCGTATCACCATTATGTAGTGAGGGAGGAATTGTCACCGGCAATGTCTTTCTCGGCTTTGGTTGATGTGGCATCGGCAATTTTGCCTGCATCAGCGAATTCCTTTCCCAAATGTGCAGATACCTCTTTTGGCATCTCCACCGTTTTTGTTTGGAACAAACGCAAAAGCGCCTCTGTTTGATCATCTGTCGGTTGTTCGGATATACGATCCGTTTTGCTGTTTTCCGTTATCTTTTTCGTAGAATCAAACCGAACGGTTTTTCCCAGGGAGGAACTTCCTTGGTGGACTGCCGAAACAGCCGCCCCCTCATCCGGTTCGACACCCGCAATATACCTGCCATGATAGCCATCGATCGCTGCTTCGATATCGGGATGATCTTTGCGAGCTGCGTTCTTTGCATGTTTTTGGGCACTGCGCCGATCTTTTTTCTCCAAACGTGCTGCCCGCTGTTCCTGTTTGGATGCTTTATGTAACGCTTTGCGTTCCTGCTTTTTGCGGCGTTCCTCCGTCCGAATGCCAATCAAATCTTTCTGATAGTAAAAATATTTGATGATCTCCAGACAAATTGCACCAATCAGTGTAAGACCCGCTACGAATATCCACTGTATACCACGCAGCGGATATACGCCAAATGCCGCACCAAATCCCGGCAACAGAAAAAACAGCGCAAAAAGTTCAATCACGAACAGCACATACAGTACCAAACTTCCACTGAAACGTGCACCACGGCGAAATATCCAACGTTCTCGTTTGTAAGACAATAAAACCATGAGCTGCATCACACAAATCATCAAAAATGCAGCTGTTGTGTTTTCCGTGTCGGTAAGAGAAAATCCAAATAAGGCCGGCAAAAAATACGCACCAATAGACAACAACGACCATACCAAAGCATTGGCAGTCGCATATCGAAACATACGAATCGGATGCCGTAAGCGTTGTCTGGCACTGTATTTTGTATAAAAAACTTCCTCTTCCACCGGCCGCTCAAACGCAATAATAAGAACGGAAAGAAAGTCAAACACAAGCCCCCACAGATACACCTGCAATGCAGAGATGAACGGGGCACCAAAAATCACGGATAAAAGTACCATGCAAAATCTTGCCACTTGAGAGGTGAAAAGATATCGCACCATAGAAGACAAATTGCGATCAATCAGTTTTGCGCCTGCTATGGCATCTGCAATGGCGTTGAAACCGCCGTTTCCTTTTGCGTCAGCGTCTGAAACAATGACATCGGCGGTAAATTTAAGCGCTTCACATCCGTATTGCGCATGCGTGTCGGCTTTGGAAGCAGTCACCAGGGCAGCTTGTGCAGAGGAAAACGCGCTATGTGAAGCAGAAGAGATTTGAACACTGCGGGTAAATGTCACATTTGCCTGCTGCATCATGGGTAAATCCGTCAAAGAGGCTCCCAGATATCCGACTCGTTCTCCACGCAAACGTAAATAATGGATCACTTCGCTCTGTTGTAACGCATCCAGACCACAATACATTTTATAATATGAAACGGCCTTTCGTTTTATGTCCGCAGGCAGTGCCGCATAATCCTCTCGCCCAATGACTTCTCCATCATTGGAAATGATTCCCAGTTGCTTTGCAAAATAAAAATGTTCCTCATTGTCATCGTCACACAACATCACCACTTTAATTCCGGCATCACGACATTTTTTCACCGTTTGTCCAACGCCACGCAAAAACGGTGCGCGAAAGGAAACAAATCCCTCAAATTGCATATTTTGATGCAGCGCCCCAGGAAAACGCAGGTGTTGATAAATGGACTTTTTACTGGCGACAGCAATGATATGCATGTTTTCGCGCGCCAGTTTTCGATACTGCTCCAACAGTTTTTTGCGCATGTTTTCATCCATGGGCCGGCCTTCTTTTCCTGTACGGTAAGAACCACAGGCGCGCAATATTTCAGTCGGCGTACCGCGCATAACGGCAATTGTTCCCGTGTTCGTACGAACTAAGGAAGTCGGAAAAGAACAATCGCGATCGACCTCTCTGTGTGCAATCAGCGGATAAGATTGATCCAATTGTGCATGGTAAATGCCCAGCCGCTTTGCAAGTGTAATCAATGCATCATCTTCTGCTGATCTCTGTCCGTATTGCGCACGATCCGAAAGAACCTGTGTGCTGTATTGCCCGGTAGATAGCAACGCATACGTCGCGCACCGTTCCATTTTGCCGTATGCCCGTGAATCGGCCACATGATATGTATGTTTGGTCGTTGAAATCAGTTCAGCATCAAACTGTCCGGATGTGAATACGCCATCCTTTGGCAGTACCAAACATGTCAAATCTTTGAGACGATCGATTGCCAGCGGCTTTTTGATCACATATCCGGCATTGGAATCTCGATAGCGTCTCACGCCGTGATAAATGCCGCATGCCACGACAACGCATGCAAACGGGACCAGCATTTCACTCATGGAAGATACTGCAAAAGTCAATGCATATAAGAAGGACGCATACAAGTCGCCGTCTCCGTAAATCACCAAATGCAACACGGTCAAAAAGAATAACAGCCCCAGCATCACCACGCTCCAAACACGGCTGTATTGCTGCAACGTGTCCATCGCGCTCATTTTTTCATGCGCAATGACGGGCGTATTCTTTTTCAGACGGGAAACCAATGTGTCATCCCCCGTCGCCACTACAATTCCCTGTGCATGACCGGTTGCCACAAGGGTAGAAGCATATGCCATATTGTTCCGAACCTGCGGCGAAAGCGTAGCGCGACCAATCGTCAGAGCATCTTTGACACTCCTGGCCTGTACGGCAAACAGATTGTCTTCCTGTGTGGAAAACTCTTCCGTCTGACTCAGACGTAAATCAGCCGGAACAATATCTCCGCGGCTGAGGTACACCAAATCTCCCACAACCAGTTTGTTCTGCTCTACCATATAAATTTTACCATCACGCACCACACGAACCACCGGTAGTGTAAACCGATCCATTCGTTCCAGCACGTGCTGGGCACGGGTAAACACCGCAATGCTTACAATCACATAAAGCACAGCTCCACCCGTCAAAATAGCCGCTTCTGTCGATTGTTCCAGCCATACCGCAATGATAGCCATTACGATGAGTAAAATTGTTGTAAAATCCAACAGCACACGACGCAAACAGTTATAAAACCACCGACGCGGTACCGGATAAATGGTATTTTCCCCGTTCTGACGTAGGCGCTGACGCACCTGGCGGCGGCGCAAACCGTTTTTCAGATCCGTATGAAGACGGTCCGCTACTTGCTGAGCGCTCGCCTGATACCAATTGTCACTTTTCATAAAACACCATACCCCGCGTTGGTTTAACTGAAATACTTGATTTGAAAATTATGACACCTCGACCGATAAAGTTGATTGCCCTGCATCGTCTTGTTTGACATCCAGGATAATCGCGTGCACAGAAGTCTGGTAGCGACTGATCAATTGCTGTGCAATTTCATCTTCTACATGAGAACGAATATAACGACGCATATTACGTGCACCGTATTTGGCGCTGTAAGATTCATGCGCAATATATTCCAATGCGCGCTGCGTAAAGGTCAGCGTAATGTCCTTTTCATTCAGTGTTTGCAACAGTTGACCCAGCATAATTTTTGCAATTTCAACAAAGTCTTGTTCGCTCAGCTGACGGAACGTAATAATCTCATCCACACGGTTAATAAACTCCGGACGTAAAAACGTAAGAAGTGCTTTTTCTGTGCGGTTTTGTTGCTGCACATGTGCATCAGAACCAAAACCAACCGGATTGGAACCGGTATTGGAACCCGCATTTGTCGTCATAACAATGACAGTGTTCTCAAAATTAATCAATTTCCCATGCGAGTCCGTAATCCGTCCCTCATCCAAAATCTGCAATAGAATATTCATCACATCCGGGTGCGCTTTTTCAATCTCATCGAACAACACAACCGAATATGGTTTGCGGCGGATCTTTTCTGTCAATTGTCCGGCGTCATCATATCCCACATAGCCGGGAGGGGATCCAATGATACGCGAAACGGCATGCTTTTCCATAAATTCCGACATATCCAAACGAATGAGCGCCTCGGGCGACTGAAACATATCCAATGCCAATTGCTTGACAAGTTCTGTTTTGCCAACGCCCGTCGGTCCGGCAAAGATAAAGGAAACCGGCTTGCGAATCGGCGCGACACCTGCGCGGTTCCGTTTGATGGCACGTACCACAGCGCTCACCGCTTCATCTTGGCCGACAATGTGCGTCTTTAGACGCGCTTCCATTTGATCCAGACGTTCAAATTCACTTTGATTGATCGTGCTGGCCGGGATACCCGTCCAAATTTCAATCACTTGCGCCAAATCATCTGTTCCAAGCTGTACACTGTCCCGCTGTTCGGAAAGTTTTTCAAAGGATTCGTTGAGTTGTATCTCACGCGATTTCAATTCTGCCAGGCGGCGGAATCTCTCATCCATTCCCTCTTCCGTATCTGGCGTTTTTTCACTTTCCAGCGCTTCTTTTTCCGTGCGCAATGCCTGCAAGGATGCAGTCACCTCATCCAAGGAACGAATGATCGGAGAATGCAGCGCGAGATACGCACTGGACTCATCTAACAAATCTATCGCTTTGTCAGGTAAAAATCGATCCGTAATATAGCGTTCCGACATAATAACCGCTTTTTTTATTGTATCGTGGGGAATGTGAATCCCATGAAATTTTTCATAATACCCTTTGATCCCGTCCAAAATCTCAATCGTATCACTCACGGACGGCTCATTGACCATAATGGGTTGGAATCGGCGTTCCAATGCCGCATCTTTTTCAATGTATTTGCGATATTCTGTCAGCGTTGTGGCACCAATTACTTGAATTTCGCCGCGTGACAACGCCGGTTTCAAAATATTGGCGGCATTCATGCTGCCCTCGGCATCACCGGCACCGGTCAGGTTGTGTACCTCATCAATTACAAGAATGATGTTCCCCAGCGCCTTGATTTCTTCGATTAAACCTTTCATACGGCTCTCAAATTGGCCGCGGAACTGTGTGCCTGCCACCATTGCAGTGAGATCCAACAGTTGGATTTCTTTGTCTCGCAGCTTGTATGGAACATCGCCCTTTGCAATTTTAATTGCCAGTGCTTCCGCAATCGCCGTTTTACCTACTCCAGGCTCACCGATCAGACAAGGATTGTTTTTTTGACGACGACATAGGATCTGCGTCATACGCGCCAATTCCCGTTCACGTCCAATCACTGCATCCAGTTCTCCCGCACGTGCTCGCGCGGTCAAATCCATACAATAACTACTAATATGCCGCTTCTTTTGCTGCGCACGCCGTTTTTCTTTTTTCTCTTTGGTATCTTCTCCGGTATTCTTTTCTTTCATGTCATCCGGCAAGTGCACAGGAGTCCCGTTGACCATACCGCTGAACAATCGATTGATATCCACAGCAGGTGCACGGCCCTCTTCCCCTTCTTTTTCCGAATCATCTGAATCATTCGAATCATCGTCGTTTGTAGGAATCAAACCATTTTGCATCATATCTTCCAATTCGTCATCCATGCTATCTAATGCAGCATCGTCAATTCCCATTTTGTTTAAAATGTCGCTGACCGGGCGAATTCCCAACTCTTTTGCGCATTTCAGACAAATCCCTTCCTGGATCGGTTTGTTGCCATCCAAGCGGGTTACAAATACAACTGCCACGCGTTTGTGACATCTTGCACACAGTTCCATCGTTTTTCAATCCTTTCTTTGCATCATCGCAACATCAAAGTCGTACGCAAATGAAGCAACATTTCATATAACATTGTTTTTTGTTCAAAACCAGGTACAAAGACCTGAGGTAATTTTTCTGACAAAAATGCGGAAAACGCATCAATGAGAAGCGCCGCCCCCCATGCCAAAACAAGACCGATCACCAATCCTGCAAAAGCGCCAAGCAAATGATTGGTCCCGTGCAAAATCGGGATGCGATCTACCAATCCCAATGCACGGACCACCAACCGCAGCAACAGTTGTGAAATCAAAAATGAAAGCACAAACAATATATCATAGGCAATTCTTTGCGAAACACTTCCGGTAATCTGCGTGCTCAAGGCGTCCGCTCCGGAAGAAACCTGTTGTAACAGTTCATCGCTCACGGAAATACCGTAGCGCTGCAAAGTCTCATCTACCTGTGCCAAAAACGTGTCACTGTCATGGGAATCCCAATCAATCCCTGCGGACTGCACTTGCTGCCCGATGGTATCCTCCATATATGGTGCAATCCATCTTTCTGATACAGGCGCGGCAAACGTGGTCGCAACAAACAACCCAACCGCCACAGAAATCAAAAGAGAAACCAACACCAAAAGTGTGCGTAAAATACCTTTTTTATAAAAAATAATAACTGAAATCACAATGATGAGCAGTAAAAAAATATCAATCAACACTGCCATCTTCCTATTCCTCCCATATTTAGCCGCCTACCATTTGCCCAAGTACTTTACCTGATGCATAGATTCGCATTTTCATACGATTGATTTGGCTATGTTTGGCGGAAGTGTATACCTTCGTGATATGTATTATTCCAATGTTTCCGCATTTGTATGAAATGTAGAAATTGAAAGTACATCCGTTACGCCGGGGCGACAAATAAGCAAATCGTTTTCTGTGGCTGTAATAGCCGTGGCACCCGCATCAATGTCCAATTTACTGACACGACCGTCTCGCGGTGAAACACAGACCAGCTGACGCTCCATCAAGAAGTATAACATATCTCCGCTGCGTGTGCAATCCGTAATTTCACCTTCCACATTTTTTGAAAAAAGTACATTTCCATCACGATCTGTCACAGTAATTTCATGTTGGGAACCAACGACATTTTTATTCAAAGCAAAGTAGGAGTATTCATCAAACGATTCCGCTCTTACAGGCACATATCCTGTATAAGTAACTTCGTTTTTCAATTTCAAAGCATCGTCATAAAACTGCAACCCTCGGTCGGTAATCAAAACAATCCCGCCGTTGGATTGAAAGTGAACAGATAACGGGATCTGATCCGTCAACGTTATTTCGCTTTGTACATCTTCGGAATTAGTCCGATAAACGCTGACCACAGCTGAGCTACTGCCATCCACATTGGCATAAATGGCCGCGGTTACCAACGCATCTCCACCGTCTTTCAGATCAGCACACATCAAATACTTGTCCGGCGAAAACCACTGATAGATCAATTCAAAATTTTTGTTGTAAACATCGATCACAGATCGGTATTCCATAGATCGTGTTCCTACAAAAAACATACCGTCATTGTTTACTGCAGCACAGCTGATGGGATTGTCATAGGTCTGATCAAATAAACACGTCAACGAATTATACATCTGTACCGTGTTCCCGCCGATATTGTACACCAAAAATGTGGTATCCCCGGAAGAAATCAGAGGTGAGGTATTGGCGGCTTCTTTTGTCATGATCACATCTCCGTTGAGATCATACAAAGAAACCGAAGCGGAATCCACCATCGCCAAACCACCCTTATAAACCGCAATATCGGACACAGAAGAAGAATCATAAGGGATAGAACTAATGGTATCGGATTGTGCCTGACGTGTATCAAGATACCGCAAAAAATATTGCAAATTTTCTATGGTGATGCTGTCACGAAACAGTACAACCATCATAACCAAAAAACTGATCAAAACAATAACGGCAATGACACGAACGCGTCGCAAAATTTTTGTCTGTTTGGCGTAATGAAGATATGCTTCATTTTCCTTTTCTGTTTTCTCACCAGTATTGAGAGAAGCAGATGTTTTTTTCTCATTTTGATCTTGCACGGTATGACCCGCATTCTCTTTTTTCAACGCTGGACTACTGACACTTCCCTGTGGACGTGTAGGCATCGTTGTTTCGGTGCGTCGTGCTTTTTTTGTTTTTTTCGTCTCATCTTTTTTTTGTTTTTTGGCGGTGCCGACTTTTGACACATCTGCAACAGCCTTGAGACGTTTTTTCTTATTTTTGCCTTTGCCGGTCAAAACGTCTTCCGCCTGTACTGTCAGCCCTTGGGGATCTTTGTCTTTATTTTTTATATCTTCTGCAACATCACGATCGTTTGCGACAAATTCCGTTTTTGTGATTTGTTCCGCGCTTTTGTTTGATGTTTCGTCTGTTTGTTGCACATTTTGTGTGAGTGTTTGATATAATGAATCGAAATCTTGTATCACATTTTGTTCCTCTTCTTTTGCAGCCGAAACAGCATCCGTTGCAGAATCATGCGATTGTTTCATACAAACACCCCTTTTCTTTTCAAATTTACAGAAAATTCAACAATACAGTTCAGATTTTTCGTTTTGACGGTTCATCTCTCCGTCTGTATTATTTTCATGAACATGTACTTGTCTGTTCTTCTCGTACATGCTGTACTTCTTTTAGATACAACCCATGAGCCGGTGCCGTAAACATACTGAATTTTTTGGATTGTAAACCACCGGATTGCAACGCCGTTACGATCTGTTCTTCTGTACATTTCCCAAAAGAAAGTTCCATCAGTGTCCCCGCCATATTGCGCACCATATGATACAAAAAACCATTTCCACGCACTGAGAAAATCACCATTTCACCTTGGCGCCGGACAGTTGCATCATACATCACCCGAACAGTGTTTTGCACCTGACTGCCGCTGGCCATAAATGCCGCAAAATCATGTTCGCCCAAAAACAAACCAGCACCTTCATTCATACGTACCTCGTCCAGTTTTCGCAAGCAATGATACGCACGACCTTCCCAAAAAGGGTCACGCCAGGGCGCGTTGCATATCAAGTATTCGTATGTTTTCCATGCCACATCATAACGCACATGAAAGCTATCCGGTACTATGCACGCCGCAATGACGGATATATCCCGCGGTAAAAAACGGTTCAGTGCCGAAGGCAAATGATCAATATCAATCCGCGGCGTTTGCGGAGCAAAAAAGGTGAGCTTGAATCCCAGCGCATGTACCCCGCTGTCCGTCCTGCTGCATCCAACTACCCCGGGACGCGTCTGATAGATTGCCTCTAACGCATCTTGTACCGTTGCCTGCACAGAGACTCCGTTTGGCTGTACCTGATAACCGCAATAGTGTGTACCGAGATAGCGCAGCGTCAACATAATTTGCATATCGGTGTCTCCGTTACCTCAACAGATTCATTGTCTTACATGAAATAATCCACACATCATCACTATGATACATCATATCCACTAATATTTACACAATCATTGGCGTATAGCGGTTGAGTAACAAAACAACAGCGCACATACAACACACACACAACAGCGCCAAAAAGTCGCGCGGGCGATATTGTAAGCGATTCATTTTGGTCCGTCCTGTTCCACCGCGATAACATCTGCACTCCATGGCAACCGCTAACTCCGTTGCACGGTTAATGGCGGAAATAAACAGAGGAACCATCACCGGAATCAGTGCTTTGGCACGCCGCAGCAAACTTCCGGAAGAAAAATCCGTACCGCGCGATTTTTGTGCGCTCATGATTTTATCCGTCTCTTCTACCAACGTCGGAATAAACCGCAAAGCAATCGTCATCATCATGGAAAACTCATGCACGGGCAAATGTAACTTGGAAAGCGGCATGAGCAGATGCTCCAGACCATCCGTCAGTGCAATGGGGGAGGTCGTATACGTTAAAATTACCGCTGTCCCGATCACCAGCGAAACGATACGGACCATCATAAATATCGCAAACTGAATTCCCTCCGGGTAAATGTGGATAAACTTCCAGTCAACAAGAGGTGTCTCGCCGCGGGTCCAAAAGATATTGATGCAGGCTGTCAGAAGAATGATAAATAAGATCGGGCGCAGCCCGCGCAAAATCACGCGCATGTGTAAACGGCTCAAAAAAATGAGTCCCGCCGCACTGGCAAGCACAAACACATATGCCAACGGTGTCTTTGCCAAAAAAATCATCACGATATATAATACGGCCAAGATCAATTTCATACGCGGATCGATTTTATGCAAAATGGAATTGCCGGGGAAATATTGTCCCAGCGTCATGTCTTTTAACATAGTACCTCACTTTTCACTTGCATTGACATGCAGATCTGCTCCCTGTTTTTCGCGCAACAGCGTCAACAAGCAAGTCAAAGCCGTGGGAACGTCAAAAATATTACGTGCAACCGCAATCCCAGCATCAGACAAACCACACATCACACGAGAGATCTGTGGAACGGACAGACCCATTTTTACCAGTTCATCTCCGTGAGAAAACACAGCCTCTTTGTCATCATGATAAACAAGCCTGCCATCTTTGAGCACTGCCAACCGGTCGGCGTACACTGCCATATCTTCCATAGAGTGACTGATAATAATCATCGTCTTTCCGGTTTGCTTTTGATAATCTCGAATTCCTCCGAGTATTTCTCGTCTACCGCGCGGATCCAAACCGGCGGACGGCTCATCCAGCACCAATACCTCCGGCTCCATTGCCATAATTCCCGCAATGGCAACACGCCGTTTCTGACCGCCGGACAATTCAAACGGTGATTTATCAAGAATATCAGGTGAAATACCGCAAAATGCAGCACTTCGTAAAACGCGCGCCTCCACCTCAGGCGCTGATAGCCCCATATTGTTAGGCCCATAAGCAATATCTTTGCGCACCGTTTCTTCAAAGAGTTGATATTCCGGATATTGAAACACGAGTCCCACCCGAAAACGGATTTGCCGCATTTGTTTGGGATCTTTCCAAATATCTTCTCCGTTCAGTAAAACAGTCCCTGCGTCTGCACGCAACAAGCCGTTGAGCAATTGTGCGATTGTCGATTTACCGGATCCTGTATGTCCCATCAGACCGGTAATTTTTCCGGGCGCAAACGTCAAACACACATCATCCAGCGCTTTTTTTTCAAACGGCGTTCCCCGTCCGTAGACATAGGTCACATGTTGCAGTTGGATCTCCGTCATCGAAAAAACAGTCCTTTCAATTCTTCAATTCCCGGTGCCGCGTGTAGAATATGGTCGTTGACCTCATAACCCAGGCCACGCAGTTCGTGCAATAGCTGCGTAATTTGCGGCACATCCAGTCCCAGTGACAATAAAAGTTCCACCTGGGAAAACACTTCTTCCGGCGTTCCATCCAGCGTCACTTCACCGTCACTCAGTACCACGACGCGATTGGCGCGTACCGCCTCATCCATATAATGCGTGATGTGCAACACCGTCATACCACGTTCGCGGTTGAGCATTTCCATGGTCTGCATAATTTCTGCACGGCCGGCAGGATCAAGCATTGAGGTGGATTCGTCAAAAATAATGCAATCCGGCTGCATCGCCAGCACACCCGCAATCGCAATGCGCTGCTTTTGCCCGCCACTCATCTGATGTGGCGCATGACGCGCGAATGCACGCATATTCACAGTATCCAAAGCCTCATCCACGCGTCGGCGGATCTCTTCCGGAGGGAGCCCCAAATTTTCCGGGCCAAATGCAATGTCTTCCTCCACAATGGTGGCAACCAGCTGGTTGTCCGGATTCTGAAACACCATGCCAACATGTTTACGCAAATCAAAAATCTGATCTTCACTCAAATTCGGATCGGCAACGTTGACACCATTGACCCATAACGCGCCGCTGCTTGGCGTCAAGATCAGATTACATAGTTTGGCAAATGTTGATTTTCCGCTACCGTTGTGTCCAAGCAAAGCGACAAATTCTCCGCGCTTAATTTCCAAATTGACACCGTGCAATGCCTCGATCATACCACCGTTCCCGTCGTCATAGGAAAAACATACATTTTCTGCACGAATCATCACGGGTGATACGTTCTCTTTCGGCTCCTCAGGCACGGCACAATCTTGATTGATTTTCTTTTTCATATTCTCTTCTTTATTTTTCGTTTCTTTTTATCTTCCCATTCCAGATGGAAATATGTCCGTAAAACACATCAGTAAATACAGCAAATCATAAATGCATCAAGTCCACAAACAGTAAATACCGTATCTGTGGTTGCATCTATTGATTGATTTATGTTCATGGCCTTGGATCAAAAGCCATCCGCTGCCCATCGTGCGACTGCCCCGCTTGGTAAAACAGCACCCGTCTGTTCACATCGCAACCCAAGCTCATCCGAACACAATGTCCCGCCAAAGTGGGAAGAAACATACAGTTGCAGCAAATACCCCATCGTCGCAGCAGAAAGTCCCGTCGTATAGGAATTCAACACAAAAAACAATGGTTGTTCGCTAAGCAGCTGGACAGATAAAGACAATAGCGAATTGATACTTTCCGTCAGTTTCCACACCTCACCGCCGGGCCCACGCCCGTAAGAGGGTGGATCCATCACAATTCCCTCGTAGTGATGTCCGCGCCGCAATTCACGCTGCAAAAACTTCAAGCAATCATCAACAATATAACGAATCGGGGCATCTGAAAGGTCACTGCGCGCGGCATTCTCTCGCGCTTGTTGCACCATACCACGTGCAGCATCCACGTGAACCACCTCAGCGCCCGCTGCAGCACAGGCAATGCTTGCGCCCCCGGTATATGCAAACAAATTTAAGACACGTACACGACGATTGGCGCGTTTGATCCGTTCCATCATCCAATCCCAATTGCTTGCCTGTTCCGGGAACAGCCCCGTATGTTTGAATCCCATGGGTTTGATTTTAAAGTTTAGTTGTTTGTAGGAAACATCCCACGACTCCGGCAGCTTGTTTTGCGCCCAACTTCCACCGCCTTTGGCAGAACGGTGATAGATCGCATCGGCACGTGACCAAAACGCATGCCGTTTTTGTCCCGTCCAAATAACCTGTGGATCGGGACGGATCAAGATATATTTTCCCCACCGTTCCAACCGCTCGCCATCCGAACAATCCAACAGTGCATAATCTTGCCAGGCATCCGAACAGATCATAAATTATCCTCCGTGTGTCCATCCAACGCATCGGGTACAAACAGCCCTTCGTCTTCCGGATCGGAAAACAAAGTGCCCTGCCCGTTTGCCACCGCGTTTTTCAGTGCCTGCTTGGCAGGATATGCAATTCCCAGATGTTCATATGCCCGTCGCGTAGCAACGCGTCCCCGCGGCGTGCGATTCAAAAACCCGATTTGCATCAAATACGGCTCATAAACGTCTTCCAGCGTCACAGCCTCTTCTCCAACGGTCGCGGCCAGTGTATCCAGTCCAACCGGTCCGCCGTCGTAATAGTGAATAATCGTCTGTAACATTTTTCGGTCGGTGTTGTCCAACCCCAAATAGTCCACTTCCAGGGTGTCCAATGCAAAATCGGCAATCTGCCGTGTAATCTCACCGTCACCTTTCACCTGTGCGAAATCACGCACACGCTTCAAAAAGCGGTTGGCAATTCTCGGCGTACCACGCGAACGTGAGGCAATCTCTTTTGCGCCGGCACGATCAATATCGATGTTTAGAATTGAAGCAGAGCGACACACGATCTCGGTCAGCTCGTCCACATCATATAATTCCAAACGCAACAAGATACCGAACCGATCACGCAGCGGGGTAGATAACTGTCCCGCGCGGGTCGTAGCACCGATGAGTGTAAAGTGTTGCAAGGGCAAACGAATGCTTCGTGCAGCCGGCCCCTTTCCGATCATGATGTCCAACGTGTAATCTTCCATGGCGGGATACAAAATTTCTTCCACCATACGCGGCAAACGATGGATTTCATCGATAAACAACACATCATTTTCATTGAGGTTGGTCAACAACGCCGCCAAATCTCCCTGCTTTTCAATTGCGGGACCGGATGTCACCCGAATATTGACACCGAGTTCTGCCGCGATGATGTTCGACAACGTTGTTTTTCCAAGTCCCGGCGGACCATAAAGTAACACATGATCCAGCGCCTCACCGCGCTGCTTTGCCGCCTCAATATATACACGTAAAATTTCTTTTGCCTTGTTTTGCCCGATATATTCATCCAGTTGTTTCGGTCGCAAATTCAGCTCGTTTTCGCGATCCTCTTCTTTTCTTTGAGCAGAAACCATCCGTGCTTCAAAATCTTGTGCTTCAAAATCCCCCGGCGGCATATCATACGCAGCAGGATCAAAAGATTCATCAAAAAGTTCTGTCATATTTTGCTCCGTTCCGATATCACATCTGCTTCTGATGCAATCACTTATCAAATCAACCAACAAACAACACCGCGTTGGTATGATTACACAATCCAATAATCAAATCATCATACAAGTGGCAATGCTATCCATACAAAACGTTATTGGAAATATTCCATTTTGTTTTTTCAAACGCGTTATGTCGTTTTAGCCAGCTTTTTCAGTGCAGCAGTAATACATTCTTCCAACGACAATTTTGAATGATCGATTCCCATCAGTGCGCGTTGTGCTTCCTGCCGCGTATAGCCCAAAACCAACAGCGCATTGAGCGCCTCTTGTGTTTTGTCATTGGCAGGTACCGCATCTGCAAACAATGCAGTGCCATCTTGTTCAACTCGCTGCAGTTGTTTTGCCACTTTGTCTTTCAATTCCAAAATAACCCGTTGCGCAATTTTGTTTCCCACACCCGACGCTTGTGAAATGGCTTTTGCATCACCGTTGGCTACCGCCAACGTCAATTTTTGCGGTGTTAGAACAGAGAGAATGGCGATTGCCATTTTTGCCCCAACCCCGGAAACCGCGATCAATTGGCGAAACGCGTGTAGTTCTTCCGTGTCAAAAAAGCCGAACAGTTCCAGCGCATCGTCCCGCACCAACAAATACGTGAGCAGACGAACCTTTTCCGTTGTACCGCTTTTGCGGTGTAACGCAGAAAGCGTGTTGGCACTTACCGTCAAACGATAGGCCACCCCACCGCAGTCAATCACCGCCGCGTCCGGTTCGGTCAAAACCAGATCACCTGTAATGGAATAGAACATCCGTCTCACCCTCCTTTACAGTTTTGCTTCTTTCCATCGTGTTGCTATTTCCGTTTCATTTTCACACATTAACCGGATAAACCTTTTCCTTGCACCATCAAATCAGTTTTGAAACATTGATAGTTTGGAAGATCCGGTATGCGCATGACAAATTGCTATGGCAAGCGCATCCGCTGTGTCATCCGGTTTTGGAGGAGCGGGTAGGTTCAACAATTGTGTTACCATCATAATCACTTGCTTTTTTTCTGCCCGTCCATAACCAACCACAGCCTGCTTCACCTGTAACGGCGTATATTCATAGATTGTCAATCCATGCTTGCGCGCATTGAGCAAGATTACCCCACGCGCCTCCGCCACGGTGATGGCAGTGGTTGTGTTGGTATTAAAGAACAATTCTTCTACAGCCATTTGCGTTGGACGATAACGATCGATAATCCTTGAAAGATCGCGGTCAATCTGCGCCAAACGATCCTCCACCCGTGTTTTAGCAGGCGTACGGATTGCACCATATGCCAGCGTAGAAAATCGTACGCCGTCATAACATAGCACGCCCCAACCAACGATGGCAAACCCGGGATCAATACCTAAAATAATCACGTCTCATTCCAACTCTTTCACAAAATTCGGGTAAATACCCAACACATCAAACTGCGGAACAAACAAAAGTAAAAATACCAAAAATGTCAAGGTGTCAATCGTCTGCTCTGCCGCATACAGCGAAACATAATGCATTCCACGCAAAACAGCGCCGATTCCATCTATGCGCCGTATTTTCAGAGAACACATTTGTGCCGCCCCCAGTATCGATGCCACCGGGACTTGCGAACGAAACGGCAGAATCAAATCCAGCACATACGACGATGGCTCGGATGCACGCATGGATGGATGCACAACATATTCACGACAAAGAAACAAGAAGCGGTTCCATTTTTCTTTTTCGTAACCCACAGGGGATTCCGATGCATTCCCGCATTCAGCTGCAGCGATAATCTTTAGCTCATATCGCTCAAGCAGAGAAAAGAAAGAATTCAAAAAACCATTGCTTTCGTTCTCGATGGGCAACAAAGCAATATCCGCCTGCGCAGCAGCAACTTCTTCACAGGCATCACGAAAGCTCCCATGATAGCGTGTACGCACGCGCACCTCCGGAGAAAATACCGCGGAAAGAACCTGGTCTGTCAAGCGGCTCTGCACACATGCAACAGTCGGTGAAACCGCAAACGGTTCTGACAAGTTTTGCCCGTGCAATTCTGCAAGCAATTGGGAAATTACGGTTTGTTCCGGTAAATCCCCCCACAACTCTCGCGACACTTCACGACAAAAGAATACTGCATCCGCAAGATCTTCGGTTCCACGGTTGTGCAAAGTGAAATCCGGCGCCTGTGCAGAAAAAATCTCATACCACTCGTCGCTGCCAAAATTGGACAAAATCATCTCCCGCAAGCGGGAACGCCCAATGCCACGAATCATCACAAGCAGCATTTCGCGCAAATGCGCCATGCGTTTGATTGCATTTCGTTGAGATGTATGTCTTAACACACGCAAATTTTCCTCTGCAACAGCGATATCTGCAGCAGGAACCTCGCGTCGTGTAGACGAAAAGGTCTCGGCCATAATGCCCCTCCTTTTCAAAAAACATCTTTAGTATTATATCATATAAGTGCAATCCTTGCAATCACATCGCAAATATTTCATCTTATTTTAACATCTTTTCCCGTTTCACTTCTTTCTTCCGCCTATTTTTTCCCCCATTCTCCTGTTCGCTCTCCTTCGCATTTTTATTTTAGAATTATACGTTGAATACAAACAGGTATTGAAATAAATGATTTATTCAACTTTTCAAACATACAAGAGCGCCATACAATATAACAGGTACGACAGTTCTAAAACTCCCGTACCAACAAAAAATTGATACGGACCCTGTTTATGATCAGATCTTTCGCCGATCTCGGTTGATTTTCCCAAAAAACTGTGCTATAGTAACCTATGTGATCAAACGGATCAATCCAAGAAATATGATAACAGGAAAGACATTGCGCCGCAAAAGCAATGAAAGGTGTTTATATGAAACTCGGTATTGTCGGTTTACCAAATGTCGGAAAATCCACGTTGTTCAACGCCATCACAAAAGCGGGTGCCGAATCTGCGAATTATCCATTCTGTACAATTGAACCCAACGTCGGGGTCGTTGCCGTGCCGGACAAGCGGCTGGATCGTTTGGCCGAAATGTATCACCCCAAGAAAAAAACGCCGGCAGTGATCGAATTTGTAGATATTGCCGGACTGGTAAAAGGTGCATCGGAAGGCGAGGGTCTTGGCAATAAATTTTTATCACATATCCGAGAAGTAGACGCGATTGTACATGTTGTGCGCTGCTTTGACGACAATGAAATCGTACACGTTGAAGGCCGCATTGATCCGGTAGACGACGCGGATATCATCAATCTGGAACTGATTCGTTCAGATCTGGAAATATTGGACCGAAAAATTGACCGAACAGCCAAGGCCATGAAAGGCGACAAAACATTGGGTGCACAGATGGATTTGCTCCAGCGCATCCGATGTGCGCTGAATGACATGAAATCCGCGCGGTCGCTGCACCTGAGTGAAGAAGAGATCGAGCTTTTGGGCGACACACAGTTAATCAGTCTCAAGCCGGTGATCTATGTTGCAAATGTCGCAGAAGATCAAATCAACAAACCGTTGGAAAGCAATCCGTATTATCAAGCGCTGAAAGAATATGCAGACGCCGAACACGCCTCCGTCATCGCCATCAGTGCACAAATTGAAAGCGAACTTTCGGCCATGGAGGACGATGAAAAGGCCATGTTTATGGAGGAACTCGGCATAAATGAAAGCGGGCTTGACCGTTTGATCAAAGCAAGCTATTCCCTGCTTGGCTTGATCAGTTTTCTGACCGCCGGTGAGGATGAATGTCGTGCTTGGACGATTCGCCGCGGCACCAAAGCGCCTCAGGCAGCCGGAAAAATTCACTCAGATATCCAACGCGGATTTATTCGTGCCGAAACCATATCGTTTGACACACTGATGCAAGCCGGATCGATGGCAAATGCAAAAGAAAAGGGACTGGTTCGACAAGAAGGAAAAGATTACGTGATGCAGGATGGAGATATCGTTCTGTTCCGCTTTAATGTTTGAGTCATTCCTCCCTATCATGCCATATATGATGTAAAAAAGGATATCCTCACAAATTGCATGCTTTTGCCCCGGCAAAAAAGCACAGCCATACAAAACAGTATGACAGAAAAAGCATCGGAGACGCACAAAACACGTCTCCGATGTTTTCGCTTATAGAATCCGTTCGCGCTTCAGCTTGTCCCAATCGGGCGAAAGAATACGCGTTTTGCGGCGCCGATAATAGGTCTCTTTCATGGAAATGTATCCGTCCGAAATCATTTCTTCCAACGCATCACGTAAAACCGTTTGATTGATCTGTGTCTGTTCAAATACATATTTGATCACGATCATAAAAGTTAAATATTGATACGATTGCAACATCTGCTGCATATGTTTGGCAAAAACAGGATAATACAGTTTTTTCAGTTTTTCATAAGTCGGATATTCCACACACGCAGTTGCCAGCGATTTCAATTGCCCGCTAATGGTCTGTTCAATGCCGTAAACAATTACTTTTTTTCCGCATTTGGTTGTCAAAAAGCGTGTTACAGCGCCAAAATGGCCGTCACCGGTAAAAATAATAAACGTGCCGGGGCTCTGCCTTTCAAAAGCAGCTTGATAAATATAATCCAAAATAAAAAAATCTGTAAAGTCTTTTTTGTGGTGTGATGCCGTGTTTTGCGTATCAATGGTATTGGAAGTAATTTTTCGAATCTCGTTGAGATTGCTTTTGATCGCATGGTTGGTGAAATCTGCAAAAAAGTAAATATTTTTAACATCATAATGTTCGCAAATTTCTTCATACCAGTCACTCACCGGCGGATTGATTCCGTATCGGTTTTTGAATGAGATCTGCATGTATTCGTAGTCCACAAAGACCACCGCTGATTCTTTTTTCTTTTGAAATAGATGCAAGTTTTCCCTCCTTTCCAAAATAAAATATTGTAAAGTACAGTGTGCAAATCATATTGTTTCAAACGGCGACAAACACAAGAAAAGTGGTGCATTTCAAAATGAAATGCACCGTCTTTTCCGGCTGATTGTTTCACTTTGCACACCGAACTTTCAAACAAAATCCGGTATGGGACAATGATCGTCAGGCCTGTTGCTCCTGTTTGATCTGCGCATAGCACTCGCTGCAGTACACGGGACGATCATCGGAGGGCTGGAACGGAACTTTCGCTTCTTTGCCGCACCGTGCGCACACCGTTGTAAACATCTCATGATTCCGAGCAGCGCTCTTTCTGGCGTCGCGACAGGCTTTGCATCTCTGAGGCTCGTTTTGAAATCCTTTTTCTGCATAGAATTCCTGCTCACCGGCCGTGAACACAAATTCCTGACCGCAATCTTTGCATACCAATGTCTTGTCCTGATACATGTTTTTTACCTCGTTTCATCTTGGTTCAATAATTTTTTCGCCCCAGACGGATTCAAACCGACACCTTTGTCGCCAACGCTCTACTTAAGCTACTTGGGCATGTATATAACCATTTCTGAAACCTTGTTTTTCGTAATAAATTTAAGCAGCTTTCCTCCTTTCAAATTTACAAACAAAAAATATCCACAAAATACAGGCACGACGAACACAAAGCAGAAATGCGCTTGCTACAATCAATATATTACCTTCCCTGCGCATCGCTTGTTCGCACAAAGATACCTTATACCAATTAGTATTATACCACGTTTATTCTTTTTGTCAATATATTTTTAAGATTTTTTTATCATTTTTACAATTTTTTTCGATATTGCATGTCGTTTGAAACAACAGTGTGACTATTTTTTTCAAAAAGTGATGGGAAAATCGCATAACTTTACCACGTTCAGATATTTTTTCCCAAAAAGTCTTGCAAACATTTGCATTTTATGATATCATATTATGGAATTCAATCAAAGATTGTTTGCACAAACGGTACGTATGACGTATTGATTCTTTTAGAAACGGGGGTGAATGTTTTGCCGAATATCAAATCTGCTAAAAAGCGCGTTTTGATTACAGAGCGTAAATCTCTGCAAAATCAGATGTTCAAATCTGCTTTGAAAACAACGATCAAAAAGTATGATGCTGCCATTGCAGCCGGAGATAAAGCGGCAGCCGGTGAGGCTTATAAGGCTGCTGTCAAGAAGATCGATCAAGCAGCTGCCAAAGGTTTGTTGCACCCGAACAAAGCAGCAAGAAAGAAGAGCCAGTTTACGCGTAAACTCAGCGAAATGGCTTAAGTACCACAACTGGGAACATCACATAAAATGGCCGATCCAAGCGTGAAAATATTCACGTGATTGATCGACCATTTTCTTTTTTTTGATTTTTGTTTGATTTTCTGACGTACAAAAACATATATTATTATGGACTATACTTCCGCACTTGCCTTTTTACCTGGTATCTTACCATGTTACGACGTTAGAAACATCATTATGCAAACATCTTAATGAAACATGACCTTGATTTTGCACACAACAATATTTTGAATATTGTTGCACACCTCATATCCTGCAAAATATAAAATAGCGGTATTCTTCTATGCAAAAATCATGTTTAGCACTTCAAGGTTGCAAAATCGTTTTGTTTATTCACAAAGAACACAAAAAATTCATATATATTCCTGTGCATTTTATACTTGCACATACTCGTTTTTGGTGATTTCTACAACGAATTTTCCTGCTTTTTCACAACATGCATAAAAAAGAAACTATGATTTGTGCACTTTCACAATTTTCCGACATTCTATTTTCGAAAAAACGTGAAACAAACTGAAAATATACTTGAATTTTGCCGATAGCGGCTTGACAACCTGCACAAATTCTCCTATAATAAAGAGTGCATACCGTTGGACAAAGCTACAACTACAATTTATGCAACGGAGAAATGAGGTTTACATGGCAAATCATAACATTCAAGAACTTGCTACAAAAGTCAAAGAAAATGTAGGCAAGGTCATTGTCGGTAAAGAAGATGTGGTCGATCTGATCATCATCGCAATGCTCTGCAATGGTCACATCCTTTTGGAGGACGTGCCCGGAACCGGTAAAACCGTGTTGGCAAAGTCTCTGGCAGCTTCTATCGACTGTAAATTCAGCCGTATCCAGTTTACACCGGACTTGCTTCCTTCCGACGTTACCGGTATCAACTTTTTCAACATGAAAGAATCCGAATTCGAATTTATTCCCGGTCCTGTCTTCTCCAACATTCTGTTGGCAGACGAAATCAACCGTGCTACCCCGAAGACCCAGTCCGGTCTTTTGGAATGTATGGAAGAGCACCAGGTCACCATCGATGGCAAAACGACAAAACTGTCCGATTTGTTCATGGTTATCGCAACACAGAACCCGCTGGAAAATGCAGGTGTGTTCCCGCTGCCTGAGGCACAGTTGGACCGTTTTCTGATCAAGATGAGCATGAATTATCCGCGTCATTCAGAAGGTGTGCAGATTCTGAAACGTTTCTATCATGAAAACCCCTTGGAAACACTGAAACCTGTTGCTACGATTGACGACGTCATGAAGTGCCAGGAAGAATTGAAACATATTTATATTCACGACGACGTGTTGTCTTACATTGTTGATATCACGGAATCCACCCGTGGTTCTGATTCGGTTGCTTTGGGTGCTTCTCCTCGTGGTTCTCAGTCCTTGATGCGTGTGTCTCAGGGCTTTGCAGGAATCGCAGGCAGAGACTATGTTTCTCCTGACGATGTCAAGAAAGCAGCACCGCACGTGTTGGCACACCGTTTGATTCTGAAGAGCTCCGCCAAACTGGAAGCTGGCGCCGCTGAAGCCGTCATCCAGGAAATCGTTGACAAGGTACCTGTACCGACTGAGGATTACACCAACTGAAAAAATAAATACTAACGAAGTAAGAGAGATTAATTATGTCACAAATAATTACCATTGCCACAGTCGTTTTCATGTGCGCGCTCTTAATTGTTGGTCTTTATTTCCTCTATAAAAAGACACGGCTTAAAATGATTCAGCGAATCCAATATTCGCGTGAATTTAACAAAGTCGGTGTCTATGAGGGTCAACGAGTCACATTTACGGAAATCATTTACAACGACAGTTGGTTCCCCCTGTTTTTCATTGATATGGAATCATGGATCGATCAGGAACTGCGGTTGCAAAATCAGCCGTTTAATCCTAACAAATCCAAACAGTTGGTAATCAGCCGATTCCATCTCTGGCCGCATATGGAGATCCGCCGTGAACACTCCATGGTGTGTATGAAACGCGGTTACTACTCTTTTGAAACATCCACCGTTTACACCAACAAGCAGGAAATCTTTTTTGATTCTTTTGCCGAAATTTACGTGTATCCGAAATGTATTGAATTTGAGGATGTGCCGTGGCCGATCAATAACATTCAGGGCGAGTCGATTTCCAACCGACAACTGATCGTGGATCCGTTCTCTATGGCCGGTATTCGTGATTATCAGCCCGGCGACCCGTTTAAAAATATCAACTTTAAAGCCACCGCACGCACCGGCGGACAAAAACTGAAAGTAAACAAACGCGATTATTGTTCTACACGTGTGTTTATGTTGTTTTTGAATTTCCAGACAACACCCGATGTACCGATTGAAACAGAGATTTATGAAAAACTGATGGAACAAGGCATGTCCTACACGGCATCGCTCATTGAAAAAGCGCTGACCAACGGTCACAAAATCGGTTTTGCAGCAAACTGTTCCATGGTCAACGGCGATAAGTCTGTTTCTTTCCCGATTTCTACCGGTGCATATAATATCGAAGATATGCTAAAAATGTTGGCACTCATTCGTCCCGCCGTCGGCGTTTCGTTTGGTTCCCTGCTCAATCGCTATATTGAAGATCAGCTGCAAGACACCGAGATCTTCATTATGACCACGCAGACCAACCCGGAAATGGACGAACAGATTGCTACATTGCGGCGTATGAACAACACCGTCAATGTGTTTATGTTAAGCTGATAAGGAGGGATTGGAAGATATGGAAAAACCCGAAAAAATTAAAAAACCACGATCTCCGAAAAAAGACCTCCTGTTTGCTCTGATTCTGATTGTGATTGCCGTTGCGTTGTTTGTATTCGCATCGAGTGTTTCTCCCGATGGCGCTGCACCGCGACAGTCTGATCCCGGATATCAAGAATATCAAACGCAGCGATACACCGCACAGGCACTCAACATCGGCGGTGCCGTTGTATTGGTCGGCGGTTTGTATTTCCTGGTTTTCTTTATCAAAGAAAAGTTTGGCAAGCAGATTTTTTCCATACTGCGAAAAATCGGCCATATCATCGGTGTTGCGTTGGAATGGCTCTATCGCTTGATTTGCCGTATTTTGGGTATTGACCCGGACCGTTTCTTTGCGCGTGGTAAAGACAAACGTTCTTTCCGACGTAGAAGAAATGTCGAAGAGGACGGTATCAATCTGGCGAAACCGATCGGTAAGCGTTACAAAGACATGCAAGACAATCTGCAGCGCATCCGGTTCATTTATCGGAAGTTTTTGCAAAAGATTATCAAAAAGGGACATAAATTCAAATATGCCCGTACCCCTGTTGAAGAACGTGCGCTGTTGATTGAAGAAGAATATCTGGAAAAGGAAGATCAGCAATTTCTCGTCAATCTATATGTTGACAATCGCTATGCCAGACCGGAGCGTGTCCACATTACAGATGATGACGTTGAGGTATGCCGTAACGTAAAATAAATATGACGTACCAAAGTTGTTGATAAAATTCTAATATCAATGTTCAATTGACAACAAAAGGACTTCTCATCAGAGAAGCCCTTTTGTCTGTCAGTTGTTTTCTGACCGAAGTTTTATTTTTTTAATTTGACTGAAGTAAAATAAAAAAAGTAACTATATAAAAATTTTTCAGCGTTCGCCCTACCCTATTTCTAATGTTTTTCATTTGTTGAGTAGAATGTAATCATATAGCCATCATAATAAATCTGTGCTTGTACCTCAGCAGGATAGAGGGTCCGCCTCCGAACAATTGAACCGTCCAAATCCGAGATACCTTCAAATTGAATATTGCATCTATCAGCCTCCGTAGTTAAATGGATATAACAAACCCCTCCTAAGGGTTCGTTGTGAGTTCGATTCTCGCCGGGGGTGCCAAAAATGACCGTTGTAAGCCGTTTTTTTGATGGCTTACAACGGTTTTTTATTATCTTTTCCCCGGATCATTCTTCCCTCTCCGCCGGAACGATTTTATACTTTTTCCATTGTATGGCTGCTAATTTGCTTTGAACTTAAAAGGCGACAAGGTCAACCCAAGAGCGGTAACGGCATTTTCACTATAGTTCCGCACAAGCCTGTGCGTTCCGAGCCGGATCGGTATCGGTTCACCACCTTCACTCTTTCAAACAGGTGTTTCACCTTCAGGCCAGATCAGGCCGGATGGGTGTTGTTTTGTTAATAGACCGTCCGGTCTCCAAGTGCTAGTGCGGGAATATCCGCATAGCTGGCATGCTGAATCAGGCTTCCATAGGGAAAATCGTAGATCACCACCGCACCCAAGATCAGATGGTATAGCAAACAAAACCGGGCGAAGCGCTCCAACTTTTGGTGCAAAATCGTTCCCTTTCCAGCCTCTGAGTCGAGTTATGAGTGGTAATCGTAGCGTTACAAAGGAATTTTCGCAAAAGAGTTATACTCCTGACTCTAAAAAGCAGCGCCAAACTCGATATTCAGGCGGTCCATATCCACTTTCATCTGTCCGTCGTCAAACTGTTCGGAATAGCAATCAGCGCGCAGAAGCATACAAGCCATCCCTTTCTACTCGTTGGGGTTGCGGGATTCCTCCCCGCGGAGAACCGCCAGGATATGGTGATAAAATTTATCGTTCATCCGGTAACCCTTCTTGTAGACCACTAAGCAGAGAATAGATAGCACAGCCGGTAAGAAAATCATAATAGCCCGCATGCCCAGGATGGTACCGGCGCTCTGTACCTCGTTTGGCACAAAGCCGATTGGATTCAAGCTGGCTGCTGCGATGAAGCCACTGAAAGCGCCTGCAAACTTGACCACGAAGGTCTGGGTAGAGAAGACAATGCTCTCATTCCGAGTACCCAGCTTAAATTCACCATAGTCCACAGCCTCAGCGAGAATAACAGTAACCAGTACCAACATGAAGCCAATGCCAATGTTGACGATGGCGCTGCATACGCCAACCAGCAGGATATTTGTAGGGGCAATGTACCCAACCAACAACAGGGCCGCAAAACCCACCACCGGCAGTAGGCAGGACACCACAAAGACGATACCCTTATTGATCTTTTTGGACAGACTGGGGAAGACGGCCAGTGCCGCCATCTGGGCGATGCCAGCAACACCGGTATAAGTAGCATACAGTGCCTCTTTGACACCACACACATATTCAAAGTAATATAATGCAAAAGAGTTAGACAGCTGGTAGGCCATATTAAAGAACAGCGCAATACCCAATACTACCAGAACCTGGTCGTTCTTAACCAGGACTTCGATCATCCGCTTGGGGGTGGTCTTTTCACCGGAACCCTTGGTAGCCACTACCCTTTCTCGGGTCTGTGTGACAGTCAACAGGATGGTAACCACGAAAATCAACGCAACTGCAATCGCAAATCGGGAAAAGCCCAGGATCTGATCGCCGCCACCGAAATATTTCACAATGTACAGGCCGCTGCTGCCCACCACCAGCCAGGCCATGCTAGCAAAAAACCGGGGAATGGCGCTGATCTGACTCCGCTCGTCTTCATTGTCGGTCAAAGCCGGCACCATGCTCCAATAGGGAATATCCATAATGGTATAGGTCATCCCCCACAAAATATACATCGCGCCGACGTATATCGCATACTGGTTGGCCGGCAAGTCCACATCTAAATATAGCATGACCAGCACAACCGCATTCAGAATGGTTCCGATCAGAATCCAGGGGCGGAACTTCCCCCACCGTGAGCGGGTGTTATCCACCACTATCCCCATAAACGGATCATTGAAGGCGTCCCAGATACGGGCCGCCATAAACAGCACCGCCACAATCATTGGATCAACAAGCCGCACATCGGTCATATATTTCATCAGATAGGTACTCACAATGGCGTATACCAGATCTTTACCAAAACCGCCCAAGCCGAAACTCAGTTTGGAACGCCATGTAAGAGTTTGTTTCATGATTCCTTGTTCTCCTTTTTAAAGTACATCAAACAGGTCAGATATCAGATATGATGGCTGGTCCCGCTGATCTATCTTATCAGAATTTTACAAAAATTGAAACAATGTTTAATTATTTTTCTTGCTAAAATTTTCCTCGTATTTTTTGTGCAATTTTCCCCCGAGTCCCTTATTTCACTCTATTCTATAAATAAGCTTTCCTTCGCCTTTTCTTTATATTCTATCCAAACAGTGGACATTTTCTGCCATTTTTGACGATGTCCTTTCTCTTCCCATGCTTTTCCTCTATCCCGGTAAAAAGAAAAAAATTTGCATAAAGTCTTGCACTTTTAATTAAAATGGTATATCACTGAAGCAGAAGAAGAGAGGTAAAAGCCGATTGCCACATGAAAAGAGATTGCGCTGTAACCGACATTTTCACCATTTCTCATGTTCTGAATAATAACGACACCAGCATTGTCTGCCCAGACTTCCATGCAGATCGCCAGTGCAACTGTGAGACTGTGCTATGTACCTACCATCTCGCTGCCACGTCAAAGTCGAGCACAAACTCGCCAGCAAATACAGAATGGGAAATCGCATAGGTGTATGTCCCCAGCCAAGTGCTGCAAGACCCCCTATTAACTCCATATGAAAAACAACCTGTAAAAGGAGTGTTTTGGGTACGGCATCTTTGGTAGCGAGGGACGATTTTCCGTATCCGGGTACCGTATTTTGGACTGTCAGTTCCATATCGGCAGTTTCATACCCAACCAGAAAATTCAGAGTTTTAAGCACATACCCTCCCCCATCTGGTGTTTGTGCACTCCACCACTAACAAAGAAAAATGTTACACTGTGGTCCCCAAAGCTTGTTTATCTGGGACTCTGCCAGACCATAAAGCGATTTTGAAAGACGGTACACCGCCGGATTGGCTTTCCGGGCAATCACCACTTTCTAGTGTTAGAATCCCCCTGGCCTACCGCGTTCTCTCAGAGGCGCTTTGCGCGGGGAAATTTTCATCCCGATTCTCTTTTCACTTTCTCTGACGAGATGGTTCGGCGGAATATCCAGGCCATGGGCGAGGTTGGGGGTTCCATTTCTTTGGTTTTAACCGTTTTTAGTATATTATACGAAAAAGCACTTGCGCTTTTTGAGGCTTTGTGATATACTATATTTGTTCTGTATTATTTTGTTTGTCAAATATAGTATCCTTATCTACAGTATTTATGCAGATTTACGGCATATTAACAGATTTAAGACACGTTGAATTCCAATATGAATTCTAAGAGAATTAAATACTGCGTTAATAGCAAGCAAACAAGTGAACATATTGAGAAGTATCAAAGTGGTCATAACGGGACTGACTCGAAAATTTTCGAAAAAGTGTCAGTTTTGTCCACTAAGAATCCAGTATTTCTGCGGGCTCCCGCAGTTCGAAAAACCGAATATTTTGCAGTTCTTTCCGTCAGTTCTTTCCAAAAGTTATGGGAACGATTTTCGGATCGACATACGGAGAGTTGTCCGAGTGGTCGAAGGTGCAGCACTCGAAATGCTGTGTCCCGAAAGGGACCTAGGGTTCGAATCCCTAACTCTCCGCCAGAAAGTCCAGTAACCATGCGGGTTTGCTGGACTTTTCTTTTTTGCCTTTTGAGGGAAGCAACCCCAAAATCATGGAAAGAACAGGCGGTTTTTTGGAGAGAACTGGGCGAATTTCGGGCTTTTTTCCTCTATTCGAACCCATCGATCAGCCCGCCCTGCTGTTGTCCGCAATTTCGGCCCATTTGTTGCCGAAATCTACCGTTTCTGGCAGGGGCATACCGCTTACCATAGCCTGCGCTGAGGAGATCTTGGAGCTGTAATCCAGGTGGGCGTAGATATTCGCCGTGGTAGAAAAATCGCTGTGTCCCAGCCAGTCCTGAATCTGCTTGAGGGGCACGCCGTTGGCCAGCAAAAGCGAAGCGCAGCTATGCCCTTACGGTATAATAAGGACAAACGGAAAAACCCAGTGTTTTCAAGGGTTTCAGCGTTTGTCGTTGCCTATTCAATTCCTTTTCCAACCTTGATAGCCAGCGAAAAATCTGTCGAATGATGGGAGGTGTCACTTAAAAGACAAAATTGAATACTGCTGCAGCGGTGCGGTGTTTTACCGGACCGCTGCTTATCAGGGCGTTTCATCTGATCTGATGGGCGCCCTTTTTTTGCGCCCATTTTCAGAAATAGGAGGAAATTTACATGGAACTGAATGAAGAAGAAAAAAGGCAGTTGTTTCAGGTTGACGGCGACTGCCAGGCCAAAGTGCTGGATGAACTGTATATGACAGCCCGTTTTACCCGTAACCCGGAGCAACGTGATATGGTTCGGGGCCTCATGGCAAAGATGCGGGTTCTGTCAAATGAACAGTGCATGGATCTGGTGAAGGACATCCAGAAGAACTATCATCTGCCTTACCCCCGCACTATGGGTGAGCGAATCGCATTGGCCCGGCAGCAATCCGGGGCTGAAAAGTTGAAAGGGCATGACATTATGGCCCTGGAGCGATTTGACCCGGAGGTACGCCACATGGTTGTCTTTGATGTGCTTTCTTTTGAATCCCCTGTCGGAGATAAAGGCGATAAGATGCGCCTGTTCCTCACAGACGAGGGGTATCGGAAAGCAATGGAGAATCAGGAACGTGGCTTTATTAAAATTCAAAACCATGCCAAAGTACACAATGGCTATCTGAATTACGACCATAAGGACAGAGATTTGTAGCTGTCACTTATAACAAAACATCAGGAAGGAGGATGTCAAATGGCAGTGTTCAGAGTTGAAAAGACAAAAGATTTTACGGTCATGTCCAATCACCATCTTCGGAATGTATCGCTGTCTTTGAAGGCAAAGGGGCTGCTGTCGCTGATGTTGTCCTTGCCTGATAATTGGGACTATACGACGAAAGGGCTGGCCCATATCTGCAAAGATGGAGTGGATTCGATCAGCAGCGCGATCAAGGAGTTGGAAAAGCAGGGGTATCTTACCCGGCGTCGGCTCCGTGACTATCATGGCAGGCTGGGCGACATTGAGTACGTCATCCATGAGAAGCCGGTGCTTCCCGATGGGCATGATATAATCAATTCCGTTTTCTGTTATTCTTGGTTTCAATTCGCTCATATTTTTAATCTCCTCATTCTGGCTTATTTTTTGCAAGTCTGACTCTCCAGAAATATTGGTAAATCATTGGTAAAATTGAGAATGAAACATAAGAACTACTATTTATAGAAGTATTTAAGACGATTTGAGACTTTTTATTCTGAACAGTAAATCCTGCCGTGACAGACAAACATAATTTTCATATCCGTTAAAACCCAATCACAACAGGTCCGCTGATAAAGGAGCTGAGGGTAGCCGTTGCGTTTTTCATGTAGAACACTTGTGTGTTGCCGTCGTTTTCATCGTACATCCCGCGAAGATTCGGGTATGCGTCCAGCATGGATTTTTTCGCTTCAACACGGTCGTCCTCCACAAGTTCACAAGCGACCCGAATCCATTCTCCACCGCAGAACGCGCAGATCTCCACCTTCGGATTTGCAGCGATCTGATGACTGACAGGCTTCATTTTTCCTGTCTGAATATAGAGCTTTCCCTCAAATTCATTGATTGTTCCAAACGGACGTACTCTCGGCTGATCCCCTTCCACCGTTGCAAGATAATAGGTCTCCGCTTTTTTCAAAAATTCATATACGCGTTTCATCCTGTTTCTCCTATCAAAAGTTTATTTTAATTTTTATCACATATTCGAAATGAGTATTCTTCAGCTATTTGTTAACCATGTATATCTGTTTTTTGCTGCAAACTTTATCGTAAGAAAAGCGAATATTTTTCAAATTCATGCAAGGAAAGCTGCTATGTTTTCTCTAAATCCTCCTGCCCTATTTTGATGAAATAGACCATCGGAAAACAATGATCTGTTTTTGTCTTTTACATATTGCAACTGAAGCTGAACCAAACGATTATTTTTTTATATAAATTCTTTTTTAAATCTTTTCAAGATAACCCTTTTTCTCTGCTGATAATCTCTTAAAGTTTTTGTTGTTCTCCACAAGCTCATCAAAAGTGACAGGCATAAAACCGTTAATATCCACGCCGGCGTTCAGCACATTGTCTCGAGCTGTCAATAGTGGCCAGTAATCCTTCCTCGTATCATTATGGATATGCCCGTGAATCATATAGGACCGTTGGTCATGTTTCCATGTCAACATTGGATAGTGGCATAAGGTAAGGGAGTGCTGTCCATCAGTGGTTTCAAGAAACTTTTCAATGCTCAAAAAATATCTCGAAATATCGGCTTTTGTCATCCATGAGTCATCGTGATTACCCACGATCAAACGCTTTTTTCCCTTAAGTTGCTTCAAGATTTCTTCAAAATGAATGGACCGAAAAAACATGTCGCCAAGAATATACACAGTATCGTTGCCCTTTACTCGTCTGTTCCAGTTTGTAATCAAAGTTTCGTCCATCTCTGTGACGCTGGAGAATGGACGGTTACAAAAACGGATAATATTTTCATGCCCAAAATGCGTATCAGCAGTAAAATAAATCATGTTTGTTCTCCTTCCTCCAAATAAAAACAGAACCGCTCAAAACGGCAGCTCAGCAAGAAAATAACAATACCGACATTTTTACCATTTGCACCTGTACCGTATACAAAAAGACCATATATAATTTTAACACAGATTCCACGGAAGAGAAGCCAGGCGCCATATCATTCGATGTTAAAATGATGGCATGCAGCATCGTTTTATTCTTCTTTAGGTAGATAAATCATAATGGATATGATACACTGTTTTGTGCCGTATGTCAAATATATGATTTTCCACGGTCTCGATCAACTAATTTAATATTTGCAGGCACATTGTTTTGATAAAACTTGGTCTGTAATACAAAAAATATAGCATTGATAACCCCGGTAAAATACTTGGCAAATCGTCAAAAATCGTTGATTTTCTTGCCGATTTGCTATATAATTATTATGTATTGTTGTATTTACCTGAAATTAAGGGATAAACATGGATTCAAATATCGAACGCTGGCACTCCATGAAAGAAATCTGTGAATATCACGGTGTCAGCCGTGATACCGTTCTTGGCTGGATTGACCGCCGAGAAATGCCCGCCACGAAGATCGGCAGGCTGTGGAAATTTAAGATCAGCGAAGTGGATGCTTGGATGAAATCCGGCGTTGCGGCTGAGAAATAATCGGTGATTTGCATGGACGATAAGAGATTAAAAGCCTTTGAGGATATGTTAAAAGCCATCCTTTCCCAGTATGACTCGACTGTGGAAAAGATGGCGAAGCTCAAGGCTGAGGGTAAAGAAAAAACCGTTACCTACCGCCAACTTTTTGCCAATAAGCTGCAACTTCAGGCTATGTTGTCCTATTATCGGACGTATGGGCTTTTAGAGGATACAAAGCAAGCAAATTATCGATAATCATAAATTTATTATCAAATACCAAAAGAAAACACCAATAATTCTTGAGAAAAAGGTACCGGAGAATTTTATGAAACCAAACAAAAAACATTTAGAATTTATACAAAACAACATTACAAGAATGAATCAGTGTTCTTTTCAAATGAAAGGTTGGGCAATCACTTTAGCATCTGCACTCATTGCTCTATTTGTGTCAACAATTTCAGAAAACAACTCTGGAAATAAAATATATATTTACGCTTCTATCGTTTCTACATTCTTGTTTTGGTGTTTGGATTCACTTTATTTATCAAAAGAAAGAAGGTTTATCGGCATTTATAATGACTTAATTGGTGTTAGCAATGGAAAAAATCAAAAGCCAATAGCAATTAAGGAGTATGAAATCCCTCTCAATAGATATAAAGGATGGAAATATTGCTTGATTAGAGCTATGCTGCTTCCGTCAGAAATACTATTTTATGCCACAATAATAATTGGACTATTCATATTTTGCAAGATTATTTAATGTGAGGTGATGAAATAATGTTTGCTAAGTTTAATTATTCTCCGTCAGGTGCTTTTTATAACAAAGTAATTAACCATTATTATGTAAGAGGCGTGGAATTGTTTGCTAGTCATGAAAAAGAAGTACAAGACTGTCTTTCTGATTATATTTCAGAAGAAGGAATAATAAATGGAACGGATTTAAAAGAGCATTGGTTTGCGATTTCTAAAAAGGATGTTTTTATATCTCATTCACATAAAGATATAAACAAAGTCAAAGCGTTTGCTGGATGGTTATACGAATGCTTTGGATTAGAAGCTTTTATTGACTCTTGCTCTTGGGGGTATTGTGATGATTTGTTAAATAAAATAGATAAAAAATATTGTTATAGACCGAAGACTAATACATATGATTATCAACTAAGAAATTACACAACCAGTCATGTACATATGATGCTTTCTACAGCATTGACCCAGATGATTGACAACACGGAATGTATCATTTTTTTTGATACTCCGCATTCTATAAACATGGCTGAGGAATTGGAAAAAATTGAAAAGAAAAGAAAAAAAGAAACCACACTCTCCCCCTGGATCTATCACGAATTATCAATGACAACTATGTTGCGGACAATAGAACCAGATAGAACAAAAATAGTGGTTGAACACTTTTCACAAGATACTCGTTCTCGACCTCAATTTGAATATGATGTAAGTAAAGCACTTAAAGGATTATCTACTCTTACAGATGATCATTTGAGACAGTGGTATGATAAGTGGCAACATCGTGCTACTCCATTTCGAGAAAATGCTCTAGGTGAACTTTATAAAATTACATTTCCGAAACGAAAATAAAGGAGATACTCAATGAGTACTAATATATCAAAACAAAAACGTGAGGACTTGCTGAATAAAATCAAAGAAATCCGAGCCTTTATTTCTGCTGCACCGCAGGATGAAAATACGGGCAATCTACTTTCCTATCTTTCCGATTTAGAAAAAGATGTAAACGGCAAGAAATACGGACTTGTATTCGAGGAACACCATGAGGAAATAGATGAGGTACTGGATACCCATACCCCTGTATTAACTGAAGAGAAAGACCTGTTCATCGACAACGGCGGACAGATGAATTTTCTCATTGAGGGAGACAACCTTGCATCTCTTAAATTACTTGAAAAGACACACAAGGGTAAAATTGACCTTATCTACATAGATCCGCCGTATAATCGTGGAAAAACTGACTTCGTTTACGATGACGATTTTGTCGTAAATGAAGACACATTCAAGCACAGTAAGTGGGTTTCTTTTATGAAAGTTCGTTTAGAGGTGGCAAAACACCTTTTGACTGAAACAGGATTGGTTTTCATTTCTATTGATGACAATGAGGTAGCGGCACTAAAATTGCTTTGTGATGAAGTGTTCGGTGCAGATTTTTTTATTAATCTTTTCGTATGGCAACGCAATTCAAGTGCTAAAACCGAAAAAGGTAAATTTACGGTAAATACAGAATATGTTTTGCTATATTCCAAAGGTAGTGCATACACACTTAATTCCGCATATAAACCTCTTTCTGAGGCCTCACAAAAGTTATTCAAATTTGATGACAATGACGGTAGAGGAAAGTATCAGACAGTAAGTCTGCAAAAGCCACGTGATCCTGGTCCTGAAACAACCTATGACTATGTTGACAATATGGGCAAGGTATGGCCATGTCCACCAAAGGGCTGGCGCATGAAATACGAGAAAATTAAGGCATTGGAAAACGATAACCGCTTAGTCTTGAGTGGAAAAAGTTTAAGAGTAAAAGACTATTGGAATGAAAGAGAAAACGAGGGCAAGAGAATTGATACGCTGTGGAATGATTTGCCACAAAACACCGCAGGAAGTGGTGAGTTAGAAGCAATTATGGGAAAGTCTAATACTTTTGATAATCCAAAACCCACAGACCTAATTAAGAGATGTCTTGAAATTGGAAATAGAAACGGTTGTGTACTCGATTTTTTTGCAGGCTCAGGCACAACAGGACACGCAGTAATGAAACTAAATGCAAAAGACAGTGGAAATCGCAAATTCATTCTCTGCACAAATAATGAAAACAACATTTGCCGTGATGTTACATATGAGCGTATCAAGCGTGTGATTGACAAAGAAGGGTACACCGCAAGTCTTAAATATTATAAGGTCGACTATGTTCCCATCTCAGATCGTATGTACTACGAATATGCGGACGAGTTGTTAAAGCATATCCGTGAGCTTGTTGAACTTGAAAACGGCGTGAATTTCACGGGTAATGCAGAAATTGCTATCGTGCTGACTGAAGAAGAACTTGATGATTTTGTTGCAAATGCGGATGATTTTGCAAAGTGCAAAAAACTCTATATGGGACACGATCTTTTGCCGACAGAAGAACAGGAAAAGATTCTAAAATCGCACGAGATCGAAATTAGTATTATTCCCGATTACTATTACCGTGATTTACAGGAGAGATAACGATGCAATTAAAAGAATTTCAATTAAATGCTGTAAAAAAACTTTTTGAAGCGATGGAAAAACCTGCACGGGATATTATTCTAAAAAGTCCCACGGGAAGCGGCAAAACCATTATTCTCACCTACTTTATGCACCAGTACATACAGTCTTATCCCAAAACCGTGTTTATCTGGCTGACTCCCGGCAAAGGCAATCTTGAAGAACAAAGCAAGGCGAAGATGGACAAGTATATCCACGCTTCACAAACGAAATTGCTCTCTGATGTAATGACAGCAGGTTTTGAGGAAAACGACAGTTGTTTTATTAACTGGGAAAAGCTGACAAAAAACTGCAATAATGCATTAAAAGACAGTGAGCGTACCAACTTTTTGGAGCATATTCAGCACGCCCTAAATGACGGCTTGCGTTTTGTAATTATTGTAGACGAGAGCCATCAGAACGATACAATAAAGGCGGATGAAATTATACAGTTTTTTCATACGGACAAAATCATTCGTTGTTCCGCAACGCCGAAAGGCATAGCAAAAGCGGAAGTTATTGAAATTTCCGAAGAAGAAGTGATTGCGGCCGGACTTATCAAGAAAATGCTTGTTATCAACCAAGACTTTCCTCAGACGATTGAAACGGAAAATCAGATTGATTTTCTGCTGGAGCGTGCCTATCAAAAGCAACGGGATCTGCGTGCCGCCTTTCTCAGCCTGAAAAGAAATATAAATCCCTTGATCGTGGTGCAGATTCCCAATAAATCGGAAGTGCTACAGGATGAGGTGGAGCGCTGGTTTGAGCAGCATGGCGTTACCTATGAAAACCGGCAGCTTGCCGTATGGCTATCCGACCGTCACGAAAATCTGGAGAATATTGACAATAATGACGCTGAGCCGATTGCCGTTATCATCAAGCAGGCAGTGGCGACAGGCTGGGACTGCCCAAGAGCGCATATCCTTGTGAAACTTCGTGATAACATGGATGAAACTTTTGAGATTCAAACGATCGGGCGCATTCGCCGTATGCCGGAAGCCATGCATTATGGCAGTGATCTTTTAGACAGCTGTTATCTTTATACGCTGGATGAAAAATTTACGGCAGGGG
>ERZ779861.414-NODE-414-length-62533-cov-23.123371_pt1 | contig 62533 bp, 88 predicted proteins | sample MGYA00511558_ERZ779861 | MGnify/ENA primary metagenome ERZ779861 (study PRJEB29588, sample SAMEA2163432) | human gut metagenome | biome: human gut; feature: human-associated habitat; material: faeces | place: Denmark | collected 2008/2010 ...
TGCCCACGCTGTTCGCCATGATGACGCCGAAGTTCTTGCAGGTCGAGCTTCTGGGAACGACCTGCGCATAGTAGCCGGCAGGAAGTTCCATCGCAATGCCGAGCGAAATAATTTTGAAGTCCAACGGCTCCAGAACGATGTCCTCGGCGGTGTAAAGGTCAACCCACTCGCCATGTGACTCGGGCAGCGGGTTCCCGTGCGTGTTGATTTTGACTTTCATGTTAAGCCCTCCTTGATGTTTCGTATCTGTAATCGTAGCCATCGAGCCTGTACGGGTCTTTCACTTTACCCGTACATCTGGCCCAGATGGCGTTTTGACTGATGTAGTTCTTCTTGGCCGCCTCTCGTCCAGAAGAGTAAATGGCGACCACTTGACCGTCCTGATCGACCTTCATCACGGCCTTGCGCCGGTTCGCGCTGGAAAGTTTGCCGCTGACCTGCTTACTGGCGAATGAGAGGTTCACCAGCTCGCAATCCATCTTCGCCCCGTTCCGATGGATAATGTTGTACCCCGTCCGGCGTCCACCCATGAAGGCGTCGGCCATGAGCCACACAACAGGCACATCTACTTTTCGGTTGTCCGCTGTCCGCATCTTCACGCAGGCGCGGGTTCGTCCGCTGATGTACGGCTTCAGGACGTACCACTCGCCACTCTCCAGTTCCTTTCGGACGACCGCCTCGCGGTTGATTTGGTATCGGAAGCGATAGCCGGGGATTTCTACCCATTCCGTGTTATTCGTCCGGTTGCTCTGCGAGTTCTTCATGTGCTACCTCCTCCCCGTCGGTCTCTTGGAACCTCCAGATATATCCGCGATACGTTGCATTCTTTCGAGTGCAGCATTGGCTTATGCCAGACGGTGCCACACCAAGCGTTTGTGCCGCCTCGGTTGCGCTTTCCCATGCCTTGCAGATCCGCCCATCGCTGGTGATTTGAAGCACCGCTTTATGCTTATATACGGGCGTTGATACCGCTGCTTCGACGGACATTCCAGCTTTCACTCTCGCCTTGATTGTTGAGGCTCCGATACCGAACTTCCTCCCCATTTCTTCATAAGACAGATTCTCGCCAAACACCAGATGTTTTCTCTGGGCGGAAGGCTTCGAGATGGCCTCCGATACCGTCATGCCGTTCCTGACACGATTGAGAACGGTGTGCTTTTCCATCCCGGCTTCTCTCGCCCATTCGGCTGCGGTCTTGGTCTGGCCGCCGCACGTCAACTTACGATTATTGCGGCGATTCCGCGCCTGTTCTCCTCGCGTTATCCATGTGCAATTTTCTGGGGAGTAGCCAGCGTTGACGTTTTTTCGCTCGATGGTCAAGTCATCCGAGTAGCCATTGTGCAAAGCCCATTGAGCAAACCGCTCGTAATCTTGCCATTCCGCGCATACTGCGATACCTCGCCCCCCGTAGTTTGCATACGCCGGTCTGTTTTCAGCTCGGCATCTTCGCCGCATTTCAACCCAAATCTGATACAGGCGCTTGCCGTATCTGAACCTATTTTCCATCTGCCGCACTCTCGTCCAGATATGTTGCCTCCATATCTGCAATATGAAGCAACACCGCCAAGGGGAATCTGCCAAAGGCATTACCCGCATCTCTGGCTTCGCCCTCTCGCCAACTGCCCATGTGCCAACGGATCGCCATAGCCTCCTCGCGGCTCAGGCGCATAAACCCAGAGATGATGTAGACGCTCTTCTCACCGTGCCCGTAAGGCAGCTTGTCATCGACCACATAGAACGGGTACTGTTCCCACCTGCCCTGATCGTTCTTGCGGTTGCGCATCTCGACCGCATAGAAGTTCGCTTTGCAGATGTCGTGAAGCAGACCGCAAACCGCAATCGTCTCCATCGACGGCTCGTTGAAGCCCGGAGTGATGGTTGCTTCGTTGGCGCAAATCGCCTTCATGCGCTCAAACACATGAAGGCTGTGCTCAAGCAACCCGCCAGGGCTGGACAGGTGGAAACGGGTGCTGGCCGGTGCCGTAAAGAAGTCCGAGGACTCGATCCACGCCAGCAGCTTGTCAGCGCCCGGTCTCGTGATATTCTCTGTGTACGCCTTGATAAACTTGTCTTTCATACTCATATCCTCCTCAAAAATACATCATGCTCAGCACCCAAGATGCCAGATGCAGAACGCCCGCAGCCGCGAACAGCGCGATATAGACGTGCTTACCTCTGCCGCTCTCGCCGATGACGCCGACGGTTGCCAGCACCATCACGATCATCGTAAACACCTGAAAGAACTTCACTTCACATACGCCCCCTTCCATACCTCGATTGCTTCATCGCAGAACTTGCCGTCGCACTGACCGACAACGCCCTTTCTGCCCTCGCAGTATTCGCACAGATCCGTTTCGAGCATATCGACGATCTGGTCATCGGTCATGTCCCCGTAATACTCGCCATTGGTGAGCTTCACCGCTATGAAAACGCGCCCGCTGTCGACAGCCTGCTGGCAGGTCCTCAACTTCCATTCCAACAGCACAGCCTTGTGCATCGTCTTCGTTGTGCGATGGCCACAATGGACGATGAACCAGTCATGCTCCAGAAGTTCGGCCACGCTGTCAACGCGGTCTCCCTGTTTGTACTTTCTCTTCATTTTCATGTTACCTCCTAAAATCCGTTCCATATTTGCTTGCCGTGATACTCGAAGCATTCGGCATCGCAGCAGTCTTCGGGAGTCAGATCCGCAAGCCGTTTTCGGCTGCGGGAGATGAACAGGTCGGAGTCCATAGGCGGCTTCGGGTTCTTATCCCTCAGCATCTCGTCTACCTCCAGCAGCTTCGCGTAAGTCTGCGGCTGGTGTTCCTTGAGGTTCTCGAAGAAATAGTTTCGGTGGAACGGGCAAAAGCAGCAGGCGGACGCCTTGGTGTCCAGTCCCCAGACATCCAGTATGTAGGCGTAGTTGTCAGCCCTCGTCAGCTCCATGTCCACCAACGGGAAACGGTTCACAAACATCGGGTTCGGGCTGTCCTTGCACCGCTGTTTTTCCTCGAAGCTGAACCCCATGTGCATCTCGTGGGCCTTCTTGTCCTCGTCGCGGAGCCGCTGGCCTTTCTTGTAGCCGAGCACTTCCCAGCGGACGAACTTTGAGATGCGCTCCACCTTGTAGTCGAGGGTGCAGTTTCGCGGCATCCTTGACTTGTGACCGTCATCCCGCAGCGTCCACCATGGGATGCTGACCGTGCGGCGTCTCCCGAAGTTCTGCATCAGATCACGATGCAGCGGCGCGTCCAGCATCTCATATCGAATGCCGGCGGTGTCACAGGCTCGGTGTACGAACTCGGCCTGTTGCATGACCCACGGCGGCTCGAAGCCGAGGTCGCAGAAGACGACCAGATCGTAAACCGGAACCAGCGGGTACGGGCGTTCGTGGCCTTTGCGCTCGGCGTCCACATTCTCACAGGACATCAGGGCCAAGGCCGTCGATTGCATTCCCGCACCGAAGGACAAAATCTTCACGTTTGCCCCTCCACGCTTTCCCCGCGGTGGAACTCAGCGGCCATCGTATCGGCCGCCTCACGGCTGATGCCGATTACCTCGAACTGCTGGTAAATCTCTTCGCGGTCTTCGGGAGCCGTAGACACCAGCGCAAAGGTCAATTCGGCATCCGTCGGAGTTGGCTTCTCAGGTTCTTCCGCCTCTTCGGCTTCAAGGCTCTGCGCCAACCCCTCTTTGTACTCAGCGATTTTCAGCTTGCCGAACTCAATCACGGCTGTCATGTAGTCCTCGTGCTCGAAACCGCCTTCCTCGAACTCACGGCTCCAATTCAGAATGTGGTGGAACAGGTCGCGGCTGTCGATTTCTGCACCGTTCGAGCCGAGCATCTGCGCCGCCAGCGCAGAGAGGTCATAGACGCACTCGCAAAGGCGGATCTCGCTGTCTTCGCCCACCGTGGTCACGAACTTCTCGCCGGCGTCGCTGTAACCACAGGTCTTGCAGTCCCAGACGTCTTCCCTGTCCGGTTCGTGCGTGACCTCGACGCAGTCATTCAGGCACCGAACGAACGTGCCGCTGTCATCCAGTTCCCAGTCCTGCGTGACGTGCGCCGTCGCGCAAAAGGTCTTTCCACCGCAACGCGGGCAGCGCAGAACCTCATTTTCTTTCAAAATCATCACTTGCTCCTCCATCACTCAGGCTCTTTTTCAGCCCTGCATATACTCCCTCAAGGGTTTCAACGAGTCCATCTGCCTCAAGGCTGTCCGTCGAAACCAGCCTGCAATCGCTCATGCTGATGTCGTCGATCAGATGGACGCCGTAGAACTGTTCGTCAGGCTTCAAACCGGCCTTGTTCTCAATCAGCGCCGCCGTTACCTCTCCGTCCCGTTCTTCCGCGGCCTTTGCCACGAGGAAGTAGGTCGAAGAGCGGTCGCCGTTGACCGTGGTTGGGCCGTTGCCCAGATCCGCCATCATCGCCTCTGCCAGTTCTTTCGGGGCGATTGCAAAATCGAACCTTTTCATCCCTCGGGCCAGCCTTCCATTGCTTCCTTGAAATAGTCCTCGTCGTATGGATCACAAGCGCCAGACACATACAGTTTCCCATCATAGAGAACGAAGTACCACATTCCATCAGGGTCCTCCACCATCTTGCGCCATGCCGCAGCGAACTCGGCAACGCTGTCAAATGTGTAGTAGGTGCGAATAGTGGCTGTATCTTTGAAGTCGTCTGTGAAGTTCTCAGAATCCTTATCGGGGTCTCTGTCGTCCGTAAACGCCATAACGATAAGTCCTGTCGGGAAGTCTACCAGGAACGATGCACCACAGTCAGGGCATACCCCATGCCAACCCAGCTCATCCCTGAAAACGATGCCATCATATTCGTTTAGACAGCTTTCGCAGGTCAGTTTCATTTCATTGCCTCCTCAAACATTTTGATGTAACCGTCTGCGCTCTGAAGCTGGCGCTCTACTTCTGACTCCGTATCAGCCGTGAAGCAGTATCGCGCTACCGCGTAACCCTTCTTGCTGATCCACCAGCTCGTTTTCCTGTTGAACGCATTTCTGGCCGGGGAGAAAACGTAATCCCCGAAAATTCGCGGCTCCGGTGTCGGCTTCGCCGCCGCTTCTGTGGCCTTGGCCTTTGCCTGCCACCATTTCAGCTTGCGGTCGAGCGAGTCAAACGCTCTGGCGAAGTCGCAGGGAGCGTCACCGTAGCAGACATCTCTGCAGTGCTTGCGGTACGGGCACAGTCTGCATCTTTTCATCAGAACGCCCTCCGGTACACACGCTTGACGCTGATGAACGCCGCCTCCGGGTGCTTCAGCAGGTAGAACCGCCGCTGGCTCTCGTTCGGGTAGGTGTTCCCGTTTTCGAGGCGGCCGAGCAGATGGTGGTTCTCGTCGAAGAGTTCCACGAAGTAGGCCGTCTCCACGCCCATGTTCGGGTCATCCTTGGCGTAATCGTCGAGGACGGGCAGGTGCTCAACCCGTGTTCCATCTCTTTTCAGGTACATATCAGATCCTCCTATTCCATCGCGGCCCTCAGGGCCTCGATTGCTTCCGTGATGTTGTCGTGCGCCGTGTCCAGATTGTCGGCCGCGGCTTCAATGGCCGCATAGCGTTCGCTGCCTTCCAACCCCTCGGGAGCATTGTCGAACTTCTCCTGCTCGTCGTCGTGCAGGCTCTCCACCTCGTCGCCGAGGGTTTCAAGGGCGTTGACGATTTTCTCAATGGCCGCCCGCGTTGCTTTGTTCATGGCTCCTCCTCAATAGTCGGCGTCGAGGTTTTCATCTCGCTCGTCGTACTTGACTCCGTCGTAGCCGGTGGTCGTCATGATGCGCTCGTAGCACTTCGCACAGACACGGCGGAACGGGATGCCGTAGTAGTCACGAGTGCCGTACATCTCGAACGGGCGCGCCTCCTTGCCGCACTTCGGGCAGGTCTCCTTCACCAGCCGATAGCCCGGAAGCGGCGTCAGGTGGCCGCCGTCGTCGATCAGGAAGTCATCCCACGCACCATCGTCGAACAGCTTGCAGGCGGCCTCATACGCGCTGTCAAAGCTGTCGTGCTCAGACAGCAGTTTGCGGTTGCGATAGCCGGCATCCACGAGGATTACGCCGCCTCGCCCGCACTTCGGGCAGTCTGCGCCGATCTGCTTCTCGTAGCCGCAGAACGGGCAATTCACGTTCTTCTTTTCCATCAGTTCTCCTCCTTGCCGAGCCAGACCAGCAAACGGATCTGGTCGTGCATCGCTACAAGCCTGCGCTGGGCATCTGCCAGCTCCTCGATCATGGCGGGGACGAACTTGATGATGTCGTCCACATCGGAGTTGGCGAGGTAATGCCGCAATTCGATTACCTTCCGAGCCTGCCAGCACCCAGTCTCCCCGATTTTTTGGCTCAGTTCCTCAATCTTGCGGTCGATGGACTTCTTCAGGTCGCTCATTTCAAAACCTCCTTACCGTCTGCTTGCTCTGCGCCGCTGACGGGCAAGCCGTCTCTGACGCTGTTCTTCTCTGTACTGACGCTCCACCTCTTCGTCGTCCTCGTAATCAGGCAGGCGGTCGAGGTATCGCTGGATGAACGGGATGTGCGGGAAGACGTAGTCGGCGATCAGTGCGCCGATTCCGAGCACTACCATAAACCCAGCCAAAACCATCAGGTCTACGACCGCTTCTCCAATCAGATCGGGTGTCATTTCGTTGCCTCCTTCATTTTAAGAACAGTCTTCTGGGCAATGCGTCCAGAGTGCAACGGTTCTTAAACCACTTCTCGTAGCTACTGTACTTGAAGGCAATTTCATTGGCTTTCACGAGGTAGCGGTTCATGGCGTCAAAGCCTCCGTCGCCTATCTCTGCAACGAAAATCGGCTCAGCGGTTCTTGGGTCCAGTCTGTCGTTTCTGCGACACACAATCCACAGTTCCGTCATCTCGTTTCCTCCTTCAGATACGGAAGCTCGTTCTTCACAAAATCCTCCGCCATACAGTTCTCTTCCTCGCTCAGCTCGCCCGCCCACTCGCTCAGGTACTCCTTTCGAGCGGCCGTGTTCGTCCAATTTTCTTTTCTCAACCCGGCGGATGCGAGAACAATGTAGCCGTCTGCTCCCACACCGTACAGTTGAGAGCCGTGCTTTTGCTCCCACTCAATCTCCGCGTCGATGGTTTCCGCATCAGCCTTGATGATGTACTCGACCACCGAATGGTCGAAATCGTATCGGAACAGCTTGCCGCTGACCTTGACCGGATTGCTTTTCACAGGTTGTACGCCTCCTTGCCCGCTTTCCATTCCTTCATGAAGTCCTTGTAGTCTTCCTTGCCATCCACGGCCACTTCCGCCCAGAGGAACCCCGGTTCTCCAAAGATGTCGAAGTCGTAGCCCGTCTCCTCCAGAATTGCTACCACCTTGTCTTCCTCTTCTTCGGTGAAAGAGATAATTGCCGCCGGTTTAAGCGGTCTCACCAGCTTGTCGCCGAAGGAGTTCACCGTCTGGCGTCCCTTGTACTGCACGTTCATATTCTTGCCTCCTGCCTCACATCTGAATTTCAAACCGGCTGAAATCATCGTTGGCGGTCAGCACATACTCTTTACGGTTGACAGCCACGGGAACTCGCTCACCGTCTCTGTATGCCGACGTTTCCATGTAGCCGGCCCAGCGGTCATCGCTCTCTTTGCGGGTCAGGGTCACGCGGGCATGGGGAGAAACGCTCAGCATATTCTCGGCTTCATACACGGTGAACACTGTCATGTGGCGCCCCTCATCCTTGAGCTGCTTTGCAAGCTCTCTGGTGTTGTCGCTTGCAGCGGTCAGAGCGTCCAGCAGATCCATGAGAGGATAGGTCTGGTTCAGCTTCATATTTGCCTCCTGATTTGCCGTCTGGCTTCTTTGAATTATCCATGTGGTTATCTTATGTGTTAATTATACTTCATTACCTACCTAAGTCAATAGGTTTTTGCATATTTTCACAAATATTTTTACCGAATATCATTACTTCCGTTTATCCTTTTGACGCAAATCCAGAACCTTTCTGTACGGCCCGTAGACGGCCTCTGGCGGCGTTTTGGCGGCAGGGGTGAAAGTATATAAGAAAAGACGTAGCGCATCGTAGCGGTCTTGTAGGCGAATTTGGCGGTATGTTGGGGCCGGTTCGGAGAGAAACCTCCTGAAAACGCAAAAACACCCCCATCCCGGCCGAAGCCGAAATGGGGGTGTTCAATCTATCCGCTATGCAGTTGTCAGGGCCAGCGAGGGGGCGCAAGCCCTCTGCATGGCGGGCGTATCGGGCCGGAGGTCGAAGCCCGTTTACGCTTTCTTCAGGACAGCCTCCATGATGGCTCGCAGGATCTCGTCCTTGCGGGTCAGGCCGTCCAGCTCAATGCCGTATTCCTCCGCTTTCTTTTTCAGCTCGGGAACGGTCAGCTTGAGCAGCTCGATTGCGAGGTCAGCGGCGGCTACCGCCACATCAGTCTTCACCTCTTCGGGCGTCTTGACCACGCCTGCCTCGCTGTTCGCCTTGTATTCGTCGGCATACTTCCGCATCCAGTCGAAAATCGTCTGGGCGATGCCCTGAAGGCGCTCGGGGGTGAAGATTTTCTTCAGAGGGGCCGGGATCTTGGCGTACAGGCCGTTGACGACCTGAGACATCTTTTCCGCGCCGGTCAGACCGGACGCCTCAGCCAGTGCAATGAGTTCGCTCACCGCACCGAGGACGTTGCCTCTGACCTTGAAGAAAAGCATGAAGCCGTAGGTGATCGCGCAGATCACGACCACAATGATTTCGAGTACGCTGAGAAAATCCATTGCATTTTCCTCCTGACTTGCGGCTCATGGCCGCTTAATATTGTTCCCGCTTCGGGTGCCGCTGGTCATACTCTGGACACGGAAAAGGCTCCGTGTCGTGGCATTTCTCGCAGCACTCTTCACAGGTGGGACCGTATTTCTGGTTGTAGATGCACGGCTTGACCTCTACGATCTCTTTTCCGCAGACCGCGCATCTCAGGGTGCTCACGACGGCAGCTTGAGCTTTTGGCCGGGACGGATCACGGTCGAACTCAAGCCGTTCAGCGTCATGATTTCCTTGTAGCGGTTGCCATTGCCGAGACGCTTCTGGGCGATACCCCAGAGAGAGTCGCCGGCGACCACCGTATAGACCGCCTGCTCTGCGCCAGAGTCGGCGCCGATGTCGGCGGCATTGACCCAGCCGTAGACGGTGCAGCCGCCGCCCTGATTGACGAGGTGGTACGGGTGCTTCGCGCCCTTTGCGATACTCGTCACCTTGGCCTTGCCGGGTTTGCATGGTACGCCGCTCGTCGCTTGACTGCTGACGTAGTGGGTCTTCCCCTTGAATTGGACGATGTCGCCGATCTTGTAGTCGGCGCCGCTTGTCTGACCGCCGGCGCTTGGTTTCGTCGGCGTGACGGGCGTGGCCGTTCCAGCGCCGTCGTACTTCGGACGGCCATAGCCGACGATCTTCGTGCTGTTCAGCGCATAGCTGCGACGCGCACACTTGTTGCTGGTATTGCCCTCGATTGTGTAGACCTTCGAGGAATCTGCCTTCTCCACGAGGCCGGTGTGGGTGCAGTTGTCAATCGACGTTCCGAAGAAAATCTGATCGCCCACCTGCGGGTTGGACGTGAAGAACTGCCCTTTCTGCTTGTAATACTTCGCAGACCAAGTGCAGCCCGCACCGCAGGAACGCTCAGGCTGGCAAAGCAGCCGCAGGGCGTTCTCATAACCGAACGCGGTCACAAAGCACCAGTCCACGAACATATCGCACCATTCGTAGCCGTTCTTCTTGCCGTTGTACCACTTCGGGTACTTTTCGTCGAAGTCTCTGGCGTACTTTGTCCAGTTCGCACGACCGGGGTTGGCAGTCTTGTTGTCGAGCTGGCTGTTGGTCGCCTTTTCGACATAGCCGAGTTCGCCGATTGCGACGGCGATCACGGCGGAAGCGTAGCATTTGCTCACTCCAGACACTCCTTTCTGGGCCGTGGAGTCGGTGGCATACTTGTCGTAGAACTTCTTGCCAAACCCAGCGCGGCGGGCCTTCGCCGCATCGCTTTGGTCTGCCGGTCGCTCGAAGTTCAGCAGGACGCTATCGGATGCAGCCCGCACGGTCTTCGCCGTTTTCAGTGTCGAGATGACGACCGTGTAGCCTTGCAGCTCGTTCCAGAGGAAATCAAGCTGCATCTCCAAATCACCGATGCTCTTGCCCTTCTTCTTGGCGAAGTCGAGCAGGTTCTTCTTCCGACTCCAATATGTCCACTGCGCCAGACCGTAGCCGGCGCTATCTTTCACGAAGTTCTGGTACGTCCCGTTGTCCACCGCAGCCGTGTAGGCGGCGTCGGTGAAGCTGAGGGCCTTCTCGTAGCTGTTTTGCAGGTTGGTGGGAACCAGGCAGCTTTCCGCATACAAGTTCCCCATCAGACCGGCAATCCCGCAATCGGGTAGTCCCTTGGCTTTCAGGTAGTTCCAGATCTTCTCTTCATTTGTGCTTCCAATCAGCGACATTTCATGTCTCCTTTACTGGTCGCGGTTCTTCTGTTCAGCGGTGAATGACGGCTCGAAGTCCTGCGCGGGCTGCTGTGCCTCGCGCTCCATTCTCTGCCGGTCTTCCTCCGCCCATTTCCGATCCTGCTGTTTGTCCTTGGTGGTCTTGATCCAGCCCATAACGCCGCACTCGCCGCCGAGCAGGGCAAAGACGCACTGGCAGAGCGTGTCAGGGATGCCGCCGGTCGTTTCATACAGCGTGAGCATACGGTGCGTGAACCAGACAAGCGATACGCCGATGATGACCAGAATCAAGTCCATCGTTTTGATGCCCTTCTTCTTCACGTTCATCTGCGGTTCAACGCGACGCCGTACCGTGCGGTTGCGGATACGCGACACGATGTTGCTCACCAACCACGAAATGACGATGCCAAGCAGGAAGCCGGCGGCGCAGAACAGGACGATATTCAGGACGCTCATACGCCCGCCTCCTTACTTTTTCAGCGGCAGAGCATCGACACCCTCAACGATGATGTCTGCATCTCCGTTCCCGCCGAGTCCCTTGTGGTAGCAGTCGTGCATGGCGTGAAAGCGGCGTCTGTCGTCGTAGGAAATCTCTCCCTTGGCGATGTATCCCTGCCCGAGATAAAGTACCCTGTCGAGCAGAATCTGCTTCAGTGCCTCGGACTGAGCGGCATCGCTGCTACGAAGGCGCTTGATGTCCTCCTGCAAACCGGCGATAGTCTTTGTCAGTTCGTCGGTCTTGTCGGCTTTCTCCTCAGCTCTGTCTTCCTTCACGGCCTTGCGGTTCGCCTTGAACTTCCATCTCTCGTTGATGCCGTTGATAACGGCCGCTCCTGCCGCGCCGCCGGCGACTGCCATCAGCACGGCGATCAAGATTTCTCCGATATTCATACTCTCGTACCTCTCTCAACAGTTTCTTGGTTTGGACTCGCTCTTCGCCGGTGAACCGGGTAACTGCATGGCGAGAGGCATCCAGATTGCGTTCATGTAAAACGGGAGCCGGTCAGAACGACCGGCTCCCGCCGCTGGGAGGTCAGATCTCCACCTCGCAGGCTTCCAGGCTCTCCTCGACCTGCTTACGCAGACGAGCGGGCACCTGGTCGATGGTCTTCTTGCCCTTGATAATCAGGGTAGCGTACACAACAGCCATTTCGTCTTCCTCCTTTCTCAACAGATATTTAAGACAAAACTCGCGGAGGGCGCTCATACGGCGTCCTCTGCGAGCAGAGCCTCCACGGCTGCCCGGAGCCTCTCCGGGACATCTTCGATGGTCTTCTCACCCTTGCGAATCAGGGTCGCGTAAATTCTTGCCATAGCTTTATCCCTCCGTAGCCGAAGTCGCTGCGATGACCTGCTCGTAGACATCGCACAATGCCATCTGAGTTTCGGTCATCTGGTTCTCCAGAGACGAGATCTTATCCGCAAACGCACCGTCGCTGACCGCGGTGGTGATGCTGGTGAGCTGCGCCGTCGCGGCATCGAGGATCGTCTTCATCTGCGCGGTCAGGTCTTCCGGCAGATTGTCGCCATACTGGATGGCGCCAATGACGGCATTGTCCGTCTCGCGCTTAATCCACTTCTTCAGGAGGTTGCAGTAGGTCGTGTGCTTCGTGACGTAGTTCTTGTAAGCTGCGTACAACACGACCACATCGGCGGCAGAATAGGTCTTGACCTCCCCACCGTCGCAATGGTACTGCTGCTCCTTCGCGCCGAGCGTGACGGCGGTAAACATGGATTCGATATTCGCCTGATCGTGCGTCTCCAGAGAGAAATGCTCCGTCCCACCGCTCAGTTCTACGTCGATACCCGCGTAGATCTTCTGCTGGCAGGTTTCGTTCGCCATGCCGAGCTGCTTCTCGGACAGCGTCAGCAGGTCATCCTTTCTCCATACGAGTCCCATGACTTTCCCTCCTTACTGGAACGCGCCGCTCACGCCGGAGATATATCCGCCGGCGGACGTGCCGCGCTCCACAGTGATGCGGAAGTTGAACGCCGCGCCGTTTGCTGCCTTCTTGTTCGTGAAGACGATGTTTGCGCCGCTCTTGGCCTCCGCGGTGACGTCCTGCCACACCGGGCTGGTGTCCTTCGCGTTGTTGGTTGCCTCGACCTTGTAGACCGCGCCGGCCGGGATCTGCCCCACGACCGACATGACCGCCGCCGTGATGTCGCCGGAAACCGCCAGCGGCGTCTTCAGCGTGATGGTCGCCTTGTGGACGGCTTTCGTGAAGGTGGCCGTGAAGGTCGCACTCGCCTTTCCATCGCTCACTTCGATGGTGATGGTGTGCGTTCCGTTGAGAATCTTCTGGAACTCCGCCGCGGTGCTGGCGCACTCGAAGGTGAGCTGCGTACCGCTGGTGACATTCGTGCGCGTCTTCTTCACGGCACCGTCCAGCTTTTCCGTGACCGTCAGCTTGTCGCCGTCGGCATCGTTGGGCGTGTACTTGAAGCTGAACGCCGCCGTCTTACTGCCGAGGTTTACGCCACTCGCACCGCTGGTACTGGTGATAGTCGGGGGCGTATTCGTAGATACGGTGCCGTCATCAGAGACCAAGAGTGTAGAGGGAAGAATCAAAGCGGGGCGGATGCCGAACGAGCTGGACGCGTAGCTGAGGTTGAAGCTGCCATTGGAGTAGACGAGACACACGTAGTTGGCGACGTTGGTGTACGGGGAGCGGAGCCACCAGTAGGCGGCCGAGCCGTTCAGGTACGCAATGCGCTTGTTCAGCGCAGACGAACCGGTTCCGGCCTCGAAGTACGACAGCTTCGCACCGTCTACCGGGAAGTAGGAGTTGTCGCTGGTCGTGAAGCCAATCTCGTAGCCGGACAGCAGGAAAATCTTGCAGAGCAGGCCGTTAGCACCGCTCTGATCCGAGCCGCCGGAACCACCGTTCTTGCGATACGGGAGCTTTACCTGCTTGATTGCATCCCTGATGTTGCTCTCAAACAGGTTGAGGAACGTTCCATTCAGATAGCTGTGGATGGTACTGTTCTCCAGATTGTTCACATTCGAGCTGTGCCACTGTCTGTTCTCGTAGATGTCCTTCATCAACAGCCAAGTGCCGTCGCAGGAGTTATCGTACAGAGAACTCGGCTTGCCCTGATGGACGACGATGAACTCTTTTGCCGTACCGTTGACTTTCAGCTTGACGGTGCTGCCGACGGTTTTGGTGCTCAAAAGCACATTTGCCATTTCGTTTTCCTCCTTGATAAGAGTTAAGAGTCAGCCCACGGAGGAACGTCCGTGGGGCGTTGGGCATAAGAAAAGGAGCCGGATTTCTCCGTCTCCCTGTTCTGATGCTGTTTCTTGTAGAGGTTGCGGCATTGGCGAAGCCTTCGCTTATCGCGTACCGCATGGTTTCCGTTGAGTTTCCGGTGGATCTCCACCGGCTCACCGATGATAGCCTCCACCTTCTTTGCGTATTTCGCCCGCAGCTCGTGCGTATCGCCGTATGCCGCGTGTGCGTCCCACGCTCCGAAACTCTGGAGGATAGCGTCCTTCGTAACCTCGCCGCGCTTGTAGGCTTCCTCCCAGAACTTCACCTTCGCACGGATTCGCTGGATGCTGTCCCGTCGAAGTTTCTGGATGATGCCACCGCTTTCGGTAATGTACGAATGGAAACCGAGGAAGTCGATGCCGTTCCTCAGCGGAAAGATGCCAGTCTTCTGGTTCAGTTCCAAGCCCCAGCCGTCCATCAGCGCCCGAATGTCCTTCAGGATCTCCTTCAACCGCTGTTTGTCTGAGAGGATGACGTAGAAGTCATCCATGTATCGCCCGTAATACTTCAGGCGGTATTTCTCTTTCATCAGGTGGTCGAACTCGTCCAGAAACATCAGAGCGAGTAGCTGGCTGGTCTGGTAGCCGAGGGGCAGCCCGTCGGTCGTATTGATGTAGACGCACAGCAGGTCATAGATCTGCGGGTCTACGCCACGCTTATCGAGCAGCGCCTTCAGCTTGCGTTTCAGCTTGTCGTGGTCGATGCTGGCAAAGAAGTGATGCACGTCTCCTTTGAGAATCCACCCATCGGTTCCGTGCTTTTCTCGCCGGTAGTAATCGACCATGTGCTGCTTCAGCCGCATCAAACCATCGTTGGTGCCTTTGCCGGTCTGACTGGCGAAATTGTCCCGAATGAAGCTCTTCGTGATGGCTTCGTACAGGATGTTGTCCACGACCGCGTGGAGGACGACTTTGTCCACGAACGCGGGCGCTTGGACGAGCCGCTTCTTCGGCTCATAGACATAAAACACCTCAAACCTGCTCGGAACGTAGGTCTTGGTGTGCAGGATCGTTGACAGCTTCTCGGTGCAGGCCAGAACATTTTGCTCGTACTGAGCCGTTCCGGGCTTTGACCGTTTCCGCTTTCTGGCCTCCAAGTAAGCTGCGTACAGCGTTTCAAAGCTGCACATCTCTTGATAGGTCATAAACTCGCTTCTTTGCTGTTGTTGCTTCCTCTGGTCTGGGTATAGGGCAAGCTCCAGACCAGCCATCACTCCTAACACCGGTCGTCTTGCCCCCGGCAGCCGCAGCATCCAAGTCGGGATGGCGAGCCTCGGTGTGATGTGTTTATCGTCCATCCATGCACAGACGGGCGACAGGATATGACTCCCTTTGATGATGGTGTACTGTGTTCGTCCCATCGGAGGGATTACTAATCTCACTTTCCATCAGAGCGGGGCGGATGCCGTTCGAGTTGGATGCGTTGTTGTTGTTGTAGTTGCCATTGGAGTTGACGTTCCACACGTTGTTGGTGTTGTTGGTGTTCGGGGAGCGGAGCCACCAGTTGGCGGCCGATGCGAGTCATACCCTAACTCAAGGCGGATGCCTCCGCCATGAACCCTGATTACTTCCGTGCGGACTGGGCTGCGGAGCAGGCGGACATCACCAGATTGTAAAGGCTTCTGTCCTCCTTTTCCTTCGCTTCCGAACGGAGCTTGTTGGCTCTGCCGCGGTCTCCCTTCAGCCACGCCATCGCCATATACTTGACGTCTGTGACTTTCTTGGTCCAGACGCCTGCCTTCTTCACGCTGATGATGCCTTCGTCCATACAGATCGTGATATACTCCAGCAGCAGTGAGCAGCCGTCCACCACTTCCTCGATCTTGTGGATTCGATCCTCATACGCCACCACGAAGTTCGTGTTGTTGGCGCGATGGATGTCCGTCAGGATCTTTTTCGCGGTTTCGCGCATATCCTCTCCATACATTCGGAAGGTACTCTTTGTGAAGCCCTCCTTGTCCTTGGTGTCAAGGACGTGTACGACCTCTTGGCAGACCATCTTGACATCGCAGATGTCGTCGAGCTCGGCAACCCGTGTGATAATTGCTCGAACGTCGGCCTTGCTGATGTCGCCGGAGACAACTCTCGTCGCCTGCTTGGTGTACTTCAGAAGCTCCCTTGCTCTGTTGCCAAGCAGAAACTCCTTATCGGCCATGTCTGCACTTCCTTTCCGGGCATTGCCCGTTTAATACGGCAGCCAGATCTTCAGGCTCGCCGATGAAAATGCAGCAGTCGCTCTTGACGGTCAGCGTCCCATAATTTTGAGCGTGGGTCATGCCGCAGATGACAAGATCGGTGCTGCGTCTGAGGTCGCACGGCGGCGTGATCGCTGAGAACAGGTTCCCGATGATGCAGGAAATTTCATCAGCGGGGCGCGAGAAAATGATTTCCTCTGCCATCAGAACTCGATCCTGCCAAGCGATGCGTTCCATACGCCGGTCACGTTGACCGCACTCAGGTCGGTGAAGCTGACGCTGAACGGATTTTTCGTGATCTCCGTGCCGTACTTCAGCTCGATAGCCTTGACGGCTGCGTCAACAGCCGCGATGGAAGCGCGGATGTCGCCATGCGCGGTTTCGTCCGTGTTGTGCGCCGCCACATCCTGATCGACGAGATCGTCGGTCTGTTTCCTCGTGTAAGCATCAACGTCGGGGCGCTGAGATGCGGTCAGTTTGCCGTTCGCGTCCAGCGTTGCGAGCCCACTCGGCGTACCGACCTGTTCGGTGGTCAGATACTTGCTGTCATCGGTCTGAGCCTGACCGACATTTACGGTTCCATAAGCCATATCGTCTGGTTACTCCTTTCCCTGATTCAGCCAGTATTCCGCGGAAATAGCGGCGGCCGGAGCGGTCTTCGCCCATACGCGGATCTTCCCCGCCAACGTCTGGTTGGTCGGAGACATCCCGCAGGCGATAGCCGCTGCCTGACTGTTCGGCGCAATGGCAATGTCAACACGGTCTTTCGCCGTGATTCCCGCCACAACGATGTCGCAATAACTCGGATAATCTTCCGAGTTCTCGTCGATCCCCCAGCCGGTAGTCGGAATCGTGATTGCCTTCGTGTTCTGCTTGTCGGCCTTCACGTCCTCCATTTCCTGCATCGCTTCCGTCACGGTCTGCGCCAGCTTGGCTACCAGACCGTTCGTAAAGCTCTTCGCCGCTTCCGCACAGGCTTTCAGATGGTTCAGGTATGTCAATTTACCCATGCGTTACTACCTCCAAGATGGATAATCACGGGGCGAGGGTTTTGCCCTCGCCCCTTTTTAGTCTACGCTGTGATTACGCTCAGACGGTGGCGGCAAAGACCTCGTTCAGCATCTCGGTCACTTCGCTGTCGGTAGCGACAGTACCATGAACGACGTCGGAAGGCTCGGTGTAGACCTTGGTGTCAACGCCGTTGATCTTGACGTTGCCGTTGGTCTCGGACGCCTCGACCTTGGTGGCACCCTCAGCCACACCGCCGAGCTTGGTGCCCTCAGCGTCGGTCATCAGACGCTTGCCAGCCTCAGCGGCAACGAAGTCGGCCGCCTTCTTGCCGGAGTCCTTGAGGTTGCCGTCAGCGTCCAGAGCAGCGAAGTTGCCGTTGGTTGCCTTGGCGACCTTGTCGGCCTTCTTACCCAGACCGGTGTTGACATCGCTCGTCTTGGCGTACTCGGCCAGAGCGGCGTTGATGGCAGCAGTGACCTCGGTGGTCTTGGCGTAGTCGCCGATGCTCAGAGCGGCAATCGCCTCGGCGATGTAACCGACGACATCGGTAGCAGTCGCACCTTCGGGCAGAGTGCCGACATACTTCTTCAGGTTGGCGATGGCGGTCTTATTCTCAGAGATGCCCTTCGTCAGCTTGGTCGCCTCGGCGCCGTGGGTGGCAGCCCAGTCGATCAACTCCTTGTAAGAGTTGACGACACCGTCATCGCTGACCTTGGTGGAGAAGTCATTGAAGGCGTCGTCGATCATCTTCTTGATGGAGCCTTCGCCCTCACCGGTCAGGGTGTCGAGATCGGCCTGCTTCGCCTTGGCGTCGATGATGGCCTTCAGAGCGGCAGCCAGATCGCTCTCAGCAACCTCGGACTTGTAGGCCAGAGCCGCCAGACCGTGAACGGGAATATCAACGCCGTTGGCGGAGATAGTGCCGTTGGTCTTGCCCTCAGCGATCAGGATGTCGGCAATCTTCTCAGTCAGCTCCAGCAGGGCGCCGTTGACCTTGATGCCGGTCAGGACGTTGGGCTCGCCGCCAGCAGCGACGAGGTTATCGACGCGGCCGCTCAGAGCGGTCAAGTCAGTCTTCAGAGCGTAGTCGCTCTTTACCTTCTCAGCCAGAGCCTTGAGGGCTGCCAGTTTTACCAGATGGGTGTTGTCGTAAGCCATTGCGTTTTCCTCCTAATGATGATTAAAAATATTTGTTCACCGCAGCATCAGTTCCCGGTTGCCCCAGAATTGAACACTTCGTTAAACATCTCTGCTACTTCCTCGTCGGTCGCAGGCGTACCGCCGAGGGGTTCCAGTTCACCAGCCGCGTTCTTGATCTGATACGGCGTGGACACGCCATCCACGACGACAGAGAGTTTCTGGCCGACGTAAGCTGTGGGGTTGGTCTGTGCGTACTCCTGAGCTGCCTCAAGAGAGGGCCAGATCTCGGTGGGGTCGATGCTGAACGCATCCTGCCGCTTGATCGTCAGCGGGAACTCCATCTTGGCGTAGTTGTTCTGGGTGTTATTGACTGCCATATTTCATTCCCTCCTCTCAACCGAGCGTGACTTTCAGGACGGCAGCGTTCTCGTACGGAACGGCCGGCTCGAAAACCCACACGTTGTAGTCCTTTGCGGTGTAGCCGTTAGCGCCCTCGACGGCGACAGTCTTCTTGGTGAAGGTATCGGTCACGTCTGCGTTCAGTGCAGTCTCGTTGATGACTTTCTTCACGCCGGTCTTGCCGGCGATGCAGGCGATCACGACGCGGTTCGCGCCAGCGGGAACATTGACGGTAATGACGCCAGGAGCGTATGCCTTGCCGGACTTGGTCAGGCCGCGGATGTACGCGCTGTCCAGAGCCGGCTTCTCGGCGGTTGCGCCGAAGAAGTAGTTACGGAACGGCGTGTACGCAGCAGAGTCCTTCGTCTTAGACCCAGCCGCAATCGCAACAGCGGGGTTGGACGCGCCGCCGAGGTTGTCCTCAGCCTGCACACCAGCGCCATGCGTCGCGGTCACGCGGTACTTCAGGCTCGCCACGGCGTTATCGCCGCCAGCGTCGCCGATGATAAAGCCGTTGCCGCCGTTGTTGTCGCTGCCCGCAGGCAGGGACGCGGCATCCACGGATGCCACCTGCTCGGTGCCGCCGTCGGTGATACGCTCAACCTTCCAGTTGGACGCCAGGACGCCAGTACCGGCCTTGGGGCCATACTTGTAGGAACCGGGGTTCAGGTTGGCAGCCAGATAGGACGCGGCTGCAACCGCAGTACCGGCTTCCACTGCACCCGCACCGCTCAGGCCGAAGCCGTTGATGGACGGGTTCGCCGTGATGGTCGGCTGAAGGGTCTTCGAGGTCATGTCTTTCAGGATCGCCGCGACGGACTTGCCAGACACTTCCTTTGTGGCCGTGCCGTTCTTATCCTTCGTCCAGTTGCCAATGCGGTCGTAATCGCCCGCCAGCATCAGGTTCTCGCGCATGATGACCTTGTCGGCATCCACATTGCCGGTCATTGCTTCCCACGCCGTTCCGGTGTACTGGTACGCGGACTTCTCGTACTCCTTGTCGCCGACGATGGTGGTCACGACGAATACATCGCCCGCCTTCGGACTGATTTCGGTGTGCGCCGCAAAGTACGCCTCGATGACGCTGCTGTCGGATGCGGACAGGTCGGACTTCGTGCCCTCATAGAGTGCGCCGCCGCCCAGACCGGCCAGAGCCGTTGCCAGCTCTTCGTCGGTCACGCAACCGTCGAGATTGACCGTGGTGTCATCCAGCAGTTCCACCGTGCCGTCTACCAGAGCGTAGATGTCGTAGTGGCTGGTCTCGGTGTTCTTAACAAGGTACAGGATATTCTCCTGTGCCTCCTCCGCGGTCGGGATAGCTTCGGCCTTCTGGAACGAAGCGTGACCCGCCTTGGAGATAGCCGCCAGATACTCTTTCTTGATACGGGTAGCCGTGTCTTTCAGAGCCTGAAGGCTTGCGAGTTTAGAGGTGTCGTATGCCATTTAATCGCTCCTCTCAATGGTCTTTGCCGGTAGCTTAGGGGTTCTCGTCCTCAGAGGGGAAGACTTCGTCCAGCATGGATTCCGTGTCTTCGGTGGAGGCCATGTCGTCGGGGCTGACGCCGCTGGTCGATGCGGTGATCGTGCCGTCCGCTGCCACAGAGATACCTTTGCCGATCTTTACGCCGCCGAGCCGCGTTGCCGTAGCCACGGGCAGCACATAGGTCGATCCTCCGCCTCCCCCGCTGCTGCTGGCGCCGGGAGATACGAGGGCGATAGTCGCCTCCATATCCTCGTCAGGACTTCTCTTTGCCCAGAAGCGCAGCGCACCGGCAAGGGTCTGCACCGTCGGGCAAAGGCCAGCGTTTTTCGCGGTCTCAAGGGCCGCTTTATGCAGAGCGACGTTCGGGAACTGTGTTTCCGCAGCCTCCGTCACGGGAACATCGACGTAGTAGCGATACTCGTCCATGTCCCACGCGCCCTGTTCACCAGGACTCTCCTCCTGCCATGTCCAGCCGGTGTGGGGAATCGTGATGTCTTTGATGATTGCGGTGCCGACACCGCTGATCGCCTCCTGAACCATCGTCCGCACCAGCTCCTCAGCCTCAGCGGACGTGATGAACGCGCCGGGGTTGTAGGTAATCTGGACGTCGGCATCCAGCTCAAGGGCAATCGAAATGGGATAGCGCCGAATGTCAATGCGGTTGTCCTTGTAGGCATTGACCGGTTGTGGGCTGTCGCCCAGCGTTGCGTAGTAGAGCAGGATCTCTTCGGTGTCCTCGGTCTTGGCGAATACGCCAAACTCGCGGAGCCAGAAGCCCTCCTGCAAACCGCCGTTCAGGTCGTTGCGGTATTCGACCACCATGCTCAGTACGCCGTTCTCCACAGTCGGGACGGACGAAACGCCCTCCGCAACCGGAGTGACCAGCGCGACCATGTCGATAGGCTCAACGCCTTCCGGCATGGCACCAGAGCCGACCATGATGCGGGTGAACTCAATCGTCTTCCCGGCCATGAGGCTCGTAATGAGATTGCGGCCGGCGACCGTTACGGTTCCGCCATAGTAGCTCATTTCTGTGTTCCTCCTTCAATCGTTTTGTTGGACTCTGCTTTCGGGGCGCTCCTGCCCTCTGCCGCGCTTTCTCGCTTCAAGCGATCCGCGACGGCTCGGAGGTTTTGGAGTTTCGTGCGCTTCGCAGCAGACCGTTGCGGTGAGGCCATCTTCCCCGACTTCATCACCATGTCGGTGATTCTCGTCTCCATGACGCTCTGAACCGCGCTTCCAGCGCAAACAGAGGTGTCATAGGACACTTCGCGCTCCTGATTGGGCAGCGTACTCTCCAAGACCGCCTGCAGACCGGCGCCCAGATGGAGTTTGAAGCCAAACTTATAGTCTCGCTCGACGCCGGGGAGCGTGTCCTCGGCGATGGTCGAATACCCACCCCTGACGTACACATGGGCGCGGTAATCAATATCGCGTTCGAGGACAGGTAGCAGCGTTTCCGTGACGGCAAAGCCGAGGCCGCTCAGAATGTAGAGCTTTGCCGTCTCCATCTCGGTCTTCGTCCGAGCGTAGAGCTTCAGGGTAACGCCAGCGGCGCGGAGCAGCGGCGTGGTGAACAGCGGCGTCGTATCGACGGTGCCATCCATTTCGCCGGTGTCGAAAATCATCGTCGCGGGTTCTGCAGGATCTTCCTTGTAGTACAGAGGCCGATCCCAGAACATCCGAAACGCCTTGATGATGTCCGGGTAGGTGCAATCGCAGGTGTTTTTCAGAATTTTGTAAATCAGATACCGGCGGTAGGTCTCGTCGTCGATGACCTCGAACGGGATCGGGTCGCCAGCGAGCTTGCCGGCCTCCATTCTGGTCATCACGACGATGTCGCCGACACCGTCCAGTTGCTTGCCAACGGCTGTATGTACTCCCCTGTCCTGCCGAAGCTGGTCGTAGAAGTCATACACCTGCTGAAGCTGGGCGCCTATGACTTCCATGAGCGCCTCGATATTGGCCTTGCCTCGGAACTGCTCGACAAGGTCGTTTTTCAGGGTCGCTACATAATCAGCCATCAATCTCCACCTCGATCATCTCCTCCTTGGTGTAGGCCCGCTGACGCGCCGTAATGTTCTTACTGCGGTCGGGGTACTTGGAGGGTTTTTCATCGGAGGCGTCCGCCGAAGCGTAAAGCTGAATGTCGATATAGCTGATGCCAGAGCAGGCTTTGTAAAGCTGGCTCATGAACTGCTGCGGAACGACATCCTTGCCAGCATCCAGAGCGTCCATGTTCTTCAGGACGACCTCTCTCAGCAGGTCAACGTAGTTCGGCGGCAAAGCCTCGGAGCGGTTGAGCGTGATGCCCAGGCGGAACCATGTGTAAATCGTCGTCGGCCGATTGAACCGGACCGTGATTTCCTCGTCGTACTCACCGGGCAGAACCACGACGGTCTCGCCGACCGTGTTGATGCCGCCCGCTTTGTTGGCGAGGATCTGCTGCGCGATTTCCTTCGAGTCGCCGCCATCTACCACGATCTCGACGCTGTGCGGCGGACGGACGATGTCGCCTGCAGGCGTTTCAGTCACGTCCTTCACGTCCAGATAGGTGCCGTCCACATACCATCGGTGCGTTGCGTTCTCATACGGGGCGACGCTGCGGACGCCCTGCACGTTCAGCAGGATTGCGGAGCGGATGCTCTCAAGCATATTGCTCGAACGGTTGAAGATTTTGTCCGCGTAGGACTGGCGGAACTCAACGTCCGTCTCTTCGTCACGGCCCGCGATGTAGCCGCAGAGGTTCTCGACGGCCAGCAGGCCAGCGTCGGCGTTGACGATGTTCGTAATGACCCCGCCAGGAATCAGGATGTCGCCGTTCTCTTCGGTGCCGAAGGTGATGATCGACGTCACCGTCTCCGTGGTCAGGTTCTCGGAGAGAATCAGCACATTGTTTGAGGCGATGTCTGCCGCCTCGATGTTCAGGAACTCATTTGTCTCGTCCACGGAGGCCGTGAACTTCTCGTCGGTGATGGCCGCCGCGATGCCTTTCAGCACCGTGAGCGTGTCTGCCGCCGTCGGGCTATAAGAAAACACCGCGCCATTGATGGCTACGGTGTAAACACTCTCTGTTCCGAGGGACGCGATTTTGATGCAGGCGCGATTGAACGACGTACGGCTGATTTCTCTCGTGTCCGTGATACTCAGATAGGTTGTCGGGTTCGTCGCGGAGGAAATCCTCGTACCGGCGGCCAGCTTCGTGCCGTCCTTGCCCGTACAATGAATCGGGTAATACGACTTCGCTGCGGCCTCACGGGTGGAGCCGCCGTACTGCGCGGCGTTGTCGAGGCTTCGGCCCTCTGCAGTGGCCGGGTACTGTGAGAAGTACACCGCTTCGCCAAACTCCCAGAGGTCGGCGATGGCGTCGGCCACATTCGTCAGCAGATGGTTCAGCAGGGACTCAGGGTTCTGGCGCGTGTTCACGCCCCATTTCTCCGACAGCCCCGAGTGCATTTCTTCCAGAATGACATCCAGCCGCTTGATATTCGGTCCCTGTGGGGTCAGGCCATAATCAGCCATACAGCGTTACCTCCTCTCTAAACGTGTCCTCTCCTACGGTGACGGTGTAGCGGAACGTCGCCGTTCGCTTTGCCGGGTTGTAATCGACCGATGTGACCGTCGCCGCTTTGACCTCCTTCACTTTCAGGATCTCGTCTCTCACGAGCGTTTTAATCTTGATGGTGTTCGGGTTCTTGATGAACACTTCCTCGAACCATGGGAAGCCCAGCTCGGGGCCGAGCCGCCACTCGTCATAAATCCAGCGCAGCCGAATCATTACGGCCTGTCTGACGCTCTCCGTCGTGGAGATGTCGCCATTCTTGGAGATGGCAATATCGCCGTCCTCATTCAGTCTGATGTCTAACACGGTGAATACCCCCTCCCAGAAGTAGTCTGGAATCGCCAGAAATCACCCAGACGGTGTCGTAGCGCCTCATGGGTGTAGATTGTTGCTTTTGCCTGAAAGCTCGTAGCGAACTTCTACGGGCCTAATACGACAGGCTGCCGGTCACAGTCAGGTTTCCATCGACGGTGACTTCGGGAGCAGAAATCGTCACGGAGCCGCCCTTGACTGTCAGGCGGGTTCCCTTGACATCGACGATGACCGCATTTTGGGCGCAGGCATCCGCGACCACGGGGTTCCCTTGAGCGAACAGGCCGGGAATACAAATCGCGTTCGTCATGTCGAAGGCCAGATCCGTGCTGGTTTCCTGCCCGTACTGCCAGTAGTCGAGGCTCTGCTCAGCCACCACCAGAAGGCAGCTATCTCCGGGCTTGACCGGAAACGCAATCGTTGCGCCCTGTCCTGCCCCCTGCGGGAACACGACCGGAACGCCGGTGACTTGTGGGAAATCCATCGTCTTCCCGTCCGGTTTCTTGAACTTCATCGCGGGCTTGACCGTTGCGATGCCCTTTGCGGCGTCGAAGCTGACGATCTGCCCCGGCATGGCCGTATGGATGCCGCGAAGCCCACGTTGGACGGTGTTCTGGATCTCCTGCACAAACTCCTGCATCATTACCCCTGCACCTCCATGAGCCGCGCCGTACACGTCCAGTCACCGGAGATATTGTCCCCGGCCTGCGTCAGCTTGGCGACGCGGAAATAACCCGTGACGGTCTTGCTCTCCAGCTTCACATAGTCGTCAATGTGGATGGCCCCGTTCAGGAAGAACTCGACCTCCCACCCGATGCTGGTCTTATCGCTCGTTTCGGAGTTGGCCTCGGTGACGCGGGCAGGGATGCCCAGCAGCCCAGAGTCCTCAGAGAGAACGAAGACCTCACGGCTCATGACATCCCCCGGCTTCTTGACCTGCATGACGCCGTTCTGCAGACTCCACACGAGGCCGCAGCAGGCGCATCCCTTCGTCATAATATCGCGGGCGAGGCCGACGAAGCTGAAGCCGTTGGCGATGTCGGCAAACTCAGCGTTGTACGAATACGTCACCGCCACACCCATCTGATTTGCCACATCGTCGAAGATGGTCTTCCAGTTCACCGTGCCCACATACGAAATCGTGACGTAGGTATCGCGGATCTCGACGAGGTTATCCACCACCTCAATCTCCGTCTTGCGGTCTGCGCCGTCGTGGGTCGTAACGCAGTTTGTGACGATGCCGGCGAAAATCAGCGGCATACGGCTTCCGTAGCCCGCCTTCAGGGACAGGACGCAGTCCTTTTCGTCCAGAGTGGCAAGGTGCTCCTTGTTCAAGTTCCAGACGGTCACGCGCCCCGTGTTCTGCGTTTCAAGGTCGGTGCGCTCAATGGAGAAATTGATGTGCAGCGGGACGGGCTGGCTCTTCGACTTCTCGCCGATCTCGAAGCCCATGCCGCCAGCTTTACCTGCAGCCAAGCGATACTCTCTGTCGAAGTTCGCAGACATCAAAATCCCCCCTCTCGTTTTACAAACGACTTTGCTCAAAAAGCAAAATCACGAAAAATAAGCAAAGAAAACACGCTCGTGCGTTTGCAAAACGCACACCAAATATATTTACTGGTTAGGTTAGATTACGGTATAGGTTACGGTTACGGTTACGGTTACGGTTATGCGCGGACTGTCCTCGGATTTCATGCGTGACCGTCCCACGGAGCGTCCGCGGACAGTCCGTAGGACGGATAGAAAAGCGGGTCAGTCGCTATCTTCCGCAGGGCAGAATACGAAGCTGGCCTTCCCGTCGAGAAAATCATTCCTCCCGATGTGCTCCAGCTTGGTCATCACACCGAACACGCCGCTTGGCAACGCGGTCACACCGTAGAACAGGTTCATAGGGAACCTCGGCACAATCTTGATGCCAATGACGATGGGTTGGCTCTGCGTGTCGTAGAGGCCGAACTTCCAGAAGCCGCCGCGGTCGTTCCATGTGAACCGAATCAGATACGCCTTGCCATTCAGAACGACACGGCTCATGCTGTCGTTGAGGTCTGGGACTTCGATGATCGTATATTCCATCTTGTTTCCCTCCTCACGAAATCAGGCCGATTGACTTTGCGGCACCATAGAGGACGCTCGACTTGCTGTTGCCAGAGCCGTTGCCAGAGCCAGAACCCGAACCGGAGCCGCCGGAGCCACCGGAGCCTGAGCGTCCGCTGCTCCCGCTGGACGTGTTGGCCGTGCCTGCAGAAGCGGCGGTCGCACCGCTCTTGCCGTAGCTGGCGGGGATGGTCGTCGTCCGCGCTGTCGTAATGCGAATCTTGCGGAACGAAATTGGGATCTCTCGGGCGTAGCCTACCTCGGCGCTCTTGCTGATGGTCAGGTTCTCAATCGCCATGCTGGTGTAGGTGGCGTCGCTGGTGACGATTGTGACCGGCTCGGCGGCGTAGTACAGCTCCTCCAGCCGCTTCGTGACCTGCTCAACACGGCCGCGCCCGCTGTGGCTTCTCCATGTGACCGGAGTATCGGTGACATAGAGAACCATGTTCAGCGTTTCGGCGCCGTGGATGATCGCGTCGCTGACTGAGAAGCCGCTCTCAACGGCATACTCAGGAACGGTAGCCTCGTAGCCATGCTCCTCGCTGATAAGCGCGTCGAACTCGATGCCTGCAATGGTGACAGGTCTTTTTGCTCTTGCCATCTACGTCACCTACCTTGCATACGCGAGGGCGCGGGCCATCTCGCCCGTAGAGTCGCCTGCAGCCTTATCCATCGCCGCTGCGGACTTCTGCTGGCCGGCACGGTCGCCCTCGAACTTGTTGTTGATGTTCACGTTCTGCACGACGCTCTTGCTGACGCTGTTGCTGCCCATAGCCGTCCGCGCCGTGGTGGGGCTGGCTACGTTGGCCTGCGCCATGATGGACATATCGCCCGTCAGAGCGCCGAGCGCATCGCGTACCTTGGCCTTGCCCGCGCTGATGCCCTTAGTCATCAGGTCGATCATGTCGGGCATATAGGTGTGGAAGTCACTCAACGGGCCTTCATCCGGTTCGGAGAAGCCGAGGAAGCCCTTGATCTTGCTGGCGACGCCGGAAACGGCCTCGCCGACCTTACCGACCGCGCCCTTGATGCCCTCGACAATGTTGTTGATGATGTCAGCACCCCACTGCAGGGCCTGAGCAGGCAGACTCTTGATCCAGTCGATTGCGGCGGTGAAGCCGGTCACGATGCTGTCCTTGATGTTTCCAATCGTGCCGGTGATGCCCGACAGGATATTCGTAAACGCCGTCGTGATCGCCATCCAGATGTTGGTGGCGACACCGGAGATGAACTCCCAGATCGTCGAGAACACCGTGGAGATGGTCTCCCAGACGGCGGAAACCGCACCGGACACCGTCTCTTTGATGCCGTTCCACACGCTGGAGAAGAACGTGCTGATGCCTTCCCAGATGCTCGTAAAGAAGTTCCCAATCGACGTGAAGATGTTGACGAAGAAATCCTTGATGTCTGTCCAAATGCGAATGGCAAAGGCTTTGATTTTATCCCAGTTCTTGTAGAGCAGGATGCCTACGGCAATCAGGGCCATGATCGCCAGAATCACAAGGCCGACAGGGCTGGACACGAACGAGATCACCGCCGAGACGCCTTTCACGACCGAAGTGACCGTTCGCACCACGGCGATGACGGTCTTGACGGCAGCTACGACGCCTATGATGACGGCGATGATTTTTGCGATGGCCTCGCCGACCTTCACCCACTTATCTGTGTCGATGTTACCGTTCGCAAGCTGGTCGGCAAGGTTTGCGAACTGCGGGGCGATTTTATCTATAATCTTGCCGATGGCCTCGAACACCGTCTTGATGACGCTCCAGATGCCTTGAAAAATCGGGATCGCCACATTTTTGATGCCCTTCCATACGGCGGTCAGAATGGTCTTGATGTTCTCCCAAATCTTGATGATGTTGGCGCGGAACTTATCCACGTCAACGCCCGCCCTTTCAAGCAGGCTTCCGAGCAGGGAGTTGTTGCCCTGCATGAAGTTGATGAAATCCTCCACCAACAGAGCAATAATGATGATTTTTGCCGCCATCAAAAGAGCCTCTTTGTTGACTCCCTTTAGCCCCTTGATGATGGCTGCCACACCACTTGTAATCTTGTCGAACTTGAACGCGAATAGTAGTGCGCCTGCCGCAATGGCCAGCAGTTTCAGCAGATTCCCAGATCCGCCGAGCTTGTCGTTGAGCCATACGACGGCATTTCGGACGCGGTTCATCACGCGCATCGCCGTGTCGGAAAACTTCACCATCGCATTGGCGATAGTGTTCGTCACTCCAAGCGTACTGTCCATCTGCGTCAGCCAGAGTCCCCATTGGCTTCGGATGACGGTCAAGGCGTCTGTGATTCTGTACTGTACGCCTCCAAACTTTTGCTCAATGGTGTTGGCATTGTCCACGAACGCAGCCTTCAGATCTGCGACCGTCATAGTTCTGGACGATGCCATCTCTTCCAGTTTATCGGAGGTCGTGCCGAGTTTCTTGTTGAGCAGTTCTACCGCTTCGGGTGAACGCTCCAAAAGCTGGCTGATTGTTTCGCTGTCAACATAGCCCTTGGCGAAGGACTTGTTAATTGCCTCCATAAGACCGGCAATATCTTCATTTGTCTTACCGGCGGACTTAAACAGCATTGTTGCCGCATTATTGAACTTGACCGCTTCGTCGATGTTGCCAAACAGCTCTGGGCTTTCGTGCACGAGGTCGGAAATCACTCCTGCAGTTTCCGCATAGCTGCTTCGCGTTTGCCGAGCAGACTCCATGATTTTCTTCTGAATCTCAGCTTGGTCTCCGAGCGCGGCGGTTGAGTTCTTGACCTGTTCATTGACGCGCCCGAACTCTTCCACGAGGGCGTTGATCTTGGTCAGGCTGAACCCGATGCCGATTGCGCCGAGAAGTTTCGTCGCGGTGCTCTTGATGTCAGAGATTGTTCCGTTGACTTTTTTTACGTCGCCTTCGCGTACTTTGAAGCCAACCTCGTTGATAAACTTCACAATCGTCATGAGCAATCGCCCTCCTTTCATGGCAGATTTTACCGCTCCGTGTTGACCGTACCGCTCAAAGCTGATAGAATATCACTCATAAGCCGCAAGGCTATAATTCAGAGAGGAGCACACGATCATGGCAAACACGGTTCTCGCCGGTGATTACAGCGGCCTGATTTCGTTCAAGGGCGACAAAAAAGGGCTTCTCATTACCGAGAACAAATTCTTCGGTGCAAAGAAGACCTTCATCAACAAGACTACCGTAGACCACTACGAGCTGGTCATGCAGGAGGGCAATTCCAGCATGGGCAGCGGCGTGGCCCGCGGTGCTGTTGGCGCAGCACTCTTTGGCGGAATTGGCGCCATCGCTGGAGCTAACTCCGCCAAAAAGAACAGCGATTACACTGTCTCGATCATCTTCAAAGACGGGACTAAGGCTTTGTGTTCTCTTGATGCCGACAACTACAAAGCCCTCGTCCGCATCATGTACTGAGGCGCAAATGGAAAAGCTCGCTCCCACGCGGAGCGGGCTTTTTATCTGCCCATTTCGGCCTGCATCTCCTCGGCTTGGAGCCGCTCGATGTCCCTGTCCATGCTATACAGCGCATACAGTTTCAGAGCTTCGTCGAGTGTGTAGGCTTCGTCCAACTCAGACTTCGTGGCGATACCCGCTTTGATAAGCGAGTACATTCTCAGCTCAAGCTCGCTGAAGCGTCCGAAGTCGAAGTCTCCCCATTTTCGGATGTCGGAGTCCCCTTCCGCAGCTTGTCGATAAGGCTGCCAGATTGGATTCCGACTCTCTTGAAAAAACCCTTGAAGTTCAGCTTGATAACTTCGTAGCACAGGATGAACATATCCTGCAGTTCGCCGCAGAACACCTCGTCGGCAAGGTCTTTATCCAGAATGACGGTGTCACCGTCGGTGTCCTCGCCCTGAACGCTGATATTCTGCTGGTCGATCAGCAGGCGGCGCATCATGCGTTCGACCTTGTCACCAGAAATCGTAGAGAGTGCGCTGCTGATGGCAGGCATAGCCTCCTCGATGTCCATGTCCAGCGGGTTCGCTGCGGCGTCAGAGCCGCCGTCTCCCGTGTCGAGGCCGCCAAACAGCGGGGCGATGCCCGCCAGAATCGGGGACAGCAAGGCGGCCAGTTCACCGCTGATGTTCGCCGCCGCAAAGGCGCCGAACGGGCGGATATAGAACGTGTTCTCCCCAATGACCTTCTCAATCGTCTGCATTCTTCTCATAGTTCATAACCCCCTCGTTATGTACGGTAGAGGCCGCCCTTGACGGACGGCCTCTTTGCGTTGCTTACTCGGTCAGCTCGCCAGAGCCGGTGTGCAGCTCCCACTCGCGGTTGTTGGACTCTTTGCCGAAGCCGCGGGATGCGGGCTTGGCGGGCCATGCCGCGTCGGAACTGAACACCATGCCGCCCTTCAGGTCTTTAATCAGGATCGGGAACATACCGTCGCCGGTCTGACGGTCCTGCTTGAAGCGGTTCTGCAGGAAGCTGTTCGTCGCGGAAGTCTGCAGCACGGTCAGCTTCACGATGTAGGTATCATCGGGGCTGATACTGCGGACGATTTCGCCGTCGCAACCGACCTTCTTAGTGACACCGTCTCCATTCGGGTCGATGGTGATAAAGCTGTCGTCGGCGTAGCCGGCGACAATGTGGTTGCCGAGCGCAATCGTGACTTCTTTCGGGTTGTAGGTCTTGATCTTACCCATCTCTCAGTTCCTCCTTCCTTACAGTTCGTAGGTCAGGCTGCCCTTGAGCTCGGCGAAGTGGATCGCACCGGCCAGTCTGGCCTTAAACTTGCACTTCGTCAGTTTGCGGGACGCCTTCTCGGACGCGGACAGGCTGGCAGCCAGAGGGACGGACGTGACGTAGCCGGGAATCTCGGTGCCGTCCTCGTCGAACTCACTCTCTGCGATGCCGCCGGCGTCCTGACCGGATTTCAGCGAGGCAATCATCTGGTTCTGCACCAGAGAGATGCCCGCGTCGGTGTACGGCACCTTAGGGCGGGTGACGAACAGATTGACAACACGAAGCTGCATATCGTTCTTCAGCCAGTCGCGGAACCGGATGATGTCCGCCCACTCGTTGCCGATGACCTTGCCGTTCATGCTCAGGTTCTTGCTTCCAACCGTGATGAAGTAGTTCAGGCTCTTGTCGGCCAGAGCCTTCATCTCCGTGCTGGTCAGCTTGGACGGGTACACAGAGGCAAGCTGCTTGAAGGCAGTCGTCTCGCTACCAGACTCGTAGTTCAGCCACTTCGCAACGAACGCCACGTTGATGTAGCGATTCGCGGGCGGGATGTCCTCGTCGGCCTGATCCGTAGTCTCACGGCCATAGACGCCCAGAGTACGGAAGTAGACGTTGCCGACGGACGGCTGCACCAGATCCTCACCGTCCTTGCGGACGGTGCCGGGGGCTGCGAAGCAGTCCAGTTCCGTGTAGCAGAAGAGCTTCTCCTGCGTTTCAATGTACGCGGCGATCTCCTCGTACTTGGCGGGGTCAACGCCCGCGGTGCAGAGCACGTACCAACCGGAGGTAGCCAGAGCGCGGGCAATAGTCGTTGCCGGGGTCTCCAGTTCAGTGTCCGGGGTGTTGGCAGGCTCATTGTCCTCGGCGGCCTGCGTGGCAGGCGCGTCGGGGTCAGGGTACGAAACGGCCACGGTGTAGAGCACCGCAGTACCGCCGGCCTTGTTCACCTCGACGGTGAACTGCTCCTCGTCGCCCTTATCCATCTTCTTCAGGCGGCTCCACACGGGGCAAGCCTTGAAGCTGGCACCGTCGGTAATGGTGGTGTCCTCGATGGTCGCGGTATAGCCGTCGGCGATCAGCGCCGCCAGCATATCGAAAAGGCCGGTGTTCTTGACGCCGGTGATCGGGCCGTCCAGAACCATGCTCAGCTTGCGGGCAGACTCCTTGAAGGAGATGGTGCAGCCGGTAAGGCCCTCTTTCTTGCCCGCATACTGCGCGACCGCAGCATTGGTGTCCTTGATGGTCTGGCCGGCCACAACAGCGCCTTCGGAGAGCTGCTGAACAGCGATATACACCGCCGTCGGGCGAGGACTCTGAGCGAAGGCCACGCTTGCGGCAAGGCCGACGGGGTCGGCATCCGCGCCGCTTGTGACGAAGCCGGCGTCTTCCACTTCGCTGATGTCAGAGTAAACCCCAACGCGGGCCGGGGACTTGGCGCCAGTCTTCGGCGCAGGACCCATAATCAGCAGATTGTCGAAGCTGGTATCATCCACAATCGGGGTTGCGATGTCGATGTCTACCGTGGCAATCATGTCGTAGTTCTTACTCATTGCCTGTTTCCTCCTTTATCTCAACTTCGGTGAAGTAGCCGGTTTCTTCCTTTGCCAGCTCTTCGGTTCCGCCACCGCTGGCGGACGGCTCGAAGGTCGGAACGACGATAGGCTCCTCCTCGTCGCCCCAAGGCCCGGACTTGCTATCAGTCTCAGGCGGCTCGGTAGGCGTGTAGGTCGGCTCCTGCGTTTCCGGGTCTTTCTCGCCTGTGGGGTACTGCAGGCTGCTTTCCAGCAGCGCCGTGGAAGCTCCCACTGCCTTTTGGGTAAAATAAAACTGAACCGTCAGGCGCGAACGGAACTCGTAGCTCGTATCGTTCACAACACCTGTCAGGTTCAGCACATCGCCGTCAATCAGGATGCTCACATCGTTCTGATGGCTCCATTGGACGGTATGCTCGGAATTGAGGAAGTCGGCAAAGGACAGCATATCGTCCACCGCGTTATCCTCGTATGCCACGACCTTCCCTGATGCTTCATCGACGACCGGCGAACCGTTCGTGAACAGATCCACCGTGATCGAGAAGCGGGAGAGGTAATGCCCGACGACCTCGCCATCTACGAACGTGTAGTTCGGAGCCTGCGGGCGGTGGACGTTGCCGGGGGTCAGCACCACAAGCGGCTCTTTTTGCTTGGCCGTGCGGCTCTGATTGGCGAATACGACGTTGGCGCCGCCGAAATACTGCTGGGTCAGAGCGCGGAACAGCTCCTTGGCCTGCCCTACTCTCATGGCGTATCACCTCCGTCGGTCGGCTTTGCGAGCGACAAGAAGCCCTCCTCGTCAATCACCAGCCCGGAATCGTCCTTGATGCGCACCACGCCGACGGTGTCTGCGGACGCAATGGGGAAATTCGTAATAGGCGGGATCTCCTGCTGGGTCTTCCCCGCTGTTGCTGGGTCATCCTGCGGCGGGTCTTCGATGTCCGAAGCCCGTGCGCCGTCTGTCGGCACGAGGCAGAACTGATAGTTCAAGTGCGACAGCACCGTATGATCCCACGGCTGGGCGGCGGTACACTCGTACCAGTCGCCCATGTAGTACAACAGGTCGCCCTTGATGCCGGTAGCTTCGCTGGCCGGTATCAGCACATCGGTTCCGTGGCCTTCCAGATGCTTCATCTTGCGTTCGCCCTCAGGCAGCGCAAGCATCGCATCCGAACCCATCGGGTGGATATGCAGACTGGCAACAAAGTCCTCGTGGTCTGCGGTGATGTAACCGCGAATGTTCTGCGGCTCTTTGAACCGGCGTACCCAGTATGTCTTGTTGAACAGCGTAATGTTCACGGTCAATCACCTCGTTCCTTGATGACGAAGTCAACCGACTGCCTCATGTGGCCGGTGTCTATCAACGGCTGCTCGGACTTTTTCTTCTTGATGGTGGATGGCTTATTCGCCACGAAACCGCCATCGACGATCTCCTGCTGCACAATGCCCTTGCAGAAGACGCCCAAATCCTTGAGGGCCTTTTCGGTCGTGCCGCCCTCGGCCAGCGTCTTGTTGACCTGCTCACAGGCCGCTTTCAGTTCGGGCTCGTGGTTCTCGAAGCTCTGTCGCATGAACGGTCTGGCTGGGCTGTCAGAGGTGCCGAGTTCGTTGTACGCGGCCACGTCCGCAAGGGATGTGCCGTCTTCGTAGGTCTGGCCCTCTTGGAACCCGACCTGCACTTCAAGCCGGGAGAGCTTCTGCAGTTGCTCGAAATACCTTCTGCCCTCAGGCGTCAGGTCTGAAATGCTCAACGCCATTACGGTTCCTCCCTGTCAACAGAGAGCGTCCCGTCCGGTTCCAGCTTCAAGCCAGAGCCGGGGCGTACCTTGATGCCGCCGAGGACGGCGTCAGAGGCGACAGGCACGATACACGGATTGTTCTTCCCTTTTCCGCCAGAGCTATCAAGCTCACCGCTGCAATGGATTGGGACAATAACCATCCGTCGGAGTTGGAGAAATTGAACGCCGTAAGCGGTCAAACCGAGTTCGGCATCCGTTGCGAGGTTGGAACTCTGATTCGCCCCGAAGCTGATGCTGCTCCCGCCCTCGGACACGCTTCCAACAGCGAAACCGATGCCGATAGCGCCCATATCTCCGAGCGGATTCTCGCCATACCCGGCCATCTTCAGCTTGTGGCAGGCGAGATAGGCAATCGCCTGTTCATACAGCTTCCCGAACTGCTTACGGCTCACCATAGGGCGAACCATCTCCACCCAAAGGTGAAGCTCCGCGTCGGTCAGGGAGATGAACTCTTTCCCGATCAGTCGGATGTACTGGATGGCCTTCATGGCGCTCACTCCTTACTTGTTCTCGTCGGCAGCCTTTGCGGCAGCGGCCTTCTTGGCGGCGTCAGCCTTGGCCTTATCCTCTGTGGCCTTCTTGGCAGTAGCTTCCGCCTCAGCCTTGGCCTTCGCGTCAGCTTCGACCTTTGCCTTGGCTTCTGCCTCGGCCTTCACCTTGGCATCCTCTTCCAGTTTTCTCGCAGCAGCCTCTTCGACGGCCTTCTGGAAGGCGGCCTCGCTCTCGTCGGTCTCCAGCAGCCCCTTGGCGATGAACGCCTGAATGGCGGGCAGCTTGAGAGTGGCCTCGTTGATGTCCATAGACGCATCGGGCATGAGGATCGTCGTGCCGATGTTGATAATCTTGGAGCCCTTATTTCTGATCTTCATGATGAACCTCCTGTTATTCGTGGGCTGCCGCAGGGTGGCTCCTCGACAGCCTGACGTTATTCTCGATTGACGCAAATGTTATGGGGAGATTGCCGCGTGGCAACCTCCCCACAAAAATTTTCCCCTCTTAGGACACGCCGACCGCGATCAGAGCGGACAGCGGGTAGTAGACGATGACGCCAGCGGTGCGGGCCTCGCAGAGAATGATGGTCTCCAGCTTCTCGACCTGCAGGGGGTACTGGTAGAACGGCATCGGGTTCTCCAGAGTCAGCTTGCGGGGGTCGTTCTTGAACAGGAACGCCACGCCCTGAGGATTGCCGCTGGTCGCGTAGGGGTTGGTCTCGGGAGAGTCGGCATCCAGCTCAGCGGTAGACACGACGTTCTTGATGTACGGAGCGTGCTCCTGAATGAACGCCAGAACCGTAGTGCTGGTGTCGGGAATGCGGCGGGTGGAGATGTCCATGAACACGTCAGCGGGGACACACAGGGTATCGGGGCGCTCGACGTTCTTGGTGATCTTCGCAACCTGCTTCGCCATGCCGTTCACGTCGGCGAGGATCTCGTCGGCGGACTTGTCGGCCCACTTGGTCTTGCCGCTGGCATTGGCGCCGATGGTGTAGAGAGGAATATTCTGGCCGTCGGACAGAACGCCCATCAGGCCGCTTTCCTCGTCGCCACACCATGCGATCTTGTTGGTCAGGGCGTCGATCTGGTAACGAGCGGACTCGCCCTTGCGGGCGTCCAGAGACTTGCCAGCCAGACGAGAAGCCCGCATCTCCTGAGCGGAGTAGCCGTAGCTGTCGCCAATGGACTTGATCTTGGCGAAGCTGGGCTTGCCGGTCACGTCCGCGCGGGGCAGGTCGGTGGAGTAGTTGTCGATAATCTTCGCCAGACCGGTCTTGTCGTAGGTGTAGTAGGTGATGGTCTCCGCGCCGGGGTCGGCCTCGGAGCTCTGCGGGAACAGGTGCAGGGCCGTCAGTTCGGGGTACTCGACGTCGTAGGACTGAGCCTTGACGTGGTCGAGTTCACGGGCGAAAAAGACGGAAGCATCCTCGGCACTATCGAAGCGAGTGCCCTCGGAAGCCATGATAGCCTTGGGGATCTTGGAGCCCCGCAGGGTCATGGCCTCGTCGCTATCATAGTTCATGTGCTTTTTGGTAGCCATAATTCACGTTCCTCCTTTTCTTACGCCTGAGCCTGATTGAACAGCTCAATCGGGGCGATCTGGGCGTTGGTATCGACGCCGCCGACAAAGCGGGCCTTGACGGCGATGGTGGCGGGGTCGCCCTGATGGCTTTCGCCAGAAGCAGGGGTGCCAGCCTCGTTGGTGAAGCAGCCAGCCTCTTCGCCCTCGGTAATCAGGTAAACGCTGTCACCGTAGGCAGGCTCGACGCCCTCAGCCACGCGGCCGTAAATCTTGCCGTAGCGCATGACGCCAACGGCAGCACCCTTACGAACGGCGAGCTTGCCCTCCAGATCGTACTCGGTGGTGCGGTTGTTGGTGGTGATGCCCTCGAACTTGGCGGCGGTAGCGGCCTTCTTGGGCAGGGCGATATTGACACCGGGCTTGCTGCCCTGAACGACGCCCGCGCCGAACTTCAGGACGCCGCTCTCCTCTTCATTGAGGAAAGTGTCGATCTGGTGCGGAGCGACATCAACGATACCGCCAGCCGCGCCAATAGGGGTGGAATAGCCGTACTTGGTCTGAGCACTCATGTTACTTTTCCTCCTTTGCTCTATTCTGGCGACGCTCGATCATCTTCTGACGGGCGGAATCAGCAGAACCGACACCGTTGCTGACAGGGGTGCGAGAGTCGCGGTTGAACATCTGCTTCTTCTGGTAGCCGACGTCCTTCTTGGAGCGGGACTCGACATCGGCGACGGCGTACTCGAACGCAGCGTTCACGAACGCATCGCTCTTGCCGTCCAGACGCATCTCGGGACGCACAGCCTTGATGATGGCCTTCTTGGCGGCGGAGATGCTCATATCCTCAACACCGTCGAGGTTCAGGGCCTTACCGATCATGCCGATCTTCACGCGCTGGCGGATGATGGCGTCGATGCCGTCGGCGTTCAGGACTTCGCCCTGGGTGTGGTCGGCGGGCGTAGCGGTGGGGACGGGGTCATCGTCGCTGTCCTGATTGTCGGTGTCGTCGTCGCCCTCGTCGTTGTTCTCGTCGGTGGTGTCATCACCTTCGTCGGTCTGAGGATCGGTGCAGCCAGCCTCGTCGAACTCCTTCTGCGCGAGCAGAGTGTCGATGATGTCGAACAGGATGTCCATGTCCTCGTCCTGATTGGCAATGACGCCCTTCGCGGACTCCAGATCCTCAGGGTCGCCGTCAGCATCGCGGCGGTCACGGTTGTCCTTGACAGCCGCCACCTTATCCTCGACAGTCTGAGGCTCCTGACCGGCGGGAGCGACAACGGTATCGTCGTCATCCTGCGCGGCAGCGGGGGCGTTGGTGGGCTTGGCGCTGACTACGGGATCAGTACCCTCGGTGGGGTCCTCGTCGGTCTTGGCGGCGAGGCGCTGAGCACGGCGGGCCTTGTACTCCTCGATGGCCTTGGCGAGCTCTTCCGGGGACAGAACGCCATCAGCGCGACGAGCATTCTTGGGAGCATTTTTCTTCTTCATGACTTTTCCTCCTTTGAGAGTTCTTGCAGGATCACGGCCATCAATATTTAACCGCGCCTGTTCACCGGCTCTGGCTTCCCGGACCAAGGCCAAGTGGTTGATGCGGATGTCCCGCTGGATGGCGTCGTAGTGCTGGCCGTTCCACTCACCCGGCGTTTCATCGAGCGTCAGATTGTAGCCGAGGGACAGCTCCTTCAGGCCGCAATACCGCATCTCGTCGGTGTTGTGAATAACGATCTCCGCACGGACGTCATCCCCGCTTCGATACCCTTCCGTCAGGATGGTGCCGATCTGATGCTTCTGGACGTTGTCCTTATCCACCAGACCCGCATCATGCGTGATGATGATGGGCTTGCCCTGATACGAGGCAAGACTCTCAGCAGCGAAGACTTCCTCAGGGAGCCGAAGCTCCCTCCTGACGCTCCCGTCAGGGTTGGTGTACTCGAAGATACCCGTGCTGGTCAGGATCGGCCTGTCCATCAGGTAGCCTTCGGGAGTGAAATACGTCTGGTTCAGCGGGAGGCTGTCCAGACGGATCACCTGAGATAATTTCGGGGCCTCACTCATTGGGCCCACCTCCTTTCGGAGTGTTCTGCAGCGTGAGCATCACTTCTTCTCCTCACTCTGCCCGTTGTCTCCGTCACCGTCCCCGGCCTTTTCAGCGGTCAGGTCGCCGGCAGCGAAGACGCTTCCGCCCTCGTCGGCGTTGGTTTCCTCTGCCGCAGCCACAACGGCCTTGGTGAGTTCCAGCGTCAAAATCTGGACGTGCTCGATCTCGTCGAGAAGCAAACCCTGATACACGTCGGTCAGGTCGGGGGCATTCTGCTCCACATCCTGCACTCCCATAGCAAGAGAGTCGAGCTTTTCACTCACCTTGCCAAGCTGACGCGCAAGACTGCTGATTGCACAAGCGTTCTTCACGGCTTTTCCTTCCTTTCTTCTGAATTTGGCGCCGGGTATGCCCCTGCGGGAGCGTCACGGCTTCGGGTGGGTCTATATCTGGTCATCGCACTCACCACCTATTCGCTCTTTCCGAAGCGGTCACGATGGAAGGTGCGTTCCCATTCAGCGAACTTGTCCCTCTCGACTACCTCAGGCGAACAGTCCTTGCCGCAGCGTTTGCGGCTGCGCTTGCAGATGCAAACGGTCTTGCCGTTCTGGAAGTCGATGAAGACCTTGATCTTCTCTTTCGTTTCCATGTCCTCTCCTCCTCGCCTGATTATTTCATGGGGATATTCACCCCGTCGTAGTCGAACACGGGGATTGCCACACAGCGGCAACAGTAATCCTCGCCGGGGTGGCATTTGCGGCCGGTGTAGACTCGGCCAGCCTTGGTGTCGTACCACATCTCAGGCGGGTCGTTCCAATCGAAGGTCTTCCCGTTCAGCGCCGCATGGCACGGGCGGACGCGGGAATCGTGGGACGTAGACCACCGATACTTCTTGCAGCCTGCGTCGGTCTGCTGCATCTTCGTGATCTGTGCGTTCAGCGTCGCAAGCTGGTCGCGGGCCAAAAGCTGAGCGTGGCGCTTGGACGTGCCGTACTCGCTCTGGATGTCCTTCTGGATGTCTCGGATCGGTCGGCCATTCAGGTAGCCGTCCAGAATGATTTGCCGCATATTGCCGAGTGTCTCGGTCGGCAGACTCTTGATATAGGCCACGTTCTCGGCAATCCATCTCTGGATAGCCTGCTCGTACAGCTCGCCCGAGTAGTAGTCGTCCAGAATGTCGATGCCCAGCGTGTCCTTGACGGCACGTTTCCACTCTCGTACTGAGGTGTTCTGCGTCATCTTGGCGATCTGCTGGATTTTGCTGTCGAGGCCGAACTGTGCGATACGCTTTTCCAGAGCTGCAGACACTTCCTGAAGCATCTGACGGATGCGGGCGTCGAGGTCGCGGCTGTCATCCAGTCGGGAGTCTCCACGCCGTTCCCGCTTGTACTCGTTCATCATGGCGGGCAGTTTCTTCTTCAGTTCCTCGTTCAGCAGCCGCATATAGGCGCCGGCGATGCGCCGGTACTCGCGCTCTGCGGATTGTGGGTATTGCGGGATTGTCTTTGCGGGAAGGGGTCTATTTCCCCGGAACTTGGGGCGTACAGCCTTTTTAACCGCCTCTTGGTATTGGTTGTTGGTCAAAGACAAAGCCCCCTTTACGGTCATTTACGCAGGTTTGGCGATGGGTTGCGGGCATAAGAAAAGCAGAGCGGTCACTGTTCGCTCTGCTTATTTCCCATCTACCTCTTGCTGCTTCTAGACCAGCCCGTACTCATGCGCGTGTAGCTGGAGATACAAGTCCGTCTCCGCAATTAGGTCGTTGCGCGTCATGTCGCCGTCCTGATACTTCTTCTCAAGCGACTCAAGGTGCGTAGCCACCGACCTTGCATCGTAGCCATCATAGTCGCTCGTCTTCTGTAACGAATACAGCTTGGTCTTGCTGGTCATATACATGACCTGTTCGTCGGCATTGGCAAAGCTACGGACATCGGTGTCCGAGAAGCAGCTATCCGTATCGCCGGGGTGATTATGCAGGGTGGAGTATGCCGCGTTGTTCTGGCCGCTTTTTACGCCGTGTGCGCTTCCGGTATCTCTGGCGATTTCGTTTCCGTCTTCGTCATACGACACGAGGGTTTCATCCGCATTGTTGCGGATTTCAAGGCTGGCCTTCTCTGCCGATTTTCTGACCTTCGAGTCGTCAGGGGCTTTATCAGCTACGCGCTTCCGCTCTTTTGCGACCTCTCGCAGCTTTTCATCTACCAACTCGTCGAGCTTGCCAGCCTGAATGGCCTTATCGACCTCTCGGAAGCGCATTCCCTTTTCCACCAGAAACTCCGCCTTGAAGTCTTCACTTTTCCCGTGAAGCAGTTTCGAGGCAGCAGGCGTCAGGGATGGTGCAGAGCCGCCCACTTGGCCCGGAACTCCTTCATGGCCGTGGTTGCCCGAGCCGGGGCCACCATCCTCTTCAAAAGGGTCGCATTCACCTCGAAGGGCCGCCTTCAGGAGCTTCACATCATCCGCAAATGGCTGGAACAGCGACGGGGTCAGCAGCTCGATTTCCTCCAGCGTTCTGAACTGCGGGTCAGCCATTTCACCGTCCACGCAATTCGGCTCGCCTTCGTACTCAGTACACAGGAAGATGTACGGCTGAATGCCGGTGTCAGGCTCCATAGGACCTCTTCCGAGCGGGATCAGCTCTTTCGGGCTGATGCCGAACTCTTCTTCAGCTTCGCGGAACGCCGCCTGCTTCGGAGACTCGCCTTCCTTGATGTGACCGCCGGGGCCACAAATCAGGCCGTGGCCGAACTCCGTCTTTCTGGTTCCACTCAGAACCTTGCCCTGAGAGACCACCAGAACGCCTACACAGGCTTTTGTATCTTCTTGGGTAGATGTATTCCCATCACCCTTGACATCCTGTACCGAGGCTTTAGCGCGATTTTGCGGGGCATTGGCGGCTGACTGTTGACGTTCCTCGTTGCTCATGTCCTGCGGCAGCTTGGTCGCAGCAGGTGCGGCGGCGGGAGCTTCACCGTCTCCGCCGGGGTCTTTCTTGTGCTCTTCGGTGCTGGTGCCCTCGGCATAGTCAGCGAACTGGCCCTGCTCGAAAATGCTCTGCCCAACGTCACCGGAAACCTGACCGCCCTCTGCAGGCTCGTCGGGGAACAGATCCTCGTCGTCGTATTCGTCGAGCATATTCTCGACGTCGAACTCCTCGCTGTCGGCCAGCTTGGCGCGAACCTCACTCGGGTCGATAACCTGCTTGTCGATGTAGAGCTGGGCGGTCTGCGCTCTGGTGAACTGTGTCTGCGCCCGCTTCTGGTCAAGATCGGCCTGCTCCGTGTCGCTGAGCGACCACAGGGGATTGAACTCCACCTTGATCTTCGGCACTTCATCCACTTCGCCAGTGCGAACGCCAGCTTGGAAGATGACCGACAGCAGGTAGCGCAGGTTCTTCTTCACCATGCGCTTCTGGATGCGCTCCAGATAGTTGTACCAGTTCTCCAGATCAGCGTCGCCGGTAGCGTTCATGCCTGCCGGTGAACGGCCAAAAAGGATAGTCTGCGGAATCGAGGTCAGCGCCGACAGGAAGTTGCAGGTCGAGTCGATGACGTCGGAGACGCCGCTGAACTGGAACTGCCTGAAGTCGTAGTCCTCGCCTTCGCTGTCAATGGTAATGCTGTTCAGCAGGCCGCGGGCCATGTCAATCGTCTGCAGACGGCGCAAGACTCTGTCCTCGCCCTCTTCGGTGGCAAGCTCTGCGGCCAGATCCTTCATCTTGTAGACCGCCTGAACGGAGCGGTCGAGCAGCTTCGTTGCGCTGCCGTGGGCCACTTCCGCGTCGCGGATGGCTCTATTGATGCGCACATACTCCGGGATGCCCCAGAGCTGGTAAATCGAGTTGGTCGTGTTCTCGGGCAGGATGCCGTTCTGGAAGACCAGACACCTGCTGTCGTGGACGGTGAACGTGCCGGTGCGGCTCGTCACATGGTAGAACTCAGGCATACCGAGGCGGGAGCCTCTGGTGCGGAACGGGTCACGCGGGTCGTAGGAGAACATACTCTGGTAGTCGGGCTGGATCACAGAGCGGTCATAGACGCGAATATCGTCAATCGACCGGATGTTGCGCCAGTCCAGAGGCTCGTCAATGCCGCGGCCGTCGTTAATCATCATCACAGCGATGGAGCCGCCGAAGAGCCGCGCCCAGCGGATGGCGGTCATGGCCGTTTCTTCCCAGTCCAGCTCGTCGAGAGCCTCCGTGTAGAAGTCCTCGATCTTCTGATCTTTGGTGCTCTCCAGCGTGAAGCCATGCTTGATGGCCTCCTCTGCAGGCGTGTCGATGATTTTCGCAAACAGGCCGTTGCCCTCGTAGTACATGGTGAGCAGTTCATCGGGAACCACAGGCTCGGCACGGAACCGATACCCTTCCGTGGTGTCCTTGCTCGTGCCGTACTTGTTCATCATGTTCACGTAGCCGTCGGCTCGGTAGGGGCGAACGGCCTTGCCGGTCTGCATCTCGATCAGGTGGGCGTACCTCTTCACGATGCGCTCGGCTTGGTCTTTGCGTCTGTCGTCCATACCCTCTCACCTCTTTCTCAAATCAGGTTGCCGACGTTGAACGCCGTCTTCGTTTCAATCTCCGCAAATGCGTTGGCACTTGCATCGACCATATCCTTGAACTTCCCGTCGGGAAAGTTCTCAAGCTGCGTCAGGTACGCCTCGTTCCACTCGCCATACATGATGTCGAAGTTGCCGGCCTGCCATTGGGCGGCCATAGGCTCGGCTCTGGCCTCTTTACTGCCGCTTTCAGCGACGGCCGTAACGTCGAAACCAGACAGGAACTTGATGTAGGACTCGGCCTGCTCTTTACCGGCTTGGCCGGGGTCTTTAGGCAGGCGGACGCGGACGCGCTTGTACGCCGCACGGTCTGCCTGAGCAGTCAGCTTTATCGTCTTTCGCACATCGGAGGCGTTCATCTGCTTGTTGATGACGTCCGCGATGACGTATCGGCCGTTCTTCCGCTTGCCCATCAGGACGCCAGCGGTATAGGCCGGGTCGCCGTTCTCGGTCTTCTCGGTTGCCGCCAAGTCCCAGCAGCGAACCCACTGGATGACGTCCTGCGGCATGATGGTCAGGATCTCGCCAAGCTGCGTTCTCTTGAAGAACAGGCCGGCGGCGGCCCTGATCTTCCAGTTGCCTTTGAGGAGTCGCTCGCGCTGGATGACCGACAGCGCCTTCAGGTTGGACAGGTAGCCGGGGTCGATACGCAGCAGCTCTTGGTTGTCGTACACGGAAGACATGATGAACGTCACCGACTTCGGTTCGTTCTTCTCTTCCGGTGTGGTCAGATTGAAGCGTTCCCAGAGTTCCTCTCTGGTGTCCGCCCAGTAAACGACCTCGTCACGCCGAATCATGTAGCGAATGAGGCCAGAACGCTCAGGGATGGGGTAGCCGGTGTCTTGGTCGATCCACCATGCGATGAACTTCGCCACCCAGCTATCGGCGTCAGGGTTGCAGGTCGCTCGAACGAACGGCCTGACACCGCAGGTCGAACGGTTACGGGACAGCATATAGAAGAAAATCTCCTCGCTGAAATGCGTCAGCTCGTCGAAGCCGATCTCGCAGATCTGAGCGCCCTGCCAGTTGTCCAGCTCTTCCGAACGCTCGATGTGCGCGAAGGACACCTTGGAAACCTCGTTGCCGTCCTTATCCCGAAACGACCACGTGCCGTCGGAGATTTTGCGCTGTGCCCCGTTGATACCGTGGTACATCTTCTGGGCTTCATCCCACAGACCGCCTTGGGCGAAAATCTGCTTGTAGTTCTTCCTGAAGATCGTGCAGCCGAAGCCCTTGACATTCTTGTATCTCAACGCCGACAGCAGCAGGCCGTAGGTCTTGCCGCCACCGGCCGCTCCGCCGTAGATGCAGATGTCCGCAGGGGTTGCAAGAAACTTCTCTTGCGGGCCGAACTGCGGCTTCAGCACACGGACTTTTCTCTCAGGACTCTTGCTGGTCGCCATCGTCCCTGCCGTTTGCGGGGAGATAGATCAGAACATCTTCGGAATCATCGCCGGCGGAGAGGGCGACTTCCTGCCGCTGCGCCCACTGGGTACGCTTGCGGTTGTTCAGCCAATACATAATTGCCATAGTGTCTGGCACTATGTTCTTCGTCGTGTTCTTGATGCGGACGGGCTTCGGGTTGCCATCCTTATCCATGTCGATTGTTTTCTCGGTGTCGGTAATCTGGTAGCCCAAAGCCCTTTGATAAAGTGCCTTCTCGACCTTAGAGTCGGCGATGTTCTTTCCTCGCTCGACTGCGTCGTTCAGGCTCTCATGCTCCTGCTTCCAGCGAATAAAGGTGCGCGTCGAGATGCCGAAAGCCTCGGCAATCTCGTCGTTCGTGGCTCCCTTGATTGCCAGCGACCAAGCCCAATCGTCGTGGTATTCGGGATTGTACTTGCTGAGGGCCGGCATATCACATCACTCACTTTCCTGCCAGATATTCGGTGGCAAGCATTTCGATCAACTGCCAACGGTTCTTGCTCGTGATAGCACCGTCCTTCTCGGCCTTCTTGATGGCCTTCGTAATGGTAGCTGCAGACTCCGCAGGGATGGCGTTGCTGCCGAAAATCTTCGTCAGATACGTCCACTCCTCGTCGTCCTTGAAGCCGACCTCGTCCATCTTCTCCGTGACGCTCTCGATCATGGAGTGGATGGCGGCGCCGACGTTGCGGATGTCGGAGAACTTCTGGTAGCGGGCCAGCGCCTCGATGAACTGCTTGCACTGCTCATAGGGCGCGACACCGATAATCTCAGGTGCCGAGGACTCAAGGTTCTTCACCAGCGCGTCCATATCCTTCACCTGATGCGGCAGGAACGAAAACGTGATGTTCTTGAAGTCGAAATGCACCGCCGGGGACAGCAGCTTATCGTACTGCTCCAGAGGCTCCTCCATGATGTCCTTGCCGATGAAGCTCTCCAGCATATCGTCCACGTCGTCGAGCATCTTACAGATCTCGCGCAGGATGGACGGGTCATCGAAACCGCTGATGGCGTTGTGGGCCAACTGCTTCGATGCGATCTTGGAACGGGACAGGCCGCTCACGTCGATGATGGCGATAATCTCCTTCATGCCGGCGGCGCGGGCGCTCTTGATGCGGTGGTGGCCGGAGATAATCTCCAGAACGCCGTCTTTCTCCACCAGCAGGGGCAGGCTCTCAAGCTGACCGCGGTTCTTGATGTTCGCGGTGAGCTGATCCTGCATTTCTTTCTTCATGATGCGGGCGTTGATGTCCTGCTCCCGCACCTTATCAAGCTGGACTTTGGCGATAATCAGGCCAGTGCCCATGTCGTAAATCTTCTCGTAGCTCATTGCTGTGCTCTCTTCTGCTGCCATTGTTTCTCCCTCCTCAGCCATTCGGCCAACGTAGCCTTCTCGTCACGGCCAGCCACAAGGGCGGCCTCATAGGTCAGCTTGTACCCGTTCTTCGCGTCCTCCTGCCGGTTGACCAGCTTCATGATGCTGCGAACCTCTTTGTTCTCGGCGTACTTCGTGAGCATGGCCGTCCGCATCTTCGTGACCTTCTCCTGGTCGATGTCGTCGAGCAGCGTGTCCACGAAGCTCTGGTTCTGGGCCAGCATATAGCAGAGGCGGCCGAGACGGTACAGCTTGTGCGGCGCCTTCATGACGTACCACACAAAGATGGAGTCCGCAGCCATCTTCGAGATGCCGAAGACCGCGGCCACATAGCCGTCGATCAGGACAGCGCGGTTGTAGGTCGCCTGCGAGCCTACGAAGTTGTGCGTCCAGAGCATCCGGTAATACTGCGCGTTGGCGCCGGCGATCTGGATAATTCGGATGTCGCTGTCCTCCGTGATCTCATAGTCGAGCGGGAGCATACTGCACTTCAGAGGCTCCAGCTTGCCCTCCTGAGGGCGCTTGATTTTCTTCCCTTTGGCGAGGGCCACGGCTTCCTCTTCCCTGTTCGTCGTGATGTACGAGTTCAGGTCGGCGCGTGTCCCAGAGCGGGCAAAGATGGTGTGGCCGACGGCCTCACCTGCCCGTTTCTCCTGATAGCACAGGAGCAAAGCCGGGGCGTCCATCATCATGTCGTAGAGCTGCTGGTGGCCGGTCTCAGGGTCGAACATACCGTAGGGCGGCTCTTTCCAAGTCATCTTGCCCTGCGTGTCGTAGAACTTCTCGTAGCCGGCGAAATACGTCGGCGGATTCGCCACGATGATTGTATGCGGGTCATCCTTCACCTCACGGAGATGATCCCACATATCCAGCGGGCGGTAGCTCATACCACCGAGCAGGCTCTTCGTGGCCTCAAGCTGTCGGCGGATGCTCTCGATGTGCTCTTCACGCCTGTCGTGCAGGTCGCGCAGGATGTTGTGGAAATACTCGTTCCCTGCGCTCTTCGATGTCCGCAGATAGATTTGCGCGTACAGGGCCACGGCTGGGTCTAACAGCTCTTCATCGGAGAAGCCCTGCGCGTGGATCTGCAGCGGTTCGAGAGACTGGCCCGTGATGGCGTAGCCCATCACCGAGGTCATCATGTTCACGTCGCTGGTTTCGATCTGCTCAGGCTTGAACCCCGACTGGATTGCCAGATTTGCCATAGCGAATGTACCGGCGCATGGCTCTACGAACCGCGTGTACCCGGAACGCCGAGCGGTCTTAATGAGCTCAATCAAAAACTTCTGCTCAACACCGTTCAGGCACCCGAGGAACATCGCTCCGGGGTCCATAAAAAACGCCATTGTACTGACCTCCTATCGGTTTCGAGAACACGAAAAAGAGGCGGCGGCCTTGCGGCCGTCACCTCTCAGACGTGGTCTTCACTTACATCTCGTCGATCAGCTTATCGACGATGTCCAGACAGGTCATCGCTGTCCTGCCCTTCTCGTTCCAGTATTCCGCAGCGCCACCCCTAACGCTGTCGGCTACCGTTTTCACCATCAGGCACGGAACGTCGTTGCGGTCGCAGGTCAGCAGGATTGCCGCTGCTTCCATATCGCACACATCCGCGCCGAACTCTCTGTGGAGCCAGAGCTTTTCCTCGGCCTTGCCCATGAACTTATCGCCGGAGGCGCAGCACACATGACGCAGGTTCGGGAACACTCGGCTTGCTATCTCCATGAGCCGTTCATCGGTCTGGAGCCGCCGGTCTGGGTAGTATTCCATGTATTGACCAACAGGCACACCGTCCACGTCGGATAGGTCGTACTGCCAATGCACCACGCAGTCAACGAGGCAAGGCTCGTCGGCCATCAGGTCTTCTCTGCAGCCTCCCACTACGCCGTAATTAAGAACCGCAGCGACTTCGTAGCGGTCGATAAGGTATTGTGTTGCGGCGGCCGCGAAAATCTCACCTGCGCCGCTATACAGGGCGTAGACTTGGCTTTTGGCGGTTTGATAAAGCACTGTGCCGTAGCCGTCGTTCAAATCGTAGCCTTCGCCGTATTTTTGGCGCATGGCCTCTTCCTCGACTGCTACGATCAGTCCGATCTTCCTCATGGAGTCACTCCTCGATGCAAGAGAAAAGGCAGTCGGTTCTCCGACTGCCTTTCTCGTATTCTGGACCGGGCCCCAGCTTGCGAGGCTGGAACGCCTGCCGGGGAGGCAGGAATGATGCACTTTCACCAAGCCCGGATATGGACCGGGAATCCGCTTACGGGGCGGAAACTCTCGACAGGATGCCGAGCGTGATACCTTTCACTATTCCCGGATGTTGCCCCGATGGTCGGGGCCTATGGCACGGACGGTTGGGAATCGAACCCACCACACGCGGTTTTGGAGACCGTGTCGCCACCTTGGGACATTCGCCCGTATATGGACCGGAACCCTACTTGCGAGGTAGGAACTCCCTCAAGGATAGAGGGCGTGATGCTCTTTCACCAGTTCCGGGTATCTGATGTGCGGGCGGGGATTTGTCACCCCGCATAGCGCAGGCAGCGTACAACGTGCTTTCTTCCCGTCCGAGGTAGCTACTTAACCCCAATAGGTCTGCGTTCTGTTGTGCCCTTCTGCGCCGCATACCCTTGCTGCGTCTACCTATTCCGCCACCGCACATCACCGGCCTGCCGGTTACAGCAGGCTCAGTTGCTCAACTTTCTCTTCAGGCGGTTTTGCCGCCTTAGGCTGCTTCAAAGCGTCAGCCTCAGGCATCTCCTCGATGACCTCGCCGGTGTGGGCCAGCCACCACTCCGCAAACAACGTGCGGTGGCACCAGTTCTCAGGCTTGCGGATGTCCTCAAAGCAGAGCAGAACCAGCTTCTTGTCCTCCTCCTGAGCCTTGGCGTCAAGCCGCTGGACGATGCCGATAATCTTATCGACGCCGATCTTATCCAGCTTCTTGAAATACTCGGCCTTGTACTCCTCATAGCCCAGCTTCAGCATATCGTACCGCGGAGCCAGCGCGTAGCACTGTTCACGGATCTCGTACCCAGTTGAAAATCTGGGCTTGCCGACGCTGATGCCGACAGGATAATACCCATCGTTTCGGAGTTCCTTGTTGCTATACCGACCTGTCATAATTGCCATGTGATTGCCTCCTGAATATCTTTACTTTATTGTACCATACGGCCTACCTAAAGCAAGGTTTTACGGTGTCGCTACGCATTTTTGTGACCTTGTTCGGATGCCTCGCGCCTCGCTGCGGCAGGCTGTGAAATCCCTTTTTAGGGGTGACACATACCCAGCCGATGGCCCTCCGCCTCACCGTTCCGCCGTCGTGGCGTTTTCGATGCAGGTTTCAGGCCCTCAGGCGCCGTGTGGTTGTGATACTCAGGGGTTCTCACCAAGCAGCGCCTTGCTGGGTCTGTTGCGCTTACTTGATGGCTTCGAGCAGCTTCTCCGCGGTGTCCGTCTTCTCCCAAGTACGCTCCTCGCCGATGACGTTGCCGAAGTGTCCGTAGGCGGAAGTGTTCTTGTAGACGGGCTTGCGCAGGTCAAGCCAGTTGGTAATGCCTCTGGGGGTCAGATCGTAGACGGCCTCGATGGCGTCGCAGATCTTATTCTCGGCGTACTTGCCGGTGCCGTAGGTATCGACGCGGATGCTCACGGGATGCGCAACACCGATGGCGTAGGCAAGCTGAACCTGACACTTGTCAGCGATGCCAGCGGCCACGATGTTCTTTGCAATGTGGCGGGCTGCATACGCTGCGGAGCGGTCAACCTTGGTGGGGTCTTTACCGGAGAAGGCGCCGCCACCGTGCGCGGCATAGCCGCCGTAGGTGTCAACGATGATCTTGCGTCCGGTGAGGCCCGAGTCTGCGGCAGGGCCACCCTTGACAAATCGGCCCGTGGGATTGATGAACAGGCTGTAAGTGACCACGTCCATATCAGGCCGATAGGTCAGCAGTTCGTCGAGGACAGGCTTGATGACGTGTTTCTGCAGGGGTTCGATCAGATCCTCCGGGGCAACACATTCCTCATGCTGGGTAGAGATGACGACGGTGTCAACCCGTACCGGGTTGCCCCCCTCGTCATACTCCACCGTCACCTGTGTCTTACCATCGGGGAGGATGTGAGGGATCGTGCCGTCCTTTCTCTTCTTCATCAGCAGGTATGCCATCTTATTCGCCAGCGTGATAGGCAGAGGCATCAGATCCGGTGTCTCGTTACAGGCGTAGCCGAACATCATTCCCTGATCCCCCGCTCCGCCGACTCCATCGTTGGTTCCCATTGCGATGTCGGGGCTCTGCTCGTCGATGGCTACCATCACCGCGCAGGTGTTGCCGTCAAATCCCGCCTTGGGGCTGTCATAGCCGATGTCCTTCAGGACGCCGCGGGCGATACCGGCAAAGTCGATGTAGTGCTCCGTGCTGATCTCACCCATGACCAGCACCATGCCGGTTGTGCAGCAGGTCTCGCAGGCCACGCGGCCATTCGGGTCATGCTTCATGACCTCGTCGAGCACTGCGTCAGAGATGCGGTCGCAAACTTTATCGGGATGGCCTTCCGTGACCGATTCCGAAGTGAAGAGTATCTTGCTCATGCGTTGAACCTCCTTGTTGTCTTTCCGTTTCGTCTGGATTTCTTGTCCCCCTCGGACTCTCCAGATTTTCTATGCTACACGATAATACAGGTTGATGGTGAACTTCAATCCCGTTCACTCCCCATCAATTCTTGTTACTCTCTTTTTGTCTCTTTTCCTGTCTTTTACTCCCCGATACAGGTATTCAAACGCGCTGGCGGTGAACGGTTTCGCCGTGGAAGCAGCACCCGCAGTAAACCCAGACGCCATCCTTGAAGGCGAACGTCATAAACGTCGGGCGCCAGCGGCCATTCTCGTCTACCATGTGGTCGTATGCCTCGCCCACCTGCAGATACCCTCTCGACATGGATGCGGGCGGGACGCAGTCGCGGAAGTCATTGACGATCTGCTCGTCCACGGTGTCTCCGGGCTGTGCCGCTTTGTAGAAGTCCCCGGCCGCCGCCCAAACCTCCCGAGTGATGTGTTTGCTCATGCCTTATCCTCCTTGATGTAGTTTTCATTGAGCCAGTCGATCCATCCAGAAATACCTCCGCAGGCGTCCAGCACGTCGTCCGCGTCATCCACGACGCTCGACCCGTGCCAATGTCCCTCTGGGTCTTTCACAAATGCCTCGATCCAGCTATTGTTCTCAAAGGCCACCTTATTCTCGGCCTCTTCGTCTGCGTTGAGGGCGTCCCACAGCTCCGCGTCGCTCTTGAAGGTAGTCCTCAGAGTGTCAGATGCCGCCATGTTCATCGCGCCGGTGTTCTGCTTGTTCTTATATAGGAAATCGCGGCCATTCATGAAGCCGGTAATCTCGACGTCACCATGTACCTCGACGGACACCTCATAGCCCTTGTATCTCAGGCCGCCGATATGGCCGCCGTACCACACGCAATCGAGGTGGTCATCGTCAATGAAAATGCTCTCCTCGGTCAGAAGCTCCGCGCCGAACGCCTTCGCGTCGGCCTGCATCTTGCGGTAGCGCCGCTCGATCTTCGTTCTGCTCATGCCTTCTTCTCCTTTGCAAAAATATAGGCGCTCACCATTTCAGCCGTAACGTCCAAATCCATGTTACGGAGCCACACATCCGACATGAGGTGCAGCGTTTTGAACTCTTCTGCGTCGATACGCAGGCGTTCATCTACCATCGCAGGGGCGTCGCCTCTGGAAATCATGCGCTCCCTTCTCACTTCTTCGGGCGCCCATATCCCGATTACCGTAATACCCTTGCTTCCTGCATAGTGGTTTTTCATGTATTCGATGCCAGCGGGGTCAATGACGTACAGAAGGCTGCTGTCAATCTCCGACTGTGGCACCCCGTAGCGGTAGCCGTTGTAGAGCGTGAACGCGCACATCGGGCCAGCGGCGTCGAACTCTTCCGGTGTCACGAAGATGTGACCCGGCTCTCCAGCGTATCGAGGCGGACGTTCGGTGTACGACCACACCTCTTTGAAGCCGTACCACTCCGTTATTTTGCGGGCGACGCTGGATTTGCCTGAGCCAGACGGGCCGGCCAGCAGGTAGATATACTTTGACTGGTTCATTCCGGGTCTCCTCCTATATGCCCATGTCGAATACTTCGTAATCCTCTATCTCCTCGATGTCGTACCCTTCCTCTCGGAGCGAAGTAAGCACAAAGTCAAAGTATTCATCTTCACTGTGCCTCCACTTCATCTCTGCGTTCCCGAGGCTCTGCGCGAACCTGTGGCCGTCGTAGTTTCTGACGCGATACAAAGCCGTGTCGAACACGCCGTCATCATCGCTGAAAAGCAGAATGATTTTCCCACCAGCCGCGTCTTTGCCCTCGTAGCCCTCGTACTCGGCTTCGCAAGGCCAGATTTCAGACCCGAACCCTCTGTCCTGCTCCCACCTCTCGAACAGTTCCGTGATCGGGGTTGAAATCTGGTCGCTGTCCTCGGGGTCGTCGTACTGAAGGCTTTGCAGCTCCTCCATCAGCTCACGCAGAGAATGCCCGTGGTCGATCATCCACTGCAGTTGGAACTTCTCATAGTCACTCATGCTTCAACCTATCCTTTCTTCGGCCAGCTCGGGCCGCAGTTGAAAACGAGGTACAGGTGCTCACCGTAGTCCTCGATCCTGTCGCCAGACTCTTCGAGTCCATGAAGATACGCCGTGTTCACCACGTCAACTGCGAGCCGCAGCTTTCTTGTGACGATGCGGAAATCGTACCCGACCAGAACGATCACCTGATGAATGTCATCAAGGAACCCGTTCAGGTCAAACTCAACGCTGGTCACACCGTCAATGTTCATTAAGTCTTGCTCAAGCGACGCGCACTTATCGGTGATGCCGTACCGTTCGGCGATCCGTGTAGTCTCGTCGTTCATCGAACCGCCCCTTTCACGTAGTACCGGCCGGCCTCTGCGACCGTGGTATCGTCGAAGCAGTCGGTCATCGCACCGCTGACCTTGCGGATTGTCTCCGGGTCGAGGCCAGCACGTTCCATTGCCATGATGGCGTAGCCCTTGCAGGCGTCGTTGTTCCACGGCCCCTCAATCATCTGAGCCAGTATGCCAACCCGGCCAGCCGCATAGCCCTCCGCTCGGATGCGCTCCACCGTTCTCTCAGGGAGAGCAACGCGCATGGATTTGCAGTCGAAGTCCTCGTCATCCGGGCTGCAGTCGAGCAAGCCAGCGAGTTTCGCTTCGATGGCGGCGTCATCCGCCACTTCTTCGATGTCTGTCGCCTCGAAAGCGTGGTAGGTTTCATATGTATCGTGGCTTCTCTCGAAGCCGTAGTGCAGTTCAATTTCGTATGCCATATTCACTCCTCCTTGCCGTACTGCTTGAATGTGCTCAGATCGTATGCCCCGGCTACGCCGTTACACTCGATCTCTCGGTCGATGAAGTCCTGATCTGTCAGGCTGATGGTTCCGTCGTTACTCAGGTCAGCCGCCTTTTCCTCTGCCCCTTCGTGGCTGTCAGCCCAGATAATCACGCTTCTGGACAGCGTTTCTCGGACTGTCACGCTGTACGGGCGCAGACCGTCCGTTGGCGCGTCCGTGGACTCCGTCCATCCGTTCGCAGCGTCTACGAACTTGGCCGTCAACTCCTCAGCCGTCACATGAAGCGTCGGTCGGTCTGCAGTAGGCTCAACACCTACCCATTCAAACCACGGATGGTCTGCCTCGGTGACGCTGCCAAAACGGTCATCAGGCAAACCAACCTGCGACGGGATGAAGTAAACGCCTTCATCAAGGCTGTCCTCGATGGCCTTTTCCTGTTCCTCGCTCATGCTGCCGGCAATCACAACTTCGTGACGCATCTTGTAGTTTTCGGCGTCGCGGTACAGGTAACTGATCTTGGTGTTGACACGCGCCAGCCAACCAAGCGTGTTGTTCATCGCTTCATCAAGCGACGCATACGGGTTTCGGACGTTGGCATTTTCATTGAAGCCGTTGACCACGTGCAACATGGCCTCCTCAATGCTCCGATAGCGCCTGCAGATGGTTTCCGCCGTTCCCTTGTGGTGCCCAGCAACCCCGAATGTGAACGGCTGGTAGCTGTCGTCCTCCTTGTGAATGCCGAGGCTCCAGTGCTTGTACTCGAACAGTTCGTTGTGCCCTGCCTCCCAGCCGCCAGCCTCCTTGAGCCACTGCAACACCAACTCTTTCGTCAGGCGTCTGCTCATGCTTCTTCCTCCTCGTCCAAATCGTAGTGATGGATGACAGTCGGTTCGTCATGCCCAATGTCATACACGGTCGTCAGCATCCTGCCATCGTGGCTGTCATATTCGACGCAGGCGATCATCTCCGGGTCGCGTCCCTCACGGATCAGGTCCACATACACGCCGGGATAGTCAGTCAGAATATCCCCGCCGCCGTGCTTTGCTTGGATGCGCAGCTCACCCAGCGGCGTCTTCACGCGGAACTCTCTTTTCTGCTGGGGTGCCTCCGCTTCGTTGAACATCTCCACTTCCTTCTGGCGGTAATAGTCGAGAGCATCGCGGAACTTCTCAGCGGAGAAGGCTCGCGTCTCTGTCGTGTGGGCCACCTTGTCCCACGCGGTCACGAGTAGCTCAATGAAACCCTTCTCGCAGTCGATGTTCTGCTTCATGGTCAGGTTGAAATCCTGCTCGTCCCGAACTTTCAGAATCATGTCTTTCCCCTCCTCAATACTTACACTTGATGCCGAAGTCATTCTCGATACAACTCTGAATGAGCTGGCCCATTCGCCACACCTGATCTGTGACCAGCGTAAACCCGCTTGCTCCCCAGTGCCACGAGAAGCTCTTGCCGTTCTTGCGGAACAACGTGCAGGTCACATCTCTTCCTTTCGTCATGCGCATCATCACTTCATCTCCATTGAAGCAGCCGAGCGAGATCAGGTTCATTTCCTGCCCGTCTTTCACCTTCAGTACCACGCAGGCATCGTTGTTTGACAACAGTTCCACCATGTCCTTCAGTTTCATTTCGCATTCCCCCTTATCTCTTATGTACGGCATAGACCGTCATCCCTGCGCTGTTCTTCACAACGCGATCCTCGAACTCCTGCTCCGACATCGGTTCCAGATAGAAACGCACCATATCCAGATCCCCGTCGCTGTCGTATTCCTTCACGCCGTACAGGACATGGTCTGCGCCGGTCTCTTTCAGAATCTTGAGGGCTTCAGCCTCGAACTTCTGAAGCTCCCGCCCAACATCTCGGATCGGCATCTGCCCGAACGCTACCAGTCCGTTCTCTGTCCAATGTCTCCACCGAACCCAGCCGCCATTTTTCATACCGCATATCTCCTTCCGCTCAGGACATCGACCACCGTAGTTCCGGCGCCGAAAACCGATCTCATTTCGTGCATCTCTTCGCCGCTGGGCTGCCGACTGGCGTAACCTTTCAGAGCCTCCCGCACCTCTGCTTCGTAGGTGGCGCGAGTGGCGGACACGTTCACGCAGTCAGGAGCGACCAACTCGACCTTTTCGAGCATATCATCGGCCAGCGCACGGCCGATGCTGTTACGGGCAACGCCGTCGCCGTCAATGACGATCTTGCACGAGTACAAGTCGGACTTCACGCGCTCAAGTTCCTTCTGGGCTTCATTCTGCCAAAACTGGCCGAGCTTTCCGCTGAGTTCCATCTGAAATCTGGTCATCGTTATTTCCTCCTACTGGTTATCTCAAATTATCCATCTGGTTATCTTATGAGTATATTATACTGCGTTACCTACCTAAGTCAATAGATTTACGTTAATTGTTTCATATTATTTCTATAATTATAAATCATTCCGTTAATACTCTGCGCAGGCAGAAAAAGAGCAGGCCGCGAAGCCTGCTCTCGGTTTCCTATTCAGTTTCGTCGTAGTCGTCGGGGTTCCACATCAGGCCGTTATCTTCGATGTACTGGGCCATGCTCAATAAAGCTCTGCCGTGGAGTTTGAACACCCGCTTGCGGTACATATCCTCCCGTTCTAACAGATCCTCCTCGTCCCCGTACAGCAGATCCACCACATCGCCCCAGCTTGCCCCGTCGAAGTATCGGCTTCGGATGACAGCCCGCTCGTCGGAGCGTTTCAGCCGACGGATGATTTTCTCGAAGAACATCCTCTCCCGCCGTCTGTGTTCCAGCGTCGCCCGGATGTCTTCCTCAAGGTCGAACTTCTGCTGCATCAAGTCTGAGATGCGGTCGTTGGATGGGCTCGGCGATTTTGGCATATCCGTGAGGGCTTGGGCTCCCACGCCTACCAGCTTCGTCTCCAACCGCTCCAGCCTCTCGGACTGATTTTCGATTTCACGCCTCAGATCACGGAGGTCTATCAGCCGTTGCTTGACGGCCTCGACGTCGTAGTGTTTTTCCTCGTTCATAGAGTTCGGAAGCCCCGTTCACCTCACTTTCGCTCTGGCCCCGCGAGGCTTACGCCTGCTTGACCCACTCATACCTCTTCTCGAAGGGCTCAAAGCCCTTCTCTCCGAGGATGCCCTTCAAGTTCATGTCCATCTTGATCTGCCAATAGTCCTGCTCGTCACCCTTCTCCAGAGCGCCGTGGTACTTGTCGAAGACCTTGCCCCACGCCTCCACCACGCGGCGGATGCGCTTCTCGCCGAAGACATCCTTCCCCATGATGGCTGGGTCGTTCAAGGTGAGAATGAGCGTATCGGTCATGAACTGGATGTACGTCTCTTTCTCAGCCTGCCGGTAGACGTTGACCGTGTTCCTCTGCCGTTGCAGGTATCCGTTCTTTCCCATGACTATCCCTCCTTATGACGATGCTTTGAAGTTGTAGATGGGCTTGATAATCTCCAGCACGTCGCAGGTCGGGCCGATGCAGCCCATGATCTCCTTCATTTCCTTGTAGGCGAACGGCGCCTCGTCTATGGTGTCGTAGCTGATACAGGAGCTATGCACGTTCCGCATCGTCTCTCGGTAGGCTCCGAGAGAAATTGACTCGCGGGCCTTGCTGCGGGACATCAGGCGGCCAGCTCCATGCGGCGCCGACTGGTTCCAATCGTCGTTGCCCTTGCCGACACAGACCAGAGAACCGTCGCGCATATTCATCGGAATAATCAGGCGCTCGCCCTTCTTGGCAGACACGGCGCCTTTCCGCAGGATCATGCTCTCGTGGTCAATGTAGTTGTGCACGGTCGTAAACTGCTCCTGTGGGACGATGTGCATAGCTTTCAGGATTGCCTTTGCGATGGCCTGACGGTTGGCCTCCGCGTAACGCTGGATGATTTCCATGTCGCTCAGGTAGTCATCCATCAGCTCGCCGGTCAGGTACGCGAGGTCGGGTACTCCGAAGTCGCTGTGCTGCTTTCTCAGTTCTTCCAGCGCACCGGCGATTTCCTTCTGTCGGCCAGCAGCCTTGTACTCGGCGACGACACGGCTGATTTCCTCGCTGGTGGGCTTCGTCATGGCCTCCATCGCTCTGTGCTGATGCCAGTTTGCCACCTCAAGGCCGAGCTTTCGGCTGCCGGTGTGGATCACCAGCCAGAGGCCGCCGCTCTTATCCTTGTCAACCTCGATGAAGTGATTGCCACCGCCGAGCGTCCCGATGCTGAGGAGCGCACGGCTGTTGTCGATGCCGACGCATTTCAGGCCGCTCAGGTCGAACCACTCCTTCGGGTAGTTGTGAGTACAGAAACCGGCCGGCACATTCCAGCGGATGGCTTTATCCAGCTCGTCAAGGTCGAGCCTCACCCGCCCCAGCTTGACGGCCAGCATACCGCAGCCGATGTCCACGCCCACGAGGTTCGGGCAGACGCGGTCGTGAATGGTCATCGTCGTTCCGATGGTACACCCAGCGCCGGCGTGAACGTCGGGCATGATCCGCACCTTGGAGCCGTCACTCACGGGATGGTGGGACAGCTTCTCGATCTGCTCCGTCGCTTCCTGCTCGATGGTCTTCGCAAAAATCTTCACATCATTGGTCATCGTCTTTTCCTTTCACTCGCTCCACGGAAACTCTGTGATAATGTCGTCCCCCCAAATGGGCTTCATGCTGTCCTTCATGAAGACCGGCTTGCCGAGCGCCTTGGCCTGCTCGACCACGCCCTCGATCCACTCGCGCTTCGGGACGACCTTATCCTTGCGGTTGCCCGTCTCCGCGCCGAGGATGAACCAGTCCATCGACTCCATAATGTCCTTCTTGGGATTGCCCAGAGGCCCCAAAATCGGCTCGATGCTGGCGAAGGTGTGGTGTTCGTCCGACCAGAACATCGGCACATCGCGCTCGGTCGTCGTTGAGCCGTACCAGAACTCGTCGCCGGCAGGTAGCAGGCCCGCCTCGTACAGTCGGATGTAACGCGCTGGGTTTTTGGTGAGGAACAGGTATCTGTGCCCGGAGGCAGCCTTGCAGGCGTCGAACACCTTCTTGATCCACTCGTCAGGCACCCAATCCCCGAACAGGTCAGCCATCGAACAGACGAAAATTGTCTTGCCGAACCCCTTCGTCAGCGGGTCATTGAGGCGGTACTCATGGAACGTAGGCGTGAAGCCGAAGGGGTACGCCGCATTTCGGACGACGCCGTCCTTGCTGGTAACAGTCAGCCGTTCCTTCAGGTACACCACATTCTCGTCGGTCTCTCCGCCGGCCGCACAGTCGCAGCCTTTGAAGCGATTCGCCGTCGATCTGGCGTAACAGTACGGGCACGGATGGTAGCAGCCCGTGACTGGCGACCACGTCGAATCGCTCCATTCTATTTTCGTCTTTATCAACGTAACCCCTCCTCTAAATAACCCCACTTAATGCCAAGCATCGCTCGCCTTATCGCAGTATGCGACACGCCGTATTTTGCGCCAAGCTCTCTGAGTGAGGCTGTACCCCGCGCCTTCCTGATTTCAAGCACTTCGGCCTCTGTCAACTTATGCGTCCCTGAGCGTTCACCGACTGGCATTTTGTCGTTGACTCTCTTGTCATCAACGTTTTCCTGCCTACTTCCCCAACAAAGGTTTTCCAGCCTATTGTCATCGTGGCAGTCGTTAAGATGTCGGCATTCTTCATCAGGAAGCGGCTCTCTATCCCACGCTAAGAGGACGGCTCTATGTACCCGCAGCTTCTCCCTCGTTCCGTCGTATAGGAAGACATGAAGGTATTCGCCATCTCTTATCTGTCGCAAAACCCTTGGTTTGCTTTGACTCTTAGCAAGCGACAAGATTTGCCCGTTTCTTGATGCGAAGTATTTTCCGTGATGCCCCGGTATCTCGCTCCACAGTTCACCTTGGTAGCGGATAATTTGTCGTTCCATCGCGCATTCTCCTGTCAGAACGGGAGTCCGCCGGCGTCGTCATCGGCAATCTCCGAAAAATCTCCGCCGGGCTGCTGGTAGCTGTTGTCGTAGCTGCCACCGTAGCTTCCGCCTCCAGACCGATTACCGCCGTCCTTGTTGCTGTCCCCGAAATAGACGTTGTCGGCCACGACCTCCGCACTGCGACGGTTGTTGCCCTCTTTGTCCTTCCAGTCGCGGATCTGAAGCCGGCCTTCCACGACAGCCATGCGGCCTTTCGTAAAAAACTTGCTCACAAACTCGGCGGTATTTCTCCACGCAACCACGTCGATGAAGTCCGTCTCCTTCTCTCCGCCCTGCCCCTTGAAGTCGCGGTCAACGGCCAGCGCAAACGAGGTCACGGCCGTCCCGCTTCCGGTGCGCCGCAGTTCTGGGTCACGGGTCAATCTGCCCATCAAGATTATCTTGTTCAGCATTCTCGGTTTCTTCCTTTCGCTTCAGTCTGTATAGCTTGCACAGGTGCTTATCCAGCAGGACGCCTCTCGTGAGGTGGTGCTTCTTCTGGAACGTCAGCCACCCTATCACGTGGACTTCGGAATGGTGCTCCCTGCAAAGCGGGAGCACCTCCATTCCCTCGTGAATGATCTCCTCGCGGTCGCGGCCCGCACCGACATGATCGACGTGGTGCAGGTCGCACGGTTTCCCGCAGATGCAACACTTCTTGCTCACCAAGCAAGCGTACACATAGTCCTGAACATCATCCACAAAATCGAGCAGAGAGAAGCTGCACGGAATGTCCCAGTCGAGGATGAACCGCACCAAAAACCGCTGGAACGCACACACAAGGCTCATAGGGGCGTTGCTCAGGGAGAACATCTGGTCAGCCGTCTCCTGCAGGTCTTCTGCAATGAACTTCAGCTTCATGTACTCCTTGGTCGGGTCAAGCCCCATGCCGGTGTAGTTTGAAATCTCCCGAATGAGCTTGTAACAGGTGCGCCTCTGCTTATCGGACAGCGGGCGGCTGTCGATCATCTGGATATTGCACTCCTTGTACTCGCGCTTCAGGAGCATCGGCCAGTCGTCGTAACGGGCCTTGATGGTCACGATGCCGTGCTTGTCGATGTCAACGATCCTGCCTCGCACTATGTCGATTGGGCTTTTCATGCCAGCCCTCCTCTCTGCTCAAATCGCGGTTCGTTACGCCTCGGGTTCGTCGTACTCGTAGCCTTTGGGCTCGTTCTCGTCAGCAGGCTCCTCGGTGACAGGCTCTTCCTCTGCGGCAGCGTCGGTCGCATCCGTCTCCTCGGTCGGCTCCTCTTCGCCCGAAGCCTCTTCCTCGGCGGCATCCTCCATGCCGACATGGGGAGAGTCGATGTCGAACAGAACCTCGCTGCAATCCTCACACTCAATGGAGATGTTCACGATCTCGTCATCGCCATAGCCGACGCACACGACGGCGTGACCGACATGGGGACTCAGCTTCTCAGCAGAGCAGTAGAACGGGTTTTCGGGGCTGGTCGCAGAGGACAGGACGACCTTGTTGCCCTGCGTACGGACGGTGTAGTTGCCCATCGCCTCGGTGACGTTCATCGTCTCGCCGATGAACTGGCGGAGCCAGCCGAATGGCTTGGACGGATCATGCGCGGGGTCGATGGTTTCCTCCTCAAACTCGCCAGCAGCGTCAGGAGTGGCATCCTCTGCGTCTGCGGGTGCAACTTCCTCCCCGTCGATTACGCTGCTCTCATGGGCCGCAGGAAGCCCTCTGGGCCCTTCGTCAACGACGTCATATTGGGTGTTGGCGAAGTCAGCAGAATCGCCGTCACCATCAAAGAGCGTGGTCTGGCCGTTGTCGATGTCGCGGTAGAAATACTGTCCACTGGCCTTATCGAAGACCAGCTCGAAGTTACCGGAGAAGCTGCCGCTCTTCTTCTCCTTGCGCTGGATGACGTAGGCGACGGTGTGGTCGAACTTCGGCTTCGTCACCTCTCTGGTCTGATGGCCGCCGGCCACGGTGTAGTCGGGGGCCGAGTCATCGGTGAGGGTGATTTTGACCTTAATGTTGATCTCGCCGGTGTTCTGCTCCGTCTCGATCATGCCAGCCAGCACGTCGCGGAGCGTGGTGTCGAAGTCAGCGCACAGGCTGTTGAAAGCCTCGCCTCTCAGGGACAGAGAATAGTCCTTGCTCATGGTATTTTCCTCCTTCATTTTGTCGTGTCGCGGATGTACTTATTTCGGCAGGCTTCACAGCAGAAGTCGTGCCACTCGCCATCCACCTTCGTCGTGATCCATCCGAGCCGCTCTCGCAGCTCTTTCCGGTGGGCCTTCGAGTCGATGTCCTCGCTATCGAACGGGAACGAAACGTCCTTGCCACAGCAGTCGCACGAGTACACGGCTTCGCCTTCCCAATAGCCGCTAAACTCCAGATCTCTCATTCGTCCGTCCCATCCTCACCCATGAAGACCGAGCCGGCCCGCATCGCTCTGCGCTGGATCTCCTCCAGCAGCGTCGCCGTGCTGATACCGTCGAGGCTGGGCAGGCCCTTGCCGCCGCAGCAGTCGCATTCGCCGCAGCAATCATCCTCAACCTCGTCGTCCAAAGAGACCAAGAGGTCAGAGTTAAGAAGCAAAGCGGGGCGGATGCCGAACGAGTTGGATGCGTAGTTGCTGAGGCAGCCGCCATCGGAGTCGACGAACCACACGCTGCCGGTGCCGTCGGTGAGCGGGGAGCGGAGCCACCGACACGCCCAAGGCGTGACGAGCCAGTACCAGTCATCCTCGTTCAGCGGGATCAACTCCTTGAACTGGCCGTACTGCCAGAGCGTCAGGGGCGCCGCCTTGACCGTGATGGTGCCGTAGCTCTTGCTACGGTCGGTGCAGCTCAGATCCACCTCAAACGGGAGAATGGCCGCGGCCTCCTCCGAGGTGCGAGGCAGGGCCTCCACCCACTTCTCGATGCGCTCCTTCAAGGTTGAGCGGGTGTAGTCGTTGCGGTTCTCCGCATCGTCCTCGTCGTTGAACGGGCAGGACTCCTTGCTCTGAGCCAGCAGGACGAACGCAGCGCCGTCGCGCTGTTCCATGACGACGAACTTCTCACCGGCGAAGTTAAAGATGCGGCCGGGGCTGAGTTTTGCGAGTTTCTTCATGATTGCCTCCTATTCTGCTTCCTGAATTGTCACGACAACCCTCGGGTCGTCGCTGAAGAACTTTCTTACCTGTGCGTCTACAATCTGAGCGTCATCGTGATAGGCGATGTCGTTCAGAGAGTCACACACGATTTTGCCGATGTTGTCGAAGTCGGGCTTCTTCATCGGTCTGATTTTCCGCTCGCGCATGAGCTGCGCTTTCTTTTTGCTGACACTTTTGGGGATGCCGTAGTACGCCGTGATGCGCACATCAAGTGGTGTGTCCTTGGGGAACTTGAAGTCGTTGCATTGACGGCGGTATTCGAGCCTGACGAGGTTCTCATAGCTGACCGTCTTCTCAGGTGTGTAGGTCTGAACAAACGCGCCAGCGTTTCGGAATCGCGGCCTGCCTTTGCCCGCCGGCTCTCCAAGGACGGAAAACTTCAGCTTCATTTTGGTATCTCCGCCCCCTCCACCATCGTCTCGCCAATCCAATACTTGACGAGGTATTCGTTGCTTCTCCCGTCCTTCTTCTGCTTCACGGGCTGGACGGAATACCCGTTTCGGAACAGGATCGAGGCGACCGTCACACGGTCGGCTTCACTCCCGATTTTGAGGTAGAAGACCTCTTTACTCCCCGCCATGTTCAGGCTCCTCGCTGAGTTTGAACTGCGGGCCCCACGTTGCAACGATGTGGCGGCTCTCCTGATCGACGAACGCGAGCTTCCCGTCGTAAATCGTCATGTTCAGCTTGTACTTGATACAGGCCCTCTCGACATCAGCGATAAGATGCTGTACCCGCTGCTTCA